>SXGT01594588.1_pt1 | contig 13076 bp, 8 predicted proteins | sample 3176221 | NCBI WGS metagenome assembly SXGT01 (sample SAMN11356862, study PRJNA531348) | freshwater metagenome | isolation source: freshwater sample F1-120 | place: China: Fuxian Lake, Yuxi | collected 2017-12-25
GAGTCATCGAAAATGCGATCGATCTGACGAAGTATTCCGGGCTCCTGAATCGTGCTGCCGCGCGGCAGTCATTTGGCTTGTCCGAACAAGGCCAGGTCATTGTGGCTGTTGGACGTCTGTCACCCGAAAAGGGATTTGATGTTCTGGTCCGCGCGGTTGATCAACTTCTGGAATCTGGCAGCGACGTGCGGCTACTGATTGCGGGCGAGGGGGCGGAGCGATCGGCACTGGAATCGTTGATTCGCGAATTGCGGCGCGAGGATCGGATCACACTTCTCGGCAACGTATCCGACCCGCGTTCGTTGTATGCAGCAGCCGATGCGTATGTCCTGAGCAGCTACCGTGAGGGGCTGCCAAACGTGGTGCTCGAAGCCTTTGCCTGCTGCGTGCCGGTCATCGCGACCGCCATCGGCAGTGTCCCGCGAGTCGTGACTGACGAAGTCAACGGCTTGCTCGTGTCACCCGGCGACGTTGATGGGCTGACTCGCGCGTTGACCCGATTGCTGAACAACGACGCATTGCAACAACAGCTCGCGACCGCCGCACGACGAACGACCGAGGAGCGATTCAGCTTTGATGTCCGGATGCAGAAGGTCGCCGGCGTCTATGACGAGGTGTTGGGGACGCGGCCGAGAGTTGTGCATTCTTCCGTAGCCACGCTCGCCAAGAGCGTGGGTGTTTCGCCGATCAATGGCCCACGCTCTGGCGAGCGTGGCTGCGTCGTGAGCGTGACGGCTGATCCGCGCGGATGGCACGAATATCTTTCGACGAAAGGTTCCGCAGGCTTTCAGCAGTCATCGGAATGGTCTCGCGCGCTGTCGCGTGGATTGGATCATCAACCGTATTTCTTGCAGGCAATGGACGGTTCGCGGCTGGTTGGTGTGCTGCCGTTGCAACTTGTCGAGAGTCGCTTGTTCGGACGGTTTCTCGTCAGTTTGCCGTACGTCAACACGGCGGGAGTTGTCGCCGATTCAGAGACCGTCGCCACTGCGTTAGTCGATCGCGCGATCGAATTGGCGGATGCGCTCGACGTAAAGCATTTGGAATTGCGGCACGAGCAGGCGATTGAACATCCGAAGCTGGTCACTGGCGTGACCGACAAAGTTCACATGCGGCTACCGTTGCCAGCGAATAGCGAACAGTTGTGGGACACGATCAAAGCCAAAGTGCGGAATCAGATTCGGAAGGCTCAGAAGACCGATGGATTCACAGTGCATTGGGGCCGCGAAGAGTTGCTCGGTGAGTTCTACGACATCTTCTGTCGCAACATGCGCGATCTGGGGACGCCGCCGTTCTCGCGGCAGTTGTTCACAGAGATTCTGGCAGCGTTTCCAAACGTGGGGCAGGTTTTCAACCGGCCCGGCCAGAACCAGGACGGGCAGGTTGAAAACCTGCCCCACGCGGCGGCGGAAATCTGCGTCGTTCGTCTGCATGGCAAAGCGGTGGCGAGTGGATTGTTGGTTCACGGCCCCGGTACGACGCAAGTTCCGAGTGCCAGCTCGCTGCGCGAGTTCAATTCGTCCAACGCGAACATGTTGCTGTATTGGAATCTGTTGACGCGTGCGATCGAGCGCGGGCAGCACGAATTCGACTTTGGTCGGAGTACGCGTGACGGTGGAACGTACAAGTTCAAAGCTCAGTGGGGCGCGATCGAGCATCCCGCTGTTTGGCAGCACTATGTCCGTCACGGTCAGGCTGGCGACATGCGGCCGAGCAACGGCAAGTTCCAAAAGTTGATTCAAATCTGGCAGCGACTGCCCGTGTGGGTGACTCGGTTGATTGGGCCGAGCATCGTGCGCGGGATTCCGTAATTAAGGTGAGGTCATGTCCTTCTGGAAACGCATTTCTCCGTTCGCCATTCCGACCGTGATTCGGTTGTGCATCGTTTTGGCTGCGACTGTGGTGCTGACGTTTCTGCTGTTGTCGTCAGACCCGTCTCGGATCTTTCGCTGGCTGGCGATTCGCGGCGGACGAGACGTTTACGAAAACACTCCCGACTGGGTTCAGCACTTCTCGGCGTATTTGCTGTTCAGCTTTTTGTTGCAATGGTACGCAGCCGGGAAAGCTCGCTGGTTTGTGCCGCTGTTGGCGGGTGTTGCAGTCGTTCACGCGATGGCCACTGAGTACCTGCAACGCTTCGTGCCAGACCGAGTCAGTGATCCACGAGACTTAGTGGTGAACATCCTGGGGATCGCTTCGGGAATGTTGTTGTCGCGAGTGGCGATGTGGTTGTTTGACGCGAGACATCCGGACGTCGAGATCGCGTTGCAACGTCGTCCACAGCGCGGCCCCGTGGGGCAGGTTTCCAACCTGCCCGTGCGACAAGAACACCTTGGAAACGTGCCCCACGGAGCATGTGGCCTATCACGCAATGCGGTGACGGTAGCTCCCGGCGAATTGAAACCGCCACGAGTACTCAACTTTGGATTTTTGGGCGCGCTGTGCGTTGTGTCTGTCGTACTTGTGGGGACCGTGCATGTCGTGCATGGCTGGCAAGTGAAGCGGCATGCCGGTGCGTTGAGGGATTTGGGTCGAACGGCTCAAGAGACCGGTGATCTGAAAGCGGCGCGAGACTACTTTGCTCGGTACGTCGGCTTGATGCCGAAGGATATTGGTGCGTTGTCGGATTACGGGTTGCTGTTGGATCAGACGCATGCAGGGCCGCGGCAGGCTCGGCAGGTGTTCATGATTTATGAGGACGTGTTGCGTGCCGATCCAACTCGAGAAGAGATTCGCCGCCGACAAATTGAGATTGCGATGGAGGCAGGTCGCATTCCGGACGCGCTGGTGCATGTGCGAGTCTTGCGGCAGTCGTATCCGACGGACGGCAAATTGGACTTTCAAGCGGGTCGCTGTTTTGAGGAGTTAGCAGAACACGACGCAGCAGTGAAGGCGTACGAGGCGGCTCTGGAACATTCGCCCGATCTATTGGATACCTACTCTCGCCTGGCATGGCTGAGTCAGTCGAAGCTAGACCGACCGGAGCGTGCCAGAAAACTCTTGGACGACATGATCGCGCGCTTTCGCACGTCACCAAAAGCGTGGTTGATGCGAGGACGATTTCTCGCGGAGTTCGGATCGCTCGATGCGGCGTTGGCCGATCTGGAAGAAGCCGGAAAGCTTGCGCCCGAGGCGTTGGACGTACTGTTCGCGTCGGCACAGTTGGCGTATGACCGAGCTGCTGCCGCGCGAGCCGAAGGTCGTGATGCACTGGCTCAGCGGATCGTCGCGGAGTCGCGACGGGAGTTGCAGCGTGGAATCGAACTGCATCCCGATCAGCTCGATTTGCGATTGCAGTGCGTGATGTTGGAGGCGCACTTCGGTGTGCCGGACGAGGCTCAACAGCAGGTGGAAGAGCTGCTCAAGCTCAGTCCGAAGAACGCACAAGCTCACTTGCTGCTCGCGGACATGACGATTGAACAGGGTCGCTTCGAGCAAGCTCGCAAAGCGATCGACAAGCTGCCGCGCAATCCCGGATCGGATGCGTTGCGGTTGTTTTTGGAAGGCCGCATGTTGATGTCGCAGCAGCAATGGCCGCAGGCCATCGAGACATTGGAGCAGGCGCGGCGGATCACCACGGACTCGTCTGGCTTGATGGAGCGAACGGACCTCGCGCTGGCCCAATGTCACGCGGCGGCGGGCGATGATGAGGCACAAGCGGCGGCGTTTCGGCGAGTGCTCAAGACAAATCCCGTGTCCTTGCCAGCACGATTGGGTTTGGCGGCGGGGTTGCTCAAGCAGCAGCGGCTGAAAGAGGCGATTGCCGAATTCCGCCCGCTCTCGAATTTGCCACAGGTGCGACTGCAATTCGCTCGGCTGTTGATCGTGCGAAACATGCAAATGCCAGAGTTGGCTCGCGAGTGGAGCGAAATCGAAACGCTGCTCGATCAGGCGAAAGAACAACGCGACGATCCGGTCAACGAGGTTTTGCTGCGTGCCGACTTGCTGGCCGCTCGCGGACAGCTTGATGCCGCGCGGCGAATGATCGAGGAGGCTCGTGTCACGCAGACAGATCGCATCGAGTTTCTGATCGCCTCGTCACGATTGGCAGAACGAGCGGGAGAGTCGCGGCAAGCGAATCTGGCATTGGGTCACGCTCTGTCGCTGGCCGGAGATGCCGAGCAGGCCGAACCGCTGTTGCGCAAAGCGTGGGAGAAGGATCGCTCTGACTTCGCATCGGCGCTGGCGTTGCTGCAACATCTGGTGCGACACAAACAAGTTGAAGCGGCGCAAACGCTATTCCGTCAGCTCGACGAAAAGCAGGGATTGCGCAAACGTCCGCAAGAGTTGGCTCAGTGTCATGTCGCGCTCGGCCAGGATGAGCAGGCGATCACGGTTTATCGCCGTGTGCTGGAGACTCAGCCACACGACTCGACGGTACTGCGAGCGCTGGCAGAACTGCATTTGCGACGTCAAGAACTCGATGTGGCGGCCTCGCTGTTGTCGCGGTTGCTCGAATCACAGGCGACGCTCCCTCCGTCCGAAGTTCGTTGGGCGCGGCGTCAATTGGCGGTCGTCTGGGCCGGTCGCGGGTTGCGACATCCGGCGCTCAAGCTGCTCGATCACAATCAACAGGAGGGATCGGAGACGGCGGACGATCAACGAGCACGGGCGTTTGTCTTGGCGACGAGTCCACTGCGTGGCGATCAGCAATCGGCCGTCGCAGTGCTGAGCGAGTTGGCCGATCAAAATCAGTTGTTGCCGAAGGACCGCTGGTTACTCGGTCGGTTGCTGGAATCGCATGGCCAGTCGAACGAGGCTGACGCTCACTTCCGAGCTGTGCTGACTGAGTTTCCCAACCATTCGGATTATCGAGCCGAATACGTCGGCAGTTTGATTCGTCGTGGGAAGATGGATGAAGCGAAGCTGCGGCTGGACGAGTTGCGTCAACAACAGCCACAAGCGTTCTCGACACTGTCGCTGGAAGTGCGACTGCAAGCCGCTCGCGGTGAGGCGGAGGCCGCGTTGAAACGCCTCGAAACGGAAGCCACGTCGGCGGGAGAGGATGCCGCGCGGCTCGGAAAACTTGCGGCGTTAGCGGCAGAGGTGAGTCATTCTGAGTTGGCCGTGCGGTTGTATCGGCGCGCCGCCGAGCGACAGCCGCAGTTTGTTTCTGACTTGGTCCGGTTCTTGGCTCGCACAAAACAGGTGTCGGCTGCGTTTGACGTTTGTCAGTCTGAATGGCACCGACTTCCAGCCGAGGCCGCCGCGCCTCTGGCATTGTCGCTGCTGGCGTTTTCGGAAGGTCGATCGGAACGTGTGTCACAGTTGGAAACGAAGCTCGTCAAAGCGGTCGAACAGAACTCGCGTTCAACATCGCTGCTGACCAATCTCGCGGACTTGCGTTGTTGGCAAGAACGCTACGGCGAGGCGGAACAACTTTATCGCCAAGTGCTCAGCCGCGAGTCGAATCACATAGCCGCTGCAAATAACCTCGCGTGGCTGTTGGCTCTGCGCGATCGTGATCTAGATGATGCGGCGCATCTCATCGGAAAGCTGATAGAACAGCACGGGCCGAAGCCGCAGTTACTCGACACCCGCGGTTGCGTCTACCTCGCGCTGCGTCGCATGAAGCCAGCCGTCAACGATTTCATGTCCGCAAGCGAGGAAGCTGCGTCACCTTCCACGCTGTTGCACCTGGCGCTCGCACAGGTTGAGTCAAATGACTTTGCTGCTGCTCAGGCAACTCTCGCTCAAGCTCGACGACTTGGGCTGACGGCGGACGGGCTGCATCCACTAGAGCGTCCGTGGCTGAACAAACTCGAACAGATGCTGTCGCGAGAGCAGGCACGCGTCAGAGTGCTTCAAACAAGTCGCTAATTGGGCGGGCTATTTCTTCGGCTTCGGTCCAACCAGTTCGACGAAATTGCCGTCGGGATCTTTATACAGGCCCAAGAAGCGGCCATCGGGAATTTCGACCAGACCTTTACCTTGTGGCATCGAACCGTAGGCGATCATCCGCATGTTCGCGGCATTGATGTCGTTGACGAAGAAGGTCGTGTAGCGCATGCCAATCGTGGAATGGATGAAAGACTGATCGGCTTTCTTGCCTGACGCTTTTTTGAAATCCATCAGCTTCACCTTGGTTGCGGTCTTCGCCTCACCAGCCACCAGTACATGCACTCGAAACGGTTGCTCATTGGTCAGTCCCGAGTCCTTGCCGAATTCGGCGGGAACATCGAATCCTTCGAGTTCGGTCAGGCCGACAGCTTGTGTGTAGTAATCGACCGAGCGTTCGACGTCCGAACAGATGATGCCAAAGTCGATGGTGGTCTGAGCAAAGTCCCCCGGCTTCGACGCGGCCGGTTTTCCTTTCGCTCCCATTGCCACGAGGCTCACGGCGACGGCCAATGAACAGACAGAGAAGGCGTGAGACAGTTTCATGGCTCGGTTCCTTGTGGTCGGAGGTTAGATGCTGAAGTCAGTTTCACGGCCGAGGATTCGGTCAATGACGTCATGAGGCAGTTCGATCACTTGTTTCGCACCGGCTTCTCTGTCGGAGGGATTGATGCCGCAGTAGACGGCCCACGGACCGAGATGCCGCCAGCGACCAGCTCGCTTGGGTTCGGTCGGAAGGACTGGTGTCGTGCAGCGATTGCAACCGATGGTCGCAAAGCCCTGCTGATGCAGAGGATTCAAGATGACATTGTGCTCCAGAACGTAAGCATCCATTTGTTCGTCAGTCATCATAGCTAGCGGGTTGACGCGAATGGTGCTGTTCTCAGTATCGACTTGCAGCACGGGGCACATCGCGCGCTTGCCCCCTTCACTGCGACGCAAGCTGCCGATGAACGCGTGATATTGGCCCGCGACTTCGTTCAGCGGTTCGACCTTGCGCGCGTGGCAACATTGCTTCTGGCCTTCGACCGTCAGATACAGAATTCCGTGCTGCTGAGTTTGCTCGACCATTGTCTGCTTGGGGTGCAGAGTGACGATGTTGACGCCGTACTCGTTGATGATGCGGTCGCGTGTGTCGAGCGTCTCTTGAAACATGACGCCGGTATCGACGAACAGCACCGGGATGCCAAGCTTTTCGGTCGACAGCATGTGGCAAATGACACAACCCGCCTCCTGCATCGCCGAGATGGCGGCGACTTTGTCGCCAAAGACTTTCTTGGACCAGGCGAGGAGTTCTTGCGGCGTGCGCGATTCAAACGATTGGTTCAAGTCAATCAGATCGGCTTGACTCAGTTTCGGCATTTTGACAGTCCCTTAAGAGTTCGCCTGTCCCGGTAATTCACGTCCGATTCAGGCCGCGCGGTTGTAGTTGCGGGCCACGATGTTGGGAAGAGTGGCGGCACGGCTACTCACCCTCTCACTCTGTCACCCTGTCACCTTGTCACCGCGTGCTCATCGGATCGACGTCGATTTGAAACTCGACGTCGGAAGTTCGAGCAATCAGCGGAGCCGTCGCCTTCCAGAGTTGGCGGATTTGTTCGAACGATTCGGCAGTCAGTTGCAGATGAAACCGCCACAAGTCTTTCAAGCGAGTGATCGGGCAGGGAGCCGGTCCCAGAATGCGAACCGGGACCGCGAGTTCCTGAGCTGTTTGGCGCAGCAAAGCTGCCATCGCCAACACTTCGGTTTTGACTCGGTCTTCGATCGCTCCTCGAAGGATGACTCGCGTGAGCGATGTAAACGGTGGAGCGTTTGCCTCTCGGCGGTGCTTCAATTCATGAGTCACAAAGCCGAGGTAATCGTGCTTCGCGGCCAGAGCAATCGGCGGCTCGGTGGGACAAGCCGATTGCACGAAGACTCGGCCACCTCGATCCGAACGGCCAGTCCGTCCCGCCACTTGAGCGATCAACTGAAACGTCCGCTCCGACGCACGGAGGTCGGGCGAATGCAGCATCGTGTCGGCATTGATGACGCCGACCAGCGTGACGTTCGGAAAGTCCAAGCCTTTCGCAATCATCTGAGTGCCCAGCAGGATGCTCACTTCGCCTGAGCGAAACCGTTCCAAAGCCTCGTCATGACTGCCTGCCTTCTTCATCGTGTCGCTGTCCATGCGCAGGCAGGGGACACCGGGGAATTTGGCTTTGACCTCTTGCTCCAACCGCTGTGTTCCAATGCCGAAGTAGTACACACCCGGCTGTCCGCACTTCGGACATTGCGTCAGCGGCTCGGCTTCGTAATCGCACGAGTGACACAGGACTCGATTGCGGTCTTTGTGAAAGGTCAGAGTGATGTCGCAGTGCGGGCAGCGAACGCCCTCGCCACACTTCTTGCACCACACCGTTGGCGAGAACCCGCGCAGGTTCAGGAACAGAATGATCTGACCTTTATCCTTCAGAGCCAGTTGCATCTGCGAGCCCAATGCTCGCCCGATTGCCGCTCCCCGCGAGATCATCGGATCGTTGCGAGTGTCCACGATCGTGACCGGCGGCAACGGCAGTCTTTCGACACGATTGGCCAATGTGAGTAGCAGGTCAGTGGGGAGTGGGCAGTGGGCTGTGGGCAGTGGAAAAGACGATGACTGTGGCGACGGCCTTCTTTCGTGTTCAGTCTCCTGCTCGGAACCACTGCCTACTGCCCACTGCCCCCTCCCCACAGTTGCTCGCATCCAAGATTCCAACGTGGGTGTGGCGGTTCCGAGCAACAACGGAATTCCTTCCTGGCGTGCTCGTTCTCGCGCGACTTCACGAGCGTGATAGCGCGGTGTCTCTTCTTGCTTGAACGTGGTCTCATGTTCTTCGTCAATCACGATCAGGCCGAGATGCGGCGTCGGCGCGAAGACCGCACTGCGAGCACCCACGATCACCTGAACTTGTCCGCTGGCGATGCGTTGCCAGTGCCAATGCCGCTCGGCGTCGGAGAGATGACTGTGAAGCACGGCGACGCTGTCGAAGCGGCAGCGAAATCGACGAATCGTTTGTGGTGTCAGACTGATCTCTGGGACCAGCACGATTGCCTGCCGGCCGTAACTGATCACTTCGCGAATCGCTTGAATATAGACCTCGGTCTTGCCGCTGCCGGTCACTCCTCGCAGCAGAATTGTGCGATGTCGAGCCGCTCGCACTTCCCCCAGGATGGCATCGAGAGCGACTCGCTGTTCGGCGTTCAGCTTCAAATCGGGTTGTCGTTTGACGGGTTTAAAGTCGGCATCGAAAGAGTCTGTCCGTTGTCGAATCGAATCAACCAACTTCTTCTCGCGCAATGCGCTGATGACCCCGACTCCGCAATCCGCTGATTCGGCCAATTCATCAATTCGCATCGGTTGTTTCGCCGCACAAAGAATCTCCAAGACCAACCGCTGCTTGGCCGACAGTTTTCGATCGGCCAGAGTCTCGCAAATCCCTTTTGTCGGGGCCAAGAAGAGGATTTCTCGCGTCCCCGCCAGCTTCTTGACCCCCGCTGGAATCACGCTGTCGAGCACTTGTCCCCAACCGCACAAATACCGATCGGCCAACCAGCGAGTCAGTTCCAACATGTTTGCTGTCAGCAATGGCTCGCGATCGAGAACCTCTTCGAGTGGCTTGAGCTTGGGCGGTGCTCCGTTTTTGAAGCGTTCTGGTCCGATCAATTCATTGAATGGCCCGACCGCCACACAGAAGCCAACCAGACGCTGAGATCCGTTGCCGAACGAAACTCGCACGCGCATGCCGGGACGCAAATGTTCTCGCAGCGGGTCCGGAACGAGATAGTCGAACGGTGTTTCCAGCGGTCGATTGACGACAATTCGCGCGACCCATTGATCCGCCATCGCGGCCAAGTCCCACGACTTCAACTCCGGCACCAGCGGCTCAGCGGCAAACAGACTTTGTTGCTTCGGATCAGGCATGCGTAGAAGGGTTCAAACCCCAGACAATAGAACCGCGCGGCGAAAGTTGCGTTACTGGCCCAATGGACAACCAACAAGTTGCGATGGTGCCAGACTATGGTGATGGCGGAGTGGGCTGCAACTCGACCAGTAGCTGTTGAGGTGTGAGCGATCTCACGGGGCTATCGGCAAATCCAGTGAGGTCTCGTGTGATGATCGCATCAACGCTGCCAACAATGGCCGCCGCTTGTTGCAAGTTGTCTTCCAAGTCGAGTCCAGGAAACGAATCGGCCAATTCGAGCTCTCGACGACCAATGTCGATGATTTCCAATGTCGTCAGACACTCGCAAGCAATCTCACGCGCCTGAACATGTCCAACTTGTCGGCGTGCGACGTAGAAAATATTCGTGATCGTGAGTGACGCCACGCAACATTCCAATTGTCCATCGTGTGCTGCCTTCATGATCGCATCCGCTGCAGCTTGCCAAGGCAGCCGGTGAAGCAGCACGTCTAACAGGATGTTGGTGTCGAGCAAAACGCGCATTACAGAAACTTCCTTGACCGCTCTTCGTCCAAGATCCGATCGACGTCAGCATCAGTGGGCGGCGGATTGCCGGAAGACATGAGGCCCACCAGATCTGCCAATGATCGTCGAGGTTGGCAGCGGCGTTCCGACTCTTCTTCCAATGATTGCAGAATTCGAGTCGCCAAATTCAGCCGATCCTCCGACGGAAGTCTCCGAACCTGATTCCAAAGGTCGATTTCTGGTCCGTTCACGAACGTCGACATTTTTTGGTTCCTCGCAAGCCAGGCCAGAGAAGTCGCTTGGATGACGGCCACGATCCTAGCAACGCTCTCAAATCACGAGAACTCGAACCGAGTAATTCCACTGTCTAATTCCACTTTGCGAATTGCCGCTTGGCTTGGTTGAGGTGTTGTTCCAAAAGATCGCGCTGGCTGGAGGGACACTCGGCGAGGCAATCTTCTAGCAGCGACACGGCATCTTGAGTTCGCTCGGCCTTAAGTGCGATGAATGCCAGGTCGCGACGTTCCTCGTAGCTCGCCGGCTTGAGCGCGGCCAATCGTTGCTGAACGGACCAAGACGCGGTCCAGTTTTCATTCTTGGCGTGCAGCACCTTCAGATTATTCAGCATGCGGATCACGATGGCTCGCGTGTCGGCTGGTTTCAGGCAGGGGGTCAATTCAGACTCAGGCATGCCGGTCAATTCATTGAGAAAGTGCAGTGTTTCGGCCTGATCCATGACTTGGCCACCGGCAAATGCGTTGATGAACAAAGGCTCTTCAACGCCGCTGAAACGTGTCAGAAAATGTTGCGGTGCGGCAATTCCCTTGAGTTCCAGTCCGGCTGAATTGGCTACGGCCATGTACAAAATCGAGAGGCTGATCGGAATGCCTCGTTTGCGAACGATGACTTCCGGAAGATAGCTGCTTTCGGCGAACTGATAGGCTTCTTCGCTGCCACGCAAACCGTGTGTCTCAGAGAGAAGTGCGCACAAAGATCGAAGTGCATCGGCTTCGGACCATGCTCCTGCTGCGCGACCGATCAATTCTTGAGCCCGGTCGGCAATCCAGCCCAACGTCGGTTCGAATTGCAGCGCTGGATTGGCATCGCGAGCGATCTCCAGAGCCACAATCGTGAGGTCCGCGTCACTGTCGCGCAACAACAGCTTGGAGAACTCCACATCAGCCGAGAAATCAGGTTCATCGAACATGGCCCGCCCTGTCAAAATCGACTTGCACAAACATAACCCGCAGCGTCAGGGAGGGTTACTAGGCCGCATCTTAGGATCGTCCCTTCGAGATTGGCACTGTCGAGCCGCTCGTTGAAATCACGTCACTGCGTCAGTATCGTGCGACCACACTTTCGCGATGTCGGCATTCGTCGCGCATCGTCATTCTTCAAACCTCGTGCGTTGCGTTGAGGAGCGAATTCATGCTCTCTAGTTTTCGAGTTGGAATGCGGTCAATTGCCGCGTTGTCGTTGTTCGGATTGATGCTTGGCTGCGGTGGCTCAGACTCTTCGAGCGGAGGCGCGAGCAAAGCTCCCACGCCAGATTTAGGAGCTGCCGCTGGAACGCCTGAACTCAAGCGAATCATCGTACTCACGAACGGCAACGCGCCGTTTTGGGATGCTGCTGCCGCTGGAGCCAAAGATGCCGAGAAAGAGTTAGGCTGTGCCGCTGATGGATTTCAAGTGGTCGTCGATCGCAATGATTTCAAGGCCGAGGGTCAGATTGAAAAACTGCGTCAGTACGCTAGCGCGACCGACGTTGCTGCCGTGGCAATCAGCGTGACGGATGCTCAAAACGAGGCGATCCCCGAAGAGATGCGCAAGCTGCAAAAAGCGGGAATCAAAGTGGTCACGATCGACTCGGACGTGAATCGCGAGACGGCTTCTGATTGTCGCTTTGCCTACCTCGGAACCGACAACATTGTCGGAGGGCGTGAGCTGGGAGCGGCTGCGAAAGGTTTGCTTCCGAACGGCGGCAAGTACGCGACGTTCGTTGGACTCAAGAACGCGGCAAACGCTCAAGAGCGGATCAGTGGACTTGCCGAAGGAGCCGGAGACAAATTCACTCAGGCTGAAAACTTGGGAGACGGCGGCGACGAGGCGGTCGCTCGAACGAACGTCAAGGACGCTTTGAATCGGAACGAAGATATGGCACTGCTGGTCGGGATCTGGTCATACAACACGCCGGCGATCATCGACGTCGTGAAGCAGGCGAATGCTCGCGAGAAACTGAAACTGGTCGGCTTCGATGCTGATCCTCCCGCAATCCTCGGCATGGGTGAAGGGATGCTCGATGTGATGGTCGTTCAGAACCCATATCAGATGGGCTATCAAGGAGTCCGCATCTTGCGAGCGTTGGTGAAGAACGACGAGGCTACGGTCAAAGAAATGTTTCCAACTCGCGATGCGAAAGATGGCGACATCTTCGATACGGGTTTGAAGGTCATTGTCCCCAACGAAGGCTCTCCGCTGAAACGCGAACTGTTCGGCCCTAAGACTGACTTCCTGAAGCTCGACGAATTCAAGCAGTGGCTCGACAAGTACAAGCTGACCGGGTCATAGCCATGTAGCCACGCTCGCCAGAGCGTGGGTGTTTTGAATCGACGGCATACGCTCTGGCGAACGTGGCGACATGTCGATGCTCACATCGCGATGACTGACACGAACGACACATCTCCGGTCAAACAATTCCTGCGGGGGTTCCGCACGGAGTTGTCGTTGATTGCGGCGGTGATCGCGGTCATTGTGCTGGCCGCATGGATCGATCCGCAGCACACCTATTAC
>SXGT01043513.1_pt1 | contig 13075 bp, 8 predicted proteins | sample 3176221 | NCBI WGS metagenome assembly SXGT01 (sample SAMN11356862, study PRJNA531348) | freshwater metagenome | isolation source: freshwater sample F1-120 | place: China: Fuxian Lake, Yuxi | collected 2017-12-25
CAGCTCGGCACGCTTTGGCGCCGTCGACGCTGCTCGCACACGCTTCCTCGAAGGCAAGACCGCCGCCAGGGAACTGGACACCGCGCAGTGGAGCACCCAGGAGTGGCTGCATTTCCTCGAGGGTATGCCGGACGTGCTTGAGAGCGCCCAGCTGATCGCGCTTGACGAGGCCTTCCGTTTCACGGGCACGGCCAACGGCGAGTTCGCGATGCGCTGGTATCCGCTGGCCGAGCGCAGCGGCTACTTCGAGGCGCGCCCGGCGATGGCCGAGTTCCTGAAGCGCATCGGCCGGCGCAAACTGATCCTGCCTGTCTACGCCGCGCTTGCCGCCAGCCCTGAGGGCAAGGAGTTCGCCCGCGCGGTGTTCGCCGATGCGCGGCCGGGCTACCACCCCATCACGGCAGCCTCGGTCGAGGCCGCGCTGAAGTAGGGCGATGGCCGCGAGTCGCCGCCGCAGCCTTCGACGTTCGCGCCGGGCGCTGTGGCTGGCGCTGCTGGTGTTGCCCTTGTTGGCCTATCTGGCATCGGGGCTGCTTGCACCGCAGTGGCTCCTGCAGGCGGCGCTGCGGCTGGATGCCTGGCGCAGCGATGCCGAGCGCATCGAACTGCAGGTGGACGGCGAGCGCTGGGTGCTGCTCCAGCGCGGAGCCCTCGATCCCGCACAGCCGGTCTGGCTGCTGCTGCATGGGTTTACCGGCAGCAAGGAGAACTGGCTGCCGCTGTTGCGCGCGTTGCCGGCGGATGTGCCGGTGCTGATGCCCGATCTGCCGGGCTGGGGCGAATCAGAGCGTCGGGCCGGCATTGACTACGGCTACGCCGCGCAGGCCGCGCGCGTGGCTGCGCTGATCGAAGCGCTTGAACTGACGCAAGTGCATCTGGTCGGCCATTCGATGGGCGGCGGCATCGCCGCGCTGGTCGCGGCGCGGCATCCGCGGGGCCTGCGTTCGGTCACCCTGATGAGCGCGGCCGGTGTGCGCTTCCGCGACAACGCCTTCGGCGCGGCGGTTCTGCGCGGCGCGCACCCCTTCGCCGTCGCCAGTGGCGATCAACTCGACGCCTATCTCGCCCTGGTTTTCCGCGAGCCGCCGCTGCTGCCCTGGCCGCTGAAGTCCGCTCTCGTCGAGCGCCGGGTCCGAGACGATGGATTCGAGCGCCAGGTGCTTGATGCGATCGCGCGCGGGCCCGAGGCTTTCCTCCCCGGCGAGTCCGCCGGCGCGATCGCGCTGCCGACCCTGGTGCTGGGCTGTGCCGCCGATCCGGTCGTGGACCCGAGCGCGGCCGAGCTGTACGCGCAGCGAATCGCAGGCGCTCAGCGCATCACTTTCGACGGCTGCGCGCACATGCCGATGATGGAGCTCCCGGCGGCCGTCGCGGAGGTGCTCCGGCGGTTCTCGGGGATGCGCGGATGAGCACGATCGACTGGGCCGAAGTGCGTCGACTGTTCGATGCCGTGTGCGAGCTGCCGCCCGAGCAATGGCGCGAGGCTCTGCACTCGTCGGGGGCCACCGAGGCCGTCGCCGCCGAAGTGCTTGCGCTCTGCGATGCGCAGACCCGCGGCATCGGTCTGCCGCAGCCGGTGGCCGCGCTGCTGGCCAGCCTCGATCCCGAGCTGGCGCCGGGCACGCGCCTCGGGCCGTGGCGGATTCTCGGCACGCTCGCCGAGGGCGGCATGGGCCGCGTGTACCGCGCCGAGCGCGCCGACGGCCAGTACCAGCTGCAGGTGGCGATCAAACGTCTGCGCGCCCTGGGCCAGCCGGGCGAGAGCCTGATGCTGGTGCGCGAGCGTCAGATCCTGGCCGACCTCGCGCATCCCAACATCGCGCGCCTGCTCGACGGTGGCACCAGCCCCAACGGCCAACCCCATCTGGTGATGGAGTTCATCGAGGGCGAGCGCATCGATCGCTGGTGCCGCGCGCAGGCGCTCGACCTGCCGGCGCGGCTGCGCCTGTTCCAGCAGGTCTGCCGCGCGGTCGCGCACGCGCACCGGCATCTGGTCCTGCACTGCGACTTGAAGCCTTCCAACATTCTGGTGCGCAGCGACGGCTCGCCGGTGCTGCTCGACTTCGGCATTGCCCGCCTCGCCGGCAGTGCCGATGCCGAAGGCCAGGGCTACATGACGCCGCGCTACGCCAGCCCCGAGCAGAAGCGCGGCGAGCCTCTTTCGGCGGCCAGCGACATCTACAGTCTCGGCCTGATCCTGTCCGAGTTGGTCGCACCCGGTGACCCGGGTGCGCTCAGCGATCCGTCGACGTCGACGTCGACGCCGCCGACCCAGCCGCCCAGTGGCCGCGCGCGGCGCAGCGGTCTGCCCTGGGCCCGGCGCCTGCGCGGCGACCTTGACGCGATCGTGATGCGCGCCTGCGCCGCCGAGCCCGACCGACGCTACGCCAGCGCCGAGGCCCTGGCTGAGGACATCGATCGCCACTTCGAGTACCGGCCGGTGTCACCGCTCGCGCAGCAGCGGGGCTATCGGCTGCGGCGCTTGCTGAGACGGCGTTGGCCGGCGTTCGCGGTGGGCGGCGTGCTGCTCGCCATGGCACTGGGCTTCACCTTGAGCCTGCAGCAGCAGCTCGTGCGAGCGCAGGCGGCCGAGCGCGCGGCGCGGCTGGAAGCGGAGAGCAACCGCGAAACGGTCGATTTCCTTCTGGCGGTGTTCGAGCACGCCGATCCCGAGGCCGGCGAACGCGCTGACACCACCGCGCGCGATCTTGTCGATGCCGCCCGCGCCGAACTGGAGCAAAGCCTCGATCGCCAGCCAGGCCTCAAGCGTCGGCTGGCGGTCACGCTGGGCCGCATCTACGACCGCATTGGCCTGCCTGCGGAATCGCTGGCCCTGCTGCGCATGGCAGACGCCTTGGCGCCCGCGGATCTCGAAGTGACCGAGCGTCTGCTGCTGATGGATTCATTGGCGCATGCGCTGAATTCGCTGGGCCAGCGTCCCGAGGCGCTGCGGATCGCGGAGGCCGCGAGCGCGCTGGCGCAGTCGCGACTGCCGCCGCAGCATCCCGCACTGGCCAATGCGCTGAACATGCAAGGCCTGCTGCTGGACGCCGACCGTCGCAACGAGGAGGCGGTGACGCTGCTGCAACGCGCGCTGGAGATCCGGCTTGCGGCGTTCGGCGAGCAGCACATCGAGACCGCGGCGACTCTGCACAACCTCGGCCTCACCGCGCGCCGGCTTGGCCGGCTCGATGAGGCCGAGGCCTGGCTCGAGCGTTCGCTGGCGGCCCAAGCGCGCCCTGGTGCCGGAGGGCCATCCCCGCGTGCTGACCAGCCTGGTGGTGTTGGCCAACGTGTATCGCGATCGCGGTGAGCTGGCGCGGGCGGTCGAGGGCATCGAGCAGCAGCGCGAGCTGCGCGTGCGCGCACACGGTGCCGACAGCGTGCGCGTCGCCAACATCACCAACGAGTTGGGCACCGGGCTGCATGACCTCGGGCGCTACGTCGACGCCGAAGCGGCCTATCGCGAGGCCCTGCGCATCAACCGCCTGCGCCGCGGCGACGATTCTGCGGACACGGCCGTGGTGATGAACAATCTCGCCAGCCTGCTGGAGGATCGCGGCGATCTCGAGGGCGCCGAGCCGCTGCTGCGCGAGTCCCTGCGTATCCGCGTCGCGGTGCTCGGCCCCGAGCACCTGTCGACCGCCCGCGCCCACAACAATCTGGGGCGCCTGCTGATGCTGCGCGGTCGCTTGCCCGAGGCCCGCGCCGAGCTTGCGCGCGCGCTGGAATTGCGACAGCGGCTGCTGCAGCCGCCGCACATCGAACTGCTTGGCAGCCACCTGCTGCGTGCGCGGCTTACCTTGCGCGAGGGTCGAGACGATCTCGCCCGTGCCTCGTTTGCCGAAGCGCAGAGCCAGTTCATCGCGCTGGGCTCGCCCGATCCGCTGCTGGGATTGCGCATGCTGCAGGCCGAAATCGAACTGGCCGCGGCGCTCGGCGAGCGCGAGCGACAGCGCGCCGCGCTGGACAGGGCCGTGGCCCTCGCCGCCGAAACGCTGCCCGAGGGCCATCCCCGCTGGGCGGAGTTCGTCTGGCAGCGCGCACAGGCGTTTTCGGTCGGAGAGGGCGAGCAGGCCGCGGTCGAGCGCGCTCGTCAGGTGCTGCGGATGGCGTGGGTGGCGCAGGCGTCCCTGCAGCGGGATGCATCAGCGCGCTGAGGCTAGGCGATCCGCGGCAATCCCGATGTCGGGCTCAGGGCGAGGGCGTGGGGCTCTCAGGTCCAGCGCGTGGATCGGAGCGAATCGATGGTGCTTGGCCAGACGCCGGATTCTGGCGAGCCGTCCGCGTGCCTCGCCAGTCGATGAGCCCGCAGACCGGTGCGCGTCGACGCAGTGCGCGGCCCATCGGTTCCAAAACGGTTTTTTCGCAGGGGCGAGTGGCGGGCACGGCGGATCGATTCTCCGCTGGGGGCGTGTCGGCTTGCGTGCGGGCCTGGGTGGCCGCGGAGTGAAGAGATGGCCTCAGCGCCATGGCGTGACCTTGCGGGGGCTCCGCGGGTGGGGCTGGGCGGGCACGGCGATGGGCGGTGGGATGAGCTTCGCGGCAGCCGCCGTCGCGACGCTGCGAGGGCTCAGCAGGCGCAGACGTGGCTTGCGGGTTTCACGCTGGAACATGCGGCTGTCCTCATGCGGTCTGCCGCGCGGCGGGGATGCGCGCGGCAGACACAGTGGACACGTCGCGGCGGTCGCTCAGGCGACACAATCGGGCGATTCGCGGGCAGTCCGGACGGCCCAGGCGTCAGGCGATCGCATCTTCCGTATCCCGTGCCGAGCGCGTCACGGGGCGTCGCCAGCACGGGCTGTCAGAGGCGGCCGCAGCGAGCGGAGGGTTCCCATGCGCTCTCAGTCTTCCTCCCAGCGCAGGCGCAGGGGGCCGATGCCCATGCCCGTCGCCGACAGGCTGACGCGGGTGGCCTGCGTCCTCTCGATCAGCAGCCGGCCGCCCTCGGCCGCCAGCGCGATCGCATCCCGACCACAGTACGCGAGCGCGCGTGCCGCCGCTCGCGTGGCCCCGGGTTCCAGCGCGCCTCCTGCGTCAGCGGAAACGTCGGGGTCTGCCTCCGGCGCCTGGGCTGACCGCGGTTGTCCGGAGCTGGCCTCGGCGATCGAGGAGCCCGCGCTCTGTTCCTCCAGACAGGACAGGCTGGCGGGGTCGTCCAAGGCGCTGTCCTGCGCATCCACCCGAAGCCGAACAGCGGGACCCAGGTGGAACACCTCGGCCTCCAGTGCCCCGTCTGGCGTCCCGGGTTTCCGCTGAAAGACCCAGCCGCCTTCGCGACCCAATGCAGTGACGCGGCGATGATCGGCGTGACTGTCGATCTGCAGCGCGCTGGCTTCATCGGCACCGTAGCCAAGGCGCGCCCCCGTCTGCGCCAGCAGCCGCAGCAGCCGGGGCTCGCGGGCGCGCTCCGAGAAATGGGTGTCGACGATCGCCTCCGTGGCCAGACCCAGGCCGCCCTCCGCCCAGTAGCTGAGCTGTTCCTCCTCCTGTGCGCTGCAGAGGCCAGCCCGTGCGCAGCCGGGCGCTGGCGGCGCCGCGCTGCGACCCGCCGCACGCAGCGCTGACGCTGGACTGCCGTTGGTGAGCATGGCGGCGCCGGACTGCACAGCCGCACCGGCGCTGGTTCCGCCGACCACCAGATCGCCGCGCGCATGTGCGCGGCGCAGCACCTCCAGCCAGGGTAGAGGCCCTCCGTCCGGGCCGAAGAAGGCCTGGCGCAGCCGCCACTGGTCGCCGCCGGCGAAAAAAATCGCCTGCGCGGACGCGATCGATTCGCTCAGAGTCTCCGGCCGCAGGCAGGCCTGCTGCTGCTGCGCATGCAGATCGGGATACACCTGCTCTCGCGCGTGCAGGCCGAGGACGCGGGCCCGGTGTTGGACGAGTTGGCAGTCGGCCGTCGCAATCGCACCTGCCAGCGCAGCGTCGAGCGGCAGCCATTCGGCGTCAGCGCCAAGCGCCGCGAAGGCGGAGCGGTAGAAGTCGACGGCCTCCATGGGGTCCAGGGCGGAAGCGGTCACCACCAGTACACGCGGCGAGCGGCGACCGCTGCGTGATGCCGCCGCCTCGACGACGGCTCGAAAGACGGCTGCGCCGTGGGGTTCGCGCGACAGCTTCGGATGCGCGGATTCCCGCAGGCGCTGGCCGTCGGCGTGGATCTGCGGCACTTCCAGAGCGCTCAGGACCTGTGCCCGCTCGGGGTCGCTCAGCCGCTGCCACGCGCTCTGCCGAGCCGCCGCACAGGGCGTGATTGACTCGCCAGAAAGACAGCGATTGAACAGTATTTCTTCCAACGCGGTGGTATCGAGAGGCGATTCGAGCGAGGTCTCCCCGGCGCTCGCGAGCACCGTCTTCAAATGGAAGCCAAGCTGACGTCTCTGGTCGTTCCATGGCGCGCTCAGTTCGAGCAATGCAAGGGCTTGAGGGGTGATCCGATAGCGTGGTGGCGTGCGCGCTCCGACGTCGAGAGAGGGTGTTTCGATGCAGTCGCGCGGGGCAAGGTCCGAACAGATCGGAAGGGAGCCTCCAGCGAGGATGAGCGTGGAGGTGGAGTGTTCTGTCGGTGAATCAGGCCGGGCATCACCCGCGCCCCGCGCGGGCGTCATCAGGATGCAGATCAGCAGTGTCGCGAAGCTCAGTCGCAGAGAGGTGTTCATGCGATTCACGGTAGTGAGCAGCTGCACTCTCACGCAAGTGCAGTCTTGCGAAGCCTTGGCGCGCGCAGGCAGCGGTGACTTGACGGAGTGCGAAGGGCGGCGTAATGCTTCGCCGCGTTGTCCTCTGATCTGCGCCCATGTCGAAGCCGCGTCTCCACATCCGGCACATCGCGCGCACCTACTACTTGAGCGAGTGGTGGGACGAGTAGGCGTTTCCCTGCGCCTGGCCACTGCGGCCTTCATCCAGCATCGGCACTGACGCGTCGCCTCCTGCACGGGCAGGCGCACGCATTCACTCACGTGTGCCTGCTGCAAACGTCCGAACTGCCCGCGATCCGCCTGAAACGGCGGCGGGCATCCGTGGGGAAACACCAATGCGCAAGCTGCAAACCCTGTCGGCCGCCGTCACCGCGGCCCTGTGCACTCTGGCCTTCGCTGCACCGGCCCTTGGCCAGGGCGCGGCCGAAGAAGCCGCCCAGACCGAGCCGGCCGAGACCCTTGACGCGATCGTGGTCACCGGCACCAACATCCGCGGCATCGACCTGCAGGAGGGGCAGCCTGTCACGGTCATCGACGCCGAGGACATCCGCCAGTTCGGCGCGGTGACGGTGGGCGATCTGGTCGCCCAGTTGGCCGAAAGCCGCGGCGGCACCGGCACCTTCAGCACCGCGAATTCCGGTGCGCTGCAGGCTGACACCCCCGCCGGCGCGGCCGCCGTCTCGCTGCGCGGGCTGGGTACGGCCTCCACGCTCACGCTGGTCAACGGCCGCCGCATCGCGGTGTCGTCGTTCGCCTCGGGCTCGGAGAACTTCGTCGACATCAACGCGATCCCGCTGGCGGCCATCGACCGCATCGAAGTGCTCACCACCGGGGCTTCGGCGATCTACGGCGCCGACGCGGTCGCCGGGGTGGTGAACTTCATCCTGCGCGATGACTTCGACGGCCTGCGCCTGTCGGCGAGCCTCGGTGATTCCGAGGCCGCCACAGACGAACTGCGCGCCAATACGAATCTGGTGGCCGGCTATGTTGGCGAGCGCTCGCGCGGCATGCTCGTGTTCGACGCCTTCAAGCGCAACGCCCTGTACGACCGTGATCGTGCCATCACCGCGGTCGAGCCGAGGCCCTCGCAGCAGGGCATCTTCCCCAGCTTCAACGATCTCGCTGACATGCCACTCGACCTGGTCGAAGCCGGCTGCCCGGACGCCCAGCGCTTCGACGGTCGCCCCGGTTTTCCCGCCAGCCGCTTCGGCGCTTATTGCGCGGTCAACCGCAACGCCTTCACCCCGACCGACCCCGAAACCCAGCGCTACGGTCTCTACACGACTTACCAGTACGAAATCGCCGACGGTGCCGAGTACTTCACCGAGTTCGCCCTGCAGCGCAACCGCTCGCGTGCGGCGAGCGCGCCCGCGCCCTGGAGCGAGGAAGAGATCGCCTTCAACCACCCGGGCATGCCGGCCGAACTGCGTGCCCGGCTGATTGCAGCCGGCGCGGATCCGCGCTTTCCGATCTTCGGCTGGGGGCGCTTCCCGGACGCCCGTGAGATCGAGGTGACCACGCGCAGCTGGCGCTGGCTGAACGGCCTGCGCGGCAGCGCTGGCGCCTGGGACTGGGAGACCACGGCGACCGTGTCGCGCAGCCGCTCGAACCAGAACGCGGTCGCTGGCATCTACGGCGTCGAGCGCTTCCGTGCCGCTCTGCAGGGGCGCTTGTGTGCGAGCGGGGCCACCACCTGCAGCGCGACCAGCGGCGGATTGTTCTACAACCCCTTCGGTGGTCAGGCGGGCAACAGTGCGCAGGTGCTCGATCTGCTGCGCGAAGAAGTGCCGCGCGATGGCCAGTCCGACCTGCTGGCCTTCGATGCCAAGCTCTCGCGGTTGTGGGGTGAGCTTGCCGGCGGCAGCATCGGCTGGGCCTTCGGCCTTGAAGGACGCCGAGAGGACATCGAGGATCGTCCCTCGCCTCTGGCGACGCTCGATCCCGACACCGGCGAGGTGCCGGTGTACGGCTTCGGCTCGACGGCGGTGCAGGCCGATCGCAGTCAGCAGGCGCTGTACGCGGAGGTCTTCCTGCCCTTCACCTCGGCGCTGGATCTGCGCCTCGCCGCACGCTATGACCACTACAGCGACTTCGGCGGGGACTTCAATCCGGCGCTCAGCCTGCGCTGGCAGCCCCATGACAACGTGGTCCTGCGCAGCGGCTGGAACACCTCCTTCCGCGCCCCTTCGCTGGCCCAGGTCGGCGCCGGCACCACGCTTGGCTCAGGCGCCTTGCCCTGTTCGCCGGGCAGCGAGTTCTTCCAGAACTTCTGCGGCGGCTTCAGCGGCGATGACGGCTATCTGTCGGAGATCTATGGCAACCCGGATCTTGAAGCAGAAACCTCCAGCGCCTGGTATCTGGGCAGCGCGTTCAGCTTTGGCGAGCGCACCACGCTGACGCTGGACTACTGGAACTTCGATCAGAAGAACCTTGTCGACATCGACGATCTCGAGCTCTTCCGCCGCGCGCTCAGCGATCCCTCCCTGATCTCGCGCACGGCCGATCTGCCCAGCGGTCGACTGGGCATCGGCATCCGCAACGGTCGCATCGGCGGCAACGTCGAGCAGGTCAATCTGCAGCTGATCAACGTGGGCCGGCAGCGCACTGACGGCATCGACATCGGTTTCGAACATCGCTTCGATGAGCGCGGCTGGGGCCGTCTGCGCCTCATCGCCGATGCGACCTGGGTCAACAGCTTCGAGCGCAGCGAGTCCTGTGGCGGCAGCGACAGCCGCCGCGGCGCGGGTGCCTGCCGGGACGGCCAGCGTCTGGTCGACCGCGTCGGTGAGTTCCGCTATCCCGAATGGACGGTCAACGCCGGCTTCGCCTGGTCGCGCGGCGACAGCTTCGCCCGCTTCTTCGCCAATTACGTCGACGGCTTCTACGACGACGACCAGCGCGCCGAGGTGCCGGCGGAGCGTCGCGTCGGTTCGTGGACCACGCTCAACCTCACCCTGGGCCGCGACTTCGGCGAGCACCAGTCGATGAGTCTGAACATCCGCAACCTGGCCGACCGCGACCCGCCGATCGCGCTGGGCTCGGCCACCAATGTGGACTTCTACAACCACAACACCTTGGGCCGGTTCTGGACGCTGGACTACGTGTATCGGTTCTGAGTCCGAAGACGCAGGCGCCGAAGATCCGTTCTCCGGATCTTCGACCCGATGGTCTGCGCTTCGGCAACGCAGGCCGTCGTTCGTCGGGAGCCGGCGCCCCCCACGCCCGGCTCCCGCGACTGTTTCGGCGATGAGTCCCGTCCACCCAGGGTGGGCCCCAGCCCGCCGGGGTCTTTGGCGGCCCCACTGCGTGTGGGCTGCAGTCCGCGTGCTCGCGCGCAGCGTGCGCTTCGCGGGGAGCTCCGTGGTTGGCGGGAGCATGGCCTGCGGTGGGTCAGGGCCTCGCCTCATGTGCCCGCGATGTTGCGTGAAGTGAGCGGGCGCGATCCAGGACGAGTTCGGCGTGCCACTTCGGTCTTGCGGCCGCTTGCCTGCCTGTGTTCCTGTCCACCGCCTCCGCTTTTGTCTCTGCCTCTTTCCTCGCCTGCCGGGAGAACCGATTGAACGCGAGCCCCGAACCCAAGGGCCTCAATACCCTGCTGCTGCTGTTCCTGGTGGCGCTCGGCTTCAGCGCGGTGAGCCTGCTGGTGCCGGCCGGGCAATTCGCGCCGGGCCAGCCGTTGTCCCTGGACAGCTTCAGCCTGGTCCAGCCCGAGCATGGCCTGAGCCTGTTCTCGGAGGGCAAGGGGCCGGGCTTCCTCAACTTCCTGTTCGAAGGCTTCGCCTCGGGCAGCCGTACGGGCGCTGCGATCGGCGTTATCGCCCTGGTCTTCATCATCGGCGGCAGCTTCGCCGTGGTGCAGGCCTCAGGCGCGATCGATCGCGGCCTGCTGCGTCTGATCGCGCTCACCGGCAGCCGCGACTGGCTGCTGCTCAGCGTGCTGTTCATCGCCTTCTCGCTGGGCGGCGCGATCTTCGGCATGGGTGAGGAGACCATCGCCTTCATCGCCCTGCTGCTGCCGCTGACCGACCGTCTCGGCCTGCCGCGGGCGTCGGCGGTGATGTGCACCTACATGGCCAGCCAGATCGGCTTTGCCACCTCGTGGGCCAACCCGTTCAGCGTGCTGGTGGCGCAGGGCATCGCCGGGCTCGATCCGCTGTCGGGCGCCGACTTCCGTATGGCCATGTGGGCCTGCTTCACCGCGGTGGGCATCGCCTTCACCCTGCGCTACGCGCTGCGCCATCGCAGTGCGCAGCGGGCGGGTGCGGGCGAGGTCGCTGAACTGATCCGCGCCGAGCCACTGCGCTGGGCGGATCGCGCCATCCTGCTCGCGGTGCTGGCCACAGTCGCGTGGATCGTCTGGGGCGTGAGCCAGCGCCAGTACTACCTGCCCGAGATCGCCGCGCAGTTCTTCACCCTCGGTCTGGTCAGCGGTCTGATCTGCTTCATCGACCGCAGGCTGGGTGCCAATCGCATCGCCGAAGTCTTCACCGACGGCGTGCGTTCGATGGTGCCGGTGGCCCTGGTCATCGCCGCGGCCAAGGGTCTGCTGTGGCTGCTGGGCGGTACCGATCCGCACACGCCTTCGGTGCTCAACACCTTTCTCTATGCGATGGCCTGGGTGTTCGAGGGGGCACCGCCGATGCTGGCGGCGTTGGGCATGCTTGGCCTGCAGTCGGGCTTCAACTTCTTCGTGACTTCGGGTTCCGCGCAGGCTGCGATCACCATGCCGCTGATGGCTGGCCTGGGCGATCTGGTCGGGGTCACGCGCCAGGTCTCGGTGCTGGCCTTCCAGCTCGGCGATGGCCTGACCAACCTGGTCGTGCCGACCTCGGCCCTGCTGATCGGTGCCACCGGGGTGGCCGGGCTCAGCTGGGCGGAGTGGCTGCGCATCGTCTGGCGCTTCGAGCTTCTTCTTCTGGCCATGGCGGCGGGCTTCGTCGCGCTTGGCGTACTGACGGGATATCAATGATGCTGCTGGAAGAACGCGACACCCCGCTGCTGATCACCGATGCGGAGGTGTTCGCGCCCTCACCGATGGGGCGCAAGGATGTGCTGGTGGCGGCCGGCCGCGTGCTGGCGATCGGACGTGATCTGCAGCCCGGCAATGCGCTTCCGCTGCGGCGCATCGAGGCGCGCGGTCGCCTGCTGGTGCCGGGCTTCGTCGACAGCCTGGTGCACATCGGTGGCGGTGGGCGAGGGCGGCTTTGCCACCCGCGCGCATCCGCTGCGCGCCGAAGACGCGCTGCGCGCGGGCGTCACCACGCTGATCGGCGCCCTTGGCACCGATGAAGTCACCCGCAGCCACGCCGACCTGTTGGCCTGCGCGCGCGCGCTCAACGCGGAGGGTCTGTCGGCCTTTGTTCTCTCAGGCAGCTATCGGGTGCCGGTGGCGACGCTGACCGGCAGCGTGCGTACGGATCTGGTGCTGATTCCCGAAATGCTGGGTGTGGGCGAGATCGCTATCGCCGACCACCGCGGCTCGCAGCCCACGCTGGACGAGCTGGCGCGGATCGGCGCGGATTCGCGCGTGGGGGGCATGCTGGCCGGCAAGCGCGGCACCGTGCTGATCCACGTCGGTGACGGCGCCGATGGTATCGACCTGCTGGAGCAGCTCAGTGCGCGCACGCCGCTGCCGCGCGGCCAGTGGCACCCGACCCACATGAGCCGCAACGCGCGCCTGTTCGAGCAGGGGCGCCGCTGGCTGCATGCCGGCGGCAGCATCGACATCACCGCGAGCACGAGTGCCGAACTGCTCGAAGCCGGCGAGGTGCCGCCGCTGCGCGCCCTGCTGGCCTTGCTGGAAGACGGTGCCCCGATCGAGCGCATCACCCTCAGTACGGATGGCCAGGCCAGCCTGCCTCGCTTCGATGCGCAGGGGCGCCTGCTGTCGATCGAGTTCGCGCCCATGCACAGCCTGCTGGAGGGCCTGCGCGAGCTGGTGCTCTCGCATGGCCTCGCGCTGGAGCATGCCCTTCGGCCGATCACCTCCAGCGCGGCTTCGGTCTGGGGCCTGCCGCGAAAGGGAGGCATCGAGGTGGGCGCGGATGCCGATCTGCTGCTGCTGGATGCGGATTCGCTGGCGCTGGACAGCACGATTGCCGCGGGGCGCGTGTTCGCAGTGCGTTGATGCTTGCGTCGTGATTCGGGATTCGGGATTCGAGTAGAGCCTGGCGCGACCTCGTCGCAGCGCTCCGAGCACCCTTCTGCTGCGGGTGGTTGCCGTCGGGTGGGCGATCGCGGCATTCGCATCGCTGCCACGACAGTGTCGAGATCGCGCGTGCAGTTTCGGCCGTCGCGATCACGCAACGCAGTTCGCAGAGCCCAGGCCACGCCCGCGGGGTCGTACACGGGCGTGGCGTCTTGAACTACTCGCTGAGCAG
>SXGT01075192.1_pt1 | contig 13075 bp, 8 predicted proteins | sample 3176221 | NCBI WGS metagenome assembly SXGT01 (sample SAMN11356862, study PRJNA531348) | freshwater metagenome | isolation source: freshwater sample F1-120 | place: China: Fuxian Lake, Yuxi | collected 2017-12-25
CAGGTCGATGTCGATCGGGCTGTTCACCGAGGACCGGATCAGCACGTACCGGGCGGCGTCGACGCCGATGGCGTCCACCAGGTCGTCGAGGGTGATGACGGTGCCGGCCCGCTTGCTCATCCGGACGGGCTGACCGTCGCGGACCAGGTTGACCATCTGGCCGATCAGCACCTCGACGGTGGCCGGGTCGTCACCGAGGGCGGCGGCCGCGGCCTTGAGCCGGGCGATGTAGCCGTGGTGGTCGGCGCCGAGCATGTAGATACACAGGTTGAACCCGCGCTCGCGCTTGTCCAGGTAGTAGGCGAGATCGCCGGCGACATAGGCCGGGTTGCCATCACTCTTGATGACCACCCGGTCCTTGTCGTCACCGAATGCGGTGGTGCGCAACCAGGTTGCGCCGTCCTTCTCATAGATGCTGCCGTTGTCCCGCAGCCGCGCGATGGCCTGGTCCACGCGGCCGGAGGTGTGCATCGAGTCTTCGTGGGTGTAGACGTCGAAGTCGGTGCCGAACTCGTGCAGTGACTTCTTGATGTGGGTGAACATCAGGTCCACGCCGATGGCGCGGAAGGTCTCCTGCTGCTGATCGGCCGGCAGGCTCAGCGCGTCGGGAGCCTGGGCCAGAATCGCGGCAGCGATGTCGTTGATGTAGCTGCCGGCGTAGCCGTCCTCGGGGGCGGGCTCCCCCTTGGCCGCGGCGACCAGCGAGCGCGCGAACCGGTCGATCTGGGCGCCGTGGTCGTTGAAGTAGTACTCGCGGGTGACCTGGGCGCCCTGGGTGCTCAGCAGCCGCCCGAGCGCGTCACCGACCGCGGCCCAGCGGGTACCGCCGATGTGGATGGGGCCGGTCGGGTTGGCCGACACGAACTCCAGGTTGATGTTCTGGGCGGCGAGGTCCGCGCAGTGGCCGTAGTCGGCCGCCGCGGCCAGCACGTTGGTGACGACGACGCCCTGCGCGGACGCCTCGATGCGCAGGTTGACGAACCCTGGCCCGGCGATCTCGGCGGCGGCGATCCCGTCGGCCTCGGCCAGGGCGGCGGCCAGCCAGCCGGCCAGCTCACGCGGGTTGACCCCGACCTTCTTGGCCAGTTGCAGGGCCACATTGGTGGCGTAATCGCCGTGCTCAGGGTTGCGCGGGCGCTCGACGGTGATCGTCTCGGGCAGCGCGCTGGTATCGAGGCCGTGCTCGGCCAGGACCGCGGCAGCGGTGGTCTTGAGCAGGGCAGCCAGGTCGGCAGGTGTCACGAGGGACCATCCTATGGTGCGGGGTACTCAGGTCCCGAATCCATTACCGGTAGAGGATGGGTTACGCTGTGCACGCCCAACGGCGCAGCATCACTGTTTGCGCCCCCGTAGCTCAGGGGATAGAGCGTCTGCCTCCGGAGCAGAAGGCCGCAGGTTCGATTCCTGCCGGGGGCACTCATCTCACACTGCAGGTGCCGGCACTCGCCGGCCCGCTTGCCTCCTCGCCACATCTGTTCGGCGTACTCCGATTGTCTCGCCGACGACTCCGCACCTCTGATACCGTGTCTGTAACGATCCTTACAGATAGCGAATCGACACATGACTCCGACCAAGCGCCAACGCCAGGGCGAGGACTCCCGTGAGGTGATCCTCGACGCGACCGAGCGACTGATGTCCACCCAGGGCTACGCGGCCACCTCGATCAGCCACATCCGCCGGGAGACCGGCCTGCCCGCGAGTTCCATCTACTGGCACTTCGGCTCCAAGGAGGGTGTGCTGGCCGCCGTCATGGAACGCGGCGCCGAGCGCTACTTCGCGCAGATCCCGCGCAACAGCCCCGATATCGAGACTCAGCGCGCCGCCGTGGCCACACTCATGGTCGCCAACCCGGACTTCTTCCGGCTGATGTACATGCTGTCGCTGGAACGCAGTGACCATCCCGCCGTGGCCGCCGCGATCCGGCGGGTCCGCGACACCGCGATCTCCGGATTCGCCGACGTGATCCGCCAGATGCTGCCCGAGGGCATCGCGCCGGAGCGGGCCGAGTCGGTGGTCACCGAACTCGCCGCCGTGGCGACCGCGATGTCGGACGGCGTGTTCTTCGCCGAGCACCTCGAACCCGACTCGACCGATGTCGACCGGATGTACGTCCGGTTGATCCAGGCCGTCGAGGCGCTGATCCCAATCCTGTTGGAGGAGAAATGAACACCAGGTCAGTCATCATCACCGGGGCCAGCGCGGGCCTGGGACTCGAGTGCGCCCGCGCGATCCTGACACGCGACGACTGGCATGTCGCGCTGGCCGTCCGCGACGTGTCTCGCGGGGACGCGGCCGTCGCCCAGCTCGGCTCCCCCGACCGGTGCACGGTGCTGGCCTGTGATCTGGCGTCGCTGCGTTCGGTGCGCGACTTCACCGCCGCGTTCGCCGCAGCCGGCCTGCCGCCGTTGCACGCGGTCGTCGGCAACGCGGGCCTTCAGGTGGTGTCCGGCATCCAGCAGACCGAAGACGGCGTCGAGACGACGTTCGGTGTCAACCATCTCGGGCACTTCGCCCTGATCGAGGGGCTGCGTGGGCACCTCGTCGCGCCCGCCCGGATCGTGATGGTCGCCAGCGGAACTCACGATCCCAAGAAGTTCACCGGGATGCCCCACCCGCGCTACACCTCGGCGGCGGCACTCGCCCACCCGCAGCCCGGCGAGCCCGTCGACGGCCGGCGTCGCTACACCACCTCGAAGCTGTGCAATGTGCTCTACACCTACGAACTCGACCGTCGACTCGGCCACGGCGCCCAAGGTGTCACCGTGACGGCATTCGATCCGGGGCTGATGCCGTCCTCGGGTCTGTCACGCGACTACACCCCAGCACAGAAAGTGGTGTGGCGCATCGTGTCTCCGTTGCTGCGCGCGCTGCCCAACGTCAACTCCGTCGCCACATCGGGGGCACGGTTGGCCGCACTGGCCACCGACCCGCGCTTCGACGGGGTCACCGGTGAGTACTTCGAGGGCGACACACCGATCCGGTCCTCGGCGGAGTCCTATGACACCGTCACGGCACGTGACCTGTGGGAGACGAGCGCACAGCTGCTCTACGGCAGCAGCACCCGGTAGCTCTGCGGCCATTCCTTGCCACTGATCAGGTATTCCGAGCCGGCGATGTGCGCGATCCCGCTGACGACCAGCCGTGAGTTGCGCTGCTCCGCGGGCCAGAGCCGGGAGACATCGGCGACCAGATTCACCACGCCGGTCCCGGGATCGATCCGGACGAAGGTGTCATCCGGCCACGCGGCCGCCCACACCTGTCCGTCGACGCACTCGAGCTCGTTCAGACCGCTCAGGGGCTGACCGTCGCGGGTCACCTGGATGCTGCCGGTTTCGGCGAAGGCCGGATCGAAGAACCGCAGCCGGTCGCTGCCGTCGCTCGCGATGAAACGGGCGCCGTCATGACACAGGCCCCAGCCCTGCCCCTGGATGGGTACCTCGCGACGAGGCGTGAACGTCGCCTTGTCCCATTCGATCGCGACGCCGTCCCGATAGGTCAGCTGCCAGATGCTGTCCCCCACCACGGCGATGCCTTCCCCGAAATAGTCATTCGGCAGCGGCACCGCGCGGATCACCTGCCCCGTCGCCGGATCGACCTGCCGCAGTTCCGATTTGCCCACCTCGCCGGTGGCCTCATACAGCGCCGGGCCATCGAACTCCAGCCCCTCGCTGTAGGCGCCGGGATCATGGGGCACCACCGCCACCACGGTGGGCACGATGACGGGCACGGGTTCGGCCTGCGCCACGGGTGCGGCGATCACCGTCCCGCCGAGAACCAGAGATGTCAGCACCGACCGGGAAGCAACTCGCCACATTGCTCCGTTCTACCCTGCTGCCTTCGAGCGCGCTCGAAGCCCCGTCGATGGCGCGCCCCCCGGCTACGATCTGCTGATGTTTCGCATCGACGGAATCAACGGAGAGAGCATCGTGATCGACGGCGTGTGGGTGGAGAAACTGCGGGCCAACAACTCGATCGGCCGCAATCCCGCCGACAAGTACGCGGGCACCGAGGTCAAGGAGTTCAGCCGGCGTAAGAGATTGTTCGGTGGCGACCGCGAGGAGCTTCTGCAACTCACGATCTCGGTCGGCACGTTCTATTCGTTGATGGTGCCCGCCGAGAAGCGCGCAGAGGTCGACGCGCTGCTCACCGAACTCGAGGCGGCGCGCGAGCGAGCGACGTCCTAGCCGCCTAGGTCCACTCCGCCAGCACACGCATCTTGCCGGCCTTGACCCCGGCGTCCTTGCGCAACCTCTTGAGTTCCGGTGCGAAGGCGTTGCGCTCGTTGTCCTGGAAGTTCAGCGGCAGCACCAGCGCATTGATCAGCTTGGGCTCCAGGAACCACGGCTCGGGATGCAGCACCCAGGAGACCGCGGCGTTCTCGGCCATCCACTGGGTCAGGACGGCCTCACCGCCGGCGAAGGTCTGCCTTTTGCCCGAGCCGATCCGGCGCAGCGCGAAACCGAGCTGTTCACCGAGCAGGACACCGAGCGATTTGCGCAGCGTGGACCCGTCTGCGCCGGCATTGCCGGCACCGAAGTGATAGCGGATGCGTTTGCGAAGATCCTGGGGGGCGCGCGGCTTGCCGTCGGCCCGTGGCGGGCCGGGGCTGATACCGACGTACAGCAACGTCCAGCCCTCACGTTGTTCGCAGCCGGTGACATCGATACCGCCCGGGATTTCGCGGAACCACCACCCATAGGCACCGGCCGCAGCGGGCACCACGTCCAGGTCGCGGAAGACCTCGTCCCGCGTATGCAGCTGAGCAGCAAGGAAATTCGCCACCGCGGCGGCACTCTTCTTCGCGGATATCGACTCAGCCATGTCCCTCAGCCTAGCCGCCTAGACCGAGATGACACCCGCCGCATTGATCGCCTGGTTCTCCGCGATCACCTGGGTGACCACCGCGACCACCGGTTTGGGGGTCCAGTCCTCCCGGAACAGACCCATGGTGGCCTGATCGGGAAAGTCGTGACCGTAGTCGGCGATGGTGTGGATGAAGGCCGGCCCGGCGAACTCCAGACTGCGCCAGGCCCGCAGGAAGTCACCGACATAGGCAGCCTGGACGGCCTCGCCGCCCTCGGAGGCCGGCTGGCCGTATTCGGTGGCCCAGATCTTCTTGTGACCGTCGCCGTTGGCGACCATCACCTCGTACAACTGCTGGGCCTGGGTGAACGGCACTCCGGCGTGGCCCTGCTGCGCCGAGAACGGCTTCGAGTAGAGGTACGGGTGGAAGGCCAGCGCATCGAAGTAGCCGGCCGCACCGGCGGCGTACATCTGGGACAGATAGGTCACCGGGTTGATCGCCGGGCCGCCGGGGACTTCGGCCACCGCGGCCACCGAGCCGCCGATGACGGTGGCGTCCGGGTCGGCCGCCTTGATCGCGTTGTAGGCGATCTTGAGCAGTGCGGTGTAGGCCGCGGCGTCCGGCGCGGGCTCCCAGAAGCCCTCGTAATTGGGCTCATTCCAGATCTCGTAGTCGGCGATCTTGCCCTGGTATCGGGTTGCCACGGCGGAGACGAAATCGCCGTACGCCGCGATATCGGCCGGTGCCGCGGTGTAGATCTGCTGGCCGGGGACCGCGGCCCAGTCCGGCGTGGTGTTGACGGTGGCGAGCACCTTGATGCCATGGGCGTTGGCGCTGTTGACCATCCGGTCCACCGCGGCCCAGTCGAAGGTGTCGTCGGCAGGTTCGGCACCGGCCCAGGGCAACAGGATCCGGAGGGTGCCGACGCCGGCGGCCTTGAGCAGCCCGAGTGCCGTGTCGGTGTCGGTTTGCGAGTAGAAGTACATCTGCTGGGTGTTGACGGCGACCGTCGTGGCGCGCTGGTCGATCGCCGTTGCCGAGGGCGGCGCGATGGTGACATGCACTGTCGCGGTGCTGATCTCACCGAAGCTGTCGGCGATGGTGACGACGAAGCTGTCGGAGTCCGCACCGGCGGTCACCAGCGCGCGGTAGCGGGCGTCCAGATCGGGGGTGTAGACGAAGCCTCCGGCCGCCCCCACCGTGACCACGCCGAACGCGGGGCCGGTCTTCAGGCTGTAGGTCAACGCGTCGCCGTCCGGGTCGGTGGCGGTGACCACGCCGGTCACCGTCCCGATGGCCGTGGACGTATCCGACACCGCCCCAACGCCGTTGCTCGGCGCACCGTTGCTCAGCGGGTTCGCGGCGATCGTCACCTTGAGCGACTTGGTCACGACACCGCCGAACCCGTCGCTCACGGTGAACGTGATGGTCTCGGACTTGGTGGCCGAGCTGGCCCGGGGCTTGGAGGCCGCAAGCCGGGCCGCCGCGGTGGGCGTGTAGGTGAACGAGCCGTCGGCGTTGAGGGTGACCGTGCCCTTACTGGTTTTGCCGGCGGTGTAGCTGAGCACATCGCCGTCGGCGTCGAGGGCGCCGACCGATCCGCTGACCACCCCCGAACGTGGTTGGGTGGCAGAGATATTCGCCGTGACCGCGGTGGGCTTGGCGTTGGCCGCCCCGATCCTGACGTTCACCGTCACCGGTACGACCCCGCCGTGGCCATCGTCCACCGTTGCGGCGAAGGTGTCGCGCTTGGTGTCGTAGCCGGCGCCGGGCGCCCGGGCGGCGGCCAGCGCCGCGGCGGTGGGTGTGTAGGTGAACGCACCCGTTCCGGTGATCTGGACCGTGCCCTTGGTCGGCTGCGTCGTGGCGTAGGTCCGCCTGTCGTTGTCGCCGTCGGCGGTCTTGACGGTGACCTTGACCGCCCCCGTCGACGCGTTCGGCGCGCCGATCGACGTGGTCACGGTCGGGACCCTGTTCGCGGGATCGATGGCGATGGTGATGGTTTGGGTCACGGTGCCGTTGCGGCCGTCGGAGACCACCACGGTGAACGAATCCTTGGTGACCGCGTCGGGCGCCCCGGGCACGGACGCCGCATGCCGGGCGGCGGCGGTCGGCGTGTAGGTGTAGGTCCCGTTCGCGTTGAGCACGAGTTTGCCCTTGCCCGGCTTGACGGTCAGTTGGTAGATGAGCGGATCGCCGTCGAAATCGACGACGCCGACCTTGCCCGTCATCGCGCCCGTCGCGGGGTTGGTGACGGTGTAGTGCGGGTCGCTGGAGAACGGCGCGATATTCCACGGGACCAGGGACAGCGCGTGCACCGTGCCGTTGCCGAGGTCGGTGACGAACATCTGGGTGCCGTCGGGACTGATCGTGAGGACGGGTTGCGCCGACACCACGCCGATGGTCGTCACCCCGAGCACCGAGGAATCCCGGGTGCTCAGCGCCGCGACCATCCCGGTGGACGTGGTGACCATGGCGGCCGAACCGTCGTTGGTGAGGGCGATACCGGACAGCGGATGCCCCACGTTCAGGGTCGCGACCGTTTTCGTCAGCATGCTGTAGACGGTCAATCCACCGCCCGCGTCGACGGCGTACACGTTCTGGGACGCCGAGTTGTACGCCAGACCCGTTGGTGCAACAGCGGTATCGGTCAACGATGTCGCCGTGGTCGCGGTGGAGGAGAACCAGGAGATCTGGCCACCGCCGGCAGCCTTGGCGCCGGCGACGTAGATTCGCTTGCCGTCGGCACTGACGGCGAGTTCGGTCGCCGTCACCCCCGCGGCCAGCTTGACCGTGCCCGCGGTCCTGTTGGTGGAGGTGCTGATCTTGGTGACCGTCGCACCGGAACCGTTCGCGACGTAGACGACGCTACCGGCCGGATTGATGGTGATGGCAGTGGGATTGGCGACGGTGATGGTGGCTTTCCTGGCGCCGGTGGCGGTGTCGATGACGGTGACCGTGTTGCCCGTCGAACTCGACACATAGATCCGGGTGCCGTCACGCTTGACCGCGATGCCATCGGGGGCGCCACCCACCTGATAGGTCCCGACGAGGGTGTTCTTGACGGTGTCGTACACCGTGACGGTGCCGGTATCGCGATTGGTGACGTAGGCGCGGGTGTTCGTGGCCGCCACCGCGCTCGGACCACCACCGGCGGTGTACGCGCTGCTCTCGTAGAACGGCGACGGACTCACCGGGATGTTGACCGGCACCTCCACGGTGTTCACCGCGTCGGTCACCCTGAGGGTGATGGCGACGCTGTCGTCGCCGGCAGTCGTCGAGGCGGCGAAGCGCTGCGCCGTGGTGGGCGTGTAGGTGATCGTCGCGGTCTTGGCGTTGTAGGCCACCGTGCCCTGGACCGGGACGGGTGGCGGCACGACCGTCACCGCGACCTTCTTGCCCTCGGGGTCACCGGCCACCAGTTGCCCGATGACGGTGCCGGTCGTCGCGTCCGGCCTACCCCAGATCACCGTCGCCGTCGGTGGTGCGTTCGTCACCGCCGCCGCGACGGTGCGGGCGGCGGCCACGCCCGGCGCGTCCGGTTCGGGTTGGCCGACCTGGCGGCGGGACGCCGCCAGCAGCACCCAGGCCAGCGGGGAGTCGGTCGACCCGCCGGGAAGCACGCCGAGCACCGTGGACAGCACCGGCCGCAGCACACCGCTGATCAGGTTGCCGACCGCCTGGCCCGGGGTCACCAGCACCGGTCTGGCGGCGGGCGCGGCGGGCATCGTCGAGACCGACGGCTGCGTCGCGGTGATCGCTACCGCGGCATCGACAGCCGGCGTCGCTGCCGGCGCTGCAACCGCGGCCGTCCGCTCGGGACGGGGGCGTTCGGCGGTTCGGCTGCTCGCCACGGCCGTGGCGGCCGTGCGCGCCTGCATGGCGGCGGTCCGCTTCTTCTTTCTCGGCGTCGGCGCCTCGTCCTGACCGACGGCCGTGACCGAACGGGGACTGCTGGTCGCAGTCTTCGGACCGGCACTCGGCTCGCCGGCCGCCGGGGTGCGGTCCTCGGCGCTGCTGCCCTGATCGGCATCCGACGTCGAGGACGTCGTCGACGGATCGTCGGGAGCGGCCCACGCGCCTACGGGCGCAGCGACCGCGGATCCGATTCCGAGCGCCACGGCCAAGGCACCGACCCGCCCGATATGGCTGCCGTACCGCACGTGCATCGTCACTCCCGAGTTGCCCGTTCGCCAAGCGCGCAGGTGGCCTGGTCCCTGTGAGACGGATGCAATTGCCGCGAGTGTAACGCCGCTCACAGTCACCGAGACCGTGTTTGCGAAAGGTGCGCCAATCGGCCCGAGCCGGCACCCGCGGCATCGCCGAAGATCGACTCTCACCAGCCAGGAAACCCACACTCTCACCGCCATCTCGATATAGTCGGGCCACGCTCTGTCGCGAGAAGCGAGGTCTTCCGTGCGTCGCATCCGGTTTGCCGTCACCGTCGCCTGCGCGCTCGTGGCGGCCTGCGGGGCCGTCGCACCGCCCGCCTCCGCCGAGCCGGGGCTGAGCGCCCGCCTGGACCGTGCGATCGCGGACAAGGTCGCCGACATGGGCGTCCCCGGCGCGATCGTCGCCGTCTCGGTGCCCGGCGTCATCGACTACCAGACCGCGATCGGGGTCGCGGACACCGCCACAGGTGAACCGCAGTCCCTGCACGATCACACCCGCATCGGCAGCGTCACAAAGACATTCACCGGCACCGCCGTGCTGCAGCTGGTGGATCACGGCCGCATCAGCCTCGACGATCCGATCTCGCGGTATGTCGGCGGTGTCCCCGACGGCGATTCGATCACCCTGGACATGCTGGGACGCATGCGCAGCGGCCTGTTCGACTACAGCGACGACGACGCTTTCGTCGGCGCGCTCCTGGCGGAATCCCCCCACGGGCCCGACGCCTTCGCTCAGACTCCGCAGCAGCTACTCGACGTCGCCTTCTCGCACCCGCCCCTTTTCGCGCCGGGCTCGGATTACCGGTACAGCAACACCAATACCGTGTTGCTGGCCCTGGTCGTCGAGAAGGTCAGCGGCCTGCCGTTCGGTGAATACCTGCGACAGAACATCTTCGAGCCCGCCGGGCTCTCCCGGACGTCCTACCCCGACAACGGGGCGCTACCCGGCCCGCACACGCACGGCTACCTGGAGCTGCCGGACGGTCCCGTCGTCGACGCGACGTTCTGGAATCCCTCCTGGGCTGACGCGGCCGGCAAGATCGTGTCGACCACCGCGGACCTCAGCAGGTGGGCAAGAACGCTGGGCACCGGTGCGCTGCTGAAGCCCGAAACTCAGGCGCTCCGGCTGGCCGCCCCCAGCCCGGCCGCCCCGGGTGCGGGCTATGCGTTCGCGATCTTCGACACCCACGGGTGGATCGGCCACAACGGTGATATCCCCGGCTTCACGACGGTACTGGTCTATCTGCCGGAACGGGATGCGACGCTGTCGGTTTCGGTCAACTCCGATATCCCCGAGGACCACGCGGCCGGACAGATCGCCAAGGCCGTGACAGAGCTCGTCACACCCGAGCACGTCTACGACCTCACCGGTGCCTGACGCGAGAACGCCGTTCCTGACAGTTAGTCAGCCGCCGCCTGTGAAGTGGTTGGGAATAGGCTTGCCCGCCCGCCGTTGTGGCGCCATCGGCCGTAGCGTTCCCAGGTATCCGGCCTCGACAGGCCGCCAGACAAAGGGGACACCCACAGATGATTGCCACCACGAAGATCACCGCATTCGGTCTCGGCACCTTCGCCGCCGCCGCGGCGTTCATGAGCATCGGCAGCGCGGTCGCCAACGCTGACGTCACCGAGGTGGCGCCCTCCCCGCAGGTCACCAGCCGCCAGGCGTTGCTGATCGACGACAACGCTCTGCGCTCCGCCGATTACGGGGAAGCGCGCGGTCTGGGTGAGACCCGGAACGCCGATCTGGGTGTGGTGACCGCACAGGGCGAGGTCCACGACTCCACCAAGGCGGTCGTCGGCTCCAAGGCTGCCCCGTTCAACCTCGAGTCCAATGGCTCCTTCGTCTTCGACCCGCCGATCGGCGCCTGGTGATCGGCCGCTCCGGCCTGTCCAGTTGACGCCGAACTATCCGAAAATCGCGGTGCCCGGCAAACTTCTGCACCATCGATAGGCCGGCGTCGGCCCGATCGCGCAGAATATTTCGCGGGTCTGCGCCATTTGTTTACTAGTTTTAACCCAATCGGCAATTCCGGATGCCATAGTGATCAGCGCTGCCTGTCCGGCGGCACATTCTGATTGCTCCGGGGGGAGTCCCATGGCGTCCAGTGACCGCGCTACCTCTTTGTTCGGTGCCGACCGCAATGCGCTGACCGGCGCGAACCTGTCACGTCGGCGTCTGCCCACCCACGGGGCGGCGCCCGCGTCGAGCCGGACGACGAACCTCGGCGCAGGCACCGGGTCGGTGTACGCGAGATACGTCGGCCGTGTCGGCGCGCTTGCTGTGGCGCTGGGCGTGACGGGCGCGTTCGCCACCTCACCGGGCGTGGCGTGGGCCGACACGACGCGAGGGTCCGATTCCAGTTCATCATCGACCGGCACCGCCACTTCGCCGTCGCCGACCGGTGGCACCACCGCGTCCACCAACGGTGAACCCGCCGAGAGCGGAGCCGGAACGACGGTCGACGATGACGACGAAGGGCCGTCCGACGAGGACGACGAGACCGAGATCGGGTCCGATCCGCTCGACGACGAGGACGACGGGACCGAACTCGACGACGACACCGATGGGGACGCCGACCCCGATCTCGAACCCGAGAACGACCCTGAGCTTGTGCCCGAAACCGGAAGCGGCGGCACCGAAACCGGCCCGGGGACCGCATCTGAGGAAGTGCCCCTGCTCGCACCGGTGGCCGACGACACCACCTCCCGCGACGATGACGACCTTTCGGCGACCGAGGACAGCGCGACCACCCTGATGGCGGCGCGACAGACGGGCCTCACCGGCCCGTCGATCGCCGCGTCCTCGGCCATCACGCCGCTGCACGCACCCGCAGCGGCGCCGAACTCGTTGGGAGACTGGGGTAAAGCCATCGGCACGGCGCTGCACCTGCCGACACCCAATCAGATCTTCCAGGGCACCAGGAACTTCGTCGTCACGTGCGCGTGCGCGCTCATCAACGGCGCACTCAATCTCTTCAGCGGTCTCATGGCGCCTGCTGCGGCCGCGGACGCGCCGGCCAATCCGCTGCAGAACACCATTCTGTGGACGGTGCTGGGCTGGGCGCGCCGCCAGGTGGACATCGCGGTCGGAGCCTTCAACCGCTCGCTGCTCGGACAGTGGGTCAACCAAGTCGGCGCCAACGCGCGCCAATGGGTCGGCGAGCTCGGCAATTCGCCGTGGGGGCGCACCATCTCAGCTCAGATCGGCGCGTTCGTGGCCGAATGCGAGGGCCGGATCGTGCTGCCCGAGGAGTTCGATCGCACCACCCTCGTCTCCGGCCTGAACGAGCCGACCGACTTCGAGCTGATCGCGCACGACGGCGACGCGAGCCACATTCACCGGATCCTGATCACCGAGAAGTCGGGGGCGATCAAGTCCTATGACATGCACACCGGACAGATCACCACGCTGACCAACCTCTCGGTGGTCACGGCCAACGGCGAACGCGGCCTCATCGGCATCGAGGTGGATCCGAACTTCTGGGACAGCGACGCGGTGGGATACCAGAAGATCTACGTGGCCTACACCAATGCCCAGAACTACGACCAACTCTCAAGTTTCACGCTGGTCGGCGACACACTGTCCGACGAGCAGATGCTGGTGACGTCGACGCTGCTGGCCAACGACTTTCATCATGGCGGTGAACTCGAGTTCGACCCGACGGGCCAGTACCTCTACTGGGCGGTCGGCAACAACACCTCCCCCAGCGAGAACTCCCAGGACCTGACCAACATCCACGGAAAGATCCTGCGCATCAACCGCGACGGGTCCGGTGCGACCGACAACCCGTTCTACGTCGAGGGCGGTGACCCCAACACCAACCGCATCTTCGCACTGGGCCTGCGTAACCCGTTCCGATTCGGCGTCGATCCCGACACCGGTGCGGTGCTCTCCGGTGACGTCGGCGAAGCCGACTGGGAGGAACTCAACCTGATCAAGGCGGGCGCCAACTACGGCTGGCCGATCACCGAAGGCGCAGAGGGCGGCGGCTTCGCCGATCCGCTGTACGCCTACCCGCACGCCACCGGTTTCGGCAACGGGTCCATCACCGCCGTCATGGTCTACGACGACGGCACCCCGGTGACCGGCCAGAAG
>SXGT01690740.1_pt1 | contig 13075 bp, 11 predicted proteins | sample 3176221 | NCBI WGS metagenome assembly SXGT01 (sample SAMN11356862, study PRJNA531348) | freshwater metagenome | isolation source: freshwater sample F1-120 | place: China: Fuxian Lake, Yuxi | collected 2017-12-25
CGCTCCAGTAGAGGAACGTGAAGCCGAGCACGGCTTGCAGCAGCAGTCCCTTGACGACGAGCCGCCAGTTGATCGCGCGCCGGTTCTGCGAGAAGGCGAAGCAGAGCGCCAGCAACACGGCGATCCCGCACAACGAGACGAGCTTGAGCATGGGGAGCCGGATCCTACGCATTGCGGTCGTCGCGATCACGATTGCGCCGGCTCCAGCGGTGCGCGCGGCGGCCCGTCGCTGACGCCGCGCTCGGCCGCGCGATTTTCACGTTTTTCGTCACGGGCGCAGCGGCGCTGTGGCCATGGGGAATGACGGCGCGCACCACGCAGCCGTTGCGGTGGCCAACGGGCTGCCGGCCTTCCACCACCACCACCCCGCTCCTCCAGCGGGCCTCATCACGAGGCAGTCCGATGCGCCATTCCCTCCACTCCAGCTGTCTACGCCAGCTCGCCCTTCTCGCCGTGTTCGGCGCCTTGCCGTGCAGCGCGACCCTTGCCCAGTGCTTCGACATCCGCACCGGCTACACCGGCACCTTGGCCAGGAAGGGCACGATGTTCGACGTCGTGAACGTGACCCCTGCACCGATCACCGTGTTCGGGCTCGAGCAGCTGTTCTTCAACGCCGGCACGGCGTCGCTCGAGGTCTACAGCAGAGTCGGCGGTTGGGCCGGCAACGAAAACAACCCGGCCGCCTGGGCGCTGCTCGGGACGGCCAACGTCGTGCACACCGATTGGTTCGGCGGACTCACGCCGATCCCGCTGGATCTGGCCGTCACGATCGCACCCGGCGCGGTCCAAGGCTTCTACATCACCGCCAGCACCGCCACACCGTCCACCGTCGCGTGCGACCTCGGCATCAACCAGCTCGGCACCTGGATCGGCGGCGACGCCAACCTCGTGATCAACTGCGGCGTCGCCAAGAACTATGCGTTCGCCGTCAACCACGGACTGCCGACCGCCGGCAACCTCTGGCGCGGCAAGGTGCGGTACTCGTTCGGCGGTGGCGGCTGTACGATGGCGAGCAACACGAACGTCGGCACGCCGTGTGGCAACCGCCACAACTCTGTCTACCAACACTTCGCCCAAGCAGGAATGGCAGCACCGGCGCTGACCGGCAACTCGTTGGCCCTGATCCCCAACGGTAGCAGTGGCTACACCGGCTTGTGGGTGGCAGGAACCGCCGCCGCGAGTTTCTGGCCACCGACAGACGCAGCGACCGTGTTGGCCACCGGCGACGACGGCGTCGTCACCTACACACCGTCATCGCCGCTGCCGACGCCCTATGGGCCCATCGCGACCTTGTCGATCAGCGGCAACGGCATCGTTTTCTTCGGCACCGGTTCGATCAACTACCCCGGAACCAACGACTACATGCCGACCGCCAATGGGTTCCTGCAAAGCACGCGCGGCGGCTTCTATGCGTGGCACGACTACAACCCATCGGAGCCAGGCAGTGGCGCCGTGACGGCGGAAGAGAACGCCGGCGTGCTCTACATCACTTGGAACAACGTCGAGAACTACTCCATTCCGCTGGCACAGAACCGCAGCACGCTGCAGTTCCAACTCGACCTCAGCTTCGGCTTTTGCACGATGGTGTTCGTGCAGATCGATGGCAATGCAACGAGCCCCTACGGCTCCGCCACCCTGGTCGGCGTAAGCGCGCCCGGGATCTCGCTGGATCCAGGCTCGGTCGATCTGGCGACCGCACCACCAGCGGCAGTGTCGACGGCGTCCCCCGAGTCTGGCGCGGCACGGGTCATCGGCCTGAGCCGCCCGCGCATCGGCACCAACTGGGACCTGCAGATCCAGGCCATCCCGGCCAATGTCGTCCTTGGCGTCGCGGCCGTCGGGTTCACCAACCCGGGCTTCGATCTGACCTCGCTCGGCGCTCCGGGCTGCTTGCTGCACACGAACCCGGACCTACTGATGCCCTGGGTCGGGTTCGGTCCTGTCCAACCGTACTCGGTGGCCCTGCCCAACCTGGCCTCTGTGGTCGGCCTCGACCTGTTCACGACGGCGGCCACGTTCGAGTTCCCGGCGGTCAACGCACTCGGGTTCTCCACCACCAACGGCGTGCACGGCCGCATCGGCAACTTCTAGCCGGCCGATCGCTCCGACGCCGTGGGTGCCTATGATCGTTCTGTGGACCCGGAGCGACGCCACGACTCGGAAGCACTGCTGCGTGAAGCGGCGCGGCACTTCGACCAGGACGTCGGCCCCGGCGCCCTGGCCACTGCCCTGGAACGCCTCGGCGCGTCGCTGCCAGAAGCCGGCGCGGTGCTCGGCGACTACCGGCTCGGACCGGTGCTCGGCCAAGGCGGCATGGGCATCGTGTATCTCGCCGAACAGGTCTCGGTGCCGGGACGCCGCGTCGCAGTGAAGCTGCTGCGCCGCGGCAGCCTGTCGCCGCTGGCGCGCCAACGGTTCGCGCGCGAGGTCGAGGTCATCGGTCGCCTCGACCATCCGCACATCGTGCCGATCCTGTCGGCCGACGTGCATGGCGACGTGCCGTTCTTCGCGATGAAGTTCGTCGACGGCCGCTCGCTGCGCGAAGTCGTGCGCGCGGGCACGTTGCGCGGTGACTTCCGCGCGATGGCGTCGCTGCTGCGCGACCTCGCAACCGCGTTGCACCACGCCCACCTGCACGGCGTCGTGCATCGCGACGTGAAGCCCGGCAACGTGCTGGTCGATGCGGCCGGCCGGCCGATGTTGCTCGACTTCGGACTGGCGTGCCTGACCGAGGGCTCGGAACTCACCATGACGTCCGAGTCGCTCGGCACGCTCGACTACATGGCGCCCGAACAGATCGAGCCAACGCTCGGTCCGATCGAACAGCGCACCGATGTGTACGGACTCGGAGTGACGGCCTACGAGTGCCTGTGCGGCAGCACCCCGTTCGCAACGTTGTCGCGAACGGCGACGATCGCCCGCATCCTGCGCGGCGAGGTGCCGGCACCACGCACGCTCGACCCGACGATCCCGCGCGATCTCGCGACCATCTGCCAGAAGGCGATGCAGGCCCGGCCCAAGGACCGCTACCGCGACGCCGCGGCGATGGCGGCGGACCTCGACGCCTTCCTGGCCTATCGGCCGATCAGCGCACGACCGCACGGCTGGCCGGCGCGGCTGGCGATGGTGCTGCGCCGGAACCGCTGGGCCGCGGCAAGCATCGCGACCCTGTTGCTCACGATCGTCGCCGTCGTCGTGCACTTCGCCTTCTTGCTGCCGCAACGCACGATCGCCGCCAAGCTCGACATGGTCGACGGCTGGTTGCTCGAACGCGACGCCGCTGCGCGGTCGGCGTTGGACCTCGCCACGGACCTGCGCACCTTCCGACTCCATGCCACGGGCGCCGCGCTCGACAGCCAGGCCGTTGCCCGCGAACGTGAACTGCGAACGCTGCAGATGACCGCTCGACGCCTGGACGAAACGATCGAAAGTGAGATCGAGCAATGTCTGTCGATCGACCCAGGCCATCCAAAGGCCCGCCGACTCCGTGCCGACCAGTTGGCCGCGCGGATCCGCGAACTGTTGGCGGGCAGCGGCGCCGTCACCCGCCGCGATGCCCTGGCGATCACGCAAGAACGCTTGCTTCGCGTCGATGACGACGGCCGGCACGCCGACTTGCTCGACGCCTTCGCCACCCTGTCCGTAGCTTGTGCCGAAGGTCCGGCTGCGCTGGTGTTGTGTCCGGCTGTGGAGGGTCCCGACGGCACCTCAGGTTTTGCGGCCGCCACCGACGCAACCGCGGTGCACCTCGGCAACGCGCCAAGCTCCGTACGCGTGGCCGAAGGCAGTTGGCTCCTGCACGCCAAGCTCGCCGATCGCACTCCGGTCGTGCTGCCGTTGCTGGTGCGGCGGCACGCGGTGGCCCTGCCCGCCGAACATCGCATCGACGTCAGCTTCCTGCCCGCGGCGGCGCTCGCCGATGGATTTCGGCAGGTGCATGCCGGCTTCGGCGCCGTCGCCGACAGTACGGCCATGGAACCCGATCGCGACGAACTTGCCTGGCATGACGGGTTCGCAATTGCGCAGCGTGAGCTGCGGACCGCCGACTGGTTGCTCTGGTCCGGCGACGCCCCGACTCCCGCCGACGAGAAAGAACTCGCCGCCGGGCGACCGGTGCTGAAAGGACCGACGTGGGACAGCGTCACGCGCATGCTGGCGCGACTCAACGAACGGGAAGTACGCAACGGGTCGGGCTGTTTCCTTGCGCTGCCGACGCCAGAGCAGTGGCGCCGCGCCGGTCAAGGTGCCGACGGTCGCCCTTGGCCGTGGGGTTTCTGGTGCGACGGGCGCTTGTCGCGCAACTACTGGTCGACTGTCGGCCCTAGCTTGCTGCTCGAGTACCGGGAGTCGCCGGCCGCAGACTGTTCGCCGTTCGGCATCCACGAACTGGCCGGTTCCATGCGCGAACTGTGCTTGCCGGCGAACGCGATGCGCAACCTCGGCACCAAACAATTCGCCGTCTGCGGCGGTTCGATCTACTCGGTCACACCAGACGACTTGTCGCTGCGCAACGAGCGCACCTTCATCAACAACGATCCTGGCCTCGACGTCGGGCTACGGCTGGTGCGCATGCCGTTGCCGACGTTGCCGATCGGACCTTTGCGACTCGACCTCAGCGACCTCGTCCCCAAGAAGCTGCGCACGCTGGTGGTGCGTGGCCCGATTCGCGAGGAACTGGGGGTCGATGAGCGCGTGCGCTTCCACGACGGCGCGGTTGCTCTGGACGGCTACGAGGGCAGCTTCTCGGGCGAACTCATCGCGTACCATCCCGTGCGAATGGAGCCGGCGCGGACTGCGGTCGACATCGAACTGACGTTCCGCTGCAATAACGTCAAAGAAGAACGCTCGCTGCAGATCGTGCTCGGCACTCATCCCGGCTTCGATACGCACGACGAGCGAATCGCATGGCGAATCGGCCACTACAGCATGCAGCTGATCAACCGTGCGGGAATGCTGCAGTCGACGTCGTTCCCGCGGCTTGCCGACGGCAGCGTCGTTCGCCTGCGCCACGTCCCGACGCCGGACGGCGGCCGCAGCACGTTGTCGGTCGATGGCCGCGAAGTGGCGCAACTGACCACGCCGCCGATGGCGACGACCGCCGCCGCGTGGCGCTACTTCGCGATTCGCCTGCCCAGCCTGGCCGGCATGACCGCGACCATCCACGCCTTGCGCGTCGAGAGCCCCTGACATGGACGAGCTCTTGCAACGTGCCACTGCCGGGGACGAACGCGCGCGCGCTGCGTTGGTGGCTGCCCACGCCGAACGTCTGCATCGCTACGTGGAGCGACGGTCAGGCGCCCGCCTGCGGCGCGACATCTCGGCTTCGGATCTCGTGCAGGAGGTCTTCCTGCGCGTGTTCACGGCGTTGCCGACGATGCCCGCCGACGCCTCGGCCGACACCTTCCGCCGCTGGCTGTACCGGCATGCCGATTGGGTGATGGCCAACCACGGCAAGGCCGCGGCCCGTCACCACGGGGAATCGGCCGGCGATGCGGCCGAGCGGGAAGTCGTGGCGAAGCAAAGTTCCACGGGCGCGGTGACCCACGCCGACGAAGTCGCGTGGCTGCAAGCGTTGCTGGCGAGGCTCCCGGCGAAGTACGCCGACGTGGTCCGGCTTCGGCTCGAGGGAATGGCGTTCGACGACATCGGCAGGCGCCTTGGCATCGCCGAAGAGGCGGCCCGGCAGCGCTTCGCCCGCGTGCTGCAGGTCCTGCGCGAGCGGCAACAGCCATAGCCCGGGGAACCGCGGCCGCGTCGGCGCCGGTTCGCGCGGTCCGGACCCGCGCGTGCGGTCCGTCGGCGTGGCCGGCCTCCTTGACCCGCTGTGGCACAACGCCGAACATTGGCGCCTCTCGTCAGCCCACCACTCGTCGGAGGTTCCATGCCCGCGCTCCGCTTCGCATTCGCCCTCGTCCTCGCCCTCGCCTTCGCACTCGCTCCCGTCGCCGCGCAAGGTTGCGCGACGGCCGGCACGTTCTGGAAGCGCGACACTTTGCCGATCACGCCGAGTGGTCTCACCGGCGTCTCGATCATCCAAGGCATGTGCGAAGGCGAAAGCGCCGGCGTCGTGTTCGAGATGCCAGCGAACATGCCCGTGCAACGCATCACGCAGGTCGTGGCGCCTTGGGGCGCCGCCCTGGGCGTCGGCGGCTTCGCGGCCGCCCTCGACGTCGAGGTCTACGACGGCGTGTCGTTCAGCGGCGCCACCGCGAACATGGGCACGCTGGTGTTCAGCTTGACGCAGGCCGCCACGGCCAACATGCAGGTGCAGAGCCACGGGCTGAACACGCTCGACACCAGCACCTACAACATCATCGTCGGCGCCGCGCCGCCCACCGGCAACCCGCCGGTGCGGCGCTTTGCGATCTGCTTTCGTTGCGATGTGAACTTCCATCCGACGGCGACGTGCGCGACCGGCTACCCGGCGAACTTCTTCACCGACAACAGCCAGACGCCGTCGTTCCCGTTCCAGTGCAACAACGTGATCACGCCGCAACGCACCAGCCTGATCGAAATCCAGGGCCAGGGTTGGCGCGACGCGGCGCTGGCGTCGGTGACCGGCATCGGCCTGTGCCCGATCTACTACAGCGGCATCTGGTGCATCCGCTGCTGCAGCCAGGACGCGTTCCCGGCGACCTACACCAACATCGGCCCCGGTTGCCCCAATCCCCTCGGCACCTCGCAGCTGTTGGCGGCGGCGATGCCGCGCATCGGCCAGACGATGATCGTGAACATCACCAACGTGCCGGCCCAGCTCGGCCTGATGATCACCGGCACCAGCGGCTCGTCGTCGACACTCGGCCCGTTGCCGCTCGACCTCACCGCGGTCGGCATGCCCGGCTGCTTCCTGCGCGCGAGCCTCGACCTCACGGACGCGCTGTTCACCTTCGGCCAGACCGCGTCATGGTCGTTCAACATCCCGAACCAAGGCGGCCTGCTCGGTCTCAACTTCTTCCACCAGGCGTTCGTGTTCAGCCCCGGGCTGAATCCGTTCGGTGGGGCGATGTCGAGCGGCGCGCAGTGGCAGATCGGCAACTGACGTGAGTTTCGTGCCGGTGCCGCCGACGGGTGCCTCGCACCGCCACCTTGCCGATGGACGCGACGACCTGCTCGTGCGCGAAGAGCCGCTGCTGCTGGTCGTGCACGGCCAGCAGCTGCTGACGATGCGCACGCCCGGGCACGACGAGGACCTGACGCTCGGCTTCCTGCTCGGCGAAGGCATCGTCGGCGCCGCCGCGGACATCGCTTCGTTGCGCACGATCGAAGGCGATGCCACAGCCCGCACCGTCGACGAAGTGCACGTGACGCTGTTGCGCGCGCCCGACGAGTTCGTGCGCAGCCGCCTCGCGCGCACGCACGAGATCCGCAGCTCGTGCGGGGTCTGCGGGCTCGCCGACCCGCAGACGATCCTCGAGGCGACGCCGCCGCTCCTGCCCGGCGTGCCGCGGATCGAGCGGTCGCGCATCGGGACGCTGCTCACGGCGCTGGCGCAACGGCAGGAACTGTTCGCCGCGACCGGCGGCAGCCACGGGGCGTTGGTCGCGCGCACCGACGGCACGGTGCTCGGCAGCGGCGAAGACGTGGGGCGCCACAACGCGCTCGACAAGGCGATCGGCATGGCGGCACGCGCCGGCGCCGACTTCACGCAGTGTGTCGCCCTGCTGTCGGGACGCGCCGGCTACGACCTCGTGGTGAAGTGCCTGCGCGTGCGCCTGCCGATCATCGTGTCGGTGTCGGCGCCGAGCGCGCTCGCGTTCGACCTGTGCGCCGCGGCAGGGGCGACGTTGCTCGGCTTTGCGCGCGGAACTTCGTTCGAGGTCTACTGCGGCGCCGAGCGGCTGCAGCCGTGATCAACGCTTGTCCACGCGCTTGTCGGGCACAGCACCGGCGGAACCCGGCCCCGGGGCGGTGAGCGCGCAGCGGAATCCCGTATGGCAGAGCGACGTGTCCGGCGTCGACTTCATGCGCGTTCCCGGCAGGTAGCCGAGGCAGTAGGTGTCGCTGCACAGGTACGAGCCGCCGCGCATCACGCGCTTCTGCGCCCCCGGCTCCTGCGGATCGAAACTCCTGGTCGGCCCCTGCGGATCGACCAACACCTGCTTGCCGTCGCCGTACGCCTGCGGGTGGTACCAATCGGAACACCACTCCCACACGTTGCCCGACATCGCCAACGCGCCGTAGGCATTCGCCGCGAACGCCCGCACCGGCGCCGTCGCCGCGAACCCGTCCGCCTTCGTGTTGGTGGTCGGGAACGTGCCCTGCCAGATGTTGACGCGCCAACCGCCCTCGTCGGGCGCGGCATCGCCCCACACGTAGCGCTTCTGGTCGAGACCGCCGCGCGCTGCGTATTCCCATTCGGCCTAGGTCGGCAGGCGCTTGCCGGCCCACTTCGCGTACGCCACGGCATCGCGATAGCTCACCTGCACCACCGGATGGTCGGACGCTGCCGGCGCGCCCGCCGGCCCGTTCGGGTACCTCCAGCACGCCCCGGGCACGAACGACCACCAGGTCCAGAACTCGCGCAGGTCGGCTGCGTCCGGCGGCGGCGTGAACACGAGCGAACCGGCGATGCGCTGGTCGTCGGGCAGGTCGGGCACGTCTTCCTTCGACGGCGGCTTCTCGGCATCGGTGACGTAGCCGGTCGCCTGTACGAACTGCGCGAACTGCGCGTTGGTCACTTCGGTTGCGTCGAGCCAGAACCCGGTGAGGCGCACCTTGTGCAGCGGCGCATCGCGGTCCCCGTTCTGGCTGCCGAGCATGGCTTCGCCGCCGGCGATCCAGACCATGCCGGCGGTCGGCTCCGCCGGCGTCGCGACAACCGCCTTCGCTTGGGCCGCCGCAGCAGCAACGAGAACCGAGCAGGCGAGCACGCAGCGCATGGTGGCATGCTCGACGCCAGCGACCGCAGCGGCAAGGGGCGGGTTCCGCGCTTGCGCAGTAGGCTTCGGGAATGCTGCGCGCACCGTCCGCCATCGGGCTCTTCCTGCTGTCCCTGCTGTTCGTCGGCGGCATCTCGGTAGCGCAGAAGCCGAAAGAGAAGACGCCGCCAGCGAGCAAGCCCGGTGCGTCGATCGAAGTCGTCTTCATCGGCAACAGCTACACGCACTTCCACGACCTGCCGGCGATGGTGCGCGCGCTCGGCGCCGTGCAGAAGCCGCAGCGCAAGGTCGAGACGGTGATGCTCGCCCCTGGCGGATTCACCTTGCAGGGACACTGGGAAGCGAAGGGCAACGACGCCGCCCGCACCGTGCTCGGCGACCGCAAGCCGGACTTCGTCGTGCTGCAGGAACAAAGCCGGCAACCGCTCGACGAGCCCGATGCGATGCAGACCTTCGCGGCGAAGTGGGCGAAGCTGGTGCAGGAACGCGGCGCCGTTGCGGTCTGGTACTCGACCTGGGCCCGCAAGGCCGAGCCCGACAACCAGGGCGCGATCGACGAACAGTACGCGAAGGCGAAGAAGGCGAACGGTGGCCTGCTGGCGCCGGTCGGACGCGCGTGGCAACAAGCCTTGCAGGAGAAGGACCCGATCGCGTTGCACGACGCCGATGGCAGCCATCCGAGTCCCGCCGGCAGCTATCTCGCCGCATGCGTGTTGTTCGCGACGATGGCCGGCGGCGACGTGGCGACGTTCCCTGACAAGCTCGTCGTGGCAGGCGACAACGGCAAGGAACGCGTGCTCGTCGAACTCACACCCGACGTCGGCAAACGCCTGCGCGCGGCAGCGGCTGCCGCGGTCGAGAAGGCGCCCGCCGCGAAGCGACGCTGAACCCCGGGTGCGGCGCCGACGGGCAGCGCCACCCGGTCACGTTCGGCGAATCAGGCGCGCTGCGGCGCCTGCTGCAGCAGGGCACCGAGGTGCGCCGCCAGCGTCGTCTCGAGCACGTGCAGCGCCTTCGCGTGCGTCAGCAGGTTCTCGGCAGGCGCGTCGAACAGGCACGCGGTGCAGGCACCGCGCACGAACTCGACGAGACGACGTCCCGGCTGCACGGCGGCGGCGAGGTCGGGCCCGGTGCCGGTGAGCATCGGCAACCATTGCGTCGCGAACGCATGCGCCGTCGCCGCGTCGGCCTTGCCGCCGGCGATCGCCACCAACCACGAACGCGCGGCGCGGCGGCGGCGGTTCAGCACCGACAGCTGGATCGGCTGCGGATTGCCGCGCTCGAGCGCGCGACCATTCTGCAGCGCAATCGTGTAGTCGACCAGCGACCGCGCCAGCTGCGGGATCTGGTCGCCGAGCGCCGCGTCGAGCCGAGCCAGGCCGATCGGGTCGTGCACCACCGTGGTGTGCAAGATGCGCGCGGGTTCGAGACGCAAGAACGGACGGACCTCACGCTGCACCGATTCCGTTCCCTGCACCGACACTTCCGACTTCGTCATGCCGACGCCATCGACGGTTGCGCGGTCCCGACTTCAGCCCATCGTCGCAGTGCGCCACAGCGCCCCCAGTTCGTTGTCGACGAATGCGACAGCGGCTTCCTGGCCGACGAGACTCGCCGGCCGCACGCCATGCACCGCGTTGCCGTGCGCGAGTGCGGTGGCGCGATGCAGGTCGCCGAGCGTGCACGCGCGTTCGACCAGCGGCGCGCCGCGGGCTGCGGCAGTGGCGAGCAAGAGCGCGCGACCGATGCCGGGCAACACCCGCCCGTCGAGCGCCGGCGTCGTCCAGACGCCATCCAAGCGCAGCCACAAGGTGCCGAGCGCACATTCGAGCACGCTGCCGTCGTGGCCCACCACGATGCCGTCATCGGCCTCGCCATCCTGCGCCTGCTGCCGCACCTCGTCGTAGTACGCACGCGGCTCGGCCTTGAGATCGCCGGGCGGCGCTCCGGCGGGCCTCACTACAACCGTCGGCAACAGCCGCACGACCTTCACCGGCGAACGCGTCCGTGTCGTCATCACCAGATGCACCCGGTTGCCGGACGGCAACAGCAGCAGCCGCAGCACGTCGTCGGTGTGGCCGTTGGTGCGCAACAGTTCGGCAGCCTGCGCTCGCAACGAAGCCGGCGGCGCGAACGGCAGCTGCAACCGTTCGGCGGCGGCCGCGAGCCGTTGCAGATGGCGATCCCACAGCGGTACTGCGCCGGCCCGCGCCCCCATCGTCTCGAACGGCGCGATGCCGGTGCGCGGCGGCAACCGGCCATCGCCGACGCTGGCGCCATCGAGCCAGGTGCTCACGCGGTCCCCTCCGCGTCCGGCGGAATGCCGACCGGAACCTGCAGGGCGCGCTCGATGCCGGCCATCTTCGCCAGCGTCTCGCGCCATTCCTGGTGCGGATCGCTCAGCGTGGTGACACCACCACCGGCATTGCCGCGCAAGCGGCCGCCGCGGTGCACCAGCGTGCGGATCGCAATGTTGCAATGCATCGTGTCGCCGGGACCGAACCAGCCGATGGCCCCCGTGTAGACGCCGCGCCGCGCGACTTCGAGCGTCTCCAGGATTTCGAGGCAGCGCAGCTTCGGACAGCCCGTGATCGAACCACCGGGGAACGTCGCCCGCAGCAGTTCGACGGCCGTCACGCCGGGCCGCAGCCGCGCCTGCACCGTGGCGAACAGGTGGTGCACCTGCGCGAACGTGCCCGATTCGGGGAACGGCCCGACCACGACCGAACCGGTCGCCGCCACCTTGCCGAGATCGTTGCGCAGCAGATCGACGATCATCGCCAGTTCGGCCTGGTCCTTGTCGCTGGCGAGCAGTTCCTGCAGCAGACGCGCATCGCTCGCGGCATCGGCGCCGCGCGGCCGCGTGCCCTTGATCGGGCGCGTGCGCACGACGTCCCCCTGACGCCACAAGAACTCCTCGGGCGAACTGCACACGACCGCGGTGCCGGCACCGTCCTCGATGTACGCCGCGAACGGGGCCGGGCTCTGCTCGCACAGACGCCAGAACAACGCGCGCGGATCGCCGTCCCAGTGGGCCGTGAACGGCTGCGTCAGGTTCGCCTGGAAGATGTCGCCGGCGCGGATGTGTTCGACCACGGCAGCGACCTTCGCTTCGTAGTCACGGCGCGAGAGATGCGCTTGCAGGGCCGTCGCCCGCCCGATCGGTGGCGCGCCCACTGCCGGCGCCCCCGCGAACTCCTGCACGGTCGCGTAGGCGGCCATGTGCAGCACCGGCACCGGAAAGTCGTCGGCGATGCGCTGCGGCCACGCTTCGACGTCGAGCCCGAGGTCGTAGCCAAGCCAACCGACCACCTTGGTGTCGCGATGGCGCGCGAGGAACGCAGCGAAGGCGGCGAACGCCCCCGCCGTGCCACCGGCCGGCAGCGTCAGCACTTCGACCGGATCGCGGCACAGCAAGGCAGGGCCCTGGCCGCCACTGTGCAACAACGCAATCGGCCCACGACGCGGCGCCTCGATCAGCGCGCGGAACGGCGCCGTGGCCAGCGCCGTGGACGCGTTCATCCGCGCAGCCAGGACGGTTTGCGCTTCTCGAGGAAGGCCTGCATGCCCTCCTTCATTTCCGCGGTGCTGCTGATGATGCCGAACAGATCGGACTCGAGCGCGAGACCGTCCTGCATCGTCATGTGCCCGCCGCGGCGCACCGCCTGCTTCGCCAGCGCCAGCGCCTGCGGGCCGCGCGACACCATCCTCGCCGCCATCGCCTTGCACGCCGCCATCAGCTCGCCCGGCTCGACCACCTGGTTCACGAGGCCGATGCGCAACGCTTCGTCGGCGACGACCGGATCGCCGGTCAGGATCAGCTGCAGCGCGACGCCGGTGCCGCACAGGCGCGGCAACCGCTGGGTGCCGCCGTAGCCCGGAATGATGCCGAGCGACACTTCGGGCAGGCCCATCTTCGCGGTCTTGCTGGCGATCCGCACGTCGCACGCGAGCGCCAGTTCGAGGCCGCCGCCGAACGCGAATCCGTTGATCGCAGCGAGCACCGGCTTGCCGAGATTCTCGATGCGCAAGGTCAGGGCCTGGCCGGCGAGCGCGTTCTGCTTGCCATCGAGCACGCCCTGCTTGCTGAGCACGCCGATGTCGGCGCCGGCGACGAACGACTTCTCGCCCGCCCCGGTGAGGATCACGGCGCCGACGCCGTCGTCGCGACCGAGCGCCGCGAACACGGCGTCGAG
>SXGT01782829.1_pt1 | contig 13075 bp, 12 predicted proteins | sample 3176221 | NCBI WGS metagenome assembly SXGT01 (sample SAMN11356862, study PRJNA531348) | freshwater metagenome | isolation source: freshwater sample F1-120 | place: China: Fuxian Lake, Yuxi | collected 2017-12-25
AGAACGGTATGCGACTCTCGGAGGCCCGGACGCTGGCCGAGGCGAGCGCGGATCAGGTCGGTGCCGTGCTGGCGTCGCTGGCGGCCGACGACACTCGCCCGAACGCCAGCATGCAGGCCATCGCGGAGGCCTATCCGCAGCCGCCCGGATGGACCGCGGCGGCGGTGGCGCCCTTCAAATCGGCGACGAAATGGAGCGGAGCCTCCTACGGAGACAACGGGAACTGGGTGATCGGCGCCCCGGACGTGTTGCTGGACCCCGACTCTCCGGTTGCCGAACAGGCCGAGGAGATCGGCGCCCACGGTCTGCGGGTGTTGCTGCTGGGCGCCTCGGACGTCCGGGTGGACAGCGCGGACGCCCCCGGCCGGGTCACCCCGGTCGCCCTGGTGATCTTGGAGCAACGGGTGCGCCCCGACGCCCGCTCCACCCTGGAGTACTTCGCCGACCAGCACGTCTCGGTGAAGGTGATTTCCGGAGACAACGCGGTGTCGGTGGGTGCGGTCGCCGGATCATTGGGATTGCGCGGCGAGACCATCGACGCCCGCGAGTTGCCCGCCGACCCCGACGCTCTGGCCGACACCATGGCCACCTATACGACCTTCGGCCGGGTGCGGCCAGATCAGAAGCGGTCCATGGTCCACGCCCTGCAGTCGCGCGACCATACCGTCGCCATGACCGGCGTCGGCGTCAACGACGTCCTGGCCCTCAAGGATGCCGATATCGGCGTCGCCATGGGATCGGGCAGTCCGGCCTCGCGCGCGGTCGCCCAGATCGTGCTGCTGGACAACAAGTTCGCCACGCTGCCCTACGTGGTGGGCGAGGGCCGCCGGGTCATCGGCAACATCGAACGGGTCTCCAACCTCTTTCTGACCAAGACGGTGTACTCGGTGTTGCTGGCGCTGCTGATCGGACTGGGGGGCCTGGCGTCGCACCTGCTGCACTCCGAACCGCTGCTCTACCCGTTCCAGCCGATCCATGTCACGATCGCGGCCTGGTTCACCATCGGGATTCCGGCCTTCGTGCTCTCCCTGGCGCCCAACAACGAACGCGCGAAAACCGGATTCGTGCGGCGGGTGATGACCTCGGCGCTCCCCGCCGGAATCGTCATCGGCCTTGCGACCTTCGCGTCCTACCTGCTGGCCTACCCGGGCCGCGACGGCAGCCCGGTCCAGCAGACCCAGGCCTCCACGGCGGCGCTGATCACGCTGCTGATCGGGGCGATGTGGGTGCTGGCCGTGGTGGCCCGGCCCTACCAGTGGTGGCGGGTGGGACTCGTCGGAGCGTCGGCGCTGGGCTACCTGGTGATCTTCGCGCTGCCACTGGCTCGCAGGACGTTCATGCTCGACCCGTCCGACCCGGCGCTGACCACCACCGCCGTACTCCTCGGCGTCGCCGCGGCCGCCCTGATCGAGGCGTCCTGGTGGATTCAGGGCCGGGTTCTCGGGGAACCGAGACACCTGTGGCGCCGGGCTGAGTCCGGTGCGTAGATTGACGCGGGGACCTCAGCCGGACAACCGGCCGGCCCCAGCGAATGCACACATTCAAACCACCGTGAAAGGGTGACCACATGTCCTTCATCGACAAAGCCAAGGATGCCATCGCCGACACCGTCGACAAGGCCAAGGACGCGATCTCGGAGAACGCCGACAAGATCGAGGCCACCATCGACAAGGCCGGCGACTTCATCGACGAGAAGACCGGCGGCAAGATCTCCGAGACCATCGACAAGGTCCAGGGCGCTGCGCACACCGCGGTGGACAAGGTGCAGGATGCCGCTGGTGCGGCCAAGGATGCCGCCGAGAACGCCGCCACCGATGTCAAGGACGCGGCCCACAACGCCGCCACCGACGTCAAGGATGCCGCCGAGAAGGTTGCCGACAAGGTCGACGGCCAGTAACTCCCGATGGCGAAGGTCTCGGTCTCCGTAGACGTTCCGCTATCTCCGGAGGAGGCGTGGCAACACGCCTCCGACCTTTCCCGGTACAAGGAGTGGCTGACCATTCACCGGGTCTGGCGTTCGACGTTGCCGGACAATCTCGTCAAGGGCTCCGTGGTGGAGTCCATCGTCGAGGTCAAGGGCATGCCGAACCGGGTGAAATGGACCATCGTCCACTTCGACCCCCCGCAGACCATGACGCTGGACGGTGTCGGCGTCGGCGGGGTCAAGGTCAAGCTGGTCGGTAAGGTCCGCCCCAGCACGAAGGCCGCCGACAAGGGCGGGGCCGCTTCGGTCGTCACCATGGACGTCCATCTCGGCGGCCCCGCTCTGTTCGGTCCGATCGGCATGCTGGTCGCGGCCGCGCTGCGCGGCGACATCAAGGAGTCGTTGAACCGGTTCACCTCGACGTTCGTCGCGGAGGACGAACGTCGGTGAGTATCCGATACGAGTGCGGGGTCGATCTCGACGCGGTGGAAGCCATCGACTTCCACACCCATGTCGAGATCGACTCCGCCGGTCACTGCGCCTACGACCCGGTGCTCGCCGAAGCCACCGGTCGCTACTTCAAGCTGGGGCCCGACCTCCGCACCGGGGTCGACGACCTCGCCGCGCACTACCGTCGGCACAACACCGCCGCGGTGGTGTTCACCATCGACGCCCGGACCGCCTCCGGGCACCGGCCCAACTCGGTCGAGGAACTGATCGAGGGCGCGGCGCGGCACTCCGACGTGCTCATCCCCTTCGGCACGGTGGACCCGTGGGACGGCGAGGCCGCGGTGCGGCGGGTCCGCCGACTCGTCGAGGAGTTCGGTGTGCGCGGCTTCAAGTTCCACCCCAGCCTGCAGGGTTTCGAGCCCAACGAACGCCGGTTCTACCCGATCTACCAGGCGATCTCCGATGCCGGTGTGCCGGCGTTGTTCCACACCGGTCAGACGGGCCTGGGTTCGGCCCTGCCCGGCGGTCACGGCATCAAGTTGCGCTACTCCGATCCGATGTTGCTCGACGATGTCGCCGCCGACTTCGCCGATCTGACGATCGTGATGGCGCACCCGGCGGTGCCCTGGGTCGACGCCCAGATCGCCATTGCCTCGCACAAGGCCAACTGCTACGTCGATCTGTCCGGATGGTCGCCGAAATACTTCCCGCCCCAGCTTGTCCGGGCCCTCGGTCGACAGCTGCGCACCAAGGCGCTCTTCGGCACCGATCACCCCTACATCACGCTGGAGCGATGGCGGCGTGACTTCGCCGCCCTCGACCTCGACCCCGAGGTGCTGTCGTTGATCCTCAAGGGCAACGCCTCACGGGTGCTCGGCCTCGGCGGGGCCGAGTCCTAGCCGTTCGATGATGCCGACCGGCGGTGGCGCCTTGCGGGCACGCCGGCCGCGCTGTCCCTTGCGCAGCGTCTCCAGCAATTCGTGGTACGGCCCCACCAGGTAGGCGGTGTCACCGGCCCGGAAGCTGCGGTCCGGTTGCGGGTGCAGTTCGGCGGCCCCGCCGTCGCGTTCCACGGCGATCACCCGGGTGAGCGTGGACAACTCGAGAATCCGCATCCCGTCCAGTTCGCTGCCGGATGCCACCCGGACTCCGCCCACCATGAAGGACCGCTGGCCGACCGAGAAGGTGCCCAGCACATCCAGGCCCATCGCGGCCCCGATGAACCACGGGGTGGCCAGGTCAACGGTGGAGCGCACGTGGTTGAAGTCCAGCCTGCGGCCGACCGCGGCCCCCAGCGCGCGGTCATAGATCCGCAGGACGATGGGCATCCGGGATTCCTCGGTGGCCTCGGCCGGCCGGGTCATCTCGCGCAGGACCAGGCCGGTCTCGATGTTGACCATGTCGTCCTCGGTCAGCACGGCGACGGCCCGGGCGCGTTGTACGCCGGCCGCCGTGAGGGTGGTGCGCTGGGTGGCGTCGCCGGAGATCACCGGGATGTGCATCTCCGCCGCTGCGGACAGGTAGCGGTTGTCCTCGTCGCGTTCGATGACCACCACGGAATGCCCGGCATCCTTGAGCATCCCGGCGACCCGGACGCCGAACGAGCCCAGACCCACGACCACGACATGCTGGCGCAGATGGCTGACCCGCTGCCGGTTGGCGGCCTCGAACAGCCGGCGGGACAGCAGGACATCGGCGATGAAGGCCACCATGATCGAGATGATCGCGATACCGCTGAGCATCATCACCACGCCCCAGATCCGCAGCCAGGTCGGCTGGCCGAGCAGGTTGAAGTCGCCGTAGCCGACGGTGGTCAGCGTCTCGGTGGCGAAAGACAGCGCGTCGAGCCAACTCATCTCCGGCCGGAAGCCGAATCGCAGCGCTGCCGTGGAGCCCAGCAGCATGGTCAGTGCGACCACCAGCGACCCGTAGAACATCGGGTTCATGTCCTCGCGGAACGCGCGCGCCCCGTCGAAGGCGCGCACCGGCGGGGTGCGTCGTTCGAGGGCGGGATCCCCCTCTGCGCCCACCGGCAATCCCCGCAGGTGCAGTTCCTCAGCGGGTCCCATCACCGTGGCCCGGTCCCCCCGGAACACCTCGACGTCGGGATGCGGGCAGGGGACCACCTCGCCGGGGCTCGGGGCACCCTCGCCGCGCACCACCGCCACCGGGGCGAGGGGCCCGTAGAGTTCGCGCAGGGTGCCGTTGCGGGTGACGGTGTCGCTGGACACCACGAAATCCACCCCGCCCGCGGTGATGGTGTGGGCGGTCCGGCCGAGCAGGGCCTCGACCACCGACGGAGCGGCCAGATCGGCGACGTCGAGCACGGCGCCGGGCCCCGCGCCGTCGTTCATGGCCTGGTGCAGGACGGTGTTCGACAATCGTGCGACCACCCGGACGGTGGGACTGGCCTGCCGGGCCAGCAACGCGACCTCGAGGTTGACAGCGTCGTCGGCGGCGGCGGCGATCACCGCGTGGGCGGTGGTGACCCCGGCGGCCTCCAGGGCGGTCGGGGCGTCCAACAGCACCACCGAGCGCTCCTCATCGTTGAGCTCGTCGATGATCCGTCTGGCGAGCGCATCCTGGCCGCAGACGATGATGTGACCGCGCATGGCCGAAACGGTACTGGGAAATCGGCGCACCGGTCCCCAGCCGGTGCGGGTTAAGGTCGTCTGATGGCACCCCCGCGTCCCGGTTGGGTGGTCGCGGTATGCGCCGCCGGCCTGGCGGTCAGCGTCTGGTTGCCCTGGTTGACCACCGCCGCGCACGGCGGCGGGCGGGCCAGCGCCATCGGCGGCACGTTCGGCAGCATCTCGCTGCCGCCGCGGTTCGGCGCGGGCCAACTGATCGTCCTGCTCGCCTCGGTGCTCCTGGTGCTCGGCGCGCTCGCCGCGCGCGGGCTGTCGTCCCGGCTGGCGGCGTCGGCGGCGGTGGTGATCTCTCTGCTTCTCGCGGTGCTCACCTGGTGGTACTTCCATGTCAACGTCAGTGGGCCGGTCGCGGCGGGTTACGGGTTCTACCTGGGTGCGGCATGTGTCGTGAGTGGGCTGGCCAGTTCGGTATGGGCGTTGGCGTCAGCGCTGCTCAGCCGATGACTCCGCGGCGGTCCGGACCGTGCCCGGCGTACGCCGGTAGGCTGTTGCGGGTTTCGAAGGGACGTGGATGGCGGGCGGATGTGGATGGCTGACGTGGATGACTGATGTGAATGGTTGGCAGGCGCGGACACTCGCGGCAGGGCTGGCGGGTGTGCTCGCGCTGACGGTCGCGGGATGTTCGGGTGATGCGGCCAGCGCCGACAAGTGTCAGTCGGTTGCGGCGCCGCTGACCGACGTTCCCACCCGGACCGACCAGGAGCCCAGAATGCGCGTTCCGCTTCCGCAGGGCTGGGAACGCAGCACCAAGATGGACAACGAGCAGATCCGCTTCGCCATTCGCAACCCCGGGTTGGCCGCGGACGGATTCACCCCGAACGCCGTGGTGACCCTGCAGCGGCTGGGCCCTCACAAGGGCAAGCCCGAGCTGATCCTGGAAGCACAGAACGAACAGCTGACCAAGAAGCTCAAGCTCACCGATATGACGTCCACCCCCGCCGAGGTCTGCGGTGCACCGGCGCTCTCGAGCACCTACACCGCGCCCGAAATCAACATGGGGAAGAAGCTTCCACGCGTGCCGCCGCGGTCGGCGAGTCAGCTTGGCGCGATCTACAAGACCGGGGACGTGAACTGGGTGGCGACGCTGACGGTTCAGACTGTCAAGCCGGACAACCAGACCTTCGCCAAGGACTCCGCGGAGATCCTCAAGGGATTCCAGCTGCTTCCGCCAAAGTGACCCCGACCTCGGCCCCGGTCAGCCTGGCGCCGCACCGATCACAGGCCAAGACGGCGTCGAGAACCTCGCCGCAGCCCCGGTGCCGCAGCACCACGGCAGGACCCTCCGGAGCCAGGAACCACCGCTGGGCCCACTGCAGGGCGGCCACCAGGACGCCGCCGAAGGCGCGTCCCTTATCGGTCAGCAGGTAGCACGCGCGCTCGGCGTCGCCGGGAGTGTTCAGCACCCCGATTGCGCAGAACGTCTGCAGACGTTCGGCCAGCAGGCTGGGCGGTACCCCCAGCTGCTGCTGGAAGTCGGTGAAGCGCGTCGCACCCAGAAATGACGCGACGAGAAGCGCTGCCGCCCAGCGATTTCCGAGTACCGCCATGGTTTCGGGGAACAGTCCCCCCTGGCGGGCGGCGGAATCCGACTCGGAGCGGCGGCGGGTCGCGACGACCGGGGCCGACCGTGACCACGTCCCGCTGGGGCCCAGCCTCAGGTCGATATCGCCGGTGCCCACCGCGGCCCCGCAGCATGAACACTCCAGCATCGGGGTGAACAGCTGCCCGCACCGTTCGTGGCGCATCGCCGGAAGGCGATCGCGGTGCGCGTCGACCCAGGTCCGTTCCCATTCCCAGATTGTCAGCAGCACCGGCCACAGCGACCGCGCCCGCCCCGTTGCCGAATACCCGCCCCCATCGCGGGAGAGCAGTCCCTCCACCACGAGCACGCCCAGGCGTCTGGTGAGGACGGAGTTCGAGATGGGCAGCCGCGCCATGAAATGGCTGTAGCGGGTCGCGCCCATCAACGACTGCTGGACGATCAGCAGATTCCACTCGTCGCCGAGCAGCCCCAGCATTCTGCCGATCGCGTTGGTGTCGCCGGCGTGCAATGCCGTGGGTCGAGACCCCGCCACTACAGCCCGACGGCGGCGGCGGCGGAGTCGGTCTCACGCCAGCGCCGCAGGGCGGACCCGGCCACCCAGGTGGAATGCGTTCCGCTGGAGATCCGTTCCGGAAGCCGCAGTCTGCAGACCGGGCCGTCCTCCAGCCGCGCCGCGTCGAACACCAGGCAGTACGAGGCGTCCTCGTTCATGTCGGTGGTCAGGGTCACCAGATATCCGTCGTCCTCGGCGGTGCTGCCCAACCGGGGCGCCATCGCGGTCTCGCTGCCGTAGACCCCGTCACCGAAGCTGATGCGCTGCTCGCTTCCAGTTACCACGTCGTGGCGGATCAGCCCGTCGAAGAGGAACCAGCCGGGCTTACCGGTTGCGGCGTAGGCGTACCGGTACGGCTCGCCACTGTGGGCGGTATTGATCATGCCGAACTCGGAGATGCTCTCGCTCAACGGTTCCTCGGTCGACGCGCCGGTGCGCAGATTCAGCCGCCAGCGGTGCAGGCGGGCCTGCATCCGGTCCAGTGCCAGGAAGCGGAAGGCCCGCTCCCACTTGGTGCCGGTACCGTCGTCGGCGGCCTCGGGATCGCCCTGGTAGAAGCCGTCCAGCACGATCTCCTCGCCGTCCTCGTAGGCGTTGGTGAAGTGCAGCACGAAGGTCGGGTCCGCCTCGAACCAGCGGATCTCATCCGCACCCCCGCGGCGGGGGATCACCGCGAATCGGGACGGCATATCGCGGTGGACTCGGGCGACGTGCAGGTCCCGCTCCAAGAGCTCCGGGTCCCACAACAGGGGAAAGTCGTTGAGAATGGCGTAGTTCCGGGTGAATGCCATGTCGTGGGGCAGTCGCGGGCCGGGCAGGGGAACGTCGACGTAGTGCACCAGATCGTTGTTGGCATCGACCACCCCGTAGTGCAGATACGGGGCCTGCTTGCTGTAGTTGAAGAACAGCAGTTCGTCGGTGCGATCATCGACCTTCGGGTGTGCCGAGACCCCCCAGTCGAACGGGAAAGCGCCGTTCCAGGTGTCCTTTCCCAGGGTTTCTCCGCTGTAGGGATCGACCCGGTAGAGGTCACCGCACTGGTAGAAACTGGTCAGCGCGTTGCCGCGGTGCACGATGACGTCGGTGCTGGAGGCGTCCTTGAGTAGTGTTCGCGCCCCCCAACCGTGGTCGGTCCGGGCCAGCGACAGCGGTTCGGCCAGCCCCGGCCACAGCGGCCCGCCCGACTCCTGTTCGGCCTCGAACCCGTCGGTGCGCACGAAACGGTTGCGGTAGAAAGCTTTTCCGTCGCGGAACCCCACGATATGCAGCATCCCGTCGCCGTCGAAGGGGTGATAGAACTTCAGCGCCGGGTGCAGGGGATTCTCGGTGTTGCGTAGATACACCCCGTCGAGGTCGGCCGGAATTTCGCCGTCGACCGCGATCAGGTCATCGGCGCGCCACTCGGTGGTCTGCGGACGCCACGGTCCGGTCCGATAGGGGTGGTCGTCGTCCTCGGGCAGGGTCGACAGGAACTTTCCGACGATCTCGACGTCCATCACACCTCCGCGTTGGCGATCACGAAACTTACTGTGGTGGCGGTACTTCCGCCGATGTTGAGGGTGCCGAACCGGCGCGCGCCCTCAACCTGGTAGTCCCCGGCGACGTCGCTGACCTGTTTGGCGGCGTCGAGCATCATCCGAATCCCGGAGGCGCCCACCGGGTGCCCGCCGCCGATGAGGCCACCGCTGGGGTTGATCGGCAGCCGTCCGCCGAGGGCGATGTCGCCGGATTCGACGGCTTTCCAGGACTCGCCGGGGCCGGTCAGGCCGATGTGATCGATCGCGAGGTATTCGCTGGGGGTGAAGCAGTCATGCACCTCGAACCCGTCGAGATCCTCCAGACTCACCGCGGCACGGCGGAAGGCGTCGTGCACCGCGGTACGGACGTGCGGGAGCACGTAGGGATTTCCGTTGTCGCGCTCCAGTTTCTGGCGCAACCCGAGTCCGACGGTGCGGTGCCCCCAACCCTCGATCAGGCCGATCGGCCGAACGCCGGGGTGCGCGCGGAGGAACTCGTCGCCGACGAGGACCACCCCGGCGCCGCCATCGGTCATCTGGCTGCAGTCGTAACGGCGGATCCGGCCCTCGACGGGCGGGTTCACCGCGTCGTCGCCGCCACTGGTCGCGAGATCGGGCACCTGCCAGTCGCGAGTCTGGGCGTTGGGGTTGTTTTTGGCGTTGGCGAGGTTCAGTGCCGCGATGGCGTGCAGGTGCGATTCGTCGATGCCGTAGCGGTGGTCGTACTCGTCGGCGACCGCGGAGAACATCGACGGCCAGAGGTATGTCGCGTCCTGGCCCTCGTGGCCGGTCCAGGCCGCCGCGCCGAGGTACTGGGCCGCGGTGTCACCGGGGACCGTCTTCTCCAACTCCAGGCCGATCACCAGGGCGGTGCGGTAATTGCCGGCCCGCAGGTCGGCGATCGCCGCCAATGCCGCCACACTGCCTGACGCGCAGGCCGCCTCGTGTCGCGTCGAGGGGGTGTTCCAGAGGCCCTCGTGCACCGTGGCAGGCATCGCCCCGAGGTGGCCCTGGGCGGCGAACATCTCCCCGAAGGCGTTGGCGACGTGGATGACGTCGATATCGGCGGCGTCGATCATCGACTCGGCCAGGGTCTGGTCGACCACTTCGCGGGTGAGGGCGGCGAAGTCGCGACCCTCCCGGGTGAGATTGCGCGCGAAGTCGGTTTGATAGCCGCCGAGAATCCAGACATTGCCCGCCACGGGGTCGAACTTACTACAGTTAAGAGAGTGCGGGTTCCCGGAATGACGCTCTTTGCTCGCTAGGACATCCGGGCTAATGTCTTCTCAGTTCTTACTCAGCTTTATTCTATTCGGGCCTCATGTCTGCAGTGAGTCACTGCGGACCCACTTTGAAGGGAATCCCCACCATGACGATTCGGCCACGGACATTCGCAGTGACAAGTGCGGCACTCGCCGGCGTCGGCGCTCTCGTCATCGCGACGCCGGCCATCGATTCCGATCCGGATCCGACCGCACTGCTTGGCTCGAGCCCGGTATCGACTGCCGTCCAGTTGGTGTCCAACGTCAACTACGCGGGCAAAGACGGCGACAACGACGATGACGACGATGACGACGACAACGATGACTACTACGGCTACCACGACGATGACGACGACGACGAAGACGATGACGAAGACGAAGACGGATTTGGCCGAGGACTCGGCGCTGTCGTCACCGACTTTCTCGACCGCAACGAGGCCACAGTACTCGCGGTGACCGCCAGGATCCCGGTTCTATACCTGGGACCGGTCGCAGTCGGCAACTCGTTGCTCGCCAATGCTTACTACAACGGCTACGAGGGCTCCGCGGCGGGCGTCGAGGGAGTTGTCTCCTACGTCACCAGCCAGATCAGCACGCCGCCCGCCAACGTGCTTCAGGATTTCGTCCTCGGCCTGACGTCGATGGTCCCGCAGTTCAACATCGGTCCGGTCGCGGTGGGCAAGTCTCTGCTGGCGACTGCGTATTTCGACGGCTATGGCGGCTCGGCTACGGGCCTCCCGGGTGTGATCTCCTACGTGACAAGCCAACTCGGGGTGCCGGCGAATCCGGCTGCGGTGACCGTCAGCGCCGTGACTGCGTCGGCGTCGCCGGCTGCAGTGACCGCGGTTGCGTCGGTGGGGGTCGAGGACAAGGACATCGCTGCGGTCTCTGATCTGGATGATGGCGTCGCTGAGAAGGCTGCCGTGGCCGATGTTGACTCTCCTCGTCGCACCGCCCCGGAGGCCGCGAGTGACATCGGCGGTCAAAACACGGCACGTCCGACCCGCCGCGTGCCGACGGTCGCCAAGGCCGGCGACTCCGGTGGTCAGTCGCAAGCACGTTCGGCGCGGTCGGCGTCGGCCCGGTCGGGTGGCGGCGAACGCTGAACCTGGCGGCATAATCCGGCAGCACAGCGAAGAGGCCCCGTATCCCACTGCGAAACAATGGAGGACACCGTGGCGGAGAGCCCGGAGAGCAGCGCCCCGGCCGAGAAGGCTCCCGCCAAGAAGGCTCCGGTGAAGAAGGCCCCGGCCAAGAAAGCCGCCGCCAAGAAAGCGCCGGCCTAGAAGGCTCCTGCCAAGAAAGCGCCGGCCAAGAAGGCGCCCGTGAAGAAGGCCCCCGCCAAGACCCTGCGGGGCGGGGAGACGGTCACCGAGGCCAGGCGCTTGGGCGGCTGGGATTTCGCGACCTGGCGGATGGCCACCGACGACCCGGTGATGCGCTCGACCATCCTGGGCCTGCTGGTCCTGGAATCCAGCCCCGACTGGGACCGGATGTGCGAGCGCTACGAGCGGGCGACCCGACTGGCGCCGGTCCTGCGGTCGGTGGTGGTGGAAGGGCCGACGGGTCTGGAAACTCCGCGGGTGGTGGTGGACCAGAACTTCGATCTGTCCTTCCACATGCGGCGCTTCCGGATGCCGGAAGCCTCGACATGGGACGACGTGCTCGAAGAGGCTCGCCGCCAGAGTATGGCCGACTTTGACAAGGACCGCCCGCTCTGGCGGGTGACCCTTCTTGAGGGCCTGCCCGGCGGGAAGTCGGTGCTCGTGCAGAAGCTGCACCACGCGATCGCCGACGGGCAGGGCGCTGTGCAACTCGGTCTGGCGCTGCTCGACTTCACCCCTGAGGGAGCCGATCTGGGTCCGATGCCGCCGGCCCCCGAACCCGTGGTGCTCGACACCAAGGGCTTCGTGCAGGCCGTGATTCGTAACAACGTCGGGTGGGTGGCCAAAACCGCCGAGGACGCCATCAAGGGCATCGGCCCGCTGGCGCTCTCGGCCATCCGCCACCCGAGGACATTGTTCGGCAAGGTCCGCGACACCGCGGGTTCGCTGGCCCGTTTCACCAAGGTGTCGGTCGAGCCGCTGTCGCCGATCCTCAAGGGCCGCAGCATCAATTACCACTTCGACACCATCGACATGGACTTCGAGGCTTTCAAGGCAGCCGCCAAGAAGCGCGACCGCACGGTCAATGACCTGTTCCTCGCCGCGATCAGCGTCGGTATGAACCGATACCACGAGCAGATGGGTCATCCGGTCGACGAACTTCGGATGAATATGCCGATTTCGCTGCGGACCTCCGCCGACCAGAGCAACGCGGTCACGATCGCCCGGTTCGAGATCCCGATCAGCAATGTGATCGACGATGTTCTGGAGGCCGCCGCGGACACCGTTCGCAGCTGGCGGGCCGAGCCCGCCCTGAAGCTGGCCGACTACCTCGCCGAGCTCAGCCGCTTCCTGCCTCCCGAACTGGTCTCGGCGGCTGCGCAGACCTCCGATCTCACGGCGTCCAACGTGCCGGGTCTGCCGGTGCCGGTGTGGCTGGCCGGCGCCAAGGTGGAACGGATGTATCCGCTGGTGGGAACCGTCGGCGCGGCGGTCAACGTCACCATGCTGACCTACACCGATACCGCCAGCGTGGGGGTCAGCACCGACGACGCGGCGGTTGAGGACCGCGAGGAACTGGTGGAGAGCCTTCGTCACGGATTCGAGCAGGTGATCGACGTCCCGGTCCCGGCGGGCGGACCGCTCGGCGGGTAGTGCCGGGCCGGCGGTGCCTACCGGGGCGGGTCGCCTCGCCAGCTGAAACTGTCGACGTACTTGCCCATGTCCTGGGCGATCTGGACGTTGGCCGGCGACGGTGGGCCGGGCCCGACTCCGGGCCCGAACTGCCGGAACGGTCCCTCCGCGACAGCCACCAGGGCAAGGTCGTTCTTCACCGCAGCGATGGCGATGATCCGAACCGGACTTGCCCGTTGCTGGGCCCGGAAGTCGGCCGCCACCCCGTAGCCGGGTTCGTAACCGACTGTGGCGTTGGGCAATTCGTAGGCCACCACGGCATCGGGGAAGGCCTCGTCGAGGACGTCCTCGACGACCTGGCGGGCCGCCCGCCCGGCCGCGGGCGTGCCGAAGAGCCGCAGGGTGCCACCGTCCCCGCCAAGCCACTCGGCCGTGAC
>SXGT01513116.1_pt1 | contig 13074 bp, 14 predicted proteins | sample 3176221 | NCBI WGS metagenome assembly SXGT01 (sample SAMN11356862, study PRJNA531348) | freshwater metagenome | isolation source: freshwater sample F1-120 | place: China: Fuxian Lake, Yuxi | collected 2017-12-25
CGACGCAGCCCTCATCCGCCTGGCCTCGATGCTCCTGCTCGAGCAGAACGACGAGTGGCTCATCGGACGGCGCTACCTCAGCCGGGAGTCCATCGCCCAGATCTACACGAGCGAGGGCCGGCCCTGCGGGCCGGGCGACGACGACCAGCCAGCTCAGGTGGGGAGCGCGGGCCGTCGTCGCAACGGAAATGAGGTCCCTGCCACGATCTGAACCCGGCTGCGACCGACGATCCGGATTTACACCACTTCACGCGACTTGACTGCCGTGTGTGAGCAGGTGGGGTCAGCCGCGTTGCCATCCGGGCACAAGTGGCGCCCGACCACGTGCCCGCGCAGGTCAGCAGGCCATGCCATTCGGGCACGTGGCGTTCGTCCACGTGACGCCGTAGTCGGCCACAGTCCACATGAAGTCTGCGAAGGACAGGTTTGCCCCGGTCAGGTTTGCCCAGTTCATGTCCAGGTTCCCCAGAGTCGTCCAGCGCAGGTCCGCGCCACTCAGGTTAGCGTGCTCCATGCTCGCCCCACTCAGGTTCGCGAACGTCAGGTCCGCATAGGACAGGTCTGCGTAGGACAGGTCTGCGCCAATGAGGTCCGCACCACTCAGGTCCGCGCCCTTGCAACCGGGATAGCAGGGCGGGGGGGCCGTGGAGCCGCCGGGGAGGAGAGGGGTGTCGGGGAACTTCCCGATGTCGTCGGCCGACTGCCCCCCCTTGGGCGCCTTCCGCCCCCCCGGGACCGGCCCGAGCCGCGCGTGGGAGAGATCCGCCCCCCTCAGGTTGGCATGCCGCAGGCGAGCCCCGCGCAGGTCGGCGAAGTGCAGGTGTGCCCCGCGCAGGTCGGCGTTGCGAAGGTCGGCCCCCTGGAGGCGCACCCCCTTGAAGTCAGCCCCGGCGAGCCCGGCGTGGCGGAAGTTGATCCCGGTGAGGTTCCCGTGGTGCACAGCCTTCCACCTGTGCGCCACCCCGTGGCAGTCGGCCTTCGGCGCAAGGGTGCACGTGCGCGCCCCGTTGCCGATGGTGACCGGACGCACTGACGGGACGATCCCACAGGGCCGCGGTGGGTGGCAGGAACCTGGCGCTGTGGCGGTGATCCCCTGGGAACCGGCGGTGGCGGCCGTGGGGAGAGCCGCGGGCAGCGCCCCGGCGAGGGCAACGGCGGCGATGCCGAGAGGAAGGCGCAAGGGAGACCTTTGTCCGGGGATGGGGATAGGGACGCTCCAGCGAAACGTAGCAACCCGCGCGTGCACAGCGGCGGTGCCGGGGTCGGCCAGCCCCCGGAACGGCTGCTCCTCCCCGCCGGGTGGGCCGCCCCGCCGCCCTCCCGGGCATCCGGCGCCCCGGCTGACGACGCATGGCCCGGGACCACACAGGGGGTGACCGCGCCCGACCCGGGACTGCCGCCGGGGAGGCGCAGGCGCCCCGGCGGCTTGGTCATGCCCGCCCCCGGAGCCGTGGGTCAGCAGGCGGGGTTAGCCGGCTGTCCGGTCGGGCACGTGGCGCCCGTCCAGATGACACCGGTCAGGTCCGCACCGGTCAGGGTCGCGTAGTTCAGCCTCGCCCCGGTCAGGTTCACGAAGTTCAGCCTCGCCCCGGTCAGGTTCGCGAAGGTCAGGAACGCGTTGGTCAGGTTCACCTTGTCCAGAGAGGCGCCGGTCAAGTCCGTTGTCCCCATCCACGCGCCGATCATCTTCGTCAGGGTCGCCATCGCACCTCTCAGGCTCGCACCGGTCAGATTCGCACCGGTCAGGTCCGCGAGGGACAGGTCTGCTTCGCTCAGGTCTGCTGACTCTAGGTTCGTGTTGGTCAGGTCTGCTGACTCTAGGTTCGCGTTGGTCAGATTCGCACCGGTCAGATTCGCACCGGGCAGGGTCGCGTAGGTCAGGGTCGCGTTGGTCAGATTCGCACCGGTCAGATTCGCACCGGTCAGATTCGCACCGCGCAGATACGCACCGCCCAAGGATAAGTCGGACAAGTTGAAGTTGGATAAGTTCGCGTTGGTCAGGTTCGCATCGGTCAGGGTCACGCCGGTCAGGGTCACGCCGGTCAGGGTCACGCCGGTCAGGTTCGCGCTGGGCAGATTCGCACCGGTCAGGTTCGCATCGGTCAGGTTCGCGAGGGTCAGATTCGCACCGGTCAGATTCGCACTGGTGAGGTTCGCGAGGGTCAGGTTCACGTAGCTCAGATTTACCCCGACCAGATGCGCGCCGGTCAGGTCCGCGCCCTGGCACTTGGGGTAGCAGGACGGCGGGTCCGGCGTGGGTATGGACCCCATCGCCGAGTGCCCCCCGCGGGCTGGCTTCCGCCCACCCGGGACTGGCCCGAGCCGCGCGTGGGCGAGATTCGCGCCCTTGAAGTTGGTGTACCGCATACGCGCCCCGCGCAGGTCCGCGAAGCGCAGGTCCGCCCCGCGCAGGTCGGCGTTGCGAAGGTCGGCCCCCTGGAGGCGCACCCCCTTGAAGTCAGCCCCGGCGAGCCTGGCGTGGCGGAAGTTGATCCCGGTGAGGTTCCCGTGGTGCACAGCCTTCCACCTGTGCGCCACCCCGTGGCAGTCGGCCTTCGGCGCGAGGGTGCAGGTGTGCGCCCCGGTGCCGATGGTGACCGGATGCACTGACGGGGTGACCACGCAGGGCCGCGGGAGGCAGGAGACGGGTCCGGTGACGCCGGTCCCTTGCGAACCGGCGGCGGCTGTGGGCAGCGCCCCGGCAAGCGCGACGACGGCGATGATGAGAGGCAGGCGCATGAGGGCCCCTTCGCTGGATACGGAAAAGGTAAAGAGGAAGGGTACTATGCCCTGTGTTCACAGGGGCGGTGCCGGGTCGCGCTGCGAGCGGTGACGCCTGACCAGTCACCGGGGTGGCGCAGTCACCTCGGGTGCATCGCCGGGCTGGGCTCATCCGATCCGATTCCCGCCGGGTCCGTCGGGGTGCGGTCGGTGAGCGGGGCCGTCCGGTGGCCTGGTCGGGCCATCCCCCCGCCCCGGAGCCACGGGTCAGCAGGTGGGGTTCGCCAGGTTGCCATCCGGGCACGTAGCGCCCGTCCACGTGACGCCGGTCAGGATCGCGTAGCCGAGCCTTGCCCCGGTCAGATTCGCGCCGCTCAGCCTCGCGTTGGTCAGGTTCGCGAAGGTCAGGAACGCGCCGGTCAGATCCGAGTCGGTCAGATCCGAGTCGGTCAGGTTCGCGTTTCCCAGCCACACCCCGGCCAGGTTCACTTCGAGCAGCATCACGGCGGTCAGGTTTGCGTCGGTCAGGATTGCGCCAGCCAGGATCGCCAGGCTCAGATCCGCGCCGATCAGGGTCGCGCCCTGCAGGTTCGCCCCGGTCAGGTCTGTCTGCACCAGAGCAGTGGTCCCGACGGACTCCCCGTCCGGGCTCATCATCGTCGCGCCCTGCAGGTTCGCGCGCTGCAGGATTGCGTAGTTCAGATCCGCGCCGGTCAGATCCGCGCCGGTCAGATCCGCGCCGGTCAGATCCGCACCAGTCAGTGTCGCCCCGATCAGGTGCACGCCGGCCAAGTTCATGCCGGCCAGATTCCTGCGGGCCAGGTTTGTTCCGGCCAGCCACGCCCCGGTCAGGGTCGCGCCGCTCAGGCTCGTGCCGCTCAGGTCCGTGTCGCTCAGATCCGCGCCGGTCAGGGTCGCGCCGGTGAGGGTCGCGCTGGTCAGGTACGCGCCGGCCAGATTCGCGTTGGTCAGATTCGCGTTGGTCAGGTTCACGTAGTTGAGGTTCGCCCGGAACAGGTATGTGCCGACCAGGTCCGCCCCCTCGCAGTTGGGGTAGCAGTCCGGCGGCGGCGCGGTGGGTCCCCCCCCCGTTGCCGACTGCCCCCCCCGCGACGTCTTCCGCCTGCCCGGGCCTGCGCCAAACCTCGCGTGGGCGAGATTCGCGCCCTTGAAGTTGGTGTACCGCATACGCGCCCCGCGCAGGTCCGCGAAGCGCAGGTCCGCCCCGCGCAGGTCGGTGTGTCGCAGATCAGCCCCCTTTAGCCGTACCCCCTTGAGGTCGGCCCCGGACAGCTTCGCGTGGCGCAGGTTGATCCCGTTGAGGTTCCCGTGGTGGGCGAGGTTCCACCTCTGTGCCACCCCATGGCAGTCGGCCTTGGCCGCGAGGACGCAGGTACGCGCCCCGGTGCCGATGGTGCCCTGAGTGGTGGGGGCGGCTGTGGTGAGCGCTACGGGCAGCGCCCCGGCAAGCGCAACAGCGGCGATGGCAAGAGGAAGGCGCAACGGAGGTCCTTGTCCGGGGATGGGGATGGGGATGGGGATGGAAGAGCAAAACCTAGCAACCCGCGTGAGCACAGGGGCCGTGCCGGGGCCCGTTGTGCTGCGACGGGAGATCCTGCCCTCCCGCTCCGATGGTGAAGTCTTCCGGTCCACGACCTCCCGTCCGGCACGGGGTACCCCCCGGTGGCAGTCCCCCTGTGGGGGACTGCCAACCCCTCTGTTCCCCCGGGGCAGCGCCATCACGGCGTACGCCAGCGGCTACGCCGCCTAGGCCGGGTGCGCCACGGCCAGCAGCCCGTCCCCCTGCCCGATGGCCCCCAGCGCCCACTCGAGGGGGTACATCGCCAGGCGCACCGGCAGGGTGTCGCCCCAGCCGCGCTGGCGGGTGCCCCCCGCGGTGCGGGCATCCAGCGAGCCGGGCAGCACCCCCAGGAGGGGGGTGGTGCGCAGAGAGGCCACGCGGAAGCCGGCGAGGCCCAGCACCCACCGGAGGGAGTCGCGGTCGTAGTGGACGAGGTGGCGCGGCACCTCCAGGCCGTCCCACGAACCATTCGTCATCCGCCCGGCCAGCGAGCGGATATTGGGGACGCCCACCACCAGGCGGCCGCCGCGGGCCATGAGGCCCCGGACCAGCGCCAGAGTGCCCACGGGGTCGGGCACGTGCTCGAGCACCTGCGACATGCGCACGAGGTCCCATGGGCCCGCCGGTAGGCCCCCGCCTGCGACGGCCTCCTCAAGGGCCCCGCGGACCAGCCACGGGTTGCCGTGCGCCTGCGCCGCCTGGACGGCGCGCCCTGACGGCTCGACGCCCCACGCGTCATGCCCGGCCTGCCGGAGCGCCATGACCGCGCCGCCGGTGCCGGCGCCAACATCGAGCACGCGTGATCCGGGGCGCAGGGCGCCACCCGTGTTGGCCTCCGGGATGGCGGCCCCCAGCGCGCGCGCCACCGCGCCGCCGGATCGTCCGGCGCGCGCCAGTGCGGCCAGGGAGACCCTCGTGGTCAGGGACCCGGTCCCCCCGTGCTGGGGGTAGTGGTCCGGCCGTTGCTCCCGCTGAGGATCGTGCCGGCGGGACCCGGCCCCCCCGTGCTGCGGGTAGTGGTCCGGGTACCAGGCCGCCGGGTCGTCGGGCCAGGGGTCGGTACGGCACAGGCGGCATGACGGGCACTCGACCACGCGGAAGGTGCCGGGCAGGCCCCGGCGGTGGTCGCGGGCCGTGAGCACCACGCGTCCGCCCGGCATTGCGCAGATCGGGCAGCACGACGGGTGGGTGGCCGATGGGGCGGGCACGCAGGCAGGATACGACCCGGAGTCCACTATCCTCAGGGGAGCGTGACGACACTCCCGGACCCCAAGGAGATCCTCCCTCACCGGGAGCCGTTCCTCTTCATCGACGAGATCCTGGAGCTGGTGCCAGGGCGCTCGGCGCGTGCCCGCTGGACCCTGCGGCCCGGCACGCCGTTCCTCGAGGGGCACTTCCCCGGCGAGCCGATCATGCCCGGCGTCATCATCATCGAGGCCCTGGCCCAGACCGGGGCCCTTGCGGCCCTCTCCACCGACGATGGCAGGGGCAGGCTCGCGCTCTTCGCCGGGGTGGACAAGTGCCGGTTCCGGCGTCCGGTGCGCCCCGGGGACACGCTGGACCTCGAGACGCACGTCACGCGGGTGCGCGGCCCCATCGGCGAGGCCGAGGCGGTCGCCCGGGTCGGTGACGAGGTCGCCTGCCAGGCCGTGCTGAAGTTCGCGATCGTGGACCGTGACCGGGCGGGGGCGTCCTGAGCGTCGTGGCCGCCGGGCCCCGGACGCCGCGCCGCGCCCGCCTCACCGGCGTCGGCGCCTATGTGCCGGAGCGCGTGATGACCAACGCCGAACTCGAGGTGATGGTCGACACCACGGATGAGTGGATCCTCGCGCGCACGGGCATCCGCGAGTGCCACATCGCCGCCGGGGACCAGGCGACCACCGACCTCGCCGCCGCCGCCGTGCGTGACCTCCTCGACCGCACGGGTACCGCCCCGTCGGACATCGACCTGCTGATCATCGCCACCACGACCCCCGACTACGTCTTCCCCCCGTGCGCCCCCCTGGTGGGGACGATGACGGGCATGGACAGCGTTGCGGCCTTCGACCTCAATGCGGTGTGTTCGGGGTTCATGTACGGGATGGCGCAGGCCACGGGCATGGTGGAGGCGGGGCTGATCCGCAGGGCCGTGGTCGTGGGGGCCGACACCCTGTCGCGCATCATCAACTGGGAGGACCGGGCCACCTGCGTCCTGTTCGCCGACGGAGCGGGCGCGGTGATGATCGAGGCGGATGACGGCGCGCCGGGTACCGGTGTGGTGGGCTTCGACCTCGGATCGGACGGGAGCACGCCCGGTGACCTGTGGGTTCCCGCCGGCGGCACCCGCACCCCGATCACGCCCGGCGTGCCGCACGCCGACACCTGCATCCAGATGAACGGCCGCGAGGTGTTCCGGTTCGCCACGCGCATCCTCGTGGAGTCGTCTGCCCGCCTGCTCAGGGAGGCGGGATTGACGATCGACGACATCGACCTCCTCGTCGCGCATCAGGCCAACGAGCGCATCCTCGACCACGCGTCAGAGCGCATCGGGATTCCGCGCGAGAAGGTGGTGATGAACCTCGACCGCCTGGGCAACACCTCATCGGCCAGCATCCCGCTGGCGCTGGCCGAGGCGCGCGACACCGGCGTGCTCGCGGACGGTGCGCTCGTGCTCATGGTCGGGTTCGGCGCGGGCCTCACCTGGGGCAGCGTACTGGCCCGGTGGGAGCCCAGGCCATGATCGCCCTGCTCTTCCCGGGCCAGGGTGCCCAGCAGGTGGGGATGGGCCGCGAGCTGGCCGATGCCTTCCCGGTGGCCGCCGACACGTTCGCGGAGGCCGATGAGGCCCTCGGCTACGACCTCACCCGCGTCATCTTCGAGGGCCCCGAGCCGGACCTCGTGCGCACGGACGTGTGCCAGCCCGCCATCCTGGCGATGAGCGTGGCCTGCCTGCGGGTGGCGCGCGATCACGGCCTGGCGGCCGACCTCGCGCTGGGGCACTCGCTCGGCGAGTTCTCGGCGCTCGTGGCGTGCGGGTCCATCACCTTCGCCGAGGCCCTGCGGCTGGTGGGCGAGCGCGGTGCGGCCATGCAGGAGGCCGGCGAGGCCCGACCCGGCACGATGGCCGCCATCCTGGGCCTGTCCGACGCCGACGCCGAGGCGCTCTGCGCCGAGGCCGGCGAGGTGTGGCCGGCCAACTACAACTGCCCCGGGCAGGTGGTGGCATCGGGAACCGTCGACGGCATCGGGCGCCTGCTCGGCATCGCCGGTGAGCGTGGCGTGCGGGCCACGCCGCTTACGGTGGGGGGTGCGTTCCACAGTCCGCTGATGGCGCCGGCCGCTGAGCGCCTGGCCCCGGCGCTCGGCGGCTGGAGCCCGCTCCCGCCGTCGCCGGCGTTCCTGTCCACCACCACGGCTCAGGTGGAGCCCGCCGATCGCATGCGGCCGGTGCTGCTCGATCAGCTCACATCACCGGTCCGGTTCGGAGCGGCCGTCGAGGCGGCCATCGCCATGGGCGTGGATCACTTCGTCGAGCTCGGGCCGGGCCGCGTGCTCTCGGGGCTCGTGAAGCGCATCCGCCGTGACGTGGCCTTGCACCAGGTGTCGGGCCCGGAGGGACTCGCGGCCCTCGAGGGGGTGGTGGCATGAGCGTGGTGCTGGTGACCGGCGCGAGTCGCGGCATCGGGGCAGCGTGTGCGGTGGCCCTGGCCCGCGGTGGCCACGATGTTGCCGTCGGCTACGTGGCGGACGAGGAGGGCGCGGCGGCCACCGCGACCGCCGTCGCCGCCGAGGGCCACCGCGCTGCCATCGTGCAGGGTGACATCGCCGACCCCGCCGCCGCCGAGTCGGTGGTGGCGGCGGCCGAGGAGGCGCTCGGGCCGCTGTTCGGGCTCGTGCTGAATGCCGGCGTCACGCGTGACGGGCTGATGATGCGCATGAGCGACGAGGACTGGCACGCGGTCATCGACACCAACCTGTCCGGGTCGTTCTACTGCGCACGCGCGGCGCTGCGCGGCATGATGAAGCGCCGCGCAGGGTCCATCGTCGCGATGTCGTCGGTGGTGGGTCTCATGGGCAATGCCGGTCAGGTGAATTACGCTGCCGCGAAGGCGGGCCTGATCGGTCTGACCAAGTCGCTCGCCAAGGAGGCGGGGGCGCGCGGGGTGAGGGCCAACGCCATCGCCCCGGGTTACATCGCCACCGACATGACGGACGTGCTGTCGGATGAGATCAAGGAGCAGCTGATCGGTCACACCCCGCTCGGGCGGCTGGGCACACCGGAGGATGTCGCGGGCCTCGTGGCGTTCCTGTGTTCGGATGCCGCTGCGTTCATCACCGGGACGGTCATCCCGGTGGACGGCGGGCTGGGGATGTAGGCGCGGTGGCGACCACTCTCATCGACGGGCGGGGCCTGCGCCGCGTGGTGATCACCGGCATCGGGCTGGTCACGCCGCTGGGCGTCGGCACGGACCCGGTGTGGCAGGCCGCTCAGGCCGGGACCTCCACGGCGGCACCCATCCGCCAGTTCGATCCCGTTGACTGCGCCACCCACTTCGCGTGCGAGGTGCCCGAGGACTTCGACATCGAGCAGTTCATCGAGCGCAAGGCCGCCCGCCGGATGGACCGCTTCTCGCACCTCGGGGTCGCCGCGGCGATGCTCGGGTACGAGGACTCCGGGATCCGGGGCACCATCGCGCCCGAGCGCATGGGCGTGCTGATCGGCTCGGGCATCGGCGGCATCCAGACATGGCATGAGCAGACGGTGCGCCTGCGCGACCTCGGCCCCACGCGGGTCTCACCACTATTCATCCCCACGATCATCGCCAACATGGGTGCCGCGCAGGCGTCCATGGAGCTGGGGCTCAAGGGCCCGCTGTCATGCTCCACGACCGCGTGCGCATCGGCGAATCACGCCATCGGTGATGCCTTCGACCACATCCGGCTGGGCCGCGCCGACGCCATCATCGCCGGCGGGGCCGAGGGTGCCGTGGCGCTCGTGGGGATCTCCGGCTTCAATGCGATGAAGGCGCTGTCGACCCGCAACGATGATCCCGCCACGGCCAGCCGGCCCTTCGACATGGGCCGCGACGGGTTCGTGATGGGCGAGGCGGGCGCGGTGATCGTGCTCGAGGAGTTGCAGCACGCCCTGGATCGCGGCGCCGACATCATCTGCGAACTCGCGGGATACGGCCTGTCGGGTGATGCCCACCACATCACTGAGCCCGACCCCACGGCGGTCGGCCCGGCCCTCGCGATGACCATGTCCCTTGCCGACGCGGGCATTGACCCCTCGGAGGTGGACTACGTGAACGCCCATGGCACCTCCACCCCGGTGGGCGACCCGTCGGAGATCCGGGTGATCAGGCACGCGCTGGGCGAGGAGAAGGCAGCCCGGACCATGGTGAGCAGCACCAAGTCCATGCACGGCCATACCCTGGGCGCGGCGGGCGGCCTGGAGGCCGCCCTGACCGCCCTGGCCGTGCGCGATGGCATCGTGCCGCCCACCATCAACGTGTCCGATCTCGATCCGCAGTGCGAAGGGGTTGACCACGTGCTCGACACGGCGCGCGTGGCTGATGTGCGCGTGGCGCTGTCCAACGTCTTCGGCTTCGGTGGGCACAACGCGACGCTCGCGTTCCGCCGCATGGAGGACTGATGGTGACGTCGGGCCACGCGGGCGGTCACTTCCCCGGACGACTCCGGGTCGCGCTCACCCCGCTGCGCGACGCATGGTTCCGCGTGGCCACGCGCGTGTACGGCCCCGGCACCCGCACGCGCCCGTGGACGTGGATCGGCGATGAGCGCATCGCCATCGGCAGCGTGCCGACCCCCGACAGCCTCCAGATCCTCGCGCGCGAGGGCGTGACGCACGTGGTCAACTGCCGCGCCCGCGCGCAGACGCACTTCAGCCAGGACCTCGCGGCCGAGCGCCAGGTGTTCGGTGATCGCAATGTCGCGGTGGCGCCCATGTGGGACCACGGGCGCCACCAGCCGCCGGAGAAGTGGGCGCGCGCGGCCGAGATCGCGGCGGGGTGGCTCGACGACGATCCGCAGGCCCGCGTGCTCATCCACTGCCAGCGCGGACGGCGCCGGTCCCTGTTCGTGGCCTATGCGGTGCTGCGCCTGCGGGGGCACTCACCCGAGGCGGCGGCGCACGACCTGCTGGCCTTCCGCCACGAGGCCCGTCTGGTGCCCACGTACCGCAAGGCCGTGGAGGACTGGCTGGCCACGGGCGCCATGCCGATCCACCGGATGGACCTCGCGTGACGAGGACCCGCCGGTGAGCAAGGTCGGACGCAACATCCACGTGTCGGTGGACCGCCTGCGCCAGTTGGCGCATCGCGACGCCCGCCCGCGGAAGATCAAGGCGGACGCGGGCACCTGCCCCAAGTGCGACAGCCATTACTCGGCCGATGAGATGCGCCGTAACCTGCGGGTGTGCCCGGCCTGCGGGCACCACTTCCCTGTGACGGCCCGTGAGCGGCTCGAGCAGCTGGGCGAGCCGGGCGGCTACGTGGAGTTGTGGGGCGACCTCCGGGCCGCCGACCCCCTGCAGTTCACGGATCTGCGGCCCTACACCGAGCGTATCGCCGAGGCCGAGAAATCCACGGGCATGGGCGAGGCCATCGTGTGCGCCGAACTCGAGGTGCGCCGCGCCCCCGCCATCGCGGCCGTCATGGACTTCACGTTCATGGGGGGCAGCATGGGCGCCGTGGTGGGTGAGAAGTTCGCGCGCGCGTGTGACTACGCCGCCCAGAAGGGCGTGCCGCTCATCGTCGTGGCGGCATCCGGTGGGGCGCGCATGCAGGAGGGCACGCTGGCGCTCATGCAGATGGCCAAGACCGTCATCGCGCTTGATGCGCTGGCGGAGGCGCGGGTGCCCGTGATCGTGGTGCTCGCACACCCCACCACCGGGGGCGTGTGGGCGTCGTTCGCCTCGCTCGGTGACATCACCTATGCCGAGCCGGGGGCACTCATCGCTTTCAGCGGTCCCCGGGTGATCGAGGAGACCACGCGCGAGGTACTGCCCGCCGACTTCGGCCGCGCCGAGCGCCAGCTCGCGAATGGCCAGGTGGACGCCGTGGTCGATCGCCGCGAGCTGGCTGAGCGCATCGGGCGCGTGCTCCACATCCTGCGCCGGCCCGAGACGGACGGCACGACGGGCACCGCGCCACCGGGTCTGCAGTGGGCGCAGGACGGTGCCCAGAAGGTGAAGTCGATGATGGACCGCATGCGCCCGGGTGCCACGGACAGCGGGTCCGGCGGGTGAGCGACAAGAAGCACGGTGGGCGCTTCGTGCGCAGGATCGCCGGGAAGGGGCGCCGGGCGGCCGAGCCATCCGGGGACGATCTCTGGGAGAGCGTGCAGATGGCACGCCACGCGCAGCGCCCCTACACCCTCGACTACATCACGCGCATGTGCTCCGACTTCGAGGAGGTGCACGGCGATCGCCTCTACGGCGACGACGCGGCACTGGTGGCGGGCTTCGGGCGCTACCACGACCGCCCGGTGGCCTTCATCGGGCAGCAGAAGGGCCGGGACACCAAGGAGCGCACCTACCGCAACTTCGGAATGGCGGGGCCCGAGGGGTACCGCAAGGCCATGCGGGTGATGGAGATCGCCAACCGTCTGGGCATTCCGGTGGTCACGCTCATTGACACCCCGGGCGCATTCCCGGGGGCGAGCGCCGAGGAGCGCGGCCAGGGCGGCGCCATCAGCCGCAGCATCCAGATGATGTGGCGCCTCGACGTGCCGACCATCGCGGTCGTCATCGGCGAGGGCTCCTCCGGCGGTGCGCTGGGGCTGGGCGTGGCCGACCGCGTGCTGATGCTCGAGAACGGCACGTACTCGGTTATCAGCCCCGAGGGCGCATCCGCCATCCTGTGGCGTGACGCCGGCAAGGCCCGGCTGGCGGCCCAGGCCTTCAAGCCGACCGCGGCCAACTGCTACCGCTGGGGCGTCGTGGACGCCGTGGTGCCCGAGCCGGAGGGCGGTGCCCACACCGACCACGAGCAGGCCGCGGAGATCCTCGACCAGTACCTCCACCGCGCGCTCGGTGACCTCGATGCGCTGCCCGCGGCCGATCGCAAGCGTGCCCGGCGGGACCGGTTTCGCCGGCTCGGCCCGCTGCGTGACCCGGAGGGCGGCCTCGGGATGGCCGCCGGCCGCGAGATCCCGCCGCCGGGCTGATCATGCCCTCGCGTGAGGACCCCGGTGCGCGCCGCATGGATTCCGCACGCCTGGTCCCCATCGAGGACCCCATCCTCCTGGTGCGCTCGGCCCCCGACGGCGATCCGGCCGACCCGTGGCCGGAGGTACGCGAGATCCTCGACAGTGCCCGCACGGCGCTACCCGACGTGGAGTTCGCGCAGGTGGTACGCGCAACCCGGCGCGTCATCATGCCGCTGATGCACGGGCGCCCCGCGGAATGGCCACCACCCGGGCCATCGGATGGCGGCGGGCTGGCCGACGGCGCCACCACGGCAATGCGTGATGTACGCGCGACGCTCTGCTTGGCGGCCCGTCACGGCGGACCGGGCAGCAGCGGTGCACTGGCGATGCTGGGCCGCCGGATCGGTGCCCACCTCGACGACCTGGTCGCCGGGCGCGAGCCGTAGTGCCCGCCCCGCGCTCAGCGCGTGGCGGCGTCACCCCCGGGCGGCGGCGCATCCGGGCGCACAGCGGCCCCGCTCAGGGGACGCCCACCACCCGCCTGCGTCTGGCCGGGGATGAGCCCATGCCGGGCCCCACCCGCACCGCAGGGGGCGGGACGCCGGCCCCGCAGGCCGCCC
>SXGT01928763.1_pt1 | contig 13073 bp, 21 predicted proteins | sample 3176221 | NCBI WGS metagenome assembly SXGT01 (sample SAMN11356862, study PRJNA531348) | freshwater metagenome | isolation source: freshwater sample F1-120 | place: China: Fuxian Lake, Yuxi | collected 2017-12-25
AGCCTTACGCTGTTGCTCCTGGGCGAACTTACTGCTGCTCTTCTGATCCTTCGGCTTCTCCTCCTTCTGCTTGGCCTTGGATTCCGACTCTGATTTCGCGCTGACCTCCTGCTCACCACCATCAGTCTCTTTACCAGCGGTCACCTCATTTGAGGATTCCTGCTCAACCGAAGCTGACTCGTTATTATTTTGAGCCTGCTCCCTTGGCTGGCTGTCGATATCGACACCGGCATCGTGATCTGCGGCCAATGCAAGCATTGCGTCCGCGCTCATTGTTTCATCTGACATATTGTGCTTATACTCGTTTGCTGGCCCGCACAGACCTAGCAACCGCAACTTTGATCCTATGTGTTCGTGGCAGAATCCGGATCATCTTCCTGCCCCGTAATTGATTCTCGGTCGGCCATCATCTCGATGACCTTCACAAGACTGGCCTGACCCATTGCAAATCCTGAGGAGTATTGCAAATGGTTTCGGTCTGTAATAGCAGAAGCGTTCTGCATCAGAACCGTGTTCAGGAGAGCGTCCTTGAACTTCTTTCCGGTCTCGCTCTTGAAAAAGCTATTGAGCGCGGTGGCATCCTCGCGTGTCCAAGGAAGCGGATCCACCCATCGCTGGTGCCGCGTAAAAGTCCATGCGGCTCGGAGCTTAGCGGTGAATGCTACCATGCTTTGCAGCTCCAGTGCCTCGGGGTTGTCTTATCAGTCGCCGTATCGCAGTTGTGCCGCGCTCGGAAGTTCTTACGCCGCCCGGGATCATCCTTCTTGATCTCCATCTTCGGATCCCCGAAGCGAACCTTGATCACAGTCCCCTTGGGATTGCGAACATACACCGCTTTCTTCTTGGTCTCGCCCGGCGTGTAGAACGGTTTGCCGAGCGATACCTTCTTTCCTTGGTACTCAGCCATATCAAGATTGGAATAGGGGTGAATCCTGCAAGTCTCTAATATTCTCCGGCCTCTTAGCCTTCTGGAACCTGATTTTAGGTGCCACACCCTCCTCAAGCTGCTCCAAATTGGTAGCTACATGAGGAGTAGGGGCCGGAATCGCAGTGGGAACGGGCTGAGGAGGTTCAACAATGGTAGTCATGGCGTGAAATTCACCGCACCAATCGAATTCTAGGACAGTAGGCCAGCAAGTGGGTCTGCTGGTGGGCGGAAACCTCCGACAAGTGCTGTCAGAGGCTCGATATCGGCAATCTTTGCAGGTCATAATCTGTTAAACCGGTGCTTGCGCCATCTGCGGAGCCTGGGGCTGGGGCGGAACCGGCAATTGCTGCTGTTGCTGCGCCAATAAACCGCTTCCTTCCAAGAATTTCTGGATCTCCTTCCGCAATTTCCGCGCTTCATTGGTCGCCACCTGCTCGTACCCCTGCAAAAGGCTGTCCAGACGCACCATAAACGCATTCTGCGCCGCAGGACTGAACTGCTGACCCTGCTGGATCGCCCCGTTGAGGTACTGCATCAGCACCCCGATGCGCCCAGCGAAGTTCTGACCCGGCTTGGCCGGCACCGGAATGCCCACCAGCAAGGTCGGGATCGTCTTGGTCTCGTCCTCCAGCTCATCCTGCGCCTTCTGACCCGGATCCCGCAGCAATCGCTTGATCAGGCTTGGGTCATCCAGCTCCATGATGCTCTTATCCAGCTCCACCTGATCCACCCAAGGCGAGTTCATGAACAACTGCTTACGATTGATGGCCTGCTGAACCATCACCTGCCGGCTCACCATGTCCATTCCACCCTTCGGCTCCAGCTCGTATTGGTCATGGAGCGCGACCGGATCCGCATCCAGCGAGTCTTCCGCGAACCGATACCTCAAACTCTTGCTATCGTACTGCACATACAAGCTCCACGCCTGCCGGTACAGCTTTCCAAGGGCCATGCGGAACAACCTCGCCCGCAGATCCCCGCTCTGCATGGCCTGCGCGTTGATGCTCTGGATCTCGGTAGCCGTGCGCCGGTCGCTGCCCCCACTCATCACACTCCCCATCGCGTAGTCCGGACTCCCGATCCGGTTCTCCGCCACCGCTCGCGTCTGGTTCAGCTCCTGATCAAAGCTCACCGGTGGCTGCGGCATCTGCACCGGGGCCACACCATAGGGAAGAATCTGACCCGGCGAGAACCGCAGGTTAATAGAGTTGGGCAACTCCCGCTCCGCACGGAACAGCGGGCGGTTGTACAGGGTCATCGCATCATGCTTATGGTTCCACATCGAGGTCATGCTCAGCTCGAACGGAGCCAGAATCTCGCACACGCCCCGCGGGCTGAACCAGCCCTTGTCCTTGATCTCGTAAGGGAAATCCACGAACGGACATTGGCCATGATCATAGGGTAGTTCCATCGGATCTCGAAGATCGAGATCCACCACCGCCGGGCTATAGAGATAAACCTCCCACACCCCATCATCCCGCTTCCGGTACACCTCCCAAATAATCACGCCATCGGTGTTCGTGGTATATGTGATACCCTCACGCAGTTGCTTCGCATCATTCTCGGTCGCCGCTCCCGGTATATTATCATCCTCCTGCGGATTCCCCCTGATCTTCTCAATTGTCTTGTTATCAGCCTTCCAACCAAACTGGCCGGCCATTCGCTTGTACGCATTGACGCTCATCGGCATCACATGCACGAGCCAATCCGCATCCTGCAAATCGGTGGTGTACGCCGGCACCACAATATACATCGGGTCCACCGCCTCGAATCCCACCCGCTTATCGCCCGGATTCCAGAAACACTTCATCACCCCGCGCCCGCTCATCAGGGTGTAATCGACCCAGCTCAACACCTCATCCACGAAGTTGGTCTTGTCCCTGATCTTATAATTGAACCAATCCTCAGCCACCTTTGTATAAGCATTTAGCTGCTGGCGCATCGGCACAAAGCTGGCCACTACATCCATGCCAAGGGCCTGCTGGAGGAATAGCGGCTTGAGCTTCTCGATCGCCGTATCGATGAGCGGCCAATGCAGATCCGCGGCCTTGGGCCAGGGCTTATTGGTCCGGCGCAACCCGTGATGGCGCAGCTCATACCACCGAGTCTGTCGCAATTCCCACGGACTCCGTTGGCCAACAGCCTCGACTATCTGGCCTTGCAGCGAATTCCGCTGTTTGTCGTTCATCATAAAAATCCTCCCCCTTTCCTATCCCCCAACCTCACAACCAGCAAGCGCAGACCCTTTGCCATCCCCCTCAATCGGACCCATCTCATCCTCCATCCGCTCCAGCAAACTCCTCCCATCCTCGCCCAGAGCCTTGAAATACTCGTCCATCCGCTTGCCCCCGCCACCGCAGAAAGCCAGTACCACCGCATCCGCCCTATCCGGACTATTCACCCCTCTGGCCCGCAGCTCATCCTTCCCCTCCAGCGTCAGCTTCCCCTTCCCATTGGTCCTCACCTTCCGACTCACAAACTGCTGAAGCAATATTTCATCCGTACCCACCGGCCCCAGATTCACCTTACACTCTTCCACCATCCGCCCAAACTCAATCCACATCTCCGCCGCTTTATTCACGAATTGATCATTGCGAATGGCCTGCTCCCCGAAATTCACCCGCCTCACATCCCACCCTTCGGCTCTCAGGGCATCGCACATCACCACCCCCATTCCACCCACATCCGCATAAATATCCTCTGCCTTCAGATTCCACTTCCTGAACTCACTGATAAACCTCCCCACACTCGCCATCGTATCCTTATCCCTCCAGCGGACCAATCCCTTCACCGTGTTCCCCTGCCTCACCACCATCACGCTCTCATCCCCGCCGGCTGAGAAATCGCACCCCGCGGTCAGCCGATGCCCCTCCGTCTCCTCTTTAGGTGGGCCACTGACCACCCTCTGCCAATCAGCAGTCCGTACCGCCGTCAGGCTCCCATCATCCTCCATGAACTCCGCATAGATCATCGAGCGCACCAACGGATGCCCCTCGCCCCACCTCGCAAACTGATCATTGATCCACTCCTTGCGGATATGCGGACACTCGAAAGCGGTAACGGTAAAGGTCCGCCACTTTCCATCATTCCGCCGGAACACATCGTAGAAGTAGCCGCTGCTCCCACCAGGGCTACTCATTAGCAGCGTCCGCGTAGGCTGGCACCGCTCCATCGACTGGAATATCCCGTCCGGCACCGCCTTCGCCTCATCCACAATATACATCAAGTCATTGCTCGGACCCTGCACATGCCAGCCCTCCGCCTTCTCCGGGTTGCTCGCGCTAAACCCAATACACCGACTCACCAATTGTTGGCCATCAACCATCTTCGGATATACATAGCGGATCTCGCCATCCTTCACCGAGAACCCATTCTCCTCACCACCCAACCCATTGATCATCTTCCTCAAATGCGGCCACAACGCATCAGCCACCTGACGGTACACACCCGCCGTACACACCACCAGACTCCCCGGCCAACGGAGCATATGCCAGATGACAGCACTCGCCGCCACCATGCTCGTCTTGCCAGATCCATTCGCAGCCTTCAACGCCACCTTCGAGTGCTTCTCGTTCAACGCCCCAAGCACCGCCTTCTGCCACGCATAAGTATCGCGTAGGCCAAGCATCATCTCAGGGAAGTTCGATAGCTGCTGCGCCTCCTCCAAGAGCTTACGCTGCTTCCAAGCAGGGATATGCGAACCCATGCCGAGTGAAGGGGATTTCTTACGCTTAATTTGCTTGACTGCCATAAAATTGGGTTGGGTACGGATGGGGGGTATCAGGTATCACCCACCCCCCTCGTGGGGGCCCCCCCCCACCCCGTTGTCCTATTACCTATTGCTATTGCTATTGTATTACTTTCCGCCACCAAATGCGCCTAGTAGTGAACCACTAACTGACAATTCTTTTCCTTTAGTTGTATGGTCTAGTTGCGCTCTTGCAACATAGCCTCTAGTACGCTCCAACAACCAAGCGCTTCCTTGCCAGCCGTTCCCACATTGGCGAACAACGGAGGATAACTCTAATTCCCCTTCTAATCGGGCTTTCTCCAATTGATCAGCAAAGCTTGGATTGCGCTTCAGGAAGTCATGCCAGCGACCAGCGTTACCGCTAGGGAATCCGCAGAGGATAGCTACCCGCTCAAGGGGAATCCCAAGTTTGCAAGCTTCTAAAGCTTTTTTTTGATCGGTCTCTGAAACGGGAATTAGTGGTCTCCCCACTTTCTTCCCGTTCCTGGTAACTTTGACCTCCGCCTTCCCTTCCTTCATCTTTCCCATCCCCCCACTTTGCTCCGCAAAGTAAACCTGGTCAAAGCTTAGATTTTTCTTCACTTTCCCCATTGCATCATGCCGCAAACCATGGTCTTCTTTGCGTTAGCTCCGACATCGGGGCATTTACTACCTCATGAAAACCCTTAAATCCCTACTCCAAGCCCTGGCGCTTCTCGCGCTTGCGGCCCTCGTAATCGCCTCCCTAGCCTACTGCGTTGCAGAATTAATCGTCGGGGGTGTCAATTGAACCCTTCCCATTATCTCCCCAACCTCATTGCCTACGTCCAATGCACCCGACGCTACGGCAATTGCTACGTTCACGCATGCGTGCGTCGATCGATTTACCGTTTCGATGGCGTGCTTGGCGAGTTAAACGGGCGACGTGTCCACCTGACATGGACGGGATGGGGGCGATCGCTTCAATCCGGTGGCCACAAATACAAGGCGCACGCCCGCTATGGCGACGGAAAACCCGTTCCGACTAAACTGCTACGCTCTATCGTTCCGATTGCCGAAGGGGGTGTCCTGTGAGCAACGGCTTTATTCTCCACGAAGACCAGCACCGTGTGATCATCGCCACTGGATTCAATAAACCCAGCGACAATCGGAAGACTGGCGACATGATTCAAATATGGATTTTGGTCAAAGCCGTGGATCCCGTGGAAGCGATTCGCACCGGTTCGGATCGTTTGATCTGCGGCAATTGCATCCATCGGGGCCACGAAGAAAACGGAAAACACGGCGTTGAACGCACGTGCTACGTGAATGAAGGGCAAGCGCCACTGGGAATCTGGCGGGCGTGGCGTGCGGGTAAATATCCCCCCCTTCCTTTCCTTTCCTTGTTCACTGGCCGACGTGTCCGTTTCGGCGCATATGGCGATCCAACTTGGATCCCCCTTCCCCTCGCCCTCGCGATCGCGGGCGTCTCCAGTGGCCATACCGGCTACACCCACCAATGGCGCAAGCCTAGCCTTCAACCTTGGCGTCAATTGCTCATGGCATCCGTGGACACCACGGCCGAGTTGATCATCGCCCGCAGCATGGGCTGGTCAACCTTCAGGGTCACCCCCGATACCGATCACCACGCATTCGAGGAATTATGCGCCAGTGAACGGAACGGCACGCCTTGCTCAATCTGCCTAGGCTGTCCCGGATCTAGAAACGGGATCCAATCGGTTTTCATTCCAGCCCACGGCAAAGGGAAGCGGCATTTCATCGAATCCCAAGCTTGAATTCTCCGGAGAATCCATGGGGGCGACTCCGTGGGTTCTGCGGGCAATTGACGCCCGATTAAACCATCATGAAAACCACACGCAACCCGTACCGAATCAGCGCAACCGAAGCCCTTGAAAACGAGGGATTTTCCGACACCCCGGAGAGCCTCGAGGCTTTCGCCCGCAACGCCTTATTTGACGCAACTTCCCCCGCTTGTTGCTCTAAGGGTTGTATAGTTGAACCCGACGGGACGTGTTCCCACGGGTGCCCGTCCATTCTCATCGCACTCGGGATGATCTGAAACCCACACCCACACCCACACCCACACCGCCGTGAAAGAATCCCAACGAAAAGCCATCTGGATGGCCGACAAATTATTCACAGCCTCCGCAGCCATATCCGAGGTTGCAGTTAATGATGAATCCTACGCGCAACAATCGTACGCGTTAGAAAGTCAGGCGCATGAGTTAATCCGCGCCGCAGGATTCCCTGACAAGCCGACAGTTCAAATGTCGACATGGTGCGCGCAAACCTGCGCGGACTATACGGCTGGCAAGCTAGAAGTTTTGCCGTTCGAATAAATCCCAACCATAGTGAAGCCTCTCCTTCGCGTCCTTGGCTATTTAGCCTTATGCCTCCTCTTCACCCTGCTTCTTATCCTATCGGCACTAGCTGGCAACGGTAGATAATCCGAAGCCTCATTCACGCCCCGTATGGTTCGCCATGCGGGGTTTTTTGTTTCCTAGTTGGCCATTCTCCCCTTCCTTCCTTTAACACTCTTCCAGGTCACCCCCCCTTCCTTCCTTGCCGCTTGTCACACTTCCCCAGGATCCCCCCCCCTAGGACATCCAATGTCCGACCCCGTTACACCCGCGGGGCCGCTGGTTTTATGGTGCGGTATTCCGGATCTCCTATATGCCATACGGAATTCGGAATCCGGAAAAGCGGCAAATTATGGTGCGGTCTGACGCATTTCGCGTTTGGCCCCCGTAAACATTGGTCCGGATGCGGTTCAAAGAATTCCTCATGGTGCGGTATTTTCCCTCTTGACGCGGATGGATATGGTGCGGTAGGTTCACCCCATCGCCGCATGGAGCGGTGGTGCAACGAAAGGAACAACGACTATGAAAACCCAACATACCCCTGGCCCTTGGCTTGTCCGATATGACGAGGACCGTTTCGATTCGCAGCATTCGACCCTGAAAATCATCGACGGCTCGGATGATTCACTGAATCACCCCCAAGGTCCGCTTGTCCTTGCGCGCATCAACGTCATTCCGTTCGCGCCTCACATGGACGAGCCGTTGGCCAACGCCAGTCTTATGGCCTCCGCGCCTGAACTGTTGGCGGCGTTGGAGCTTGGTCTTCGCAACATTGAGGAAATCGAGTCGAACGATGAGCTGAACGAGTATGAGAGGGCGTTTGCAAATGCTGCTCGCGCCGCAATCTCCAAAGCGACTGGAGGTGCAGCATGAAGTTGAACTTTACCCCAGGCCCTTGGCGAACGACAGGTCCGAATGTCCGCGCTGGTGACGCTCTGATTTGCTACGCCATGAATCATCACGCGAACGCGCAAACGCCGGAGTCTGAGAAGCTAGCCAACGCTCGCCTAATCGCCGCAGCCCCGAACCTTCTCCTCGCGCTGGAGCGACTGGCGCATCCAATGGCCGACGACGAGGATCTAGACTACGCTCGCGAGATAATCGCCAAGGCGAGAGGGGTAAGAGAGTAGGCCAATCATCCCCTCCATCCACCCCCCAAGCGATCCCCCGGACCCCCATCCGGGGCTTTTCGTTTCTAAGCGGCCCCACCCCCCTCTCCGCTGTGTCCACTCCATCCAGCCATCAAACGCGCTCCTTACCCCATCCCAGCTCCAGCGCGAGGCATCCGCATCCATCCACCCAACCACCACCCCCACTCCCAGACCCCGGCGAGGAGAAAATAAAACTTCCAAATAGGGGATCCAAGCGGATGAGCGATTCGTAGTCGGTGGGTTAGTTTACTGTCTCTGCCCCCGCTCGCTTAAATAGCGAGAGTAGGGGAGCAGAGATACCCCTATTTAAGAGGGGTTAGTGGGGGCGTTCCTAGGGGGGAGTAAATTCTTAGAAAGGGGGGCCGCATAGGCCTATAGACTACCCCCTAGTGAACCCCCCTAGTTGGGAATCAGGTCGATGTGGGCGCGGTAGGCGGCGAGGAGCTTCTTGTGCTTGTTTTCGAGGGTCTCCAGCCGGATCTCCAGCATCCGTATCCGGTCCGAATCGGTGTGGCGGATGGAGCGGTTGTCGATGCCGTGCCATGTGCGGTCGAGCTTGTCGAAGACGATGATCCGACGCTTGCGAAGCTCGTTGAACAACTTATTGGCCCGCTCGATATTGCACGATACCCCCTTGGCTATGTGCATAACCACCTCGCTGGAAGCTATGACCTTATCATGCTTGAGCGGTTGCATCTTCCCGAACTGATCGCGGTATTTCATATACTGTCTTTCCTCTTAACCTTGTTGAACGGTTTCTTCTCCTTGAGTTGCGCCCCGGTCATCACCATAGGGTTGTACTCCTCCCACTTAATATGATCAGTTCCGTGTTGGAGGTTGAGGCTTGTTTTCTGGAGCCTCGATCCCCGCTTGCAGAAGGCTAGCTGGAAGCGTCGAGGCGTGAACTGGCCTACCTCTGCGAGAACCGCTATCTCACGCGCCCAATTGGCAAGCTCGGAGGATCCGAAGCCGGCGTGGGCCAGCTCCATTGTGGTCATGGGTTCACCGTCCTTACGCTGGGCTTTGCTGATGTGATGCATCCAGATCCACGCGACCTTGGTCTCTTGGAGGATTGGCTGGAGCTTGTTGCGAAAGAACACGCTGACCTCGCCCTGATCGGAGAGATCACCTCCGAAGTAGGAGAACAGAGGATCGGCCACGATGACATCGAGCTTGGACTTGTGGATGAACCGACGGGCGTAGGCGAGGAACTGATCGCCTGTGCGGACGGCCTCGGTCCGAAATTCAAGTTGGATCTGGAGCGTCCGCATCTCATCTGGGCTAAGATTGAGTCCGAACCCCACGCCCTGGAACGCTTCGGCGAGGTCGCCCTTGTCGTTCTCGGCTTGGATGACACCGATCTTGAGTGGCTTGACCGGGGTGATGCCGAAGAAGTCGAGGCCGAGGCACCAACGGATGACGATCTGCATCATAAGGCTGGACTTCCCGATCCCGGTGCCGCCGCTGATGATCATGGAGGAGCCGCGAGTGAGCCAGCGTTTACCTATGAGGTTGTCCGGATCGTTGTCTGGATCGAAGGACATGAGATCCTTGATGCTGACGATGGTGGATTGATCGTCATCGGACTCGCGGGAGGTGAGCCAGTCCTCCCATGAAGCGGAGCCGAGGTTAGTGGCCAACAGCTTCTGTTGAGCGGTTGGGCTACGCCATGCGCCCGGTAGCCGGGAGTAGCGCGAGGGGTTCTTGTTCTTTGAATCGATACCTGGGATAGACGAGTAGATGATATCCCGGCGGATGTCCCATTCCTTGCGGTTGGGAGCATCGACGCGGACCCAGGCATGGATGGACTTGCCACCGGAATCGATGAGTACGGTGATGGGTAGGCCGGAGTCTCGGAAGAGCTTCTCCTGCTCGGCTTTGGGCAGATCATCGAACTCTACTAGGACATGGCGGTAGGCGGAGACATCGTTGTCGCTTCCGCTGTAGAGGTTGGGCCTAAAGGGGTTGATGCGTACGAAGATCCCTTCGCGTTCCTGTGAGAGGATGCGGGATGCCGGATCATCGAACCGAGCGATCCATTCCTCGATTGGAATGAATGATCCAGCACTGACTGGCCTGCCCTCCTCGACGGCGTCGCAGATACAGACGACTTCGGTTGGGGCGAACGCGGCCTGCATGAAGCGTCTGAACTCACTGGCTTGAGGATCTGGCGCGGTCTTGAATGACACCCTGCTGATGTCGAATGACCCGGAGGGTGATGATCCCCCGGCGTCGAGAAGATGGCCCTTGGGCTTATTGTGAGCGCGGGACGCGGCATCCCGTAGCTTGTAGGCAAGCTCTGTGGCTTTCCACGGTGGTTGGCAGGACTTGTTCCAACCCTCTAAGAGGGTGAGGCTGTCCACATGGGAGAGGCCGAAGCCGTGTACGAGACCGACTGCGGCGGTGTAGGTGGTGTTGTGACCACCGGATCCGGAGATGGCTGGCGGTACTTTGGCAAGCCAAAGGGCCGCTCGATCGAGCGTTGTCATGTCGTTGTTTGTTTGGGACCGATCGTTGGAGACTACTTCATTTTGTCGATCTTCATCAGTCGTTTGATGGCCTTGGTCTTGGAGGAGTAGGTGCCTATCTTCTTGTCGCTAGGCTTTGCGGTATAGGGCGCGGACTTGGATTTAGCTTTCTTCATAGGGCTTAAACTTTTCATGGAACTCTAAGGTACGGCGGACGTAGATGGTATCGCCTCTTCGGTAGACGATCACGTGATTTCGGATTTCGCCCAAACGGAATTCAGCGTCCCCGATGAGATCGACGATGACGGCGGGGTTGGTTCGGCTGATGAACCTATTGGTTGGTTGGGCGATGACGGTATTCATCTTTGGATCGTAATGGGTAGGTGATGAGACCGTGGTTGACGCCCCACTCTAGAATCTTGGCCGACTCTTCGATGAGCCGGCGGTTCTCGTCAGTGAGCATGGTGCGCTCCTCATCGGTGATGGGGCTTGGTTTCGTGTTATTGAGCAGGCGTGATTCGTACCAAGGTTGTTCGTGTCTTGGGGTCTTCATGTTGGGAGGACTCGCGCCAGGATACAGTTGCAGTAGGTACTCTTGGTGTTGGAGTTACATCGAGGATGATGGACAGGATTGGAGACGATGTGCGCTGTGAGGTCGCTCGTGAGCTGGACCAGCTCAAGGAGACGTTGGGATGCTTCGGCGCAGAGCGCATTGGGGATTCCATCGGGTGTATCGAGTTCGGATGAAAGGATGAGGAGCGCGTTGACGATGTCGTGTGTTGAGGACGGTTTCATTTTTGTTTGTGGATTACGATTCCGTTTCCCTTTGAATCAACCAGTTCTACGGATCGAACGCTCTCCAAGCGGGCCAGAGTCTTGATCATCTCGATGGGATCATGAGCCTGTGACGCGCAGGTGAGGTGGATATCACCGTCTCCGTAGTTGGTTTTTAGATTCTCGTCTGTTCGATCACGCCGCACTCGGACGGTTCGTTCACCTGAGAGATGAACCACCTTGATAGATTCGACGAGTGGGAATGAGTGCTTGGTCATTGCTTAGATGTTTTGCCGCAATGAGGACAATGTCTTCCTAGCTTAGGATCGACAGGTAGAGTGTCGAGCCACGCGCATAGATCGTGGTAAGATCGAACCCCGAAGTTGGGCCACTTGAATGGGACGATGTCGCGAACCTTGATTGCATGGAGAGCGGTCGCCTTATCTTGGATCCCGAGTTTGTTCATCAAGCTCGTGTTACGAGGACTGAGACCCGCGGTCCATTGCTGGCTGGCCTCATCCCGCTTCTTGCCGGCGGCAATGATCTGGAACACCCGTTGCTTGGAGATGTTCAGAACATTACCGATAGACCTGTATGTGAGTCCATCAGCTCTTAGTGCGTTTACTTTATCTATTGAGTCTCTGGTTTTCATGTATGTTGGTTTGAGATACTTCCTTGTTTTCTTCTTTAATACTTTCTCTATTGTAACGGTATCTGTATTGCTCGATACCGTTTGTATGCTTTGTGGCACTGGACACACAGGTCGCTCTGCGTTGTACATCCGCATCCCAAGCATGCGGCCAATTCGTGACATAACAGTTTCCATCGTTCTAGTTCCTCTATTGTTTGTTTGTTTTGTTTTTCCTTATGTTCCATACGCTTGATATTGAGATGTTGTGTTTCTTGGCCAACTCTCTGAGTGTAAATGATTTGTCAGCCTTGAGAATGGACTCTCGAATCTCTGTCGGAACAGCCTCCCACCGCCGATTGACCCTAGGGTTAGGATCTTTGAACGGAGTGACAGGACTCAACATCTTCGCCATTGACTCCTTCGTCAACCCCAATTTTTGAAGCAGCGTCATTTTGTCTTCTATTCGCAGGTGTAGATTGTGTCGGTGGTTTGCAGGCCGGTTGGCCATTGGGTTTCGGTCCACGATTTCTCGATAAAGACCACCTTGTCGGTGGGCTGGATGGTGAGGCGTTCGCCATCGGTTCGGATGAACATGAACTCCTTGGCTTGGTTGGGCTGACGGCTCCAGCTATCGCCAATGGGAGCGGCGGTGAATAGGTAGTCGCCAGTGGTTTCTCCATTGGCGCACTTGACTTGGCATTCGAGTCCCCGCAGGAAGGTGTACTCGATGGTGGTGAAGTCAGTGCCGTAGCAGTCCCATCGCTGGGCTTGTTGCGCTGTCCATGCGATATCTGGATAGAAGCTAAACGCTATGGCATGGGGCGGAACGGCGCGGTAGACGGCTCCGCATTCGAGCATGATGGTGCAGCCCCACATTCGACCTGGGATTGATACCAAGCCGAACCAGACGCAGGGTACGAAGCCGGTGCCAGATCCAAGGAACGACGCATCGACCCAGCAGTACTGGTGGTGAGGTAGCTGGCCAGCTTGAGAGTAGGTCATGGCTTGGCCTTTTTGGCTTTGTGCCATGC
>SXGT01341252.1_pt1 | contig 13072 bp, 10 predicted proteins | sample 3176221 | NCBI WGS metagenome assembly SXGT01 (sample SAMN11356862, study PRJNA531348) | freshwater metagenome | isolation source: freshwater sample F1-120 | place: China: Fuxian Lake, Yuxi | collected 2017-12-25
ACTTTCTACAGAATATAGCCTAGGGCAATAGAACTAGATTTAGCTTAGATGAGGCCGAGACTCCTCCCAGCCTATGCCCATAACTTTTTTCGATTCTCATCATTACCCTCCCTTAATAACTGAGCAATGTTTTCCTCACCTATGCCTAAAATTTCAAACACGGTTTGCTGCATCGCGGTGCGGTTGATACGAATCGAACCGCCGCCGACTTCGGTTCCGTTCAGTACCAGGTCATAAGCGCGCGATAACGCCGCGCCGGGATTGGCTATCAGGTCTTCGACCGAACAGCTCGGTGCGGTGAAAGGATGATGAATGGCGTTGTAACGTCCGCTTTTTTCATCCCAGGCAAACATCGGGAAATCAACGACCCAAACCGGTTTCCATTCGCCTTGCAGCATATTGAGGTCGTGCCCTAATTTGACGCGCAACGCGCCCATGGCTTCATTAACGATGTCGGCTTTGTCGGCGCCGAAGAATATCAAATCGCCGGTCTGCGCCCCGGTTTTTTCCAGCACACTGTCCCAAACCGCTTTAGGGGCAAATTTGACGATAGGCGATTGCAAGCCTTCGAGACCGGCGGTTATGTCATTGACCTTGATGTAAGCCAAGCCTTTTGCGCCGTATATACCGACAAACTTGGTCAATTCATCGATGTCCTTGCGGCTTAACTCGCCGGCGCCGGGTACGCGCATCGCCACCACACGGCCTTTCGGATCATTGGCAGGGGCTGAAAAGACCTTGAAATCGACGTCTTTCATGTCCTCGCCAATATCGACCAATTCCAGCGGAATCCGCAAATCCGGGCGGTCGATGCCATAGCGCGATACCGCTTCCTGGTAGCTCATGCGCGGAAATTTCGCATCCAGCTCGACATTAATGACTTTGGCGAATAACTGGCGGATCATTTCTTCCATGACATCCATGATTTCGTTCTCATCCATGAACGATGTTTCTATATCAAGCTGCGTGAATTCGGGCTGCCGATCGGCGCGCAAATCTTCATCGCGGAAGCATCTGACCACCTGATAGTATCGGTCCATACCCGCCACCATCAACATTTGCTTGTACAATTGCGGTGATTGCGGCAGCGCGAAAAACGAGTTTTCGTGGGTGCGGCTGGGCACGATGTAATCGCGCGCGCCTTCCGGTGTCGCTTTGGTCAGGTAAGGCGTCTCGATTTCAAAAAACTCGTTATCATCAAGGAAGTTTCTCAATACGCGGGTAACGTCGCGACGCACTTTCATTTTTTCCTGCATCACGGTACGGCGCAAGTCAATGTAACGGTAGCGCAGGCGCAATTCTTCGTTGACTTCTATTTCGCTTTCGACCGGAAACGGCGGGGTTTCCGACTCGTTTAGAACTTCAATGTCCTTGGCCAGGATTTCAATTTCGCCGGAGTGCATGTTGGCGTTGACAGTACCGGCCGGACGATCACGCACGATACCGGTAATTTTCAGCACATATTCGCTGCGGACATGTTCAGCGGTGGCAAAAGTTTGCGCGACGTCGGGGTCAACCACGACCTGTACGAGACCGGCGCGGTCTCTAAGATCGATAAAAATAACGCCGCCGTGATCCCGGCGTCTATGTACCCAACCGCAGATTGACACGGTTTCGCCTAACTGTTGTTTGTTTAATTCTCCGCACTTGTGGGTACGCATAAATTTTCCCTGTTTGTGTAAAAAAGTTGTCGATATTACTGTTTTAGATTGGCTTATACAAGCCGACGGACCTTGACTGCATAAACGCCGGAATTGATAAAGCCGCATTTCGTTCCCACGTTACCGCCTATTGCCATTATGTTAAGCGATTAAATCCCCTCTCCCCCAACCCTCTCCCGGAGGGAGAGGGAGCTTTCTTAACTTAATGGCAGTGATCGGACTCTGTAAATTGCTGATATTGCACACCGGGTATACACCAGGAGTTCACTGAAAACGTGGAAACGATAAAAATTTGTCCGTCGTACTGAAAAGTAGTTGTCACGCGTCGGCGGATTTTGCAGTGCTCGGTTTTACTGTCGCTTCACCTGCGACATTTTTCTTGGCGCCGCTTTTAAAATCGGTTTCATACCAGCCGCTGCCTTTCAAACGGAATCCGGCGGCGGAAATTTTTTTCATTAATTCCGGTTTGCTGCAGGCCGGGCAAACGATTAACGGCGCGTCGCTGAGTTTCTGTAACGCCTCGTGCTCGTGACCGCATGATTGACATTGATATTCGTAAATAGGCATTTACCACTCCGTAAAATAATAGATATAAAGCCCCGTGTTAGTTTTTCAAGGCGCTTACTATAAAATAGCCTGCTATTTTACAGACTTAAGCCTTAACAATGAAAACATTAACCATAACCCGACCCGATGACCTGCATTTACATGTTCGCAACGGCGCTGTTTTAAAAATGGTCATCCCGCATACGGCCAGGCAATTTGCCAGGGCTATCATCATGCCTAATCTGAAGCCGCCGGTTACCAACGTCGCACAGGCGTTGGCGTATCGGGACGAGATTTTGCAAGCCGTTCCTGACGGCCTGGATTTTACGCCGCTGATGACATTGTATTTAACCGGTTCGACGCCGGTCACGGAAATCAAAAAAGCGGCTGAATCCGAACATATCCATGCGATCAAATTATACCCGGCAGGCGCCACCACCAATTCCGATTCCGGCGTTGCCGACATAAAAGCGGTTTATCCTTTATTCGAAGCAATGGAAAAGCATGACCTGCCCTTGCTGATTCATGGCGAAGTCACCGACGAACAGTGCGATATTTTCGACCGCGAGCGGCTATTCATCGATACGCACCTGACTGCCATTGCTGACAATTTCCCCGCCTTGCGCGTCGTTGTCGAACATGTGACCACGAAGGAAGCCGTGCAATTTGTACAATCTACCGGCGCCAACATTGCCGCCACCATTACCCCGCAGCATTTGTTATTTAATCGCAACGCCCTGTTGGCAGGCGGCATACGTCCGCATTATTACTGCCTGCCGATTCTTAAACGCGAAGTCCATCGTCTGGCGCTGGTGGCCGCCGCAACCGGCGGCAGCCCAAAATTCTTTTTAGGCACCGATAGTGCGCCGCATCTAACGTCTTTAAAAGAAAACTCTTGCGGCTGTGCGGGCTGTTACAGCGCTCATGCCGCCCTACCCTTATACGCCGAAGCATTTGAGCGGGCCGGTGCGCTGGATAAACTGGAAGGTTTCGCCAGTTTTTACGGTGCGGATTTTTATCGCCTGCCCAGGAACGCAGGCACGGTGACGCTGGAAAAAACCGAGTGGCTGGTTCCTGCTTCCTATGGTGAAGGGGAATTAACTATTACGCCGCTAAAGGCAAATGAATCATTGAGCTGGCAAATCCGTCAAGTTTAAAAAATGGCATGGTTTACTATCCACGGAAACCAACAATAGACGCATTAGGCGACACAAAAAGCACGAAAACAGGTAACTAATCACCACCACCCTTGCTCGTTCCCAAGCTCCGGCTTGGGAACGCAGTCTTGGAAGCTCTGGCTTCCTGTCTATGACTGGAATCGGGAAGCTAGAGCTTCCCGATTCCAGTTCCCAAGCTAAAGCTCTCATCGTTATACACAAGTCTCTTCAAGACTTGAATGTAGGCCGGAATAAGCATGCCCGGCGACAGCAAGGGCGTGTGTTTCCGGCATCACGGGGCTTCGAAGTGCCGGAAACGCCTGTCCTGCGCTAATGCGCGGACAGACTTATTCCGGCCTACGTCGAGTTGTGTATAACGATGAGAGCTAAAGCTTTGGGACCAGCCAAGCAGCACCTTTAAATCCTGTCCCCGACCGCACAAGTCGTTTTTATTTTTTATTAGCACTCAATTTCGCGTAACATGCCTTATCATTTTCGCGTATTTGGATAGATTTCAACATAATGGATAAACCTGCATTTCCTTTAGAAAAACGTTTCAGAGGCTATCTCCCTGTCATTATCGACATAGAAACATCCGGGTTTAATCCCAAAAAGAACGCCTTACTGGAAATTGCCGCCGTTATTGTTGAACTGAACAGTAACCGTGAACTGGAAATAACCGAACGTTATTCAACCCACGTTGTTCCTTTCAAAAATTCCGAACTGGACGAATCGGCGCTCCGGTTTAACGGCATAGACCCGCACCATCCTTTTCGCATGGCGATAGACGAGAAAGACGCGCTGGAACTGTTGTTCAAACCGATCAAGCAGGCCGTAAAACGCAATAACTGCACACGAGCCATCCTGGTCGGCCATAACCCCGCTTTCGATATTGCTTTTCTGAATGCGGCCATTCATCGGACCCAAGTAAAACGCAGCCCCTTTCATCCGTTCAGCACCTTCGATACCGCAACCTTGGGAGGCCTCGCCTACCAGCAAACCGTGCTGGCAAAAATTGCCCAGACGGCAGGCTTGGAATGGGATAACGAAAAAGCGCACTCAGCGCTTTACGATGCCGAGAAAACCGCTGAATTGTTTTGTATGATAGTGAATCGATGGCAGGCATTAACTGAAAATAATCAATAACAGCTAAGTCAATAAGTTAAGGTAATACTATGAATACGTTGACCATCGAATTGCCGGTAGAAGGCTTGCCTTCTGTCGCCGATCTACCGGATAATTTTTCTGATGAAGTCCGTTTCTTGCTGGCTCTAAAGCTTTTCGAATTAGGACGCATCTCATCAGGTAAAGCCGGAAAACTCTGTAGTATGGGGCGAGTTGAATTTTTAATGGCGGCCAGTCGATTAGGCATACCGGTCGTCGATCTGAGCAAAAACGAAATGCTTGAAGAGTTTGCCCCACTATGACGGATAGAGCCGTCATCGACGAGAAACGGGGACGACGGATTGCACACCCTGTTTATGGTTTGCCCGTAAAAGGTACGGCAGGCTTGTTCCTAGAAGCCACGCGATGCGTGCTGATCGATGCTTTTGCCTGACCTTGCTAAATGCGGGTTATTACTTGCCTGACATGCTAATTGAAGCGGCTTGCGAAGCAGCAAAACATCCTGGGTAACTCGCAAAAAACAACACTCCCCCGTACTGCCTCTCAAGCTTCGGCTCTCCTCGCTATACACAAGTCTGTTCAAGACGTGAATGTAGGCTGGAATAAGCACGCCCGGCGGCAGCAAGGGCGTGTGTTTCCAGCATCAGGTGGCTTCGAAGTGCCGGAAACGCCTGTCCTGCGCTAAAGCGCGGACAGACTTATTCCGGCCTACGTCGATTTGTGTATAACGAGGAGAGCCCGAACTTGGAAACCGGCGTCAATTGTCCGCGCATAATTTGCCATGCCCAGTCTGTACTTTAAACCTTATGAGTTATCTCTATGGATAAAACTAAATTCGCCTTTGATGTATTCCTCAGCCATAACAGCAAAGACAAGCCGCAGGTGCGCAAACTCGCGGAACAATTGCGCGACTCGGGGCTGCGGGTTTGGTTTGATGACTGGGTGATACAAGCGGGCGATGATATTTACCTTGCCGTCGAACGCGGGCTGGAAACCTCGCGCACCTTGATTTTGTGCATGTCGCCGAATGCCTTTGGTTCGGATTGGGTGGGATTGGAGCGCAGTACGGTGTTGTTCCGCGATCCGTCCAATGCCGACCGCCGCTTTATTCCGCTATTATTGGCGGACTGCGAACTGCCGGATACGTTGCGGCGGTTTAAGTATGTGGATTATCGGACTGAGGCGAAAGCCGCTTTTGCGGAGTTATTGGCGGTTTGTGGGCTTGAAGCACCCGTGATGACACCTGCACCAACTCTTAGACGCAAAAGCAAAGTGTCAGCGAAAGAATCTTCGCCGCCAATTCAGACAGAACCGCTGGCGGTATTGGAACGAAAACTTGAGGGACATAAGAACTGGATACGCAGCATAGCCGTCAGCCCCAATGGCACTTGGCTGGCTTCCGGCTCGGATGATAAGACGATCAAGATTTGGGATATGGAAACAGGGGAGTGTCGGGCGACATTGGAAGGCCATACCGAAGAAGTGAGAGCCCTTGTCATCACACATGACAGAGGAACGCTGTTTTCAGGTTCTAACGACAACACCATCCGTTGCTGGCAGGTCTTAACAGGCCAAGCTACCGCCGTAATACGGGGACATAATCACTTTGTTTTAGGGCTAGCCGTTTTCAAGCACGGAACACGCCTTGCCTCCTGTTCTGCTAATGAAGGGCCACCAACCATCAGACTGTGGAATACCGCAACCCATCGACGGCTAAGCACCTTCAAAGACGAAGAAAATGGATTCGTTAACTCAATTGCCGTAAGCCAAAACGGCGATAGCTTGGTTTCCGGCGGAAGTGATAAGCTGGTGAAAGTGTGGGATGTCGCCAGTGGTGCGCTGCTAATGGCCTTATCAGGCCATTCTGATAGCGTAAAATCTGTACAAATCACCCCAGACTGCCAATTTGCTATTTCCGGCTCGAAAGATAAAACCATTAAAATATGGAATCTGGCTACGCAGAGCTGTGTGGGCACATTGGAAGGGCATCAGAGTGACATAGATTCAATTGCTCTATCTCCAGATGGTAGTGTGCTAGCCTCCACGGGATTCAATGACCACACCGTCCGGATTTGGGATTGGCAAGCTGGGATTTGTTTGCAAATCATCGAGATTGATAAAGTGCATGCTCCATTTTCTGTGGCTTTTAGCCGCGATGGTGCGCGGCTTGTAGTAGGTACAACCGAGGGCAATATATTTATCTACCGTCTTAAGCTAAACCGCTCTTCTCCAGCCCTATTAGCGCCTAGCCGTTACAAAAACGCCAAAGTCGTCCTGATCGGTGAAGGCACTGTCGGCAAAACTTCGTTGGCGCACCGCTTGGTTGATGATGACTATGTCATCAAAGACCGCACCCACGGCATGAATGTGTGGCGGCTGGATTTGCCGGATAAGCCTTCGGTTACAGACGACGATGTCCCTGAAGAACGCGAAGCCTTACTCTGGGATTTGGCGGGGCAGGAAGATTACCGCCTTATCCATCAACTGTTTTTGTCTGAAACTGCGCTGGCCTTGTTGCTGATCAACCCGCAAAAAGACGACCCCTTTGCCGAAGCGGGCGATTGGCTCAAAGCCATTAACACCGCTGTCAATCCGAGCAACGCCCAACATGATGCCGCAAAGCTGCTGATTTTTTCTCAGAGTGATGTCGGCGGGATGAAACTGAGCAACAGCAAAATTGACCGTTTTATCAAGCAGCATGGTTTTGCCGCGTGGCTGCCCACCAGTGCGAAAACAGGCGAGAACTGTTCTGACAGCGGCAATAACGGACAAGCGTCGGCGCTGAAACAACTGATCGCCGAGCACATTCCCTGGGAGACGCTGCCGTGGACGAGTACGCCGGTTATTGACGGCGCTTAAAAACGCCGTAGTCGCAATGCGTGATGATACCGACATCCGCTTGCTACGCTTTGCCGAATTGGCGCAGCGCCTGGAAACGATTTTGCCGGAAGAAGCCTTTGATGAAGCCGACATCCGCACGGCGGTGACCTTGTTGGCGAATCATGGCTTGGTGCGTCCGTTGAAATTCGGCGATTTGGTGTTGTTGCGGCCTGACTTGCTGAACGGTTACGCCGGGGCGATTATTCGCGCCGCCCGCGTCCACAGCGACGAAATCGGATGTGTGGCGGAAGCGGATATTTACCACGCTGATTTTGATTTTACGGGTGTGGAGCGACTGAACCGCGCCGATGAGGAATTATTGTTGCGGGCTCTGGTGCAAACTCTGTTGGAACAGGCTTTGTGCATCGCCGAAGACACGGCGGACGGTCGGCATCTGGTGTTTCCGTCGCAATATCGGCGCGAGCGCAACATCCCCAAGCATCCTGATATTTTTGTGTCTTACACCTTCTGCGGTGAGTGGCAAAGCATTTACACGACATTGATAGTGCGCTTGTGGTATAGCCGTGAGTTTGGGCATAAAGAGCTATGGCGCAATGCCGCGGAATTTGCGACCAGCAAAGGCCATACGCTGGGCTTGAAAATCGATAATAAGCAAGGGGAAGGCGAAGCCACCATCAGCCTGTTTTTTGATGTTGCCGTGCCGGACGAATTGAAAGTTATCTTTATTGAGTACATTCATCGCCATTTGGCAAAATACGCCGGCGACGTAAGGCGGGATAGACGTTATGTTTGCTCTTGTGGCAAAGCAGTGACCGATTTGGACGCGGTGCGTAAGCGTTTTGATTTGAAGAAGTCTTTTATTACCTGCCAAGCCTGTGATGAAAGGGTGGATTTAATTGACTTTATCGAACAACGCCTGGCTTCTGATCCAGTTGCTAAAGAAGTGCTTCGCATGGATGCTACGGCAACGCGAGAATTGGATAGCCAAGCATTGGAGCAAATCCTCATCGGCCACATGATGGCGATTGCTGGCGAGGCTAACCAGATTTTCCGACCTGTGACGATGTTCGACCACGGCATTGACGGCGAAGTGGAATTTAAAGATAACGATGGCAAGGCCAGCGGCAAGAAAATTTATATCCAATTAAAAAGCGGCAATTCCTATTTGCGTACCCGCAAAACAGATGGCAATGAAATCTTTGCCGTAAAAAATGAGCGGCATTTGGAGTATTGGCAGAACCAGCCTGTGGATGTGTATCTGGTCATCCGCCAACAAGACGAACGCACCGGAGAGGCGGCCATCCGTTGGATGAATGTCACTCAGTATTTAAAAGAACGTGAGGATAAAAATAGTCGGCAGATTGTTTTTGCTGGTAAAAAACTCGATGCGCCGGAAGTTTGGCGGGTTAGGGATGGATTTTTTGGACATTAGATGATGTTGAGTTCCAGGGAAATCATTCTGTGGTAAATACACCTACGAACGTCTGGTCGTGACACATCCAATAAAAATCAGCTAATCCAGCAGTACAAATTTATTTGCTTAGTCATAAGTTACTAACTACAATAATTACACAACTCATCTTATGGGGCTGTCATTAAATTGGCTTCACTGTAAGACGAAAAGACCGCCTCCGGGCGGTTTTTTCATTTATAAGGTAAAGGAATGCGAACAATTGTCTATATTGACGGGTACAATTTTTATTTTGGTGTACTCAGGAACACCGCTTACAAGTGGCTGGATATTGCCAGCTTGGTTAAGCATATTTGCCATGTTCAAAATCCGCAACTGGATGTTATCGCAGTAAAATTCTTTACTGCACCGGTCATAACCCGTGTTGCCACTAAAGGCGATAAGGCCTTGCAATCTCAGGATAGTTACCACAAAGCCCTGTTAAACAGTCACCCACAAACCTTGGAAATCATTAAGGGTTACTATATTCTGGAAAAAGGCTATCCACCCCGCTACAAAAAGCCAATTGACAAACAAGACCGTGTCGAAGTTTGGCGACTTGAGGAAAAACAGACCGATGTAAACATTGCCCTGCAACTATACCGTGATGCTGTCCATAATCATTGCGAACACGCTGTTTTAGTTTCCAGCGATTCTGACCTTGTACCCGCTTTGGCTTTTTTAAAGCAAGATTTTCCTGATTACCCTATTGGCCTGATTCTGCCGAGAAGAGAACCCAATGAAAGCGAACAGCGACCAGCCAATTCAAGCCTATCGGATTTAGCCAATTGGACACGTTCCTATATTCTTGATGATGAGCTGAAAAAATTCCAATTGCCGGACAAGGTGCCGACGAAGAAAAAACCAGCGGTTAAGCCTGATTATTGGTGAGGCTGTTATTGCTTATCGATAAGAATCTGTCCGTTATGACACTTGTGGATAAAATAAAGAGATACCAAGAAAAATATCTATTTAACCCCGTTACTTGAAAATCTCATGCTCTCGGCAATTGCTCCTGCATTGCTCTACAACCTTGCAGTCATTCGTGTCTTGGTACTTATACCTTAATCCGAGCCAATCTTCACCGGCCCGGTATCCGCCAGACAGCCATGTAAAAACAACGACGTTGTTTGCCGCGCCCAGGCCTCTATTTCCACCTCATCCGGTGTAGGCTCCAGTCCGAGCTGAAGTTTTTGCGAGCGTTCGCTGCGCAATGCGCTCAAGAATTGGTCGGCAAGCACGTGCGGATCGATGGCGACAAAATAACCCGCTTGCTGCTGCCGTGCGAAAAATTTTTCCAGGTGCAGTAAGGTGCGTTGCGGCCCCTGTTCATAAAACTGCGTGGCGAGATCGGGGAAGCGCAACGATTCGCCGATCAGTATTGCGCGTATCCGCACCGCGTCAGGCCGGGTAATGCCGTGCAAAAACTGCCTGGCGAAAGCGACCAATGCTTCTTCCGGCGACCCTTCCAATGCACTGTCTTCCGACAGGGAGGTGACAAACTGGTCGCTGCAACGCCTGATCACGGCCCCGAACAGCCCTGCCTTGCCGCCGAACTGACTGTACAGCGTCCGCATCGATACGCGCGCCTCCCTGGCGATCGTTTCCAGGCTGAGATTGCCATAGCCGTTTTCAAGAAAAAGCTTGAAAGCCGTATCGAGCAATCGGTCACGACTCAGGAGTTCCTCGCCTTTGCGAGGTCGTCCGCATTTAATCATCTGCATACTCATTAAAATCAGGTTGACTCAGGCTATGATCATACCGTAAATTAAATGGTAATATTTTTTACCATTTAATTGTTCTTTTCAAGGACAAGGCGTAAAAGGAATGAAAAAAGCAAACTACACGGTGATGGACAGCCGTCGCCGGAGCTCATGGAAGAAACTATTTCAGCACAGCCAAACCGGCTTCATCGCGCTGATCACGCTGGCGGCGATTATCGGCTGCGGCAAACAACCCGACTCGAATGCCAAACCGGCTGCAACCCAAGCCCCCGTCAATGTCAAAATCGCCCAACCCCTGGCGCAGGATGTCACCGAATGGGACGAATATACTGGACGCATCGAAGCCGTGAGTTCGGTAGACGTGCGCGCAAGGGTCAGCGGCTATCTTGAGAAAGTCAATTTCAAAGCCGGACAAAAGGTAAAAAAAGGCGATCTTTTATTCCTGATCGATTCCAGGCCGTTCAGCGCCCAACTGAGCTACACCGAAGCTGAATTGGAACGCGCCAAATCCCGGTACGAGCTGGCTAAAAACGACCTGGAGCGGGCCGAACGCCTGTTTCGCGCCAAGGCCATTTCCGAAGAGGAGTACGACGCCCGCAGTAAAGGCTTGCGTGAATCGGATGCGGCGGTCCGGTCCGCCGAAGCCAATCTCGCCACCGCCCGGTTAAACCTGGACTTCACGCGGATACGCGCGCCGATAGACGGTCGCATTGGCCGCGAGCTGATAACCGAAGGCAATGTCGTGAATGGCGGCGGGGGCGATGCGACTTTACTGACCTTTATTGTCTCCACCGATCCCGTCTATGTCTACGTGGATGCGGATGAACGCTCGGCGCTGAAATACCGGCGTCAAGCGCTGAACGGCGGCAGTCGTGCTATCGGTGCAGGACAAACACCGGTGCAGCTGGCTGTTGCCGATGAAGCCGGTTTTCCTCATCAAGGCAATCTCGATTACCTGTCGCCGCGCGCCGATCAGTCCACCGGCACGGTGACATTGCGCGGCGTGTTCATCAACAAGGATGAATTGTTAAGCCCCGGTTTTTTTGCACGCATGCGCGTGCGCGGCAGCGCGCCCTACCCTGCTCTCCTGGTGCCCGATCGAGCCATAGCGACAGATCAGGCGCAGCGCTTCGTGTGGGTCGCCAATCAGGACAACCAAGTGGAATACCGTAAGGTGATGCCGGGCGCTCATATTGGTCAGTCGCACGTGATTTCAGAAGGTTTGAAGCCTGAAGACTGGGTCGTTATCGAAGGCATACAGAAGCTCAAACCGGGCGCGAAGGTCAATCCTGAACGTGTTTCAATCACCGAGAGCGGCGGAAAGGAATAGACCATGAACCGATTCGCCCACTTTTTTATCGACCGGCCGATTTTCGCATCGGTCTTGTCTATCCTGATTGTTTTGGTCGGCGGCCTGGCGCTGATCCGTTTGCCTGTCGCCCAATATCCTGAAATCGCCCCGCCCACCGTCGTCATCAGCGCGACTTATGGCGGCGCCAATGCCCAGGTGGTCGCCGAAACGGTGGCGACGCCGATCGAGCAGGAAGTCAACGGCGTCGAAGATATGCTGTACATGTCTTCGCAATCGACCAACAGCGGCAACATGGCGCTAACGATTACCTTCAAGCCGGGGACTAATCTGGACAAGGCCCAGGTGTTGGTGCAAAACCGCGTGGCGCTGGCCGAACCCAAGTTGCCTGAAGAAGTGCGACGGCAGGGCATCAGCGTCAAGAAGCGCAGCCCGGATTTAAGCCTGGTCGTCAACCTGATCTCCCCTGACAAACGCTACGATAGTGTTTACCTGAGCAATTATGCGCTGCTGCAAATCAAGGACACGCTGGCGCGACTGCCCGGCGTCGGCGATATTCTGGTGTTCGGCGCCCGCGACTACAGCATGCGCCTGTGGCTGAATCCCGAACAGGCGGCTGCACGTAATCTGACCGCCGGCGACATCGTCAACGCTATCCGCGAGCAGAATATCCAGGTCGCCGCCGGTGTGGTCGGCCAGCAGCCGTCCAAGGAAAACGCCGATTTTCAATATACGGTCAGCACCCTGGGACGACTGATGGAGGCCGAACAGTTCGCCGATATTGTCATCAAGAAAGGCGCCGACGGCCAGGTCACAAGGCTCAAGGATGTGGCGCGCATCGAATTGGGCGCGAAGGATTACAATTCCGGGCTGTTCCTGGACGGCGCGCCTACCGTCGGGCTCGCCATCTTCCAATTACCCGGCTCCAATGCGCTGGACACCAAGAAAGCCGTCGTCGAGGCGATGGAAAAACTCAAAGCCCGATTCCCGCAAGGCCTTGAATACAACATGGTCTATGACACCGTCGTGTTTGTGCAGCAATCCATTGATGCCGTCATCAAGACGCTGTTCGAAGCGATATTGCTGGTCGTGATCGTGGTCGTGGTATTTTTGCAGAACTGGCGCGCAACCATCATTCCGCTGCTCGCGGTACCGGTCTCGTTAATCGGCACGTTCGCCGTGATGGTGGCGATGGGTCTGTCCCTGAACACCCTGTCATTATTCGGCCTGGTGCTCGCTATCGGCATTGTCGTTGACGA
>SXGT01783468.1_pt1 | contig 13072 bp, 10 predicted proteins | sample 3176221 | NCBI WGS metagenome assembly SXGT01 (sample SAMN11356862, study PRJNA531348) | freshwater metagenome | isolation source: freshwater sample F1-120 | place: China: Fuxian Lake, Yuxi | collected 2017-12-25
CAGGCGCCCGCAAGGCGAGGCGGAGGCCTCGTGACGACTGAGGCGCACTAGCAGTGCGCCGCAGGGAGGAAGGGGGCTGACAACGAAGCATGGCGGGGTCGATGAGTCCTGCGAACTCATCGACGGGTTACGCGCAGTAGGTGTTTGGATGTAAACACCCTATAAGAGGGTGTGGCTAAATCACGCCCGCGGCGAGGTCGAAGAGCCTGCAGGCAGATCGCGAGCGCGCCCGGAGCGACCGACCGAGGGAGTGAGGACGTAAGCCGCGAGATGTCCAGGATCTTTGGCCGTAGCTGGGTGGGATTTTGGCCACACCCTCTGAGCGCAGGGACCGTCTACTGAGCGTACAGCCGCACGTCTTCGACCAGCACCCGCATCATCTCGGTCACTGTGGCGTAGTCGGGGTGACGCGCCATCATGCAACCGTCGCTTAGCAGGGTCTGCTTCCAGTCTCGGCGATGCGCACCGATCGGAAGCAAATCTTCAATCACCAGTGATTTTCCAAGCTTGCGCCGCGCCGCTTGCAGACCGGTGACATTGCTGATCCGGCCCTCGCCGATGGCGCGCTTGAACACTGCGGCGACATGGTAGCGACGGTGAACAGTGGCATCAAAGGTGTGCCAGCACGCGCAGCGGGCCCACTCGCGGTAGACGTCAAAGTCGTTGGCGTAGTTCATCTGATCGACCAGACGGCCGCCGGGAGCGCGCGCGGCGATCTCGCCGAACACAATCTCGCCATTGGACTTGCGAAACCACTCCATGTGGGTAAAGCCGGTGCCCATGCCCATGGCCTGCAGCACCTTGCGGCCAAACTGCACGCCATCGGCCAACTGCGGAATGTGCGGGTCGCGCAACACGATTTGCGCCGGGCTCACCCACTGTTGCGTCCGCGAGATGAGCGGGCGGGGGTGGTACTGCGCGATGGAGTCGAATCTTGGCCGACCGTCCACGCAGACGGTGTCGTAGGTGTATTCCTCGCCGTCGATGTACTCCTCGACGCTGACTTCGGGCAAATGCGCGACCTTGCGGACGACATTGGCGAGTTCCGCCTCGCTGTCGACGCGGTGTGTGTCGCGCGTCCCCGCACCGTCGATAGGCTTGATGATGAGCGGAAAGCCGATGCGCTCAGCGTGGGCGAGGATTTCTTCCTGACTGGTCGCGCGGCCGTGCTTGGGTACGCGCAGGCCGGCACGCTCCAGCCGTTGCTTCATGGTGTCTTTGTCGCGGAAAGCGCGGGCGTCTTCGCTGCTCTGGCCCGGCACGTTCAGGGCCTCGCGCAACGCTGCCGCCAGCTCGACACCGACCTCCCACAGGCACTCGATCCGGTCCAGCCGCAGCCGCTGCAACTGCGGCACCGCGTGACGCACCGCGACGTCCAGGTCGAGCAGGTTGGGAACTCGAACGTAGCCGGACAGGTACTGGCGGACCTGCGGCGCGATGGCCTCTACCGCATCATGGCCGATACCGATTACCTCGGCGCCGACCTCGGCCAGCCCGCGGGTGAACTCGGGCATCTCGGGCGGGTAGTTGGGGCTGATGAAGGCGACGCGCATGGAAGGTCGACTCCAGACCGGTGCAGGCCGGGCTTGGTAGAGGCTGCCTGCGGCTTTGGCCGCCGGACGCTCGCGTGGCTATCTGGCCCAAACTTTGACGGTCTTGCCGACCCACTCCGCAAGCTGCCGCAACGTGTCATAGTCCGGGTGGCGAATGCGGATCCAGGCGTTGGCCATGTAGCCAGCCTCGACCGGTTGGGTCGGCGTGCCTTCGGCCGGCAGATGCCAGTCGATGAGGTTGCCGCCGATTTTCTGCTGCACTTCGTCAAAGCCCGAGTAACCGGCGATGCGGCCGTCGCGGTTGGGGCGCAGTGCCACCATGGCCGCGGCGAACTGGCGGCTCGGCCGATCGCCGACCTTACCGTGGACAACCGCGTTGGCCCATTGCCGGTACAGGTCAAAGCCGTTGGCCGCGCAGTACAGGTCCCAGGTGCCGACGCCCGGAGGACGCGCACCGATTTCGCTGAACTTCAAGCCCCGTGGACCGTAGAACCACTCCATGTGCGTTGCGGTGGTGCCCAGGCCCATGGCGGTGATGACCTTGCTGCCCATTTGCTTGAGCTCGGCGTAACCCGGCGAGTCGACGCGGTTGGTGGTGATGAAGTAGGGCGAGACGTCGCGGGTGCGCATGGCTTCGAGCACGCCCGGGTAATAGTGGGTCACGAACTCAAGCGCAATGTTGTTGTCGATCGTCAGGGTATCGTAGAAGCCCTCGTGGCCCTCGATGAACTCCTCGACCGCGCAGGAACCGCCGCGGCCCAGGTTGTAGGCGGGCAGTTCGCGTTTGAGCTCTTCGGCGTTGTTGACGCGCACCGTGCCGGCGGCTCCTGCGGCTGCCCGCGGCTTAAGGATGAGCGGGAACCCCACTTTTTGCGCGAACGCATACACCTCTTCCGCGCTGTCCGCGCCGGTGGACTGCGCGCAGCTGATGCCGTTGTCGCGCAGGAATTCTTTCATGGTGGGCTTATCGCGGCACAGGATTGCGTTCTTGACCGAAAGCCCAGGAATGCCGGTCAGTTCGCGCACATGCGCCGCGGAGAGGATGTGCGCTTCGACGGTGGCCTCTAGCCTGTGGACCCAAGGGCCACGGCGCTGAATCTTGCGCACGGCTTCGAGCAGCATGTCTTCGCTGCACACGTTGCCGACCTGCTCGTAGCTGTCGAGATAGCCTTTGATTTCGCCAGGCAGACTCTGAACGCTGGCCTCGCCAACGCCAGTGACGTAGGCGCCCGCCTGCTTGAGAGCGCGGGCGAACTGGCGCTGATTGGTGGGAAAGTGCGGCGCGACCAGGATGACGTGCATGGCGACCTCGGCGACGGGCGTTCGCGATGGGAGCGGCGGATGCGTGCCGCGAGCCGCGTTCTGCTGCGCGCGAAAAAGCGAGCGCGGGGGTCGAACGCGGCGGCGGAGTATGGCACAGTTGCGCGCCCGGCCCAAGCGCGCGCGCAGGGCCGAAAAGGCCCCCGCATGCCACAAGTTCAGCCCCGTCTCATCCTGCTCGGCCCGCAACGCAACGCCATCACCGTCGCAGAAGAACTGGAATCGTTGGGCGCGTTCGGCAAGGTCGCTCTCATCACGGCTGGCTGGCAAGAGCGCGAAGACGACGACGGCAACCTGCAGACCGCAATCGGCCACCGCGGCGTCAACCTGTACCTGCACCGGCGCACCGACGCGGTGTTCACCGAAGACCGCGAGTTGTTTGCTGCCCACCGCAAGCGCCAGGATCAGCTGCGGCTGCTGCGCGATCTCTATAATGTGCGCCTCGACGCCTATATCTCGGCGGCCAAAGCGTTGTTTCACCACTCGCCGCACGCTGCGCCCCTTGCGTATCGCACTTACGCCGCCTCGACGGCGCAGTTTGCGGCGCGGATGGGCGACGAGGCCGACGACGCCCAAGACCACGAGGCGATGTTGGCGGTGCTTCGCGACGATGCGGTGCGCACCCTGCGCGAGTTGGACACCCACCACTTGAAGCTCATTGCAGACATCCATGACCGCTTTGAGGCCGGCGTTCGGCCCCATGAGCGCAAAGTCCTGCGCGAAGCGCGCGAAGAGCTTGGCGCCATCATCGACGGGTGCGACGCCGTGGCCATCGCCGGCGGCCACGTGGCGACGCTGCTCGGGCGCATGCGGCTGCTCGACATCGCCAGCCATCTCAAGGACAAGCCCGTCATTGCCTGGTCCGCGGGGGCGATGGTGCTGACCGACCGCGTCGTGCTGTTCCACGACCGTCCGCCCGAGGGACCAGGCAACGCCGAGGTGCTCGATATCGGCCTGGGCATGGCGCCCGACGTGGTGGCGCTGCCGCACGCGACCAAGCGGCTGGCGCTCGACGACATGCCGCGGATGGCCATGTTGGCCCAGCGGTTTTCTCCTGCGCTGTGCCTTGCGCTCGATCCGTATGCGCGCGCCCGCTGGGACGGCGAGTCGTGGAAGCTGGACTCCGGCACCTGGTGCATCGACGAGAGCGGCCGGCTGGCGAGCAAAGAGGTTGCGGACCAATTGGACCCGAACTCGTGGGTCAAGGGTGCAACCGGCGTGGCGGGGTCGATCGAGCAGTAGCGTCAACAGGCGCGGGTGCAGGACAACGCGGCAACAGCCCCTTGCCCACCCGCCCCGCCCGGGTATGCTTGCCCGGCGGGCGCCGGGGTGCCCCGCGCTGTCTGCACTTGCAACGTCGCGATTTCATCAAGGCTGGCGCGCTGGCGACGGCGGGGGCAGCGGCATTCGGTCCTGGGCTGTTCGTGCCGCGACGCGCGTTGGCCTTCGGCCAGGCGCCCGCCGGTGAGGAGCACTTGCTGCTGCCCTCGACCGAGCGGGCGACGAGTGTGCTGGAGATTTTCCTCTACGGCGGCATCAGCCAGTTCGAGTCGTTCTATTGCGTCCCGGAGCATGGCAAGGACAAGGGCACCCACTGGCACCTGTACTTGAAGACCGGTGACGTCCAAAAGGCGGTGGACGCGTGCTCGTTGCAGGGCCTGGAGCTCATCGGGCGCTTTGGCTATGACGCCCTCGATCAAGATGTGTACCTGGGACCCTACGTCGCGCCGCTGCGCGCTCGCCCTGACCTGCTGGCGCGGATGCGCGTCGCCATCACGGCGCACGACTTGGAGCCGCACGAGGCCGCGATTCCGCAGATGCTCGGCGGCCGGGGGCTCGGCAACCCGGCGCTCGCGGGCCTGGGTGCGCATGTCCAGCGCTATTACGGTGAACTGAGTGGCACAACTGCGCTCGGGCCGCGGGCTTGGGTATTGCTGCATCAGAGCCTGAATGCCTTTCCGACCGACAACCTGCGCACGGCGAGCGCCATTGGACTGCACCCGGGTTCGGCGCGACCGCTGCCGATCAAAGTCGACGGCGCGGGCGAGCTGACCAGCCTGCTGGCGCGGGGAACCGTCGGTGAAAAGCGCAACGCACACGACGCCTTAGTGGCCGATGCGATCTCGCGCTATCGGGCGCGGCTGACCCGACCGGGCGACACGGCGCCACTGCGGGCGCCGCGGCTAACGGATCTGACGGATGCGGCGGAGGCGGTGCGCCACGCCGACCAGATTGGGGCCATTTTGAAGCCCAAGCTCTTCGAAAAGATGGCGGCGAACCGCTGCGGTCAGGCGGTGGGCACCGACGCGATTACGATGAACCTGCGACTGGCAGCGCATCTGCTGACCCACCCGACCGCGCCGGCGCGCTACATCTGCCTCATCGACGGCGGGCTGATTCCAGCAGACGGCGGCGGTGGCTACGACACCCACGAGGAGAACCCGCACACGCAGGCCCGCAACCTCTCGCACACGCTCTCTGGGTTGTGCGACATCATCAATGCGCCCGGCGAAAAGGACCCAGGCAAGCTCGACTTGGATAAGACGCTGATTGTGTTGACGAGCGAGTTCGGCCGCACGCCGTACCAGCAAGGCAAGAAGGGCCGCAACCACTGGCCGTATGGCTTTCCGGTGGTGTTTCTGGGTGGCCCTGTGCGCGAGCAGCATCAGGGCATCTTCGGCGCGTGCGGGCCGGACGGCAAAGCGGTAGTGGCCTCGACGCCGCAGGAAAACCGCATTGCGGCGCTGCTGGCGCTCGGCATCTGGCCGTTTGCCAACGAGAGCTTCAACGTCGCCGACGTGCCCGGTGCCAGCAACGAGGCCCACGCCGTGCAGCTGGTGATGCAGCGGCAGCTCGGGCGTAAGGGATGATGACCGTGCACCGCGCACAAAGTTCGCCTGGCACGGTCGCGGTCGTTCGCCTGTTTGCGTGGTCGCTGTTCGCGGCAACGTTGAGCGCAGTCGCGGGGTGTGACAGCAGCGAGCCCCCGGACATCAGCAAACAGGCCACGTTTCCCACAGTCGCAGCGCCGCTGCCGGGAGCGCCGACGCCAACCGTGCCGACCAAACTGCACCAATGGCAGGACTGCCAGGGTAGCGACCAGGCCTGGGTGCGCCGCGCCATCGTCGCCATCGCCGGGCGCCGTCCGTGGGGTCAGGGCGAGGTGCTGGCTTGGACCGATGCCATCGCCGCGGTGCGCCGCGCGCGGGGCTACAAGTTCAACGACGGGGCGTTTACCGGCACCGAGGTGCAGTGGTCGCCCGCGGTGTGGGAGGCCCGCAGAATTGTCGCACTGGCGATGACCGAGCTGCCGAGCTATCGGCTGCGCTGGACCGACTTCGTGCTCGACGCTTTGCGCGTCAACCGAATCGAGACCAAGGCGCAGCTCAAGTGCTACACCCAGCCCGGCGACGACTACCACGACAAGGGCGAGCTTGCGGGATTCGTGCGCGATCACACGCCGACGACGGGCGACGCGGCGCCGTCCGTGTTCACGCTGGGTCAGCTGGTCAGTTCAGCGCTGCGCAAGGATGACCTGAGTGTCGTCTGGCGCGCCAACCTGTTCGCGATGGTCGCCAAGCCTTTCGAAGCCGCCAATGTCGGCGCCAAAGAGCTCGAGCGGTCGCGCCGGCAGGATTTTGGCCGGGTGTTCGACGCGGCCTATCTGCACCGCGATTTCGTGTGCATGGGCTGCCACAACAGTCAGTTTTCGACGACGTATCACCCGGATCCGCACCGCAACCGTGCGTGGCCGGTGTTCGGGCACTTTGAGGCGGCGCTGTTCGGGTCGCCGACCGGCAAGCACCCGCAAGAAGAAGAAGCGACCAAAGGCCCAAGCGATCTGCGCGCGCACGCGGTTCTGCGGCACGGCGGCGTGGTGGATGCCAAGAACGGGGCATCGCCATGGGGCTGGCATAAGGACTGCGGCCGCTTCAAGGTGCCAAAAGACCCGGATCCGCTGGGCCACGACGGCTATTTTGGCCTGGCGCGCGGCGCGACTGTGAGCGTCTACGACCTGGAGGCGAGCCTGCACCGCGGCGTGGACCGCATTGTGCAGTTTGGCTTGCAGCGCCTGGACGATGGAACCGTGGATCCTGACGACGCCCTGGCGTGGCTGACGGCCCAAACCATCGTCGAGCAGGTGTGGCAAGACGTGATGGGCGCACCGCTGACACTGTCGAACTACTTTCCGCGCACCGAAGCCCAGCGCGACACGCTTGAGCGCCTGACGACGCGCTTTGTGGCCAAGCGGTATGCGTTGCGCCACCTGCTGGCGGATATCGCGGTGGAGCCGCTGTTCAATCCCCCGCCGCCAGAGGCGGGGTGCGGCGATGCCTATGCCTGGCCGCGCGTGCTGGATGCTTGGAGCAACCACGCTTCGGATCCCGCGCAACGCAACAATGGCCCCGGCGATGGGGTACTGGCACTGCCTGCGCGGCAGCTGCGGCGGTCGCTGCACGGCGCGCTTGGTTGGCCGATGGCGGCCGAGTATCCCGGCGGTGAGGAGCAGACTTTTCAACTCTCGGTCGGCGTGTTTCTCAAGGATGCTGAGCCCGGTTTTCGCAGTCTGGACTTTGCCGCGCGTCTGGCGTGGGAGGCCCGCTACGGCACCTGCGCCAAGCCAAACGCGTACGACTTTGTCGACCTGGTCGCGGAAAAGGCGACCGAGTCAGCCAACGCCAGCTGGGGCGATGCGGTGGCCCTGCTCAAAGACCGGCTGATCGGCGAACCGTTTGTCGCCGAAAGCGAGACACCGCACGTCCAAGCGCTGCTTGGCGCCAAGCTCAACGAGAAGGTGGTCGGCGACGACGCCGCGATGCGGCTGCGGCGGGTGTGTGGCGCCCTGGTCAGCACGCCGCAGTTTCTGCTCGGCGGCCTGGTAGCCCCAGATCGGCAGACGACGCCGCTGTTGACACCGGGCAGCGTTTCGTACGGCCCGCAGTGCGACAACATCGTGACCGCCTTTACTGCCGCCAAGACCGGTTATGCCGTGATGTGTACCGCATCTGGCGTCTCGGCCACCGAGAACTGAGGTTTCATGCGCCCTGATGTGATTCGCGCCGTGCTGCTCGGTGCTTGCTTTGCTGCTTGTGGTTCGGCGGCGCCGGCTGCGGTACCCGACTCCGGTGGCTCCGGTGCTGACGCCGTGGCGTTGGACACGGCCGCAAGCGACGGCCCTGTGGCAGGCACAGGGGATGCAGGCGGCGGGCTCAAGATGGGCGACGCCATCGCGTTTCCGCTGCGGCCCGATTTTGAGTGGGATCTCGGCAAACCGGGGCCGCGCGGCGTCGGCTATCGTTCGTTTTCGCACACCTACGTGCCGGCGGCCGGCGACCCGACGCGAACCATCGGCGTACACTTATGGTACCCGGCCACGGCGACGACCGGCGAGCATCCGATCTATGGGCAACTATGGCCCAGCAAAGTTGCGGTCATCGATGCGGGTGCGGCGCCGCCGACGGTCGAAAGCGGCTACCCAGTGCTCGTCTACTCACACGGCTACTCCGGTTTTGCCGGCAGTTCGCCGTGGCTGGTCGAGCACTTCGCGTCGCACGGCTGGGTGGTGATTGCCCCCGACCATACCGGCAACATGCTGGCCGACAACGACACGCCCAAGCCGACGGCGCTGTGGTGGTGGCGGGCGCGCGATGTCTCGGCCGCTGTCGACTTTGTGCAAAGCCTGGGCGCCAAAGCGGGGCTGAACGGCCCGCCGCGCTTCGACAAGATGCTGTTGAGTGGGCATAGCTTTGGCGGCTACACGACGCTGACGCTTTTGGGTGCCGAGTTCGACATGGATACGCTGACCGCTGCCTGCAAGGCGGGAAAGGGCCTGGGCGGCGCGTGTACCGAGCATGATCTGGCCCAATACAAGGCAGGGCTCGGCGACAAGCGCATGGTGGCCGCCATGTTGCTGATGAGCGGCGAGGGCGATGCCAAGTGGTTTGGCCCGGCCGGGCTTGCGGCGATCACGGCGCCGATCCTGCTGGCGACGGGCGATGCGGACGGTGGCCATCAAGGTGCGCCGCAGTGGAAGGCGCTCAAAGACATCCAGAATTACTCGATCTCGCTGTGGGTCGATGTCAAGAAAGGCTGCCATCAGCTGTTTGGACTCGGGCTGTGCGATGGCGTGCCGGTGGCAGAAGGTGACCGCATTGCGCGCACGTACACGCTGGCGTTTGCCCGGCGCATGCTGCTCGGCGACTACACCGAGCCGACCTTGCACGTCCTGAGCGGCAAGACCAAAGTGTCGGAGCTGGTCTCGCTGCAGACGGGCCAATGAGGGCCTGATGATGAACCTGGAGCGCTTCAATCTCGCGCAGTTGGTCGACTGGCTGGCCCTGCCGGAGGGGCCGCGCGACCGCGCCCTGGTGCTGCGTACCGCGCTATGGCTGCATGAACACGCTGAGCATCTGTGCCTTTTCGAGACGCCTGTAGCGGGCTGGCTCGACCGAGTCGCGACGCTGCAGGTGCAGGACCGGGTGTCGTGGGTGGTGACAGGCACGGTACCAGACCAGGCGGGCGAGTGGACCTGGAAGGTGACCGAGCGCGACTTTCCCGACGTGTGGCTTGGGCTCTGCGACACGGAACAAGAAGACCCGCTGACTTTTGCCGCGTTGGATTACCAGATTGCCGGACGCACGGTGCTTTTGCCGACCGGCGACCGTGCTACGGCCGTGTGCAGCGTGCTGACCGATGGCGTGCAGAAGGTGCGGGTGCGGTTGCCGACAGGCGGCACCGCCGTGTTCGCGCGTGACGACGTGGTCTTGGGTGATGGCTGACCGTTGGCTGCTGGGGTCCGCGTTGTTGGCGCTGGGGTGCGCGCCTGAGCCCGAGTTGTCTGTCCGCGCACAAGCCTGGCCCGAAGCCACCGCGCTCTTTCAGCGCGATCCGGCTTGGGTCGGTGGCGACGGCGCTTACTCCTGCGACCTCGGATCAGACCCTCAGGGCCGCGGTCGGGTGCTCTGGCTATTCGGTGACTCGCTGATTGCGCGAACGGCCAAGCGCGACCCGGGCGACGCATGGTTCGTTCGGAATTCCGTGGCCATCCAGACCGGCTACGACCCGACCACGGCGCTCATAGCATTCCATTGGGGTCAGATCGACGGACATGCCGGCTCGTTTTTCGCGGAGTCCGCCAAGCGCTGGTTCTGGCCGGGTCCGTGCGCCCGCATCGGTAGCAAGGTCTATGTATTTGGCGGCTGGTTATGGCAAGTAGAGCCGGGCATGTGGGGCTTTGCCGGCGAGCGCGCGACGGTGTTTGCCATCGACAACCCCGACGCCAGCCCGGCGACGTGGCAGCCGCGCGAATTGCCGTTGGCGGGCGATGGCACAGCGGTCGAGGTCGGGACCGCCGGCTTCGTGCGCGATGGCTGGTGGTACGTCTACGGCCGCAGCGGCGACTGGCACGACTACAAGGTGGCCCGCTTTGCAGTGACAGACGTGCAGCGCGACGACTTTTTGCAGCCGCAGGTGTGGACGGCGTCGGGCTGGCAGCCTTGGCGGCGCGACGGGCCGCAGCAGGCCGAGGTGTTTGCGTTAGGTGCGCCGGAATCCAGCGTGCACTTCGAGCCGAAACTGGGCCGTTACGTGATGGGTCAGAGCGAGGGCTTTGGCGCCACCACCCTGGCCTTGCGCACAGCATTGACGCCAGAAGGACCGTGGTCGGCGCCCCAAACCGTGTTGCGGCCGCCCGAGTCGTTTACCGTTGGCAACTTCGTGTATGCGGGCAAGGCGCATCCGCACCTGCTGGGCGCCGACCTGGCGATGACGTACGTGCCGTCGCAGTTCAACGACGTGCCAAGTGTGCCGCGCAAACACTGGTACCATCCGCATTTTGCGAAGCTGACTTGGGTGACGCCGTGACTGGGTGCGCTAGACTCGCGTTGGCAGCGATGCTCCTGTTGCCGGCAACCGGACATGCGCAGGCCTTTGCGGCCGCGCCCCGGCAGATCGACCGCGGCCTGCTCGCTGCGCGCGACGCGCCCGCCATCGAGTGGAGCTACGGCCCGCGAGCGAGTGTCGTGGCTGGCGGCGAGACTGGTCTTTGGCGTTGGCGCAAGCCAGCCTCAAGTGCGCGGCTCTCCGCGTTCGGCTTGCTGGCGGCCGACAATGCCTCATCCACCGGCCCGTTGCCGCAGGAATTGCTGCGCGCGACGTTTGGCGGGACGTTGGCCTTGGGCTGGCGCGATGCAGGCCGGCGGGCAGATTGGGAGTTCTCTGTCGGCCTCTTCCGTTCGCTCGCGCGGACGATCGCCGACTATGACGCCCAACCGCTGGCAACGCCGACGGGCATCCCGTTTGGCGGCGGTGGGACCTATTTGCCGATAGAAGGGGCGTGGCGGCGGACCTGGCCCGGCGGCTGGACGACTACGGTGCGCGCAGGCAAGCACATCCACCTGGCCGGGCTGCTGAGGCTGGCCAGTGAGGCTTCGGGCAGCGCGGTCGCCAACTACACGGGCGATGCGCTGTTGCAGGCGCCTCACACGGACCTGGTGCTGTCCGTGCCGTTGGCGCCCCGCTGGCTTCTGCACACGGCGTTGCGGGCTGAGTGGTGGTGGCCGGCGGACGATTCTGCGCGGGGCAATGGCCTGGTGCGGTTGCTGGCCGGGCCGGTGTACCGGGCCCAAACAAGCGATTGGATGCCGTTCGTGGCGGCCGAGGCGGGCGGTGGCGCCGGCTATCTGGTCAACCGCCGGGAATTGCGGTTGATGGTGGGGGTACGGCATGCGCTGGCGCGTTGAGGCCGCGGTCTTGCTGATTGCCGGTAGTTTGGCTGGGTGCGCGTTTTCGCTGGACGACGGGGCGCCGCGGGCGGGTGCAACGCCAATTGAGGTGTGGGCGGCGAAAGGCTGCACGATCTTTGATGGCGCGCCAGTGGAGGGCCCGGGTCGGGCGGTGCAACTGCCAGAGGGCGCGACCATCTGGGTGTTCGCCGGCGCGACAGAGGGCGGCCGCACCGATGGTGTTGTGGTCGAACAGAAGTTCAAGGGCAATGCAGAGCAGATTCCCTGCATGGTGACTGCGCAAGCATTGCGCCCCGCTCTGCCCGCGACCAACAGCAACGCCGACTTCGCTACGCCACTCGACGTGGTGGCTGCGGGAGCCGAAGTGTTCTCGTTTTTTGAAGCGTGGCGACACGACGCGACTCAGCCGTTTGGCGTGCGTGTGATCGGCCGGGGCGTGGCGCGGTGGGATACGAAACTAAGGCAATTCAGGCGATTGGGTCTGCTGTGGACGTCCGACCGACCGAATTACGGGACAGGGGCCTGGTTTGATGGCGAGCGCGTGTATGCCTACGGGTGTGCGAACTCGGGGCCGCTGCAACGCGATTGCTATGCTGCACGGGCGCCTGTGCATGCCATCGGCAACCCGGCGGCGTGGGAGTATGCGGTGGGGGTAGACAGCTTTTCGGCGAACGCGGACGCTGCCGTGCCGATCCTGGTCGGTGTTGGCGATGTCAGCGTCCGCAAGGGCGGCGATGGTCGGATGACGGTATCCTACGTGCCGGTGCTGGGCGATCGGGTGATGGTGCGGACGGCGCTCGGGCCAACCGGGCCGTTTTCGGGTGCGCACGAGTGGTTTCGGTGTGAGCTGGGTCCAGGCGAATTCTGCGTGGGTGGCGTGCGGCAGGTGGGGCTTGACGTGGGCGCAGGTGCGGTGGCGACCTACGTGCGGGCGAGCTTTGAGCCGATGGCGCAAGGGCGGGCACAGCCTCGGCTGGTGATGTTCGGGCTGCCGGCGGGGTTGCCGTAACGGCGTGTTGGCGGTAGACTGCGCGCCCTTCCGGGCGGCTGCGCGCTGCTCGGGGCGCGGTTGCCAACATAGCTCAGCTGGTAGAGCAGCTGATGCTGGGTTTGGTGACGCGAGCGGCTCGACGCCGCCGCGATGCTGCCGCGGACCGGCCTTCCTCGCTCCAAGTATTCGCGCGGCCGGCCCTTGCCGGTCCCGGGTTCAGGTGCAGGCTGTGCGCCTGGGCAAGGGTCTGCGCACACAATCGACGCCAACATAGCTCAGCTGGTAGAGCAGCTGATGCTGGGTTTGGTGACGCGCGCGGCTCGACGCCGCCGAGATGCTGCCGCGGACCGGCCTTCCTCGCTCCAAGTATTCGCGCGGCCGGCCCTTGCCGGTCTCGGGTTCAGGTCCAGGCTGTGCGCCTGGGCAAGGGTCTGCGCACACAATCGACGCCAACATAGCTCAGC
>SXGT01042888.1_pt1 | contig 13068 bp, 8 predicted proteins | sample 3176221 | NCBI WGS metagenome assembly SXGT01 (sample SAMN11356862, study PRJNA531348) | freshwater metagenome | isolation source: freshwater sample F1-120 | place: China: Fuxian Lake, Yuxi | collected 2017-12-25
AGAAACGAAACTCTACGTCCACATTGGCGTCCGAAACCGGAACACCATTGGTATCGAGCAGGCGACCCTGATAACTGATGATGTTATCGGGCGCCACCGCACGCAGAGGCGAGGCGACACGTCCCACAACGCCAATGACGGCCACCAGAATGGCCGCCACGACAGAGTAGTCGCGTCGCGTTCGATTTTCCCCCTGACCGTGCTCCATAGTCTAAAGACCTGTTTGATTCTCACCAGACGTCGTCCGTTTACCGGATGTCTCCGACGTTCCCTGAGGCATCCCGGAAGCCGGTTCTTGTGAGAGTTCGATGTCCTGCGCAAACGCCGTCACATCCTTCTCACTGCGCAAATCAATGGGACGGATTTCTTGCGTTGCAAAACCAGGTTTTTCAAAGACGGTGTAATACTCGTTTGGACCGAGCATGAACGCGTAGCGTCCTTTGGCGTCGGTCACTGTGGTTTCGAGGAGTTTGTTGTACTTTGGTTCGAAGACGCGGGCGACCACGTTCGAGAGAGGGCGACCGGTATCGTCGCTGGTAACAATGCCCCAGTTGCGAGGCTTTGGCGTGCGAGCCAAACGACGCACGAGGAAGTACACAGCCACTTGAACGGTTGCCACACAAATGGTGAGCGTGGTTAGACGAATGATCGCCACCACAACCGCCACCATCACTCCGAGGACAGACACCGCTTCCTGTACGCGGCGCATGCGGCGGCGGCGAATCACGGCTTTAGGCTCGTGGAACTCCGCTGCCTGCGATGGATCCATCGGAATATTCGCCGTAATGACCGCATTCTCGTCTTCCACTTCGACCGGTTCTCCGTGGTAGACATCGAGATACGCTCCATCGTCCTTTACGCTTACCAAGTAGTCCGATGGGAAGGTGTACCCGACCTTCAAAGCAGATAACCGATAGCGTCCAGGTTTCGGAACGAAGTAATAGCGGCCTTCCTTATCTGTGACGCGACTCTGAATGAGTCGGCCCGGCACAGAGGTGTCACCCTGCCAATCGTCCGGCATCTTGTAGAGACGGACGGTCGCAAGGTCGAGCGGACGCTTGGAGATGGCGTTATACACCACTCCATACCCCTTACGCTTCCGACCCCAAAGGAAGAGGAACGGTGACGTGAAGAGATATTGAAGGAACGGGAGAAGATCAAAGAACGAGGCGAGAAGAATCGTGGAGGTCACGGCCCCAATGGCCACGGCAGCAACCGCAACACTTGTTGTCGCTTGCACCACTTCTTCTGCACGTATCACTTCCAGCGTTTCTACGATGGGAGTGAGAACGGAGGGCGCTCCGTCTTGAGCTCGGAGCGCATCAAGAATCATCGTCGGGCGAAGGATGTTGTTTGTAACGGTCACATCGACGGCCGTTTCCCCGTACCCTGGGTACGACACCGTCACGTGCCACGTGCCATCTGGCACATACCATCCGATGAGCCCGCTTGAACTTGTTGTGCTCGGATTGGATTGGCCGAAAGGGGTTGCTGCCCATACCGACCCATCCAGACTCAAGGTAACCGTCGCGCCCTCCAAGGGGGATGTTGTGTCATTTTCTTCGACGAGAATTTCGCCGCGTGACACAACGTCCACTAGAAAGGACAAAGTTTCTGTTGTGCCATCCGCATAATAAATCGTGATGGCAAGAGCGTACGCGTCAGCGGTGGCCGGAGCCGTAACCTCTGCCGTGTATCCGTTTCCGTCCGTCTTCATTTGATAGACGTCGGAACCCAGAACCAGTAGCACTCGGTCAACAGGTTGGGTGAGTTGTAGGGCAGAGAGCAGGATGGAAAACGGTTCGTCCGCCAACACCGTGACGGTATTGGGGTCCGTAATGTCGAGCTCAATCTGTCCGTCACCCGCAAAGAACGATACGTCCGTGTAAGGGACAACGCCTCCTCCAACCGTTGTGGTGGGAGGGATTTCGACCGATGGTGGGCAATCCACTTCGCACAACTCTGACGTTTCTCCGGCGTCGCACTGGTCGTTACCACAGTTGTCAGTGGGGACAACAACCGGGCAGTCGACTTCGCACGAAGTCGTTGTCTCGTCTTCGTCGCAGACAAGATCACCACATGTCCCGCCTGGCGGAGGACAGTCTGCTGGGCACGAATCCGTCGACTCGTCGCTTGCACAAACCGCATCACCGCACGACGGGCCTGTTGGCGGCGGACAATCTATCGGGCACGAATCCGTCGATTCTGTGACCGAACACACGCCGTCGCCGCATGAGCCAACATCTGGGGGAGGGCAGTCTGCAGAACACGAATCCGTCGATTCGGGATCCTCGCAAACACCATCACCACAGGTTGGTCCTGTTGGTGGAACGGAACAATCCAGCGGGCAGGAGTCCGTCGACTCGTCTACCGCACAGATGCCGTCGCCGCACAACTCTTCTTCTGACGCACTTGGCGTACCCGCACCAAGAGCGCCAGAAGCAAATTGTCCGCACGCATCGTAACTAAAAGCTCCGTAGTAGTAGGTCACTCCGTTCTCTAAGCCACTGTCGACGTATGACTCATCTGTTCCGTCGTAGATGGCAGAACAAGCACTATCGTCCTCGCTGGAAGGATAGTCACTCAGACATCGCAGAACGCGCACGCCTTCAAAGTCACTGGAAGGATTGTTCCAGGTAAGCACGTTGCCGCCGTCCGCCGCGTTCACATAGAAGCTAGAGACGTTGGCTGGCGCATCGTCTTCATTAGTTGATAACGATCCGCTTTCTGTGTCTCCATTTCCCGCAGCATCTGATGAACGAATCTCGTACACGTACGACTCGTCTTCGGTGAGACCCGAAAGCGTGAGTTCGTGTGCTGTGACGAAACTCGAATCGGAGGTGGTCTCCTCGTCTGTAGAGATGAGGCCGTATCCAACTTCGCTATCTGCCGCTTCGTCCGTGGTCCACGCAACGGTAGCAACCACATCACACGACAAGGTCACCGATACATCTGAAATGACAGGGGCGGTGTTGTCGAGTGTAGTAAACGTCTCGCCCGAAAATGTCGTGCGGTTCGAACACACATCCGCAGAACGCAGACGATAGTAGTAGGTCGTGCCTTGCGACAGACCTGTGATGGTAACCTCGTGATCGTTCGTCAAACTGGTCGACAACTCTGTGTCGATTTCGTAAGACGTCGTTAACCCCACGGACACTTCTGTATCCGCAACTTCATCGGTTGACCAGGTAAAAACGGCTCCGTCCGATGTTTCTTCAACCTGCACGTCACTAATCACCGGCGCGGTTGAATCCTGACATCCAGGGTCACCGTCGTCGCCTCCGTCTTCCACTTGGTCCACGAGAGCCGTCACATTTGCGTACCCCAATGTATAAATCACATCAGGCACGTTTCCTGTGTCACCAAACGTCCCACCGATAGAAAGGTAGTACGTTCCCGCAGAAGCTGGGTTGACGATCTGGTTGACTCCCACTCCGGAGTTGGTTGCATTCGTTCCAATATCAACGCGCACCGCACTCCCTCCGGCGATGGCTCCACCGTCACCCGCACAAATCATGACGCTGAGGGTGTCGCCAGCTACAGACACAGACGCTTCTTCCGCGCCTGCACAGTCTGCCGCTGTCGTAAGTTGGTTGAGGCCATGTGCCACGTCCACGTCATCTTCGGTGATAGCACCGAGGTCAAAATCCGATGACCACGTAAACGTCATCGTTTCACCCTCAGCCACTCCACCAGCAGTTGTAAAGGACACGTAATGATCTGCTCCCACCCCAGCCGAAGGAACCACGATGGAGTCCCGCGGAGAGGTGAGAACTGCTGCCCATCCTGGAACAGCCGCAACAAGCGCCGTGAAGACAGCGACTGTTACCGCTTTCCAAAAAAGGTTACGAACGAAAGACACACAGGGAGACAAGGTCTTAGAGGGAGGGATAAGGTCTAGGAGGTCTGAGAGGTACGTTTGTGGAGGCGCTTTGCTGTGCGAAGCACGAGGAGGACGATGGCAACAGCCACCAAGCTGGCCACTCCTACCTGCCACGGCCACACCCACACCGCCTGCTGGTCGTGGAGGGTTTGTCCGTCACCGTAGGTTATGGAAAGGATCACCGAGACAGGCCCGAGAGCGAAGTTGCGTACACGCCAACCAAGGGATTCCACAAACTCCGTCGGGATACTGTCGATCGACGTTGTGAACCGTCGTTCAACACCCGGAAGAACACGCCCTTCCTCTTCGTTGAGAATCCGCTCAGCTATCGGACGACCGAGTGCATCCTTTATCGTGACACGAATCTGCGGCACAACAACGACATTTCCATTGTTGCGCACCGACACCACCACGTCTCCATTCAACGCATCCATCCACTCATCAGGCGACGTTCCATCGATCCCCCATGATGTCAAAGTGAGAGACTCCGTGCGCTCGCCTTCAACCGTGACAAACACGAGGATGGCCGACGTTGTATTTACGACAACGTTCTCTCTAACCATCGCACTTGGAGGTATCACATCCATCGTTGTGATAGCTGCGTAGGTTGTTCCTCCTGGCGCTGTCGGTGGGACAAGTACGACAAAAGGAACATCGACGGATGTTCTTGCAGGAACCGTGATTTCGGGAACCGGAAACTTGATCCAGTCCGCTAAACCATCCTCCTGGAGTGGTTGAGAAGGAAACAAAGGAACATCCGATCCGTCGCTTGCGAGAAAATCACGCGCGGCGAATCGGTACGTTTGCTCGGCATTTCCGGAATTGATCACCGCAAAGGTGTGCGTTTCCGCAGAACCAGGCTTTGCATCGATATCGATGGTGGCTGGCGCTACAGCTGCCGCAAACACACTCTGAGGAATCCATCCCAGAATCACTGAGCACACAATGAGGGCAATCCAACGACGCATACTAAAAACGTCCAGAGACGATGTACGAAAGTGTCTGCTGATACGTACCGTCTTCAGTAAGCGCACTGATGGAAGCCTTCAGTGTAAGAAAAGAACGATCATTCATGGCTCCCGCTGTTTTCTCCGTCACTGGCTGGTAGGTTGTAAGAAAGGCTGTGTCAGCCGTGTCGAACGTAGAGTCGTCGACCGACGCATCGGACGAACGAGCCCCATATTCTTCAGAACCCGCTGAAACCGTTCCATCTCCCACAGGACTAATCGTTGCCGCACCCGCCGTGAGTGGCTCGTCTTGCAGAACCTGAGCCACGTATCCCGTGTCCAAGTCCGCCGAAACCTCCGCCATGACAACGGCTGTACTGACAACACCTGGGTCGAGTTCGCCCAAGCTCGCCGTTGAACCGGTCAGTTCGTAGACGTAGTCGTCAACTCCGTTAATGACCGGAGCAACACCACCATCTGTCCACCCGCTAACCGTTACGTCCCCTGCACCAACAGCGGACACTTTGCCCACAGCAGCAACTTGCATTGCTCCTTCGTCCTGAATCAGAGCAATGTAATCACCGATCGCAAGCCCAGCAGGGTTTGTTGTAACCGTTGTCCCTGCTACAGCCGTCGCTGCTCGGCCGGAACTTCGGCTTTGTGCTAATACCTGCAGAGAGACGAGCTGGTCATATACCCCCTGTCGATATCCAGCACGGAGCTGGTAACTACCACTGGTCCCGTTTCCAATGGCTGTGTTCCCAAGTGTGTCGCGAAGTCGATATGAACCTGACTCCGCAAGGTCAGAACCCCCGTTGCCAACCGTGTCCCATTCGATTTGGTAGCTAGCCGAATCCATCGCGGCATACGAACTGCCGGACAGGATGAGCACCCCCACAATCGATACAACACCAGTAAGCAAACGCATATTCTGACTTCTCTAGTTTATCATGAATACAAATTGTAGTCAATCGATTATTTAGCTTAACACAGCAATATTTAGTATTATCAATATCTTAAACTTCAAGGATTTGACACAGATTTCTGCGAATTACCCATAAGATATCCACTTGTGTATAGTTTTATCCACATGTGTAAAAGTTTGACTACGCTAGTGTAGACAAATACAGTGTTTCACGTGAAACAACTCGAAATATGAATACAAAAATACGTGCCATTTTTTTTGATCTCGACGGTACCCTTGTTGATACCGAGCCCCTCAAGTTCGTTGCACATCATGACGTACTTGAGTCACACGGCGGCCGACTCAACCCAGACGATTACACCAAAGTTATTGGTCAATCACACGACCTGGTTCGAAGTCATTTTCTGAAAATGAACCGGATTGAAATGCCATCAGACGATTACGATCGGTTGTGGGAGAAGCGCTACATTGAACAAGTTCGACTTGCAACCCAAGCTTACCCGGACGGAATTGAGTTTTTGCAACAGACCAAGAACAAACGCCTGAAGTGTGTCCTGGTCACTTCCAGTGACAGAACTTCGATGGAAGCCGTACTTGAAACAACCGGGTTGAAGCAATATTTCGATGCAACCGTTAGTGCAGATGATGTGCAAAACCACAAGCCGGACCCAGAACCATATGAACATGCACTGCAGCTCCTCGAGCTTCTACCTTCTGAGGCAATAGTTGTCGAAGACTCACCAACCGGCTACGCTTCAGCCATAGCTGCTAAAATTCCGGTTGTGATTCACAGACACAAGGCAAATCAACAGGATTTGTTTCCTCTAGCCATCCGGGAGTTCGAGAACTTCAGCGAAATCATAGACTTGTTACTGTAAGAGATTGTTTCACGTGAAACAAAAAAGTGATTAACAAAAAATCCCGACACAATCGGGATTTTTTGGTGGACCTGTGGGGATTCGAACCCCAGACCTTCGCAATGCGAATGCGACGCTCTACCAACTGAGCTACAGGCCCATGCTTGAATGCAGCCAATATTCAAGGCCTAAGAGAGTAATCGCTCAGAATACTTGCTTTTTTGTCTAAACTTATCAAAAGTCACGACCTTTGTTTGACCACTCCAGCGTGGACAAACAATAGAACTCCTAGTTGTTTCTGGTGAAACAATTTTCATTCGCTCAAATTCGACCTGTCCAACTCTTATGGAACGAACGGTGGTACCCCTGGAGGGAATTGAACCCCCGTCGTATTCTTAGGACGAATCCGCTCTATCCGTTGAGCTACAGGGGCAAATCCCCTTATGTGTCGTAAAATACTAGAACGATCACAACTCCAAGATTAGGGGCGCCTCCGTGATATACTGATCACAAATCACGCTTTGGCAACACAATAATACGCCTTGCTGTACATTGGGTCAATTTATGGATACATCGCTTGTTATCTCCCTTATTTCTCTCGCTGGTATCGTCGTTCTCGCCATTCTCTTACTTCGTAAATCCACACCGGTTACCCAAGGAGACACCAATGTTGTCCTGAACATTCTCAACGATCTCCGCCGCGACATGCAGGATGTTACACACAAAAACCGCACAGAAATGCAGCAGCGTCTAGATGTCATGAGCGACCAGCTGATGAAGGGTCTCTCTGAATCCTCGAGCACCCTTCAAAAGCACTTTTCACAAAGTCTTGGTACATTCAAGGACGTCACCGAACGTTTGACCAAGATAGACGAGACAAATAAACAAGTACTTGAGTTCTCCAACCAACTCCAAAGTTTGGAGAACATTCTCAAAAACCCAAAACAACGAGGCATTCTCGGTGAATACTGGCTCGAAACACTTCTTGGACAAGTACTCCAACCAGGTCAGTATAAAATGCAATACGATTTAGGCATCGACGATGAAACGGGTGCGAAACTCATTCCGGACTCAGTGATTTTTGTAAAAGACCTCGTGATTCCGATCGACGCAAAATTTTCGTTAGAAAACTACAACAAAGTTTCACAGGAAACTGACCCGGTTCGACGAGAAGTGCTTGAGAAAGAATTCAAGAGTGATGTAAAAAAACGCATCGACGAAACTTCCAAGTACATCAAAACCGACCGAGGTACAACCAACTTTGCTTTCATGTTCGTTCCAGCAGAGGGTGTGTACCACAGCCTCATTGGTGCCTCCGTGGGAGCTGTGCAAGTGAATGCACGCAATTTAATTGAGTATGCGTTCGAAAAGGGAGTCATGATTGTGTCACCGACATCCTTCTACGCATACCTTCAGACCGTTCTACTCGGTTTGAAAGCACTTCAGATCGAAGAAAGTGTCAAAGAGATGCAACAGTTTACAGAACAACTCGCTCGTCACCTCAAGGCATACGAGGAATTCCATAATAAAATGGGGCGGAATCTCGAGACAACATACCGTGCGTACGCCGACTCCACGAAGGAGTTTAAAAAGATCGACAAGGATATCTTCAAGATTACCGCTGGGGTTGCAGGAAAGAACCTAGATTTGGCAGAAATTGAGAGACCAGTTATAGAATAGGTATGATTTCTCAGACGAAATATCTCCCACCGAAGACCAAATCACCGTAACTCCCACTGTTGCGTGTGAGTTACGTTTAACCGTTTGCGTTTGCAGACGGTTTTAAAATTCTTGATATGGAAACATGGCAACGTGAGCTGCAACAGTGTATTCGATCCCTCGATCAACTCGAGGTATTCGTGCCACAGGAAAATCGAGAGAAGATGCGCGAAGTTTTGAAAAACATGCGCTTGTCTATCACACCGCACACTGCGCGGCTTATAGATTTTACGAACCCAAACGATCCAATGTTCTTGATGAGTGTTCCACAGGAGCGCGAACTCACCATAACTCCGGAAGAACTCGTCGACCCAATCGGAGACGAAGCGAAATCACCAATTCCGTTTCTCACGCATCGATATCGCGATCGTGTTCTTATCTACGCCACGTTTTCGTGTTCGCACTATTGTCGCTTTTGCTTTCGTCGATTTAAAACAGGCCAGGCAAACCCAGGACCAGCCACACCAGACATAGATCGTATTTGTGCGTATCTGGTCTCGCATCCCGAAATCGATGAGGTAATCCTTACAGGAGGCGATCCTCTCACGTTACTTGATTCCCAGATCGAGGAGTGGTTGCGACGTCTGCGGCAAATTCCAACGATAGCTCGCATTCGTTTTCACTCACGCGTCCCTGTAAACCTTCCATCGCGCATCACCGACTCACTTGTTTCAATCGTCACAAAATACCAAGACACCACACATCCCATCTACCTCATCACGCACTTCAACCACCCGCGCGAAATCGCACCTGAAAACATCGATGCTATCTCCAAATTTGTCCACGCTGGTGTGGTCATACGCAACCAGTCAGTTTTACTACGTGGTGTGAATGATAATGTTCAGACACTCACACAACTTTTCAAAACACTGACAAACATTCGTGTTGCCCCGTACTACCTCCACCAGCTCGACCTCGCTCGCGGAACGAATCACTTTCGTGTTCCCCTCGAACAAGGGATCGAACTTATGCGTGAACTGCAAGGAGATGTAACGGGTATTGCTCTCCCTCGCTACATGCTCGATCTCCCTGGCGGAAACGGAAAAGTGCCTCTTACGGCGACATATGTATCAAAACAAGCCACGGGCGAGTGGCTTGCAGAAACTCCTTCAGGCAAAAAGGTAACTTACAGTGAACCAATTATTTGATTGAGTGCGGTGTCAGGAGTTAGGTCTGATTCGATAACAAGATCGAACTGATCGCGCATGGCTGCGTGCTCATCGCGAACTTTGAAAGCATGTTCAATCCATTTATGCTTTCGTTCGTCACCACGTCCAATGACACGCTTCTCAAGCTCCTCACGAGAGGGAAGCAACAGAACAAACTGTGTCCCACCCGGAAAGTCTTCCAGTCGCAAATCTGCCGCACCCACAATGACAAGACCACTTGTTCGAAATGATAACTGCCTGTGCAATTCGTCACGACGTGTTTCGTACGAAGCGCCTAGCTCCTCAGCATCCAAAGCATCGATACCCCGGCTAGCAGCAAGTCGAACGAGCGTAGACTTTCCCGCTCCTGGTGGACCATACAGTGCAACGATTTGTACTGGCATACGATGTACTTTAGGTAACTGTGCGCGTCGTACAAACGCGTGATGCGTAAAAAGCTTTCAGTGTTTGGTTCGCTTCGTGCAAAAAGACCTCTAGTTTCTTGCGCTTCTTTTCATAGTACACACCACCCTTCGCACGCGCACGATCAAGTGCTCTTGTTGCTTTTGCTATCCGTGCTTCAAGCACACCAATATCTAAAGCTCCGTCCTGTATCCGATTGAGAAGTAACACCATTCGCGGTGGCCGACGTGTGTCACGCACCAGCCGCATCCACTCAAGAACGCGCAATACATAGTAACTCACATCAAACTCCCACCAATAAAAACCCTGGTTCGTCGACGACCGATAGTGATGATGGTTGTTGTGCCATCCTTCGCCAAGGGTAATGAGTGCGAGCAACCAGTTGTTGCGACTTGTGTCTGTCGTTGCAAACCTCCGACGACCAATGACGTGCGATAACGAATTGATGGTGAATACACCGTGGTAGAGCAAGACGGTCGACAAGAAAAAACCAATCAAGAGCGCACTCCAGCCACCGAATACAAGAACGGTCAGTGCAAGAACCGTTGGAGGCACCAAACAATACCTGTCGAGCCAACGCAGTTCAGGAAACGAGGCAAAGTCTTTAATGCGATCCTTCGGCGTCACCTTAAATTTGTCACAGAGAAACCACCCAACATGACTCCACCAGAACCCACGTTTAGGCGAGTGAATATCTTGTGATTGATCAGAATACAAATGGTGATGACGATGATGTCCTGCCCACCACAACACCCCTTTCTGCGCTGCCAAAGTCCCCCCAAGTGCCATCACAAACTGCATTCCGCGTCCCAACTTGTACGACCGATGCGCAAAGTACCGATGATACCCAGCCGTAATAAAAAACATCCGCACGTTATACAAAACAATACACAATATAACATCCACAAGATGTACACCTGTGAGAAACGCCAATAGTGGCACGGCATGCATCAGAATAAACGGAACCGAGGCTACCCAATTCACTCGCTCATCATCTTTCTGTTGGAAAATTGTAGCCATAGTATGGCCAGTATACTTCGCCTCAAATATACCGGATAGCTTGACTCGCCCCAGAATTCCGCTATACTGCCGGCACGCTCACTTATTCAACACGCTCAACGTTGAAATAGAGCACTTATGCCGATTAAGCAAAACGCCAAGAAAGCGGTCCGTAAAGCGATTAAACGCACCATCCGCAACCGTGCAGTTGAAGCGGAAATCAAGTCGCTGCGCGTGTCGTTCCGCAAAGCCATCACGGCTAAGGACGCCACCAAAGCTGCTGAGTTCGCCAAAGCGCTTGGCAAGAAGTTCGACAAGTCCGTGTCCAAGGGTGTGATGAAAAAGAACACCGTGTCACGTCTCAAGTCGCGCGTCATGCTGCGCCTCAACGCGCTCTCCAAGTAACAGAAACCCCGCCACTCGGCGGGGTTTTCTGATAGAATGGAGAAAATATCTTTTCAACTATGGATCGACCTCGCCCAGAGTCTTCGGCCTCGTCTTCTTGGGGAAGAAAACTCACACGCCTTGCCACCGGCGCGCTTGCCATTGGTGCGCTTGAGTCCTGCGATGCAGACTCACTAAAACCTGAGCCGCCTGTCATTGAAGTTGGCACCGACAAAGAACCATTGGCCGCCGTTCACTCGGGAGATTGGCAAATGGAAAGCCGTGTCATTGGGTCGGTGCACATAGACGCGAAGCACGGCAAAACGCTGTATCACTTTTTGCAAGGAACGTTTGAGTCTCGTGACTGGTTCGTCCCGCTTCCGCAGGAAGACAAGCTCGCGATCATCGACGGATACATTCGAATGATCCGAGAAAAAAATCCGGGAGTAAACATCGACAAGTGGGAAGAGATTAACGGAAAAGACCTACAGTTCCCCGTGGAAGTTGAAATCATCCCTCGTCCCGACAGGCTCGTTAGTAAAAAAGATGGTGGATATAGTCGTATGCAGGAGCTTGCAGAGGCAGACGGGTTTCCGGTTCGTGCTGCGGGAGCTCAACCACGTATTTACGAGCAAGCCATGAAGCAGACCGTTGAACTGCCGTCGTCGCCGTTTTACTATCGCGATCACACGGGTAGCGAGGATAGCCCCGCACGACTTGAGCAGGACGTTCTCGATCGTTTAGTCGCCATGGGTCAAGATTTTACCTCTCGAACGTTTGGTGGGAAAAAGGGGTGGCGTTTTTCGCTTACCGACCTCATGCGTGACCCGCAGGCACAGGCGAAACGACACAAAGGGGAAGCAAACGCCGTTGAGGGAACCACACACAGCACCGGACGTACCTTTGACTTGTCAGATGGGCGCTTCATTGATCCTGATGGAAAATTGGTTACTTGGTCCATTTTTGACGAGCACGGCAAAGGAAGGGGGCCGAGTCTGTTTGCCCCCATGATTGAGAAAGAAATGCGCCCAGCACTCGTAGAATTGGCGATGGAACACGGCTTTCTCCCTTACATTGAAGGCTCACACTGGCACACCTACGCCCCAAGAGAACGCCACGCGAACCTTCGCGACCTGCTCGTCGTCTCACGCGCTGAGGAACCAACAGAGGTAAAACCTGTTGCTCCAGTGACCGGCGAGTCAGAAGTCCACACACAAATCATGCAACGTCTGCGCGAAGAAGCAGCACCGCGATCACTCGACACCCGAGCGGAAGTGGAAGCAGCCCTCACAACGCTTGCCCCTTACGTCGACCTCGCGTTTTACAAGGACATCACCAAACCAATCACACACCAAACAGACAAATATCTGTCGCTCCTCATGTTCCCACCCCTTGGAGCAGAGCACGCCAAATACGCAGCCATGCCGCTCACGACGGTTGGCGAAAAACTTCGCGCAACCATTGAGCACGATGAATCGGAAGACGCTCGTCAGCGCGCCCGCATCATTCTCCAAGGTCGTCTACATCAAGAAATGATTGAGATGGTTCGTCGCATGTCACCGGACGACATCATCCGCCACCGTGTGTTTCTCGGCATGACGATCGACTCACCAAAAAAACATTCGTTTGCGAACCTCGACGGCGTGTGGAACTTCAAAATTACTGACCCGCGTGTCACCAGTAAAGCCGTAAAGGAGTACGGACCACATACTCGCAAACAACTCGTCGGAAAAGAACGCAGCATTACGATGGCCACATGGCTCGAAAAGCAACAAGCGGCAAA
>SXGT01312372.1_pt1 | contig 13068 bp, 8 predicted proteins | sample 3176221 | NCBI WGS metagenome assembly SXGT01 (sample SAMN11356862, study PRJNA531348) | freshwater metagenome | isolation source: freshwater sample F1-120 | place: China: Fuxian Lake, Yuxi | collected 2017-12-25
CGTGTCGCGGCCAACCGTGTTTGATCTCGGTGTTTCCAGCAGGTCAATCGCTTGTTCCAAAGCTTCAATGGCCTGGCCGGCAAGTTGCTCGCCGTTTGCCGCGAGGAGCTGTGCGCGCGCTTGCAGCATCTGGGCATGGTTGCAAAGCGCCGCGTAGTGCAGGCTGGGGTATCCGCCTGGTTCCGCGAGCAGCGCAATTGCTTCGCGCGCCCGGGCTTCGCCCGCCTGCAGCCGATCGATCCAGGCTGGCGCTTGACCGTCGCGAACGGACTGGTTTTGCGCCAACGCCTTCTGAGCGATTGAGAGCAGGGATGCTTGCTTCTTCGTTAGTTCTTCTGAAAGCGTCTGGAGCTCGTTTTGGCGGCGTGTCAGATCCTCATGCACCGTTTTCAATCGGCCGTACTCTCGTTGCCGGTCCGCCAGCGCGACGCTGCGAGCGCTTCGATAGCCGCTGAGCTGCTGTTCGTACTCAAGACGACGCCTGGCGTGGGACTTCAATCGCCCACGAAGCTCGTCGACCTGGGCGCTGTGCAGTTTCTCCTGCGCGCGGTGCTCGTCAAGTTGTTGCGATTGGCGCTGCCTCCAGGCCTGCCATTCCGCCAACCAATCGAGATAATCGAGTCGGGCCAAATAATGCAGCACGCGGGCGCGATCCACGCCCTGGCAATTCGGCAAAAGCTGCTCCCAGCACGCGCGTGCGGCAATACGCTCCCGCGGGTCGCTGTTCGCTTCATCGCGCAAATAATGCACCATCGCCTGCAGGTGGGCCATCGAACGACGAGCAGGATCGTCATCCGGCAACTGGGCGCTCAACGGCGCGGCACTCTCGAGGGTCTCCTTTAGAGATGCCGCGTCTCGTCGAGCGACGGCGAGCCCCCCCAGGGCCAGATGATGCGGCAGCAGAGCGACATCCTCCGGCCCTGACTCGCGCCGGCACTCCTCGAGTGCCTTTCCACAAAGCTCTGCCGCGGCGTCGAATTGGAACAGGTCTTTATACAGCAGCCCCTGGTGCAACCATGCCGCGCTGCGTAACCTGGGCGACGATCGCCCGTGATCGTTCGCAGCCAACACATCCTCGAAGAGTGCCAGCGCGCCGCGATACTGGCCACGCGACATCGCCAGCCGCCCGCGATTGATGCGGATCCAAAGTCGCAGCTCCTGTTCGGGCAAATGCTCGTCGCAGACGCTCTGCGCCTGATCAAGACACCGCTGGGCTTGTTCGATCTCGCCCAGAGCCAGGTTGGCTTCGCCCAACAGATTCCAGGTCTGACCCAGCATGGGATACTCCACTGGCTGCCGCTTGAGCCAATAGTCGAGCGCGATTTCAAGCTGGTTCTTCGCGGCGCCGGTGCGGTTGACGTTCATCTGCAGTCCGGCCAACGCCACGCGCAAACGGAAGATGCGTGGATCGCCTGACAGCAACGTGGCCAGGTATTTGTCGAGCAGCGTCTGGTAGACAGCAAGTGCCGGCATCCGATCCTTCGTACCCGGCAATTCCATGAGCTTGCCTGCGACTTCAACGAGTCGTTCGAGCAGCGCGGTTTCCTCCACGGTTTCCGCGGCACTGTCTTGCACCGCGACGTTCGGAGCGATCGCCAGGGCCTGTTGATACGCGGTTTGAGCGGCTTTCCATTGGCCGGCGGCGCCGTCGCGGTCGCCATCTTGGGCTAGCGCGTCGGCCAACATGCGCGCGAGTTCGGCATGTTCATAGAACCTCTGCAATTCAAGTTCCGGGATCTGCGTTGGGGGCCGATCTGCATCGAGTGCCGAACGGAGGACCGCGATCTCGGCGGCACGATCCCCCCCACGGCGATGGACGGCGGCGATGCGCTTAGAGGCTTCGCAGGGCGATTGGTTGGCGAAGCGTTTGATAATGTCGATCGCTGCCGCCGGGTTGCCGGTCGCCGCTCGATATTCGGCCAGACGCTCGAAGCCTCGCCGATGGTCTTCATTCTTGGCTCGAAGGTTTGGCGCGACGCGTTCGATTTCGCGATTGAGAGGCGGCGAACGCGGATCGGCCAGCAAGGTCGTTTCACCCAGTTCGTGCAACCGCACCAGTAGATCGAGCTGGCGTGCCGGATCTTCGATCTTCGGCTCGCGGTACTTGGCCAGTTGACGTCGCAATGTTTCGGCGGCCTGAGGCGGCTTTCCCACGACAACCTGCACGTCGGCCAAACGCAACGCAACGGCGCTCTGCTCTCCCAGCGTGGCACGGGATGGTGAAGCGGCGTCCAGCTTTTGCCCCGCTCGCTTCAGCCACAGCTCGGCGCTTTGGAAGTCGCCCGAGTCGGCATAGACGCTGCCCAACTCGGCCATCCAGGCAGCCTTGGCGTGTGTTTCTCGGTGCTGCCGGCGAAGCGATTCAAGCAGCAACTGCTCCGCGGCGCGAAAATTCCGCTGGTGCGCAAAACGGCGCGCCTGGCCCAGAACCTTGTCTGCCATCTGAGAGCGGTTGGACTTGCCTCGATCGAGGGACTTTTGCGACCACGCAGTACCTTCGGCAAACCACGGCAGCACCGCGAAAGTGACAACGGCCTGGCGAATCGCACAACGCACGCGGTCACTCCGATATCGCTGGTGGCCCTTTTTTATGCGGCACAATCATACCATAGAAGGCATCGGATCGGGCCCGCAGCTTCGCCTTGAACTCGTCGGGCACGCGCAGACGATGCGCGCCGTCGTTTCCGGTCCTCAGCGGCGCATCGTCAGAAAAGCTGGGCGCGGGTTCAGCAATGATAAATCGATTGACGGCCGTTGCTGCAACATCGGGCGAAATGCCCAAGGACAGTCGCGTTTTCAGCAACTCCTCGATCTCGGCGGTTGACAGCGCACTTTGCGAAGCAAGCGCCAGTATCAAGCTCGCTCCGTCGCGCTGCGCTAACGTCAGCCCGTTCTCAGTTGTGGACTGCAGGCGTGGGTAGCTGATGCGATCCATCGGGTGCTGCTCTGCGAGTTGGGCTCGGTCAGGGGCGAGCAATCGAGCGTCGCCATTCTGCGGAAACAGGAAAAGATAGCCATACGCCGGCCGGTCGAATGTAGCTTGCACAATCAATTGATCTCCGGCGACCAGCGGCAAGTGCGCATTGCTAAGTGCGGGTGCGCCGCCCGAGTCGCGGACCAGCTCGACATTAAAGTTTCGTAGCGCCGGCGGCAGGGGTGTCGGTTGCTGGATTGGCAGCAACGTTACCACCAGCACGCACAGCGAAACGGTCGCCACCAAGGCGGCGGCGGTGCGTATCAGAGCCGGCAGACGCGAGCGATGCTGCTCCACCGCGGCCCGTAATGCGGACGCCAGATCGTTTCCCCGTCGAAACCGCTGCGCCGGATCCTTCGCAAGCGCCTTCAAGCAGGCGTCTTCCAGGGCCGGCGAAATCTCGTCGTTCATGCTCCGCGGAGGGCGCGGCGCCCGATGTCGGATCTGGTCAAGCAGCTCGTCAAGATCGTTGGCATCGAACGGGCGCCTTTGGCATAGCATCTCGTACAGCACAACGCCCAGCGAAAACAGATCCGACTGCGAGCTGGCCCAGTGGGGTTTCTTGTCGGCTTGTTCGGGACACAAGTAAAGCGCCGTGCCCAGCAGGATCCCCTTGTCGTCCAGAAAAAACTGATCGTCGCGCCGGGCCATGCCAAAGTCCACGAGTTTCGATTGCTCGGCTGTATCGATTAGAATATTCGCCGGTTTGATGTCGCGGTGAAAAATATGCCGCTGATGCGCGTAGTCGAGCGCTGCGGCAATCTGAGCCACCCACTCCACGGCCTGCGCGGCGGTGTAGCGCCGCGACGCAATCCGCTGCTGCAACGTTTCCCCCCCGATAAACTCGTAGACCAAATAACCCTGCCCCCCGTCCGTGACTCCCCAGTCGAGCAGCTTCACGATGCCCGGATGGCTAAACTGCGCGATGCTCCGGGCTTCGTGCAGCAAGTCGTCGGCGAGTCCGGCTTGTCCGCGCGTGCCATGGCGGACTTTGATCGCCACCTGGCGGTCGATCATTGCGTCGTGAGCCTGGTACACCACGCCGTAGGCGCCGGCGCCCAACTCGTCCACGATCTTGTATTTGCCGATGCTCTCGGGCGGAGGCGCAGGCAAGGCGACATCCCGCCCGCCGTACTGCTGAGTCTCGGCCGCGGCGATGCTTGTGGGAGGAACCAGGGGGGGCGTGAAGCCGGGACAAATCTCCCGATACTCCGCCTCGCGCGGATGTTCGCCCGAGCGGCAGCGAAGCTCGAATTCCGCGCGCAACAATTCCACCACGGTATCCTCCGCGTCGCAGAGCGTAGGATAATCCTGCAGATAGCGGCGAATCGTGCGGCGCTCCCCAAGTTTCCAGCGCCGTTCAAAATCCACCATCACCAATTCCGCCAGCGCCGCGGGGCGAAGCGCGTCGGGCATGTCGCGAAGATATTGTCGCAAATCGGCATTTTGGGCTGGATCGGATTGCTCCAGGGCCGCGACGCAAGCCATGATCGCCTGAGAGTTCGGGCTGACCGCGAATCGCAATGCCCCAGACATGCAAGTTTCCTCCTGGTTCCTCTACCACCAACTGTGAGCAAACACAGAAGTAGTCTTTCGGCGGGCGCCAAGGCCGGCCTGCCACGGGCGGCGAACCAACCATGGTTGCACCAGTTTGGGCCGTATCAAGACAATCAGGGAGCCCACCAAGGCGAGACCGGCGCCAGCGGCGCAGTACCAACGCCACGCCGCCGTTTCCAGGCGAGGCTCCTCCGGTGCTTCCAAGTAGTCCTTGGGCAACTCGGGCAGCTTCACCACGGCGCGGGACAATTGCACATCGGCCAGATCCGCAACCTCCACCTCGGCGATCACCGTTTCAGCAAGCGTTTGCAACACCTGTTGAAGCTGCTCGTCCGGCAGCTCATGGAAACGCAACCTAAGCGCGGAATCGCCAAGGCGCGACGGAGCGATCAGTACTGGATCCGGCAGTCTTTGCGAGCTTCCGTAGGCGATCGAAAAGGGGGTGCTGGTTGTCGTCGCTCGAAGAGCCACGGGCAGCAATAGCGGCGCTGGCGATGGCACGGCCGGCTGGTCGAATTGCGGCGTTTTCTGAGCAGCCGGTTGGGGAGTCGATTCCTCGATCCCCACTGCAATCTCGACGGGCCGGGCGATCGGATGCAGGACTTCTTGAACCAGGAAATGAACCGGATCATGGTCGCTTACCGGTTCGGAACCCGGTAGCGAATCGCCTTGCGCATCGGTTGGCAAGCCGCTGACCGATGCGCTTCCCGCATATTCACCCGGGGCGAACGATGATTTGACGCGACTGAACGTCCAAGTCTCGCCAGGATCGAGTGCGCCTTGCAGACCCAAGTCAGCTCCAACGAGATCGCGCAATTCGAGATCATCGAGTGGATCGTTCGGCGTTCCATTGTCGTCGATCAAAGTCAGGTTTCGCAGCGGCACATTGCCGATGTTACGCACCAGATACGTGAAGACCGGCTGGCTACCGACCGGCACCAGCGCGCCGCCGGGGGAATTTGCGTCCTGTCCATTGACCTGCACTTCCAATCGAACACCGCCGGCAAAGACGAAGGCGTGCGCTGGGTCCGAATCGGTCGCGACCGATGGCGAACCGCTCGCCGCGTCCATCACTCTGGCGGTAGCGCCGCCGGCGCCAGTGTACTGTCCCACTTCGCCGAAAACTTTCTCAAGCGCGTATGTCCAGGTTTCATGAGGATCGAGAGCACCGAGTGCGCCCCCGTCGTCTCCAAGAAACTCTCCCAGTTCGAGCACGTCGATGTCGTCCGACGTATCGTGCGGCGTACCGCTGTCATCCCAAAGCGCGGTAAGTTCCAAGAGTTCGCTACCTGCGTTGGACAGCAGGTATGTGAATGTGGCCTGTCCGCCGATTGGGACGTAGGGCCCCGTCGGTGCGTTGGCATCTTCCCCGTTCAGCCTGGTTACCAGCGACAGAGCCGTATTCTGGATCACGATCGTCGCGCTCGCCTGGTCGTCTTCCGTCGGCTGGTTGTTTGCGGGAATCGAATCGACGTCGAACTGGTCAACCGCGCTAACTTCGGCCGCATTGGTCAACCGCCCCGTCGCATCGGCTTGGGCGGTAATCGATAATGTTGCGATTTGCCCCGCGGCAAGCGAGCCGACGTTCCATAGGCCTGTGCCGCTGTCATAGTCGATTGAGCTGGATCTGACAAACCTCGAACCGCTCGGCAGGAGGTCTATGACGCGCACATTTGTTGTGGCTGTATCGAAGCGATAGTCGCCGCCAGCATTCGTTGCGGCTGATCCCACGAGCGTATCGCCATCGTCAAGAGTTCCGTCTCCATCGTCGCGATGGAGTTCGACTTCGGCGCCGGATACCTCCTCCCCCGGATCGAAATCATTGCCCCCCGCGTCGCGAAAGACCCGTCCCGCCAGGGCCGCGAGATCAAGAAGCGTCAGCAAACTGCGCTCTTCCAGGCGCTCGTAGAGCACACGGTGCAACGGCAGCTTGCGACGGACGATCATCGAAGCGGGCCCAAGAAGGCGTTGCGGTTGATCTACCGATGCCTGAATCCAAGCAGCAAGGAGAGAACCTGGCGAGACCCATCGGGCCCACCATCCAGAGATTCTAGTCTGGCGGAAGGGGGTCCGTCCAGAAATTCTTGCCGCATTGAGCCGCATGGCCGTTGAGCGACCCGCCCGTTGCCTAAGACAGTTGGCATGACCAGCTCAGTTTTCCGGACCGGAAAAGTCCCGCGGGGCGGGGGACGCGCCATTCGGAGCATACCACGTCAGGAGGAGCTCCCGGGGTTTCACCCCTGACAATTCACACACGGCCCTGGCGGGGCCCGCGTGCATTCATCTACAAATAGGATCCGCTCCCCTCGCTGACGCTTCGGGTTGGCAGCGTGCATCAAGCGTGTTGAGAGAAAGGTTGATCATGCGAATTCGTTCTCTCCTGGAGTTGCTACGCCGTGCATCCCATGAGCACGTACGGCGGCGGCAAAGTATCGGCCGACTTTCCCGGCATCGCGCGGGCCCGCCGTCAGGCCGACGACTCCCGCGTGTTTCAGATCTATTTCACCGGCTGCGCGGGGGACGTGACGGCCGGAAAATACCACGATCACACGCCCGCCCATCGCCAAACAATGGCCGATCGGCTGTACGATGCCATGCTCGCTGCCTGGAAAGACACTCAGCGCAAGCCGCTCGACCCGATTGTGTTTCGCAATGCCGAACTCAGGTTGCCACCGCGCGATATGGGCGAGTTCACCCTCGAAGCCATGCAGCGGCAACTGGTCGACCCCAAGCTCTCGCGCTGGCAACGCATTTCGGCTGCGCTGGGGCTAAGCTGGCGAAAGCGGGTCGCGGCCGATCAGCCGATCGACGTGCCTTGCCTGGATTTCGCCGCTGGTCAGGCCTATTTCGTCGTCATGCCGGCTGAATCATTCGTGAGTTATCAGCTCCTTGCACAACGCTTGCGGCCGGAATCGTTTGTGCTGGTTTCGGGTTTCGGCGACGGCGCTCCGGGTTACATTCCCACCGACCAGTGCTGGGCGGACGGCTACAATGACATGTATTGTTGGGCAGCGCCGAAGGTCGAGAAGCAGATGACGGCCGCCCTGCGGCAGGCCCTCGGTCTGAGAAACTGAAATTACGCGGAGGTCTACGAAGCGGCAAAGTGCCAGTCCACGGGCCGGGGACTGGCTCATTTTCCCGGCGAAATTGCCAGAGGTGCGTCGTCCTGTTGGCCGGTTGCCCAATGTGGTTCCCGGGAAAATGTGTCTGTCCCCCTCGCTTTGCCCGCCTTTGGTATGACCTGGCACGCTTTAATAGGCGGCGGCGTGTCGGCCGGTCTTCGGATCGCCGGCGACTTTGATTTCGCCTGTCGCGGGATCGATCGCCAGCAGCGAGGGGCTCCACAACGGCGGTCCACTCAGCGTCACTTTGTGGCCCCGCGATTGAAGCTCGGCAATCGTCCGCGGGTCCGCGGTGGGATAAATCAACAAGCTGCCCAGCTCCGGCGGCGCCTGGCCAAACGAGCTGGTGTAGTGGTTCGTGCCAAACCGAATCGCAGTAACGGACTCGCGCGGCGCAAGGCCAAAGTCGATCGCATTGAGAACCATCTGTAGCGATGCCTGATCCTGACCATCGCCTCCGGCAACACTCACGGCCAGCACCGGCCTGCCGGGGACTGGCTTATTTTGCGGAGTCTTCGCAGTAACATGTGCCTGTCCTCCTTGCGTCGGGCCCATCACCAGGGTTGGCGTGAGCGTGATCCGCGGGCGTTTGCCGGGCGCAATGCAGTTCGGATGTCCTTCCCAACAATTGAAACTCTGCAATCGGCTGCCGAGCCAGACACCCGTGTTTCCCACCAGCACGCCGCTCCAACCGCTCGGTGTCGCGGCGACAACGTTGCCTTCGCCGTCCGCCACCAGACAGGTCGTCGTATCGTGATTGGGGTTGCCGAGTCCCTTTCGCGCCTCCTGCACATCCAAAAGGGCCTTGCCGCCGCGCGGATCGCCGGGAAGTTGTTCCAGCGAGGCCTTCGTCGGATCGATCAGCGGCCGGCGCAACGACGCATACTCGTGCGACAGCAGTTGCTCGATCGGCACGTCGGCATATTCCGGATCGGCGTAGTACACATCCCGATCGGCCATCGCCAGTTTCATCGCTTCGACCGACCGATGTATCGCCTCGGGCGAATGGTGGCCCATTTGCTTCAGATCAAATCCTGCCAGCAGTCCGAGCGCTTCGAGGAGCCACGGACCTTGCGTCCACGGCCCACATTTGTAAACCGTGTGTCCGCGATACGTCACCGAAACGGGTGGGATGATGCGAGTCGTATGCGCCGCCAGATCATCGGCTCGAAGCAGGCCATTGTTCGCCGTGCACCAGGCGGCCATCTCCTGGGCGAGCGGTCCACGATAGAAATAATGGGCCACGCGCTGCAAGGCTGCTACGCGCTGCGTGCCGGGGTCAGTTGGGAGCGATGGCCCCGATTCAGGGCCTTCATTTCGCTTAGACCCTGCCGCGCCGCCGTCTGATTTCTCCGCCTCGACCAATCGTTCCAACGTGCGTTTCAAATCCGCATGCCACTTTTCCTGCCGTCCAGCGAGCAAGTCGATCGTGGGCTGGGCAACTTCCGAAAACGTTTTCGTGCCGTACCGCGCGAGCATCGTCGTACACGCATCGAGCACGGCAGGCACCGTGGCGGCGCGAACACCGGATCTTGGAATACCGCCGGTGGTGAACAGCTCGCGTGTTGCCAACTTGGGCGCCGCTCCTTGCCCGCTGATCGTCTCAATGCGTTGGTGCCTGGCGTCATACACGATGATCGCCAGCTCGCCGCCGAAACAGAAGTTGCCCGAGTCGGTCACCGAAAGCGCCAGAATGGTCGCCACCGCGGAATCCGTGGCGTTGCCGCCGTTACGCAACATTGCCAGCCCCACATCGACCGCCTCCGCCCCGCCGGCCACCACCGCGCCGTGCCGACCCGAGTCATGCCACTTGCCCGTGCTGGTCGTGGCAACTTCCGGCGCTGCGCAAGTCTTGATCGTCTGACCCATTGAAACCACCAATCCCACCCACATGAACAACCAGCATCGCATGGAATTCCTCCGAGATGCGCTCGTTAGGCTCGACGACGTCGCCCCATGATATCGGCAAAAACTTGTTCCTGACAATCCGCTGCCCTCTGTCAACTGTCAGCCGGGCGGCACGATCAGCACTTTGCCGTCGGTCATGTGGTCGAGGTACTGCTTTAAAGCTTCCGGCACTTCCTCCAGTCGCGCCCGACGCTGAACCTGCGTGGCAATCCGCCCGTTGATCATCATCCGCTGCACGCGGTTGGCGGCTCGCAAGATACCGACCGCCCGGCGGCTCTTGAGCCACTCGCCCAGAAAAAAGCCCGTGACCGTCTTCCGGTGAAAGATCAGTTCGACCAGATCGAGATTGCCGCAGGCTTCCTCCGAAAGCGCGCCATACACATACACCGTGGAACCGGGGGGCATGGCATTCATCAGCGTGCCGGTCATTTCTCCGCCGACCGCATCAAACCCGGCGGTAGCCCCCAGGCGCTGGCAGGTTGCTTTTGCTTGGGCTGCAAAGTCTTCGTCCGCTGAGTTGAGCACATACGTGGCCCCCAGCGACTGCAGCAGTTCCACCTGAGCCGCGCGGCGCACGACCGATACCAGCGGAAAGCCGGCGTCTGCCGCCATCCGAATCAGCATCCGCCCGAGCTGACTCGCACCACCCGTCTGGACCGCCGCTGTGGCGCCTTGCCGCTGCGCCATTTCCAACAGCCCCATCGCGGTGAGCGGATTGATGATCAGACTTGCGCCCTGTTCGATGCTCAGATTCTTCTTCAGCGGAACGCACTGCGCCGCATCAGCCACCACAAATTCGGCCCACGTTCCATCGCGATCTCCCTGCACGCCGCAAGCCACGCGTTGGCCCTTGAGCCACGCGGCCAACCAGCCGCCGCCGCTAGCAACGACCGTCCCCGCGCCCTCCCAACCCGGCACGGCAGGCAGCGTCTTCCGCACCCCATATTTCCCCTGCAAGAAAAGCAGGTCGGAAGGATTACAAGGCGCCGCCTCCACCTTCACCAGCACTTGTCCCCGTCGCGGCGCCACGACCACTCGGTCCATCAGCTTTAGACTCGCCACCGCCTGGCGGGCATCCGCATGATAAGCCTCCAACACAACCGCCTTCATTCGCTGGGGGATGGATTGCGACATACACAGGTTCTCGGCAAGACGTTACCCTGGGGCAGCAACAGAAGCTTAAGCAGACCTAATCATACTCAATTCTGGTCGGCGGAATGCTGCCGTTCTTGCACCTAGCTTCCGTGGCGGTCGAATAAGATGGCGAAAATGAAAACGATTCCCGCGCCGAAGGTCGTTGCGGCTGAGGCGCCCGCGAACGTCAACGGCGCGGTTCTTAATCGGCTATGAGCTTCTACCCATCACAAGGCGGAAAACGATGCCACTGGGTTGCTCGGCCTGGCGGTATGGGTGTCATCGCGACAGTTCTCATCCGGCAAGCCCGTTATACATCAACGATAACCGTTCACGGGCCGGGGACTGGCTCATTTTCTCGGCGAATTCGCCAGAGGCGCAGGGTTCTGTCAGGAGGTTGTCCAACGTGGTTCCCGGGAAAATGTGCCTGTTCCCCTCTCTTGGCCCGTGAACGGTTACGCGGATTTGACCTTTTCGATTCTTTGATGCGAAGAGATACTGGTCGCGACGCTGGAATCAAATCAACCAATGAGTGCGCTCCGCCAATGGACCACTCAGCACCCGAGCCCGCGCTGGTGCGGGTCGTCGAATCGGGGTTGGTCGTGATATTGATAATTTTCCTGCCTGGCTGGTTCCTCACGCCAACGATTCAGTGAATAGGGCGCGCGCCACCGTTCGCATCTCGCGGTACCATTTCACTGCAAAACTGAATCGAGTGGATTTGGGACGAAATGGGATACGCAGTCTGTTCACCACGGCGAATCTTCGACATTGCTACTTTTCCAGCGAAGCTTGCCAGTCGGCGATCATGTTGCCCAGGCGGGCGTTGAAGGTAAAAGGTGTCAGCGATCAAGGATCGTCGGCGCATCGGGCAGCTTTCCTGCCGGAAGTCGTCGACCTAGAGCTCGCCGCAGTCGGCGATTTCGATTTTCGCCTTGGGGCGGCCCGACTGTGTGCCGTACTTTTCAACTTCCTGAACCACGTCCATGCCCTCGACCACCTTTCCGAAGACCACGTGCTTGCCGTCCAGAAAGTCGGTCTTCACGGTGCAGAGGAAGAACTGCGAGCCATTGGTATTGGGGCCGGCGTTGGCCATGCTCAACACGCCTGGGCCGGTGTGCTTGAGGTCGAAATTTTCGTCCGCGAATTTCTCGCCGTAGATCGACTTGCCCCCCGTGCCGTCGCCGTTGGTGAAGTCGCCCCCCTGGCACATGAACTCGGGTATGACGCGATGAAACGAGCTGCCTTTGTAGCCGAAGCCTTTCTCGCCCGTGCATAACGCCCGAAAATTCTCGGCCGTCTTGGGCGCCACATCGGACCGCAGCTCCATTACAATCCGGCCCAGCTTCCTGCCATCGGCGGTAACGTCAAAAAAAACTTTGGGAAGCTTGCCATTGTCGGCCGCGAGGAGCGACGGGGCCAACGTGAGCACGAGAACGGAACACGACATAAGTTGTCTGCGGGATAGCATGGCATCATCTCCCCAAGGCAAAAGGTAAGTTGACAGAAGTCACAAGGTTAACAAAGAGCAAACGCAACGTCCACATCTCCGCGTTGTGGGTCAGGGCCAATCAGTTATCCGCTGTAGGGCCGGCTGCGCCGGCCGGATTCGCGTGACTTTCCCATCCACGGCCGGCAAAGCCGGCCCTACCAGGTTGCCGAATGTAAAACACGGATCGGCCGTGCGTTGTGGGTAGTTCGCGAACTTCTTTGAGAAGCCGGGAGTCCACGCAAACTTTGAAGACTTGGGGTCGCTTACTTCCCGTAAAAAATCCGTGTCGCGGACGGTTTTCGTTCACGGGCAAAGCGAGGGGGATAGGCGCATTTTCCCGGGAACCACGTTGGGCAACCATCCAATAGAACGACACAGCTCTCGCGAGTTCGCCGGGAAAATGAGGCAGTCTCCGGCCTGTGGACTGAAGCCTGGCTTGGGACCGCTAATGCCCGCACTCACATTTCGGGCCGTCGGTCTTGTAGGCGCCTGTTCCGCCTTGGTACTTCTCGCCGTGGTACCAGGTGAGGGCCACCTTTTTCAAACCCAGGGTGCCCAGGTAGTCCCAGCCCCAGACGCCTTCGTCGCAATAGCGTACCTCGCCGACGTCACAACGCGCGCCGCCCCCCAGATAGTAGCCGCACTCGTGTTTGAGAATCGACGGCCGGGCAAAACAAGAAATGTTCCCGGGACAGCCCGCGCGGACGAAATCATTGCACCACCGGTCTTCGACCGGATGATTGAAACACTGCGGTCCTTCGTCACGGCACCTCGGGCAGTTGCACTCGGCGCGCGCTAAACTCGCCAAACATGACACAATGGTCGCAACGCCGATGATTCTTTGCGTGAATCGCATTCTTGCCTCCGAATCTTGAGCTCCC
>SXGT01803027.1_pt1 | contig 13068 bp, 10 predicted proteins | sample 3176221 | NCBI WGS metagenome assembly SXGT01 (sample SAMN11356862, study PRJNA531348) | freshwater metagenome | isolation source: freshwater sample F1-120 | place: China: Fuxian Lake, Yuxi | collected 2017-12-25
GCCCGACCTGTCGGCCGGCGGGCGCGGCGGACCGCGTGTTGGACGTCGCCGCGCGCGTCCTCCGCGCGAGCCCACCGCCCGGCGTCGACGTCGCGTACCTCGACGCCTTCCTGCATCGTCACCGCGAGCGCCTGCGCGCCGTCGTCGACACCGCGCTCGCCAACCGGGCTGGAGGTCCCCAATGAGCAAGCCCATCCGCGCCGCTCTGTACGCGCGCGTCTCCACGTCGGGCCACGGCCAGGACGTCGGCCTCCAGCTCGACGAGCTGCGCCAGGTCGCCTCGCAGCGGGGCTGGACGTTCACCGAGTTCGTCGACGAGGGGGTGTCTGGCTCGAACGACCGCCGGCCCGCGCTCGATCGGATGATGGCCGCCGCCCGCGCCGGTAAGCTCGACGTGGTCGCCGTCTGGCGGTTCGACCGCTTCGCGCGCGACACCCGCCACCTGCTCACCGCGATGGAGGAGTTCCGCGCGCTGGGCGTCGCGTTCGTCAGCTTGCGCGAGCAGATCGACACCTCGACGCCGATGGGCAAGGCGATGTTCACCATCATCTCCGCCATCGGCGAGCTCGAGCGCGACCTCATCAGGGAGCGCGTGGTCGCCGGCGTGCAGCGCGCGAAGGCGAACGGGAAGCACTGCGGGCGCCCGAAGGTCGCGATGGACCTCCGGCCCGCCATCGCGCTGCTCCGCGAGGGGCGCGGGCTGAAGGACGTGGCGGCGATCTTGAAGGTGAGCCGGGCGACGCTCCGGCGCCGGCTCCAGGAGGAGGGCGCGTGGCCGGTCGTTCGCGAGGACGACCTGGCGGCCTGACGGTCGGGGCGCGACTCGGTACCCGCCGGGTACCGAGTGCCGGGTGTCCAGAAGTCGCCGCGCCACGAGGGGGTCGGCGACCGGGGTTCCGGGGTCCAGAAGGCTGGCTCGGAAGGGTGGCCAGAAGCAGGTGGTTGCGATCCCGAGCGACAGGGCGCGCCCGGGGCACTTCGGGATCACCCGCCCTTTGGACTCGTACCGCCTGCCTGCGCCCAAGCAGATCGTCCACGCCAGATCGCAAACACAGCCGGGTACACCAGAAGCTCGACCGCAAAGCTCGCAAAGAGACCGCCGACCATGGGCGCGGCGATCCGCCGCATGACGTCCGAGCCGAGGCCTCCCACGACGAACACGGGGATGAACCCGATGACATCCGTCGCGACAGTCATGAGTTTGGGGCGAAGCCTGCGCGCCGCGCCGTCGATGATGGCCTCCTCCACGTCCTGCCGAGACGCGAGGGCGCCGTCGGCGGCGCGCTTGTCCCACGCGAGGCCGAGGTACAACAGCATGACCACGCCGGTTTCGGCGTCGACACCGGCGAGCGCGATGATGCCCACGATGACTGCGACGCTCAGATTGTAGTCCAACAGCCAGAGGAACCAAATCGCGCCGCACACCGAAAGCGGTAGGGACAAAACGATGATTGCCGTAGCGACCCAGGAGCCGGTGTTGACCCGCATCAGGCCGGCGATCGCGATGACCACGAGTGGGATCATCCAGGACAGGCGCCCCAACGCCCGCTCAAGCGACTGGAACGTGCCTGCCCACGAGAACTTCGCCCCGTTGCCGAGCCCTTCCTTGGACACGCCGGCCTCGGCGAGGACGACCTCGGCGTCGGCCACCCAGTCCGTGACGGCCCGGTCCCCCGGATCTATGAAGACATACCCGACGATCTGGCCGTCCTCGCTTCGGATCATGTCCGGACCCATGCGCGGCACTACGTCCGCCACGAGGCCGAGCCGAACAGGCCCGGACGCGCCGTTGACCAACGCATCGCCGATCGCGTCCGGGTCGGTGCGGAAGTCGCGAGCGTAACGAACGACGATCGGGAGCCTCAGGCGTCCGTCGATCCAGTCACCGGCGCGCTGTCCCGCAAGCCCTCCTTCGAGCGTGCTCGCGATGTCTCCCGCAGACACGCCAAGTGCGGCGGCCTCGGCGCGTTTCATGTCCACATCGAGGGTGAACGCCCCAACGGATCGGTCGGCGTACACGCTCCGGGTCCCCGGCACGTCGGCGAGCAGCTTCTCGAGCCTGGTTGTCCCTGCCTCCACGGCAGCCAGGGTCGGCGCCTGGACCTTGATTCCCAGCGGGCTCCGGATGCCGGTCGACAACATCTCGGTTCGCGTTTGAACCGGGTACCACCACAGGTTGGGTAGCCCTGGCGTGGTCATGCGAGCGTCGAGTTCGGCGACGAGGCCTTCCCACGTCAGGCCAGGGCGCCATTCCTCTGGTGGCTTGAGCTCGATCACCGTCTCCGCCATCGTCAGCGGCGCCGGGTCAGTCGCCGAATCGGAGCGCCCCATCTTCCCGAACACAGCGGCCACCTCGGGCACCTTGCGAAGCTCCGCGTCCATCGCTTGGAGAATCCGAGCGGCCTCGGCTTCCGAGATGCCTGGGGGCGAGCCCGGCATGTACAGGAGGCTGCCCTCGTTCATGGGCGGCATGAACTCCCACGAGATCGATGCGGCTACGGGCACGGTCGCCGCCACGAACGCAGCCGCCGCGGCCACGACCAGCCACCGGAGGCGCACCAGCCGACGCACCACCGGCGCGTAAAGACGCGTGAGGACGCGCGACAGCCAATCTTCCTCCTCCGTCTTTCCGCGCGTGGTGATGAAGGTGACGGCCAGCGCTGGCGCGAGCGTGACGGCGAGGACGGCTGCGAACAACATCGACCACGTCTTGGTCCACGCGAGCGGCCCAAACAGGCGCCCTTCCGCGGCCTCCAGCGCGAACACGGGAAGGAACGACACGCCGATCACGAGCAAAGAGAAGAACGCGCTCGGGCCCACCTCCGTCATCGCGGCGATCAGAGCGTCAATCCGCGCCCCAGGCCGGCCGTCGCGCTCCCACTTGGCAAGGTGGACGTGGATGTTCTCGACGGTCAGGATCGCCGAGTCGACCATCGCGCCGACGGCGACCGCGATCCCAGCGAGCGACATGATGTTGACGGTGATGCCCTGCGCCGCCATCGGGATGAACGCCGCGAGCACGGCGATTGGCAACACGAGGACCGGCACGAGCGCCGTCCGGACGTGACCCAGGAACAGCATGATGATCAAGCTGACGACGACCAGCTCTTCGACGAGGGTCTCGGCCAGCGTGCCGACTGCGCCCCGGATGAGCGTCGAGCGGTCGTAGACCGGCACGATGCGAACCCCAGGGGGCAACGCGTTCTGCACCCCATCCAGCCTCTCCTTGACGCCGGTGATGACGTCCAGCGCATTGCCTCCTTGGCGCGCGACGACGATGCCACCCGTGGTCTCGCCGAGACCGTCGAAATCGGCGACCCCGCGTCGGGGTGCGGGGGCGCGCTGGACGTCCGCCACGTCCCGAACCCGAACCACGTGCGTGCCGCCCCCACCGCTCGCCGTGACCAAAGTAGAGACGCCGGCGTTCGACGAGGGTGACCCCATCGCGCCCATGGCGTCCGTCGTCGAGGCAGCCCCGGTCGAGCCGGTCACGCCACGCGGCGCGACGGACGTGGCGGCACCTCGCGCGCCCGGGATGGGCGCGTCCATCAGGTCATCGAGCGACCGCGCCTCGGCGCGGGAGCGAATCATCAGCTCATGCCCCGCCACCTCGATCGACCCGCCTCCGGCTGGCACATTGGCGCGCACCACAGCCGCGGACACCTGTTCGAAGGTCGCGCCGTGGGCGAGCAGCCGGGCCGGATCGACGGACACCTCGATCTGCTCGACATGACCCCCGACGGTCGCGATCTCCGCCACTCCGGGCGTGGCCTGCAACGCCGGCTTGATGACCGTCTCCTGCAGCTGCCGAAGTTCGGCGGAACTCAACGCGTGCGAGTCGTCGACCACCGCGGATTTGTAGACCCCGCCGACGCCGGTGGCGTCGGGGCCCAGCGTTGGCCGCGCACCCGCGGGTAGCCTCGGTCCGACGCGCGTCAGGATCTCGGTGACCCCGAGTCGGGCGTCCTCGGGCACGGTTCCGTCTTCGAACAGGACGTACACGAAGCTCATGCCGAACATCGACTGCCCCCGCACCGCCTTGACCTGCGGGGTCGACAGCAGCGCGCTCGAAAGGGGCCAGGTCACCTGATCTTCGACGAGGTCGGGGCTGCGGCCCATCCACTCGGTGAACACGATGACCTGCGTATCGGACAAGTCGGGAATGGCGTCAAGTGGCGCTTGCCGTGCCGACCACGCACCCCACAGGGCGAGCACCGCGGCCAGGATGAAGACGGTCCCGCGATTGCGCGCGGACCACGTGATGACGTGCGCGATCATTGCGACGCCTCGGGCGAGGTCGCGGTCCAGGCCGCTGGCGTCCGGAGGCGGCTGTCTGCGGCGACGAGGAAGTTTCCATCTCGAACGACCAACTCGCCTTGTGCGACACCCGATTGTAGGCTGATCTCCTCGCCGTCACGAGCCGCGATGGTGACCTCGCGGCGTTCCAACTTTCCGTCGCCCACATCCACGAACACCACTCGCCGAAACCCGGCATAGATGACAGCGTCAGAAGGGACGACCACCGCAGCGGGCGTCTCGACGATCACCTCCGCCACTGCTACGAGACCCGGCCGGAGCACGCCGTCCGCGTTGCGGATCTCCACGCGAAAGCGTTGGACCGCGGCGTCCAGGGACGGAGTAGGGGTCACCACGCCATGGAAGGTTCGCCCCGGCAGCGCATCGACCGTGACCGTGGCTTCCGCGCCGGGCCCCACCAGGGCGGCTTCGGACTCGGCGCTTGACGCTTCGACCCACACCCGGTCAGCGTCCGCGATGCGAACGGGCGCTGTCCAACCCTCCAGCGGGCTCCCGTTCACGACCGTGACGTCCGTCACCACGCCGGCCGCCGGGGCGAGGATCGGTACTGCGGCCAGTGCCGTGCCGGTCGCGGCGATCCCGTCGATTTGGCCCTGCGTAAGTCCCAGCGACAGCAGCCGCGCGGCGGCGCTCGCGCGGCCGTCAGGTGGGATCCCGAGGTAGTCGTTTTGGGCGGCGAACAGCTCCGGACTCCGCAGCCAGAACAGCGAGTCGCCAGCACGAACCGGCGTTCCGACCGACACGCGGAGGTCCGTCACCGTCCCGGTAGCCTTGACCACGACGTCGCGCTGCCGCCGCAGGTCCCATCCCACCGGCCCAGCAAGTCGGACCTCGCGGATCAGCGGCCGGCTCTCTGCTTCAACCGTGCGGATCCCCCACGCGTCGCGACGGGTCTGATCGATGGACACCGACCCCGTGGCGTCTGGGACCACCGGTACGAGGTCCATGCCGCAAATGGGACAGCGGCCCGGCGTCTCGGACTTGACGCTGGGATGCATCGGGCAGGTGTAGTACTCGACTGCGGACGCTACTTCGTTCGTGTTCGCGCCGTGCTGATGCTCGGACGGCGTCGGCGACTCGCCTTGGCCGCAGGCCGCGATCGCAGACCAGAGGACCCAGACGAAGAAGCGAGAAGGTCGTGTCATGGGGCCTCCGAGGGCAAACCGACCGGCTGCCCATCAATCATGGCGATCATCGCGATCGCGCGGCTGCGCTCCGCCCGTGCCTCGGCGATGCGCCAGCGCGCGTCCAACACCTCACGCTCAGCGTCGAGCCACTCGCTGACAGGCGCTTGGTCTCCCTCCCACGCGGATCGGGCCAGCCGCGCCCGCTCGACCGCGAGCGGCTCACCCTCGGTTCGCATCAGCGTCTCCATCGCGTCCGCCATGCGAAGCATCGCGACCGCCTCGGCGCGGTCGCGGGTGACGTCACGTTGCACCGCTTCGACATCAGCCTCCGCGGCCAACAGCTGTTGCGAGGCGGACTCGCGACGCGCACGGAGCGCGCGCGTGTCGAGCGGGACCCCGACCTCGACACCGACCATCCCCCACTCCATCGGGTCCGGCCACATCGTGTTGAGCGACACCATCGGCGCGATCATCGGTCGGCCCTCCCGGCGAGCCATCTCGGCCATGTCGGACTGCATGGCGACCTCCGCCGCCGCCATCTGCACGGCCGGGCTGCTCCTTTCGCCTGGTGTGTCGGACGCCAATGGCGGAATCTCCGAGGAGAGGTCCGCCGCGGATACTCCGGCGATCGCTTCGAGCGCCGCCTCTGCTTCGGAGAGATCCCGAAGCGCGATAAGCCGCTGTTCCTCGATGTCGAGCACGGCCATGCGGGCCATGGCCTCCGCTCCGGGAGGTGCGAGCCCCGCGCCCACGCGGCGGGCGATCACGTCCCGGACGGCCTCCATGGTGATCTTGTGGTGCGCCAGCACGTCCAGGCGTTCGTTGGCGAGTAGCCAATCGTCCACCGCGATCGACGCCCACGCGGCGAGCTCCGCCGTCGTCATCCGCTCGGCGGCCTCCGCCATGGCGGCTCGACTTCCCGCTGCCGAACGCGCCAGACCGCGCATTCCCCACAGCGGGAGCGTCCAGCCCGCAGAGACCTGCACACCGGGCCTACCCATCGCGATCATTCCCGGTGCAACACCCGCATCGAGCATCAGCGGCGACCAAGATCCCTCGCCGTCGACGGCTGACCGGGCGGCGTCGGCGCGCAGCGCGCTCGCGGTGGCCGCGGGGTGTTCGATCAGCGCCAGGCGGACGACGTCGGCCCGCGTCAGGTCTCCCGCTACAGCCACCGAGCCGCCGAGCAGGGTGGCCGCGATCGCCCCTGTGCATAGACGCGCGAAGGTTCCCAAGCGCGTCGGACGGTGCCCAGCCGAAGGAGGTGTCATGTGAACTCCAGCGCCATGGGCGTCATCGTGCCTCACGTCGCGGCGTCGCTACCACGAAGCCGATCGGAAGCACCCCGCGCAGCAGCTCCGATCGCTCCACCACGAACCCCGATTCGACCACGGCCGCGAGAAGACCGCTGATGTCGAACCGGCGCGCAACGGGGAAAGACACGACCGAGAGCGCGCCCGAGACGACCCGCGCGCGTAGGTCCTGCCCATGGCAGTAGGTGGGCACTACCAGCTTGCCGTCGCTCGTGAGCACCTCGCGCATCGCTGCGAGACCCCCCGCGAGGTCTGGAAGAAGGTGTAGGACGTTCGCCGCGATCACCGCGTCGAAGCTCCCGGCCCTTTCACCGAGGGCGTAGACGTTGCGGGCTTCGCACCGAACGTTCGCCATGTGGCCCACCCGCGCTCGGGTGGCTCGGACCATGGACTCGGCGTAGTCGGTGGCGAGCAGCGAGGCCACCACGGGCGCGATCGCCTCCGTGACAAGTCCGGTTCCCGACGCGAGTTCGAGCGCGCGCGCTGACCCGCGGACGGTTTCAGCGACCAGTTCGGCCATGCGGGGTACGGGGCCGCCGAACAGGGCCATGGACTGGTCGTAGCGGCCAGCGTTGCGCTCCCAGAACGAGCGTCCGACCTCTTCCCGATGTTCGGTCACGTCAGTCCCCCCGCAGCGAGCGGACATAGGCATAGACATCCAGAACGCCCTGCGCGGAGAGCACGGACTTGAAGGGGGCCATCGCGGTTCCCGGCGATCCCTCACGGATGATCTCGACGCGGCCTGCGTCTGAGTAGAAGCGGGCGTGAAGGGCGTCCGTGAAGTTCGCCGGGGGAGGCACGAGGCCTGAGGATGCCGGCCCGTCCCCCTTCCCGCCAGCCCCGTGACACGACGCACAGTGCGTCGCGAAGAGGGCGCCACCACGCTCGATGTCCGCGCTGTCGATACCAGCGACGGGAGCGTCGTAGGAAGCTCCGAGCGTTGAACGGAGCCGCTCCCGCGTCGCCTCCATCGCGCCCATGTGATCGGCCCCGCCCATGTGATGCCCTGCGTGTGGGTCGGCCGCGCCGTGGTCGCCGTGTCCATCGGGCGGAGGCGTCGCGGCTTGGTGGTCGGCGTGGCCTGCGGCCACCGGGGGGCCTGCGCTCACCTCGTGGGCCGCGTCCGGGGCCTTTGGCGCCCCGGCGACAGGTGCGGAGGTGCCTCCGCAGGCAGCGAGGGCGAGGATGAGGACGTACCTGTGCATGTTGCCTCCATGGGACCGCGACGGGATGCCCACCTCACCTTGGCAGCATCCATGCCAAGCCCGATCTACGACTGAACGCCGACTTCAGGCCGATTGGCGTGACCGTGACCGTCACACGAATCCCGCCACGCCACGACGCTCAAGGTCTTCGGAATCGCGCGGGGTCGATCTGATGCCTTCGAAGGAGGCGGTGCAGGGACTCCCGCTCGACACCCGCCTCCAGCGCTGCGCGGGTCACGTTCCCGCCCAGCTCCGTCAGCAAATCGACGAGGTACGTACGACCAGCAAGGTCCGCGGCTTGCTCGCACGCCGCCCGGTACGTTCCCTGACGCGCCTTCGGCGCGGCGGCGCGAAGCTCGTCCGGCAGGTGCTCGACGTCGATGGTGTCCGCGTCCGCCATCACGGCCGCGTGTTCGATGGCGTGGCGTAGCTCCCGCGCGTTGCCAGGCCAATCCGCCGCCTCCAGCAGGCTCAGCGCCTCGGGGGACACCCGCCAGGCCCGGGTGCCGAGACGTGCGGCTGCGAGCTGAAGGAACCGCGCCACGAGCATGGCGACGTCCTCCCGTCGCTCTCGAAGGGGCGGCAGGCGCACCGTCACCACCTTCAGGCGAAAGAGGAGGTCCTGTCGAAATCGACCGGCTGCCACCGCCGCTTCGAGATCGACGTGGGTTGCGGCCACGAGCCGAAAGTCGGCCCGGATCACCTCGGTGTCACCGACCCTGCGGAACTCGCGCTCCTCCAAAACACGGTTCAGCTTGACTTGGGTGGGCAGCGGCAGGTCGCCGATCTCGTCGAGGACCAAGGTTCCCCCGCTCGCGCTCTCGACAAGCCCCTGGCGATCGGCGTTGGCACCGGTGAACGCCCCTCGCTTGACGCCGAAAAGCTCGGATTCGACGAGGTTCTCAGGGATCGCTCCGCAGTTCACCGCGACGAACGAAGAGCGAGCGCTGACCCGATGAATCTCCCGGGCGACCACCTCCTTGCCCGTCCCGCTGGCGCCGAGCAACAGGACGGGAATGGGCGACCGCGCCACCTTGTCGATCATCCTTCGGACGTTCTCCAGGGCGACCGAGGCACCGACGAACTCGCCATCCGTCCGGGTCACAGCGCGTTCGAGTTCGCGTGTCCTTCGAAGCAGGCGATGACGTTCAGCGGCTCGGGTCGCCACGCGCACCAGGAGGTCCGGCTCGAATGGCTTCACGAGGTAATCGTAGGCGCCAGCGCGCAGCGCGGCGACCGCGTCGGGAACGGCACCATAGGCCGTCATCATCACAACTTCCGGGGCGTCCCCGCGCTCCCGGACCGCCGCCAGGAGGTCGGTGCCCGATGCGCCCGGAAGGCGAACATCGGTGACGACGACGTCGTAGGGGCCTTCGTCGATGAGCCGCAGCGCCGACTCGACGTCCGCGACCGCGTCGACCACGAACACCTCGGCGAGCGCGGCGGCGAGCATCACCCTCAAGTTCTCACGGTCCTCGACCAGCAACAGGCGGTCCATCGTCACTCCCTTCCAGCGGCGACCAGTCGCCATCGCGCGATGGTGCCGCCACCGGTCCGCGACTCGTGGTCGATGCTGCCTCCGGTACCGCGCGCGACCCGCTGGCACACGGCGAGACCAAGCCCGGTGCCGTCGGGGCGTCCCGTAGTGAAGGGCTCGTAAAGCCGGTCACGGACGTTCACGGGGATTCCCGGCCCCCGGTCGAGGACCTCCACGGCGGCGGTTCCCACCCGCACCTCGACCAAGCTCCCGGGGGGAGAGGCCTGAACAGCGTTGCGGATCAGGTTGTCGAGCACGTGCCGCACGGCACCGGGCGAGAGCATGGCGACCAACGCGCCCTCCTCCACGACACGGATGGCAACGTCGCGGACGTCAGCCTCCGGGGTCACCCTCGCCGCGGCAGCACGTGCCGCCGCCGAAAGGGCAATGGATTCAGGCGCTTCCTCGCCGGGACGCGCGAACCCCAGCAGGCCTTGCACGACGCGCCGAGCGTGCTCGGCCTCGGCGCGGACCGGGGCAAGGTTGTCGGCACGCATCGCGGGATGTCCGAGGAGCACCGTGAGCGGGTTCATGAGCTCGTGCGCCACCGCCGCCGACAACTCACCGAGTGCCGCCAGGCGCTCTGCACGAACCCGAGCACCCTGCGCGCTGCGAATCGCGCCAGTCATACGGTTGAAGGCGCGCGACACCGCGGCCACCTCTTCGTTACCGGACTCGTCCGCGGTCACGTCGTCTCGGCCCGCACCGAACCCCTCGGCGGCCGCGCGGAGTCGAGCGAGGGGATCGATCAACCGCAGCTCCAGCCAACGCGCGCCCAGCACGGCGACGACGAGCCCCACGACCGTGGCCATCGCCGTCACCTGCCACGCGCGTCGCGTCGCGCCCTCGATGCGGCGCCGCTGCGCGCGCTGCTCCTCGTCGATCACCGCGGTCAGGCGGCTGATGGTCGTCGCGACGGCCTCGGCGAGGCGCTCGGCAGTCGCGTGCGCCGCGGAAGCGGCCTCACGGTCCAGTGCGCCCGTACGGGCCATTGGCACCACCGTGTCGGCAAAGTGCGCGCGCGAGGCCGCAATCGCTGCCCGGATGTCCTGAACGGCCGCCGAGCTTTCCGGGGGGAGCGCGAGTTCGGCCACGCGGGTGAGGTCTGCATCGAGAGCCTCCTCGATCTCGCCCAGGTGGTGGAGGTGGCCAGTGCCTCCCTCAATGAAGGTGTGCGCTTGATGCACGTAGGTTTCGCGCGCAGACTCCCTCAATGCGTCTACGGCGGCCCGTGAATCGGCCAGGACCTGCTCTCGCTCGGTCGCTTCGAGGACACTTTGCCAAGTCACGATTCCGAAGCCGACCGCTGTGAGCTGGACCGCGGCGAGGCCCGTCGCTGTCCAGCGGAACTGCGACCGTAGCGAGCCCATGCTCACTCCACGGTCATCATGCCCGCCATCCCGGCGTCGCCATGCTCCAGGATGTGGCAGTGGTACATCCACTCGCCGGCGTTGTCGAGCTCACTGACGATGGTGACCCGTGTCTCGGCGGGGACGTTGACGGTGTCCTTCCAGGCGGGCTTTTCCACGGACTCACCATCGATTTCGACGACCTGGAAGCGGTTGCCGTGGAGATGAAAGGGGTGCCGCATCTCGGATTGGTTGTCGATGACGAAGGTGGTCGGCTCGTTCGCGCCGGCCATCACCATGGGGACATCGGGCCAGGAAGCGCCGTCGATGGTCACGGTGCCGGCCATCATGTCTTCTGCGAGCACCCAGCTATGCGCGGGCGCGCTCGCGGCCATCGGTGGCGCGGGGTCGAAGGTTGGCGCAGTGAAGCCGCTCGGGACACCTTCGACGGTGCGGAGCTGGAAGACCGCGGTCTCGTCGTCTCCGAGCGGGTCGTACTCCATCATGTCGCCGCCGGGGTGATGAAGGTAGACCCTTCGATTCGTGACGACGACCTCCTGGCCCACCTCGTCCGGCGCGGCCAACGCCACGATGTACCGCTCCCCGGGCGCGATGACGAGCCGATCGACCGTGTAGGGCGACTCCAGCCAGCCCCCGTCTGTCGCATGCACGGTCATGGGGACCCCATCGATTCCGAGGTCCATGTGCCGCGCATTCGAAGCGTTCACGAGGCGAAGCACCGCAACGTCGCCGGCGACGACCTCGTAGGTGCGGTCCTCGCGGCCGTTCGCCAGCAGGTGATTCCCGAGCCGGCCCATCACCTGATCCATCGCGGTTCCGGGCGGCTCAATCTGGAGCGTGTCACGGTCCAGTAGGACGTCGTCCAACACAATCGGGAGGTCACAGGATGCTGCCGCCTCACCCGGCGCACGGGCCACGATGGAGCCGTAGAGGCCGGCTTCCAGCGCGTCTGCGGTGTCCATGTGGGGATGATACCAGTAGAAGCCGGCGTCCTTCACCTCGAACTCGTAGGTGAACGTGCCGCCGGGTGGTACAGGGTTCATCATCTGCGAGATCCCGTCCATCGCCTCCGGAACACGCAGACCGTGCCAGTGGATGGTCGTCGGGTGCTCAGTGTCGTTTTGGAAGTGCAGGCGGAGCGTTTGCCCCACCGTGACCTCCACCACGGGCCCTGGGACTGTGCCGTTGAAGGCGCGCCCCGCCACGTCGGTGCCCGTTCCGGGGTCCCAGGCCTGCTCGTCCGCCGTCAACGAGACCTCGACGACCTCGGCGGACGGGTTCTCGTCGGCAAGGGGTGAGAACCCGCAGGTCTCTACGAGCCGCTCGTCGCCAGATGGCGTCCCGTTCTTGGGCGTACAGCCTGCCGCCAGCACGGACGAGAGCAGGATCCAGTGCACCACGCGCATGTTGCGATGCCTCCACCCGATCAGCTTGACACCTTGAGCCGGCCCCGTCGACCACGCGGCGGTGTGACGTCCAACGCCTCGTGTGGCCGCGTCGGTCACACTGCCGTCTCTGCACCAAGACCAGCTACTGGGCGTCACCTTGGAGGCTCCATGTCGCGTACCCTCGCCCTTGCGTCCACCCTGCTGCTGATCTCCGCCTGCTCGGGCGGCGCGAACGACACGGACGGCACGAACGACACCGACGCCGAATCGTCGGCCTGCGACGAGGTGACGGCCGGCGATGACTGGGCGTGGAGCGGGAGCTGCATCGGGATGACGATGGGGTGCGAGATCGTGCGCGACGGATGTGAGCTCACGATCACCTGCTCGGGCATGGACATGGGACTGCCGGAGGGGGCGATGGTCGACGGGTCGGCCGTCACGTTCGACGACGGCGACTCCGTGACCGGATGCGAGGGCACCGTCGAGGACGCAAACACGTTGAGCGGCACCTGCGATGGGGAGTGCTCCTGGACGCTCGAACGCTGACCCGGATCGGGCGCCACATCACCGGGGATGTTCCGTCCCGCCGATCTCCAGGAACTCCGCCGTCTTCTCCTCGTCCCAGTCCGCCCCGGGGTCGACCCAGAAAGTTCTATAGGCATATACCCAGCCCGACCACCGCCAGGCGGCGTCCCGCAATCGCCCCGCCGTCGTCGGGGCCACCTGGAAGCAAGTCCGGCGAAGACGCAAGCGGCACTGACCTCCGCGAACACCGCGGGAGGTGGCGAAGAACAGCGCCGCGCGCCTCCGC
>SXGT01468038.1_pt1 | contig 13066 bp, 13 predicted proteins | sample 3176221 | NCBI WGS metagenome assembly SXGT01 (sample SAMN11356862, study PRJNA531348) | freshwater metagenome | isolation source: freshwater sample F1-120 | place: China: Fuxian Lake, Yuxi | collected 2017-12-25
GGTCAACCAGATCGCCGCCTACCCGGGCGCCGCGAGCTACCTGGGAGCCACTCTGCAGCTGGCCGGGACCTGCAACAACTACTGAGTTGTCGCAAGCCTGAAAAAAGTCCCGCCTTCCGGTACCGGAAGGCGGGACTTTTTCATGTGCTCGCTAACCGCGGGGCAACCCCAGCACCTGCTGGGCGAGGATGTTGCGCTGGATCTCCGACGTGCCGCCGGCGATCGTTCCGGAGAAGCTGCGCGCATAGCGCTCGAACCAGCTCGCGTAGTAGTGGTCCAGGTTCATGTGAGCGTAGGGCCCGCTGAACGAGGGGTGGATCAGCCCTTCCGGCCCGGCCGCGACCAGCGCGTTGTTCGCCGCCCGCAGCTCCGCCTCGGCGCCGAGCAGCTTGGGCACCGACACCGCGGCCACGTCGACCTCGCCACGGGCCGCCTTGGCCAACCCCACCGACCCCAGCAACCGCAGCGCCTGATAATCCATGATGGTCGACGCCAGCTGATCGCGCTCCAGCGGTGTGGCGGGCTTGAAATCGCCGATCGAGTTGGCGATCCGGTCCGCAAACCCCAGCCACATCATGGTGCGCTCGTGGCCCAGCGACCCGTTGGCCACCTTCCAGCCGCCGTTGAGCGGGCCGACGAGATTGGCCGCGGGGACCCGCACATCGGCGAAGAAGACCTCGTTGAAGTCCTTGTTCTCCTCGCCGGTGAGATCGGCGAACGGCCGGCACACCACACCTTCGGTATCGGTGGGGATGATCAACACGCTGATGCCCTTGTGCTTGGGCGCGTCGGGATCGGTGCGCACGAAGGTCAGCAACCAGTCGGCGTCGTGCGCCCCCGAGGTCCAGACCTTCTGCCCGTTGACCACGAACTCGTCACCGTCACGAACGGCCTTGGTGCGCAACGACGCCAGATCGGACCCCGCGCTGGGTTCACTCATGCCGAGCGATGCGGTGCGCTCTCCCTTGAGCACCGGCACCGCCCACTGCTGCTTCTGCTCGTCGGTACCGAACGTCAGCAGCGAAGCGGCGATGATGTTCACGCCCTGGGGGTTGAAGCTGTGATAAATCCGTCGCCGGCACAGCTCCTCGAGGTGCACGAAGCTCTGCAGCACCGATGCGTTGCGGCCGCCGAACTCCGGCGGCTGGGCCGGCAGCAACCAGCCGTTGTCGAACAGCAGGCGCTGCCAGTCGCGGGCCCATTGCGGCATGTGCGATACCGACCGCGGACGCTCCAGAGTGTCTGCCGCAGAGGGTAAGTGATCGTCGAGGAAGGCCGAGAACTCGGCGCGGAACTCTTCGACGTCGGGATCAAATTCGAGTTGCATCAAACTCCTCGGCGATGAGGGCGCGGTGTTCAGCGGCACCGCCGAGCAGCAGCTCGCCGGCCTTGGCCCGCTTCAGCGCGAACTGAAGGTCGTTCTCCCAGGTGAAGCCCATGGCTCCGAAGGTCTGCAAGCCGTGCTGGAACACCAGCGTCTGGCACTCCCCCGCGCTGGCCTTGGCCATCGCTGCGGCGATCCGGCGCCGCGGGTCATCCGCGGCGATGGTGAGTGCGGCGAAATAGGACAGTGCCCGAGCCCGTTCGATGGCCACGTACATGTCGGTGGCCTTGTGTTGGATGGCCTGAAACGATCCGATCGGCACCCCGAACTGGTGGCGACTCTTGGCATGCTCGAGCGCAAGATCCAAAATGCGCTGACACGCTCCGACCGTGGTGATGGCCATACCCATCAACGCGATGTGGCGAGACCGCTCGACCAGAGCCAGCGCGGCAGCGGGTTCCAGATCGAGTCGGTCGGACTCTTCCACGCGTACCCGGTCGAAGGTGACCTCGGCGACGTGCAGCACCGGGTCGAACACATCGCGGCGCCGTGTGGTGATGCCTTCCGGGGCGATCACGAAAACCCCCGCGGGCGTGACCACGGCGAGTTGTTCGGCGCGGTCCCCGTCCAGGACGAACTTCGAGGTGCCGTCCAGTTCCCAACCCTGCCGGCTCCAATTGGCGCTCACACCTTCGTATATCGCCGCTCCGGCCTTGGCGGGGTCATACCGCTCGCCCGCCAGCGGTGCGAACTGCGACAGCGTGGCCAGCAGCGGTGTCGGGTCGGTGGCCCGGCCCAGTTCCTCGAGCACGATGGCGAGTTCGACCGCGTTCTCCGGGTCGGTCAGCTCGGTCCATCCGGCGTCCAGATAGGACTTCCACAGCGGGATCGACGCGTCCTCGTCGCCCCGCCCTTCTGCGATTCCCCGGACCAGTGACGCCGGACACTGCTTGCCCACCGCGTCACGCACCGTTTCCTGCCATAGCCGCTGATCAGAGTCGAACTCCAGAAGCATCTGGCACCTCCCGCCTGCACTAGTTCCGTCCGGACGAGAATAGCATTCTCATCAAAGGGGGCGACATTCTCTTTTCGCGTCTATGTAGTTTCACCATTCGCACGCTACGCGACTGACCAGCAGACACTCTCACCAGCAACGATGTAAGCGATACGCTGGAGAACAATGTTCTTGCTATTGAAGAACAAGGATCTACACTGAGGTTCGAGACGTCGCGCTGGGCCGTGCCCACGGCCGCCGCAGAGCTGAAGGATGGACCACGGTGAAAGAACTGCAGGACGGCGCGGGGAACGTCGTGACGACGCCCGTCATCGATACCAGCGTCCACATCTTCGTCGAGTCGAACAAGGACCTCCGCAAGAATTTCCTCAAGGAACCGTTCAGCAGCCGGGGATTCCCGGACTATGAGATGGACTGGTACGGGGCGCCCGGCGGCGAGTACGCCACCCGCACCACCGGCCCGGACGGCCAGTACCCCGGCTCCGATCCCGCGGTCGTCGCCAAGCACCTTTTCGCCGACCGCGGTGTGGACATCGCCATCCTGCATCCGATGACGCGCGGCATCATGCCCGACCGTCACCTCGGCTCCGCGATCGCCGCGGCGCACAACGAGATGATGGTGACGCGCTGGCTGGCGCACGACGAGTTCGGCGACCGCTTCCGCGGCACCATCCGGGTCAATCCCGACGATATCGCCGGGGCCCTGCGCGAGATCGACAAGTACAAGAGCCACCCGCAGGTCGTGCAACTCGGCATTCCGCTGCAGTCCCGAGAACTGTATGGGAAACCCCAGTTCTGGCCGCTGTGGGAGGCCGCCGTCGACGCCGGACTCCCGGTCGCCGTGCACTTCGAGGTCGGCTCGGGTGTCGCCCTGCCGCCGACGCCGAACGGGCTGACCCGCACCTACGAGCAGTACGTCGGGTTCACCGCGCTGAACTTCCTCTACCACCTGATGAACATGATCGCCGAGGGCGTCTTCGAACGCCTGCCTGCGCTGAAGTTCGTCTGGGCCGATGGCGCCGCCGACCTGCTGACGCCGTTCATGTGGCGGATGGACTGCTTCGGCAGGCCACATCTGGAGCAGACACCGTGGGCGCCCAAGATGCCCAGTGACTATCTGCCCGACCATGTCTACTTCGTGCAGGGCGCGCTGGACGGACCCGGCGATGTCGACTTCGCCGGTGAGTGGGCCGGATTCACCGGCAAGGACGACATGGTGATGTACGGATCGAGCTATCCGCACTGGCAGCTCAACGAGCTCGCGGTGCCGCGCAGCTACAGCGCCGAGCAGCGCGACAAGTTGTGCTGGCGCAACGCGGCCGAACTGTACGGGATCCAAAGCCCGGTCATCGCGTCCACCACCGGGGCACAGTAGAGGGAACGAGGAGGCACACCATGACCACCACCGCCAACCCACGGGTACCTGCGCCCGAGCGCATTGCCGTGCGGTGCGTCGACTCCGACGTCCATCCGGCGCCCCGGTCGGGCGAGCTGGGCCAGTACCTGCCCGAGCCGTGGCGTAGCAAGTACTTCGGCACCCACAAGGTCGGCGACCAGATCTACTACGACGCACCCGATTACGCGCACTCCTACGCGATGCGCCTGGACAGCTTTCCGCCGGACGGCGAGTTCGCGTGCAGTGACCCCGAGCTGGCGTTCAAGCAGCTGATCATGGAGGCCGGCGCCGATATCTGCATCCTGGAGCCCGCCGCCTACCCGGCGCGCATCCCGGAAGCGCAGCACGCCATGTCGATGGCGCTCAACGACTGGCAGGCCAACCACTGGCTCGACAGCCAGAACAACTGGCACGAGCGCTGGCGCGGGTCGATCTGCCTGGCCATCGAGGAGCCCGACAAGAGCGTCGAGGAGATCGAACGCTGGGCCGACCATCCGTATATGTCGCAGATCCTGATCAAGGCCGAGCCGCGTCCGTCCTGGGGCAACCCGAAGTACGACGCCATCTGGGCGGCGGCCACCAAACACGACATCCCGGTGAGCTGCCACCTGTCGCGCAGCCACTACGACGAGCTGCCGATGCCGCCGGTCGGATTGCCCAGCTACAACCACGATTTCATGGTCACCTACTCGCTGCTGGCGGCCAACCAGGTGATGAGCCTGATCTTCGACGGCACCTTCGACCGGCACCCGACGCTCAAGATCGTCTTCGTCGAGCACGCGTTCACCTGGATTCTGCCGCTGATGTGGCGGATGGATGCGCTCTACGAAGCCCGCAAGTCGTGGGTCGACATCAAGCGAAAGCCCAGCGAGTACGTCAAGGATCACATCAAGTTCACCACCCAGCCACTGGACTACCCGGAGGACAAGACCGAACTGACCCGCGCCTTCGAGTGGATGGAGTGCGAAAAGATCCTACTGTTCAGCAGCGATTACCCGCACTGGACGTTCGACGATCCACGTTGGCTGGTCAAGCACCTACCCGAGCACGCCCGCGAGCCGATCATGTTCCGCAACGGGATGGCCACGTATCGCAATGTGCCGCAGACTGTGCCGGCGCTCGAGGGCCAGGTTCGGGTTTTCTGACCGATGAGCAACGAAACGGAGGCGGGACGTGAGCCCCGCCTGGCACAAGGACGCGAGCACATCGTCGCCACTGTCGACGAGATTCCGCACGGCTCACACAAACTCGTCCCCATCGGCCGGCACGGGGTCGGCGTCTACAACGTCAACGGAACCTTCTATGCCATCGCCAACTACTGCCCGCACGAGGGCGGTCCGTTGTGTTCGGGCCGCGCGCGCGGCCTGAACATCGTCGATGAGAACGTGCCCGGTGACGCGGTGATGGTGCGCGACAAGGAGTACATCTTCTGCCCGTGGCACCAGTGGGGCTTCGAGCTGGCCACCGGCACCACCGCGGTCAAGCCGGAATGGAGCATCCGCACCTATCCGGTCCGGGTGGTCGGCAACGATGTGCTGGTGCAAGCGTGAGTGCAGAGACCGGGCCGGTACTGACCGGCGGCGAGAGGTCCATCGAGATCAACGGCGGTAACGTCGTCTACGAGATCCTGGGCGAGACAGGAGAATTGATCGCCCTGACCCCCGGTGGACGGTTCAGCAAGGACATCCCGGGCCTGCGCCCACTGGCCGAGGCCCTGGTGGCCGGCGGCTACCGGGTGCTGCTGTGGGACCGGCCCAACTGCGGCAAATCCGATGTGCAGTTCTACGGGCTGAGCGAATCCCACATGCGGGCCGAGACGTTGTTCCAGCTGATCACCCGGCTCGACGCCGGCCCGTGCATCATCCTCGGCGGATCCGGGGGCGCACGCGACTCGATGCTGACCACCATGATGTACCCGGAGATCGTCCGAAAGCTGGTGGTGTGGAACATCGTCGGTGGTGTGTACGGATCGTTCGTACTCGGTGGCCACTACGTCACCCCCAGCATTCTGGCCGTCCGCGGCCTCGGCATCAAGGGGCTGCTCAGCGTGCCGGAATGGCGTGAACGCATCGAGCAGAACCCCACCAACGAGCGGCGACTGCTCGAACTCGACGCCGATGAGTACCTCAAGGTGATGCTGCGCTGGCTCAACGCGTACGTGCCCAAACCGGGCCAGACCATCCCTGGCGTCCCCGACGAGATGTTCGACAACATCACCGTGCCCACCCTGATCATCCGCGGCGGCGAGAATGACTGGGACCACCCCAAGCGCACCTCCCTGGAGGTGAGCTGTCTGATCAAGGGGGCGACGCTGATCGACCCGCCGTGGCCCGAGGACGCCTGGGAGCGGGCCGGGGAGAAGTTCGCGCAGAGCGGCGGCAAGACGTTCTGTCTCTTCGACACCTGGGTGCAGGCCGCGCCGCCGATTCTGGACTTCCTGGGCACACCGCGATGACCTCACTGCACCAGGATGCGCACCTCGCTGTTCAGCGAGGCTTCCAGCGCGGTGTGCACACGACTTTCGGGCACCCGCGCCAGATCGTCTCGGCGCAGGGTCACCTCGACGACATCCCAGCCCTGACCGCTCGGATGACGGTGCACTTCGCCGGTGAGCCCGAATCCCGCCAGCACGCCGTGCGCGTCATCATCGGTGCCGCGGCTGACGAAGGTCAGCACACCGGGAGCCACATCGGTGCCGAACGCTCTGCCGCACAAGGCAACGACCGTGTTCTGTAACGCCTCGGCGTCATCGCCGGCAAGCAGCACCTCCACCTCACGCCGGTTGGACGGCATGACCGAGAGGTCCGCATCAACCAACTCGGCGCCGACCGGGCCACACAGTTGCCGGAGCGTCGCCACGCCCTCGGTCAGCTGTGCGGGCGTCAGTCGACCCGACGGATCCACGTCAACGCGCACCACTGCGGTTCTCACGGCCGTCAGCCTAACGGCGGAAAGGACCAGCCGATCATGACAACCACCGCCACCGAGCTCAGGGTCGACGTCTGGCCCGGGCTCACACCGCGGCTGCTGCGGCCCGGTTCTGGCCCCGAAGATCTGGCCGAGTACGCGAATTCCGGTGGCTATCAACAGATCGACGACTCCGACGTGCTACTCGACGCGGTGGCCGCCGCCGGGCTGCTGGGCCGCGGCGGGGCGGCGTTCCCGTTGGCCGTGAAGCTGACCACCGTGCGGGCCGCCAGGCGTGCCGGCAAGCAGACCGTCGTGATCGCCAACGGCGAGGAGGGTGAGCCGGCCTCGGTGAAGGATCGCTGGCTGCTGCGCCACCGGCCGCATCTGGTGCTCGACGGACTGCGACTGGCCGCTCAGATCGCCGGTGCCGAGCACGCCCATGTGTACGTCTCCGATCCGCAGGCCGCGACGGCGGTGGACTCGGCGCTCGCCGCTGCGGGCGAGCACCTGGGGGCGCTCCGGATCAGCGTGGTGACCGTCGACGCCTCCTATATCGCCGGCGAGGAGTCGGCGGCGGTGCGGGTGATCAACGGCGGACCGGCCAAACCGACCGACAAGCCGCCCAGAGTGTTCGAGGAGGGCGTCGCCGGCAACCCGACACTGGTGAGCAACGTCGAGACCCTCGCGCACCTGCCGTTCATCCTGCGCCACGGCCCGGCCGAGTTCCGTCGCTACGGCACCGAGGCCTCCCCCGGGACCTTTCTGGCGACCATCACCGGCGCGGGACGCCCACCGGCGCTCTACGAATTGCCGCACGGCGCCAAGACCTCCGATCTGCTCGCCCTGCACGGGGTGGATCCCGGCACGGTGACCGGTGCACTGATGGGCGGCTACTTCGCCGGCCTGCTCAACCGGTCCATCGTGGGCGCCACCCTGGACCACGAGTCGATGCGCGCGCTGGGCAGCGGCCTCGGATGCGGCGCCGTCGCCGTACTCACCGAGGACTGCCCGGTCGCGGTGGCCGCCTCCGTGCTGGCCTATTTCGACCGGGAGAACGCCGGGCAGTGCGGGTCGTGCTTCAACGGTACCGCCGCCATGGCAGCCGTCACCGACGCGCTGCGCGACGGCGCCGCCACCGCCGAGGATGTGGCCCGGCTGCGCCGCTGGTCGGTGGTGCTGCGCGGACGGGGCGCCTGCGCAACGCTCGACGGAGCGGCGAATGTGGCCGCAAGCCTGCTCGATCAGTTCCCCGAGCTGGTGGCAAGCCACCTCGACGGCGGTTGCGCCGGCTGCAGCGGGTTCTCCGCCCTGCGTCCCTTCGAAGTTGAGGCGGTGTCATGAGAATCAAACTCGACAGGACCCTGTGCGACGGGTTCGGCATCTGCGCCAAACACGCACCGCAATACTTCTCGCTGGACGACTGGGGCTACGCCTGCCTCGAAGGCAACGGCGAAGTGCCCGAACAGGATCGCGACGCGGTCATGCGCGCTCTGCTGGACTGCCCGGTGCACGCCATCATCGAGATCCCGGCGGCCAAAGGGGACCAGGATCAGACCGCCGACCCCGCAGCCACTACCGCAAGGAGCTGACGTGTCCGCCATTGCAGGCCGGCCACTGCCCCAACTCACGGTGCAGAACGAGTTCTTCTGGACGTCGGGCGCTGACGGACGGTTGCGCATCCAGGAGTGCCAGGCCTGCAGGGCGCTGATCCACCCGCCGGCGCCGATCTGCCGGTACTGCCGCAGCCACGATCTGGGCGTGCGGGCGGTATCGGGGAAGGCCACCCTGTCCGGCTTCAGCATCAACCACCGCTTCGGGTTTCCCGACCTGCCGCCGCCGTACGTCATCGCCGAGGTCGCGATCCTGGAGGACCCCCGGGTCCGGTTGACCACCAACATCGTGGACTGCGACGCCGACGCCCTGGAGATCGGCCAGCCCGTCGAGGTGGCCTTCCAGCACGTCGACGATGTCTGGCTGCCGGTGTTCACCCCGGCCGCCGATCCGGACGCCCCGACCGCCATGCCCGAAGACTTGATTCCGCCAACGGATTTCGCCAAACATGTGCGGCCGATGCTGGGGGGCGAGAAGTTCGAGGACAAGGCGGCCATCACCGGCATCGGCGCATCGCGGTTGGGTCGGCGACTGATGGCGGCTCCGCTGTCGCTGACCATCGAGGCGTGCGAGGCAGCCGTCGCCGATGCCGGTCTGACCTTCAACGATATCGACGGCTTGTCCACCTATCCGGGGCTGGACATCGCCGGCATGGGCGAAGGCGGTGTCAGCGCGCTCGAGGGCGCGCTCGGTCTCCGGCCGACCTGGATCAACGGTGGCATGGACACGTTCGGCCCCGGCGGATCGGTCATCGCCGCGATGATGGCCGTCGCCACCGGGATGGCGCGCCACGTGCTGTGCTTCCGCACGCTGTGGGAGGCCACCTTCCAGCAGTTGATGAAGGAAGGCAAGATGTCCCCGCCGGGCGGTGCCCGCGCCGGCGGCTGGCAACAGCCCTTCGGCGGTATCTCGGCGGCGCACACGCTGGCGCAGAACGCCTCCCGGCACTTCCACCGGTATGGCACCACCCGCGAGACGCTGGGCTGGATCGCGCTGAACCAGCGCGCCAACGCCGCGCTCAACCCGACGGCCATCTACCGCGACCCGATGACCATGGACGACTATCTGTCCGCGCGGATGATCACCACGCCGTTCGGGCTGTATGACTGCGATGTGCCGTGCGACGGTGCGGTCGCCGTCATCGTCTCGGCCGTCGACGTCGCACGCGACCTGCCGCAGAAACCCATCCGGGTCGAGGCCGTCGGCACCCAGATCATCGAACGCCTCGACTGGGATCAGACCACGCTGACCCACGAGCCGCAGGTGCTCGGCCAGTCCGCGCACCTATGGTCGCGAACGTCGTTGCGGCCCAGCGACGTCGACGTCGCCGAGCTCTATGACGGCTTCACCTTCAACTGTCTTTCCTGGCTTGAGGCGCTCGGCTTCTGCGGTATCGGGGAGGCCAAGGATTTCCTGGACGGCGGCCACGCCATCGCTCGTGACGGCGTCATCCCACTGAACACGCACGGCGGTCAGCTCTCCCACGGCCGCACCCACGGGATGGGGCTCATCCATGAGGCCGTCACCCAGCTGCGCGGTCACGCCGGTGAACGGCAGGTCGCCGATGCCAAGGCCGCGGTGGCCAGCAGCGGCGGGCTGACCCCCAGTGGTGTGCTGCTGCTACGGACCGATGACTAGTTGCGAAGGCGAGCGGGAGTGAGGATCGCAGCGAGGTACGAGCGAGGACCGGAGCGAGCGGGAGCCGAGCAATGATTCAGCCACGGCCCCGGGTGGTGATGGTCGGCTCCGTGCCGATGTCCGCCCTGGTCGCCGAGGTCCCCGAGCCACGTGCGGTGATCGTCGCCATCCACGGCGGCGCGACAACCTCGGCATACTTCGACTGCCCCGGTCGCCCCGACCTCTCCTTGCTGCGGACCGCGGCGGCACACGGCTACACCGCGATCGCCCTGGACCGTCCTGGATACGGTGCGTCGGCGCTGTACAAGGACACCATGGCCGAGCCGGCCGCCCGGGTCGCGCTCGCCTCCGGCGCGGTGGACAAGATCCTGGCCGGCGACCCGCGGGGGGCGGGCATCTTCGTCTTCGCGCATTCACTGGGATGCGAACTGGCACTGCGGATGACGGTCGCCGACGCCGGCGCAATCGGCGTCGAGCTCGCCGGGACCGGTCTGCGGTACAGTCCCGACGCCAAGGAGATCCTCAGCCAGGCGACGTTGACCCGCCGGCCGGCGGGACTGCGGGAACTGTTGTGGGAGCCCGCAGAACTGTATCCGGGCGAGGTGCTGACCGGCGCGCTGTCCGCGCCCGGTGTCGCCTACGAGGGGCCGGTGACCGCCAACTGGTCGCGCCGGGACTTCCCGGAACTGGCGGCCGCGGTGCGGGTGCCCGTCCAGTACACCGCGGCCGAGCACGAACGCGTCTGGGACACCTCGGCCGCGGCACTGGCCGATATCGCCGGCCTGTTCGTCACTGCGCCAACGGTTTCGGTCCACGAAATGCCGGACAGTGGGCACAATCTCAGCGTCGGGCTGTCGGCGCAGACCTACCACCTTCGGGTGTTGTCATTTGTCGAAGAATGTATCGCCGCCGGAGCCGGTGGCGCCAAAGAAGCGGAGGCTGGTTGATGCGCGTCGGATTCATCGGACTGGGCAGTCAGGGTGGGCCGATGGCCCGCCGCATCGTCGAGGGCGGTTTCGAACTGACACTGTGGGCCCGTCGCGCCGCGTCGCTGGAACCCTACGCGGACACCGCCGCCAAGACGGCGGATACGCCCGCCGAGCTGGGCGCCGCAAGTGATCTGGTGTGTCTGTGCGTCGTGGGTGACGACGACGTCCGCGAGGTGATCTCCGGCGAGCACGGCGTGCTGGCCGGACTGGCTCCCGGCGGCATCATCGCCATCCACAGCACCGTGCACCCCGACACCTGCGCCGAGATCGCGGAAATGGCTGCCGCCAAGGGCGTCACGGTGATCGATGCCCCGGTCAGTGGTGGCGGCCCCGCCGTCGAGGCGGGCACCCTGCTGGTCATGATCGGCGGCGACGAAGCCGATGCGGAGAAGGTGCGTCCGGTGTTCGCCACCTACGCCGATCCCATCGTGCATCTGGGCCCGCTGGGCAGTGGACAGGTCGCCAAGATCCTGAACAACCTGCTGTTCACCGCGAACCTCGGTGCCGCGATGAGTGCGCTGGCACTCGGGGAATCCCTCGGCGTGCCGCGAGAACGCCTGTGCGAGGTCATCACCCGCGGTTCGGCCACCAGCAAGGCCTTGAGCAGTATCGCCGCGTTCGGCGGCAGCCTGGACAACCTCGCCCCGATCGCCGGTGCGCTGTTGCAGAAGGATTGCCGGCACGCCGCGACGCTCGCCGGCAAGGCATCGGCACCCGAAGGCGCGGTGTTCGACGCCGCCGACGCCGCGCTGGCGCTCATGGAGCACCCGCGCTGATGCGCGTGGGGTTCATCGGCGCGGGCCGGATGGGCGCACCGATGGTGCGCCGCCTCGCCGAGGCCGGGCACCAGGTGCGCGCGCTCGGCCGCACCGAGGAAAAGCGCGGAGCCGTCGTGGAACTGGGCGCCATCCCGGTCGCCGATGCCACCGAGGTGGCCGACGGCGCCGAGGCGGTGGTCATCTGTCTGTTCACCGACGAGCAGGTGCGCGCGATCGCCGATACCGCGCTGCTGGCGGCGGTGCCGGCCGGTGCCGTCCTGATCGTGCACACCACCGGCAGCCCGCGCACCGTCGAGCACCTGCAGGAGCTGGCGCCTCATCTCGACGTGGTGGACGCACCGGTCAGCGGCGGTCCGCACGATATCGCCGCCGGTCAGGTCACGCTCTTCGTCGGCGGCCCCGACGATGCGGTGCGGCGGGCGCAGCCGGTGCTGACCGCCTACGGCAGCCCGGTCCTGCACGTCGGCGCACTCGGCGCGGGCCAGAAGGTCAAGTTGATCAACAACACGCTGTTCGCTGCGCAGATCGGTCTGTTGGCCGAAGCGGCCCAGCTGGCCGGCAGCCTCGGGGTGGACGAATCCGCCTTGCTGGAGGCGCTGCCGCATGGCAGCGGCGCGAGCCGGGCGCTGGACAACGTGGCGCGGGCCGGCTCGACCGCCGCATTCGTCGCGGCCGTCGGCGAATTCATCGGCAAGGACGTGGCGGTGATCCGGCGGACGGTCGCCGAACTCGGCACCGACCTCGGCGCGCTGAACGCCGTCGTCGACGCCGGACTGGGACGCTGAGTTCGGCCCCAAATTGCCTGTTTCACAATCCTGTCGACGGGACTACTGTTAGCGTTACAGTTTCACAGCCTTCCGTAACGCTTCGGGTGAGCGCGCCACCCTGGAGGAGGACCTCAGTATGACCACCGCGGAACTCGTGTTCGACCCGTTCTCGGACGAGTACTTCAACAACCCCTTCGAGATCTACCGGCGGATGCGTACCGAAGCACCGCTCTACTACTGCCCCGAACGGGATTTCTACGCCCTGACCCGGCACGAGGACGTCTCCGCCGCCCTCAAGGACCACGAGGCGTTCTCCTCATCGCGTGGCTGCGATCTGGCGATGGTGCAGGCCGACGAGCCCCCGCAGAAGTCGATCATCTTCATGGACCCGCCCGATCACCGACACATGCGCAGCCTGCTCAACAAGGCCTTCACCCCGCGGGCCGTACAGGCCCAGCGCGACACCATCGTCGAACAGATCGACCACTACCTCGGCCTGATCACCTCCGATGACTTCGACATCGTGCAGGACTTCTCCGGGCCCTTCCCGGTCGAGGTGATCACCCGGATGGCCGGTGTCGAACCCGACTATCGCCAGATGGTGCGGCACTGGATCGACACCAGCCTGTCCCGCGAA
>SXGT01860911.1_pt1 | contig 13066 bp, 8 predicted proteins | sample 3176221 | NCBI WGS metagenome assembly SXGT01 (sample SAMN11356862, study PRJNA531348) | freshwater metagenome | isolation source: freshwater sample F1-120 | place: China: Fuxian Lake, Yuxi | collected 2017-12-25
AACATCGACGACGGCCACGTGGACCAGCTGCCGGTCGTCGACGGAGCGCCGCTGGTGGTGCTCGGTGGGCCGGCGATGCGCATCGGCCTCGGCGGCGGCGCGGCCAGCTCCATGGCGTCGGGCCAGAGCGCGGGCGACCTCGACTTCGCCAGCGTGCAGCGCGACAACGCCGAGGTCCAACGGCGTTGTCAGGAGGTCATCGATCGCTGCCAGGCGCTCGGGGACGACAACCCGGTGCTCTCGATCCACGACGTCGGGGCCGGTGGGCTGTCCAACGCGCTCCCCGAGCTGGTGCACGGCGGCGGCGTGGGCGGCGTGTTCGACCTGCGCGCGGTGCCGAGTGCGGAGCCCTCGATGTCGCCCTTGGAGGTGTGGAGCAACGAAGCGCAGGAGCGCTACGTGCTCGCCCTCGCGCCCGCGGGCCTGGCCCGCTTCGCCGCGATCTGCGAGCGGGAGCGTGCGCCGTGGGCGGTGGTCGGTCACGCCACCCCCGCGCCGCACCTGCGCGTCGACGATGCGCTGCTGGGGGAGCCGCCCGTCGACCTTCCGCTCGACGTGATCTTCGGCAAGCCGCCCCGGATGCACCGCCGCGCCGAGCGCCGCCCGGGCGCCGGAGCCCCCCTGCAGAGCACGCCGACGTTCGAAGAGGCCGCTCGCCGCGTGCTCCGGTTCCCCACGGTGGCCGACAAGTCGTTCCTCGTCACCATCGGCGACCGGTCGGTCACCGGGCAGGTGGTGCGCGACCAGCTGGGCGGCCCGTGGCAGGTGCCCGTCGCCGACGTGGCGGTCACCACGCACAGCTACGAGGGCCATCGTGGCGAAGCGTTCGCGATGGGCGAACGTTCGCCGCTGGCGCTGTTGCACGGACCGGCCAGCGCCCGCATGGCGGTCGCCGAAGCGCTCACCAACCTGGCCGCGGCGCCGGTCGAGCGCCTCGAACAGGTGGTACTGAGCGCGAACTGGATGGCGCCCGCCGGCCACGGCGGCGACGACGCCGTCCTCTTCGACATGGTGCGCACCGTCGGCATGGAGTTGTGCCCCGCGCTCGGCATCGCGGTCCCGGTCGGGAAGGACTCGATGTCGATGCGCACGACGTGGGACGGCACGTCGGTGACGGCGCCGGTGTCGCTGGTGGTGTCGGCGTTCGCGCCGGTCACCGACGTGCGACGTACGCTCACGCCGCAGTGGGTCGAAGCGCCGGACACCGAGCTGTGGCTGGTCGACCTGGGCGGCGGCCGGGACCGCCTCGGGGGGAGTGTGCTCGCCCAGGCGTGGGGCGAGCTCGGCGAGGTTCCGCCCGACCTGGACGAACCGGAGCTCTTGCGGGTCTTCTTCGCCGGCGTGCAGGCGGCCAACGCAGCCGGCGAGCTCCTCGCGTACCACGATCGCTCCGACGGGGGCCTGTTCGCGGCGGTGTGCGAGATGGCGTTCGCGTCGAGGGCGGGCGCGGAGCTCGAGCTCGAGGGGGCGCCGTTGGCGGCGTGCTTCGCCGAGGAGCTCGGCGCGGTGATCCAGGTGCGGGCTTCCGAAGCCGCCTCGGTGCGCGCACGCTTCCCGGGCCTGCGCTGCGTCCGTTTGGGACGCCCGTGCTTCGGCAGCAACGAGCTCTGCTTCCGGTTTTCGGGCGGGGTGGTGCACCGCTTCCGTCGCGACGAGCTGCACGCGGAGTGGTCCGCGGTCAGCCACGCCGTGCAGGTGCGGCGTGACGATCCGGACTGCGCCCGCCAGGAGTACGCCCGCGTCCGGGATCTCACCGATCCGGGGCTCGCCGCCCGCCTCACCTTCGTCCCGGCGCCCGCCCCCGCGCTCCGGAGCCGCCCGCGGGTCGCGATCCTCCGCGAGCAGGGCGTCAACGGCGAGATCGAGATGGCGGCTGCCTTCGACCGTGCCGGCTTCTGCGCGGTCGACGTGCACATGACCGACGTCCTGTCCGGCCGGGTCGACCTCCGCGACATGGTGGGCGTGGCGGCGTGTGGCGGCTTCTCCTACGGCGACGTCCTCGGTGCGGGCGGCGGTTGGGCGCGGTCGATCCTGTTCCACCCGCGCGCGCGCGACGTCTTCGCGGCGTTCTTCGCCCGGCCGGAGACCTTCACCCTCGGCGTGTGCAACGGCTGCCAGATGGTGTCGACCCTCGCGGAGCTGGTTCCGGGCGCGGGGGTGTGGCCGCGCTTCGTGAAGAACCGCTCCGAGCAGTTCGAGGCGCGCCTGTGCGCGATCGGCGTGGAGGAGTCCCCGTCGGTCTTCTTCGCGGGCATGGCGGGCAGCACGCTCCTGGTCCCGACGGCGCACGGCGAAGGGCGTCCGGTGTGGCCGGACGCGGCGATGGAGCAGGCCGCGCAGCCGCTGGTCGCCGCCCGCTTCGTCGACGGCCACCACCAACCCACCGAGCGGTTCCCCTACAACCCCAACGGCGCCCGCGGTGGCGTCACGAGCCTCACCACCCCCGACGGGCGGGTCACGATCCTGATGCCCCACCCCGAGCGCGCCTTCCGCTGGACCACGTTGTCCTGGGCTCCGCCCCAGTGGCGCACCCGCGACGACGCGAGCCCGTGGATGCACGCGTTCGGCAACCTCGCGCGATTCGTGCGGTAGGCGCGAACTGCATCGGCGGCGTCGGGCACGACGCGGCGCCCCGGGGCGCGGGTCGGCGTCCCGCGGGCGTTCAGGCCGAACGCAGCGTCGGCAGAACGAGGTTACCCCCGGGTCCTGCCGGGTCGGGCGAAATTGGCGTTCGCTCCGCCACAGGTTCGCAAGCGAACCTGCGCTCCGCTCAGCCAATTCCGCCCGACCCGTCACCCGCCGCGTCACCGAACCGCACCACGCAGACGGCGTTTGGCACCGCGGCAGCGGGACGCCGAACCGCGAGGGGCTTGCTGCACCGACGCAGGTCGGCGAGCGGGGGGTTCGAACTACGCGCCCGGCGCGACCAACGACTCGAGGAAGCCGACGAGCTTCTGCTGCTCCTCCAGCGTCATCGACGTGTAGGCGGTCGAGGACATTGCCGCTTCGCCGCCGTGGGCGCGGATCGCGTCGTCGAGCGTCGCGGCGCGGCCGTCGTGCAGGTAGGGCGAGCTGTCGCGCACGCCCCACAGCGGCGGCGTGCGCCACTCGACGTCGGCCGCCGGAACCGGCGTGCCCGGCTCGGCAGGCACCCGCACCGTCGACCCGTCGCTGAGCGTGTGCGCCACCATCCCGGCACTGTCGGCCTGCGCCACGATCTTGTCGTTGCCGCGGGTCTGGTAGCTGGAGCCGGCATCGGCGAGCCCGCGGCCCATGTCGTGCAAGAGCAGGTCGGCGTAGATGCCGTCGACCGCGGCCACCTTCTGGACGTGGCACCCGTCGCAGCCCGCCTTGCCGAAGAGGGCGTGGCCCTCGCTCCGACCCGGCTGCCGCGTGAGCTCGGCCGGCGCCGGGAGCGCGCCGACGAACGCAGTGAGCGCCTGCACGTCGCGTTCGCTCAGGTCGCGCTTGGGCCCGCCCACCAGGTCGACCTTCTTGCCCTGCTGGCGCACCGCGGCCTGCATGAGCACCAGGCGGTCCATCAGCTCGGGCTGGAGCGGCTGGGCCTGCCGCACGCCCTCGACCGCCAGGCCGAGCTCGTTGGCGCACGCCGTCCGCACGAAGTCCGCGAGCGAGGCGGTGTGGCCCTTCCAGCCGAACCGCGCCACCTTGCCCTCGGCCGTGGTCGGCACCCGCCCGGAGATGTCGCCGCTCTGGGTTGAAGCGAGCGTGTGCAACACCTCGTCGTCGATCGAGTCGACGAGACCGGCACCGAAGAGCGCGGGGGTGTTGCGCTCGACCTTGGTGCCCGACGACGCGCTCAGGGGGCGCTGGCTCAGCGTGGACAGGCGGTGGTCGACGAAGAACGCCGTCTCCGAGCTCGGACGCACCAGGCGCACGTTGCGCTCCTTGCCACCGCCGCCACCCAGGGCGCCCTGGTTGTGGCACGCCGCGCAGGACGAAGCGTTGTACATCGGACCCAGGCCGTCGCCCCCCTCGGCCGCGCGTTCGTCCCAGGCGACCCACGTGCGGACGAAGAGCTCCCGGCCCGCCTCCAGGGTGGCGGGCTGGGCGGCGGTTGCGGTGGCGGCGAAGCCGAGGGCGGCCAGGGCGACGAAGGAGGGGAGGCGCATGTCGTTGTCTTCCGGGCTGGGAATACGATTGACCATCTGGGTTATTCGGGGTTCCGCGGAGGCGGTGTGAAAAAATCCTCGGTGGGGTTCGGCCTGGTCCTGGCGTTCGGCGTCGGCGTGGCGGTCGCGGGCGACGCGCCCGTGGTGGTGGTCGGCGACGGCAGCGTCACCGCGGCCGAAGTGCAGGAGCGGGCGCGCACGCGGCTCACCGCCGAGGCCGCCCAGGACCCCGCGCAGCGTCGGGAGCTGCTGGAGGACCTCATCGACGAGGAGCTCATGCTCCAGGAGGCGCGGCGCCGCGGCGTCGATCACGACCCCAAGGTCGAGAAGGTGATGATCAACACGCTGTTGCGCGACCAGGTCTACGGCAACGTCAAGAACGCCGACTTCACCGATGCCACGCTGCGCGCCTGGTTCGATGCGCACCGCAGCGAGTTCGACGTGCCCGAGAAGCGCCAGGTCCGGCGCCTGTTGGTCAAGGTGGGGGAGGGCCGCACCGACGCGCAGGCCCGCAAGGACATCGAGCTGTTGCGCAAGGCCACCCTCGCCGATCCCGAGCAGTTCGGTGACCTGTGCAGCGCCCACAGCGAAGACCCGTACAAACGCCGCGGCGGCGACGTCGGGTTCGTCACCGCAGAGGGGAAGCCCGGTCTGGACGCGACGGTGGTCGAGGTCGCGTTCAAGCTGCAGGAAGACGCGCTCAGCGAGCCGTTCCGCACCCCGGAGGGCTGGAACCTCGTCCGCGTCGAGGCCCGTCGTGATCCGATCCAGCGCACCTTCGAGCAGATGAAGGGCTCCGTCCTGCGCAAGGTCAAGTCCCAGGCGCTCGACGCGCTGCAGGAGAAGTTCGTCGCCCGGCTCCGCGCGGCCACGCCCCCGAAGGTCGACGAGGCAGCCTACAAGAAGCTCGTCTGGGCGGGCGAACGGGCGCCCGCGGCCCCCGGCGGGCTGATGGTGCCCCTCGACGACGACGAGCTGGACGAGGCCGACGGCGGCGAAGGCGACGCGCCATCGGGCGACTGATCCACCCGACGTCCGGGGGTAGGGGCGACGCGCCGCGACCGGCCCGGACGCGGGCGGTTTTCGGGCGCGCGTCGCGTGCGGCCTCGGTTATCCTCGCCCGATGAAGCGCCTGCCCTTTTTGGCCACCTTGGCCGCCCTCTCCGGTTTCCAGCTCGCCTGCGCGGCCAACCTCGGCGCCGACGGCATCTTCGACTGGGACGGCGACGGGTTCGGAACCTCCGACTGCGACGACGCCGATGCCACCACGTTCCCCGGGGGCACGGAGCGCTGCGACGGCGCCGGCGGCGACGAAGACTGCGACGGCCGGGTCGACGACGACGACGACGGGCCGACGGGCACCAGCACGTGGCACCGCGACGAAGACGGCGACGGCTACGGCGACCCCGACAACACCGAGGAGTCGTGCGCCGCGTCGGAGGGGTTCGTCGCCGACGGCACCGACTGTGACGACGAGGACGAGGGCATCTCGCCGGGGCTCGTCGAGGTGTGCGACGACGACGACGTGGACGAGGACTGCGACGGCGCCGCCGACGACCTGGACGACTCGGTCACCGGGCGCGACACCTGGTACCCGGACGACGACGGCGACGGGTTCGGGGTGGAGCCCGGCGAGCTGTGGTGTACCCCCCCCGCGGGGATGGACGACGACGCCGAGGACTGCGATGACGAGCGGTCGGGCGTGAACCCGCGCGAGCAGGAGGAGTGCAACGGGCGCGACGACGACTGCGACGGCGGCATCGACGACGACGACCCCGAGGGCCCCCGGAGCGGGACCTCGAACTGGTACGAAGACCTCGACGGTGACGGCTACGGCGGGGAGTTCGTGGGCGCGGCGTGCGAAGGGGAGGCGGGACAGGTCGACCAGGGGGCCGACTGCGACGACGCGAACTCCGGGGTCAACCCGGGGGAGGACGAGATCTGCGAAGACGGCATCGACCAGGACTGCGACAACTCGGCGGCGGCGTGTGTGCTCGGGGACGAGCTCGCCCACTCCAATTCCGACGCGATCGTGCGTCGCGACGGCGGTTTCATGGGCTACGGGATGTCCGGCCCCGTGGACTCCGACGGCGACGGCGTCGACGAGGTCTGGGTGGGCGCGCCGCTCGACGAGGCGGGCACCGGTGGCAAGGGCGCGGTCTACCGGCTCACCGGCGCGCTGTCGGGCGAGCTCGACGCGCTCGACGCCGGCCTGGTGTCGATCCGGGCCGCGGCGGACGACGGGGAGTTCGGACAGCAGGTCCGGGCCGGGCCCGACTTCGACGGCGACGGCCTCGGTGACCTTGCCGTCTCCGCCCCGAACTCGGACGCCGCCACCAGCGGCGGGGGCGCGGTGTACCTGTACGCCGCGCCCCAAGCCGGTGGGTTGGACGAGGACGACGCGTTCGTGTTCATCGCCGGTGACGAGACCAACGACTTCGTCGGCGCGCGCATCGCGGTCGGTGACTTCGACGGGGACGGCCGCGGCGACGTGTTCACCACCCAGCCCAACGACTCCAACGCCGTGGGGTTCTTGGGCAACTTCAGCGCCGGTGACTCACTGCGGTCCAACCAGGCCGACGTCACGGCGTCGGGCGCCGTGTACGGCACGGTGACCCTGGGCGACCTCGACGCGGACGGGATGGACGAGCTGGTCATCGGCGACTACGGCTACAGTCGGCTGTACGTGTACGCCGGCGGTGACCTCGGCTCGCTCAGCAGCGGGGATCGGCTCGCCACGGTCGACCTGTCGGTGTCCGACGCCTCGCTCGGTTGGGCGGTGAGCGTCGGCGTGGACTTCGACGGGGATGGCTACGGCGACGTGTTCGGTGGGGCGCCCGAGGCCAACGACACCGACGGGCTGATCTACCGCTTCGCCGGGCCGGTCGTGGGCACCTACACCGAGGCCGAGGCCGACCTCACGATCGAGGGCGAGGATGGCGCCTATCTCGGCTTTGCCCTCGCCTTCGCGCCCGACGCCGACGACGACGGGAGCATCGAGCTGCTGGCAGGGGCTCCGCACGCCGAAGCGGGCGCACCGGGAGGCGGCGCGGTGTACGTGTTCGAGGGCAACCCGAAGACCGGTACCCGCGATCTCGCTTCGGCGTCGGCCATCTGGTACGGCGACGACGCCGAGGCTCAGTTCGGCGCTGCCGTCGCCGGTGCCGATGTCGATGGCGACGGCATGGGCGACCTCTTGGGCGCCGGCTACGCCATCGCCACGGGCGGGGAGGCCGGCGTGGCCGTGGTGTACGGCGCGACGCGTTAGCAGCGCGGCGCCATGCGTACCCTCTGTGTCTACTGCGGCTCGTCTGCCGGCCGTCGCCCCGTCTACGCCGCTGCGGCGCGCACCCTGGCCGCGGTCCTGGCCGCGCGCGAGATGCGCCTGGTGTACGGCGGCGGGAGCGTGGGGATCATGGGCATCCTCGCCGATGCGTGCCTGGAGCGCGGGGTGCCGGTGATCGGCGTCATCCCCCGCCACCTCAACGACCTCGAGGTGGGCCACCGCGGCCTCACCGAGCTGCACGTGGTCGAGACCATGCACGAGCGCAAGGCGCTCCTGGCGTCGTTGTCGGACGGGTTCATGGCGCTCCCCGGGGGCGTGGGCACGATGGAGGAGCTTTTCGAGGCCTACACCTGGGGTCAGCTCGGCCTGCACGCCAAGCCCGTCGCGCTGCTGAACGTCGATGGCTACTACGACCCGCTGGTGCGCTTCCTGGACCACACGGTCGAGGAGGGGTTCATCCGTGGGGTGCACCGCGAGTTCCTGCTCGCCGGGACCGAGGTGGCGCCGCTCTTGGACGCGATGCAGGCGTGGCGCGCCCCGCCCGTCCCCAAGTGGATGGACCCTCGCGACCTCTGAGCGGGAAAAGAGGACTTCAGAAGGGCGCAGGCCGGCCGATGCGTGAGCAAGATGCCTTCTCGCGCCGCCCACCGCCCCGCGCCCGGGTTCATCGAGACCTGGGCCCCGCACCTGGTGGTGCTCGCCATCCTCGGGGCGGCGATCGGCGCGTTCACTTCGTGGCGGCTCGGCCAGGAGCACAGCGTCGCCGAGACGTTCCCCCTCCCCGACGGGGAGTCCGTCGCCCACTTCCGCCCGCTCAAGGCCCTGCCGGCCATCGCGGACCGCTGGTCGGACGCCGGCCTGGTGGCGGTCCAGGCCGAGGGGGTCCGCGCCGACGGGCACGTCGACGCGAGCCACGCCACGCTCCGGGACCCCGTGGTCCGCTACGTGTTCTTCCGGCCGACCGGCCACGGCGAGGGGACCCGCATCGAGGTCGTGGTGCTGCCGGTAGGCCTGGACGTGCAGTTCGCCAAGGTCACCCAGACCGTCAACGCCAAGTTCCGCCTGCGCAGCGAAGGCCTCGTGGTCAGCTACACCGACGGCCTGCGACCCGCCGCCGACGAGCAGGCGGTCGACGCCCCGCGCTGCTCGGTGGCCCGCCTGTGGGGGGCGATGCCCACCTCCACGCCGTTGCCGGCGGGGACGCGCGCGAACCTCACCTACCGGCTCGACCAGTACCGCCTCGACTTTCCGAGCCTGGGTGGTGGTTATGTCTTCGACAACACGTGCCGGCCGCTACGCTCGGGGCGCTCGCCGACCTGAATCTGTCGGGTAAGGTGGGGGCTTCGGAGTCCCCCATGCGCCTCGCCCGCCTCTTCTGGTTCGCACCGGTATTCGGATTCTCCCTGGCCTGTACGGGCCTCTTGGGGGAGGACACCGCGGACACCTCCGGCGGCCCCGACGCGTGCAAGTGGTTCCGCGACCAGGACGGCGACGGGTACGGCGACCCCGACAAGAAGGACGCCTCCTGCGAAAAGCCCCCGGGGTACGTGGCCAACGACGAGGACTGCGACGACGAGGATCCGCGGACCCACCCGGAAGGGACCGAGGTGTGCGACGACGCGGACGCCGACGAAGACTGCGACGGCGACGTCAACGAGGACGACGACAGCCTCGAGCCGACCGAGTGGTTCGCGGACGCCGACAACGACGACTTCGGCGACCCCGAGGACAGCCAACGTTCCTGCGATCAGCCCAGCGGCTACGTCCGCGACGATCAGGACTGCGACGACGACGATCGCGACATCAACCCCGACGGGCAAGAGGTGTGCGACGGCGCCGGCGGCGACGAGGACTGCGACGGGCTGGTCGACAGCGACGACGACTCGATGGCCAGCTCCCCGCTCCCGACCTGGTACCCCGACGACGATGGGGACGGCTTCGGCGACCCCGACGGCACCACCCAGAAGCAGTGCGATGCGCCTTCCGGCGACTGGGCGACCAACGACGACGACTGCGACGATGGCGACCGCAACGTGAACCCGGACGAGTCCGAGGTGTGCATGAACGGCGTCGACGACAACTGCAACGGCTCGGCCGACGGGTGTGGGCTCACCGGCGACATCTCGCTCGGGAGCGCCGACGTGAAGATCTCGGGCACGACCGGCAGCCAGCTCGGCGTGGCGCTGTGCGGCGGTGGCGACATCGACGAGGATGGCCGCGACGACGTGGTCGTGTACGCCTACCACACCACCAGCGTCGGCGGGGCGTACGCGTTCTACGGTGGCGCCACCGGCACCCTGCGTGACTCCGACGCCGACGTGAAGTTCTCTGGGGAGAGCGGCGGCGACTCGTTCGGGCGCTCCTGTGCGCTCGGTGACCTGACCGGTGACGGGGCCGCCGACGTCGTCATCGGCGACTCGGGCTACGACTACTCGTCCAGCTACTCCAACACCGGCCGTGTCTACCTGTTCTCGAGCCCGCTCTCGGCCACCGAGACCTCGGCGAACACGATCTACACCAACAACACGGGCACCAGCGACTACATCGGAGGAACCCTGGCGATCGGCGACTGGAGCGGGGACGGGCGCAACGACCTGTTCATCAGCGCGTCGGGCGCTGACGAGGTCTTCGCCGACTATGGCACCATCTCCTCCAGCAGCGGCAAGGACATCTGGGGGATCAACGAGTTCGAGGGCGCGCTCGACTACTCCGGGTTCCTCGCCACCGGCGGCGACGTCGACGGCGACGGGAGCGACGACCTGGTCGCCGGCTATGCGATCTCCTCGGTCTACGGGGAGCGGGGGTACATCTACCTGATGACCGGGGAATTCGGCGGGTCAGGGCTCACCCTCTCCTCCAAGGCCGACGCGGTGCTCGAAGGGGACACCAACACGTCCGGGGTGATCGGCTCCGGTCTGTCGATCCGCGGCGATCTGAACGGCGACGGATACGCCGACCTGTCGGCCGGCGATTCCGCCGGCGATGGACTCTCGAGCAACTCTGGGCGGGTTCACGTGTGCTTCGGTCCGTGGAGCTCGGGGAGCATCCTCGACTGCGAGGTGCTCATCAACGGGGCGTCCGGCAGCTACTTCGGGGCTACGACCGAGATCATCGGCGACGAGAACGGCGACGGCGAGACCGACCTGCTCGTGGGCGCCTACGGTGCCACCGGCGATGTGGCCGGCTCGGGTGCGGCCTACCTGTTCCGCGGACCATTCTCTGCGGGCACGCTCTCGGTCAACGACGCCGACGCTTCGCTCAACGGCCCCTCGGGCAACGGGTACGTGGGCGCCACCTTGGCCGCGGCCGGTGACTTCAACGGGGACGATCTCGCCGACCTGTTGATCGGCGGGTACAACATCAACGGCGGGGCGGGCGCGGCGTACATCGTGTTCGGCGGCGGGTTGTAGGCGCCGTTGGGCGGCGCGCCGCGACCGCGCTGGACGCGGGCCGGGGCGGGCGCGCGCCGCGGCTGAACGGTCAGTCGCTGGCGTCCTCGAAGATCGCCCGGAGGCCCGCGGCGACGTCGCTTGGCGCGCAGGCGTCGGCAGGGTCGGTGAGTTCGACGTACAGCCCGCCGGTCGCGTCGGCAGCCTGCTGGTAGCGCTCCACTCCCCAGGTCTGCGCGCCGTCCAGGCAGGTGCCGTCCTGGTCGTGGTACGCGGGGCCGAGCACGCTGACCCGAACCGGCGTCGCGAACTCGGCCAATGTGGACACGTAGGCGTCGGCGTCCGCGGTTCCCGTGGGGGCGCGTCGACTGCCGTCGCCCTCGTCCGACAGGATCACGACCAAGGTGTCGGTGTCGTCGCGGAGGAATCCGGCGACCGAGTGGCCGTCCTCGCCGGAGATGGGCGCCGTCTCGTCCCAGCACCCGCCCGGCGGGTCGCCGGCGGCTCGGCACAACGTGTCCAGCGCGGCCTCCAGGCCCTCCTCGTTGCCGGCGCCTTCGTCGTCGACCCAGCCCGTCGGGCAGAGGCACTGGAGGTATTGTTCGACCACCTCACCGTCCTCCGGGAGCGGGCAGTCCCCCGGGGACCCCGCGTAGCCGGGGTCCGACCGGAGGTCGGCGTCTCTCCAGTAGATGGTGTCGCAGGCCAGGGCGGCGCGGAGCCGTTCCAGGCGGTCATCGTCGCCAAAGGCGACCACCCCGGCGGTCAACGTCCCGGCTTCGCCAGGATCTACGCCGGACGTCCGCCCCCGTGACGGGTCGGCGCTGGTCGTGGTGATGGCGATCTGCCATTCGAGGCCGTCGAGGCCGTCGAGCGCCGCCTCCAACCCCAAGAGGACCGCGCTCGACTCTGTCGCCATGCTCCCGGACGGATCGACCACCAGCAGGATGTCGACGGCGGACGGCTCGTCCGCGCCCGAGGTGTCGTCGCCGGCGGTGCTGGGGTCGTCGAGGACGCCGCTGCACGCCAGGAGGAGCGGGATGAGCAACAGGGCGAAGGCGCGCATCGCCGGAGCGTAACGCCGTCGCCGACTACCGTTGCAGGCGCTTCGGCGCGGTGAGCGCCCACGCGCGGCGTACGTGCTCCTCGATCTCGGACCAGGGCACGGTGCCATCGAGGCGGATCCCGAGCCACCCGTGCACCCCCACGTAGTCGGGGCGGAAGTAGCCCGGGCCGCGGGCGAGGATCTCCGCCTGCAGGTCCTTGGTGCACTTGCAGCTCATCGTGACCTCGCCGCCCGGCGCGGCGCCCGCGGCGCCGAACATCTTGGCGCCGACGCGGAAGGTCGGGTGCCCCCACGTCAGCTCCTCGTGGGTGCCGGGCAGCGAGAGGACGAGCGCACGCAGGCGCGCGAGGGGGTCTTCCGTGGGGTCCATCGCCAGCTTGTAGCCCCGCAACCGCGCGGCGCCCAGGCCGCGCGCCGCGGGGCTCGCGCGCGTCCTCCCCGCCTCAGGGCATCGGCCACGTCCGCATCCAGCTGGGATCGCCGATGTCGATGAAATAGCCCTGGACACCCGAGGAGTTCTCGTAGACCGACGCGGGGGCCAGCACCTCGGCGCAGCTCCCGCCGTCGTAGTCCACGTCCAGGCCGAAGTCGTTCATGCTCGGGAGGCGAAGGCGGTCCCGGACCCCGTCGTGTTCGAAGACGAAGCAGGTGTAGCCGGTGCCGCAGTCGAGGCCGGACACCTCGGTGAGCTCGCCCGCTTCGTGGATGAGCTCGCTGTAGTGGTCGGTGTAGTCGACCGTCGCTGCGCCGAGGTGACGCGCAGCGACCGGGTGTTGGGCGTCGGTGGTCGTCCAGGAGCCCACGGCCTGCAGCAAGGGCACACCGTCCATCCCCTCGTACTCGTTCACCGCAAACGTCACGGTGTCGCCGATCGCGGCCTCCGCACCCTGCACGTCCGCCGGGATCGTCGCGAAGCCATCCGCCACGAAGAACCGCTGATAGTCGGTGTACCGGGGCTCCTCGGCGATCGCCACGACCGTGGCCCCGGAGACGACGCTGGCGGGGTTCCACGACCCGCCCCCGCGCCCGCGGGCGTGGGTGAGCACCTCCTCGAGCCCGGCGTCGTAGTCGGTCGCGAAGGGGGTGTGGGTGAGCAGATCGGCGGGGATCGGGCCCGTCCAACGATCGGTCGGCGTGCACGGGCCGCTTTCCCCGTAGTCGGCGTCGGCGTCGGTGTCGGCGTCGGCGTCGG
>SXGT01443600.1_pt1 | contig 13058 bp, 13 predicted proteins | sample 3176221 | NCBI WGS metagenome assembly SXGT01 (sample SAMN11356862, study PRJNA531348) | freshwater metagenome | isolation source: freshwater sample F1-120 | place: China: Fuxian Lake, Yuxi | collected 2017-12-25
AAAAGTCGAAGTTATTCATATTTCAATGCCTGGACCGGAATCATCGTTGCTGCGCGTAAAGCGGGGTATAAACCTGAAAGCATTCCAATAAAAGTGGAAAATACAAGGGCGAAAATCGGCAGCCAGATGGGTGTATACACAGCAACACTGGGTGGAGCACCGCCCTGCTGGCTGGCTTGACCTGCAAGATAGACAATTGCGATCACATTAATTGCCTGCGCCGCAAGCCAGCCAATAACAACACCGCCAATCCCGCCAAGAAAACCAATGCCTGCTGCTTCGCCGAGAAAAATAGAGAGCACATCACGGTTCGTGGCTCCAACGGCCTTCATCAAGCCGATCTCACGCGTGCGCTCCAGAATGGACATTGCCATTGTATTGGCAATGCCGATCGCCGCGACCAAAAGCGCAATCGCGCCCACACCTCCAAAGACAAGCTGCAAAATTAGAAAAGTATTGTTGATCCCTTGTAAAAACGACTGGGGCGTATTGGCTTGAAAACCCATTTGGGTAATTTGGTCTGCGATATCCAATGCCTGGTCTGGATCCTTTACTTTTACGATAACCTGACTATAGCCAGTTTTATTGTAATTAATGCGCGTTCCATAAGCCCACTCATTTAAAACCCTGCTCTGATCCGGCGGCAAATAGATCGAATAATCTGCTTCACCGCCAGTCTCATTTAGGATGCCCGCCACACGCAAACTGAGTGTCTTGTGGGTTTCGTTGCCGTTCTGATCCCATTTAATAACAACCACCTGTATCTGTTCGTTCAACAATTCTGGAGGCGGAGGTGGTTCCTTACCTGGACGCAGGGTTGGGTCATAAAAATTGTTGGGTGTCATCACCCCGATCACAACCGACCCTTTGGTTAGCGCAGTCGTTCCTTGATCAGCTTCCATCCCAAGGTTGGACAGGTCGTCGGTCGCAATTCCGATGATATTTACGCCGCCTTCCATGCGTTGATAGCGAATGAGTGTTTGCGCACCCAGATAATCACGCGGAATAACCGCACGCACGCCGGAAATAGCTCGAAGTTGATCGAGAGCTGAGTTGGTGAGCAACACTGGCTGCTGCGGCTGACTCGAATCTTTGGAGGGTGAAACAGCGATGGGTCCGCCCCCGCCGCCTCCATAAAAAACACCTTCCCCTCCGTAAGCTGGCATAACGTCAATAAGAGTCAAATCGCCGATGCCATAAAGCTGGTCTGTGGCGCTTTTTTGCAAACCAATTGCCAGAGAGACAAGAATCACGACCGCCGCCGTACCAATGACCACGCCAATGGCGGTCAACGCTACGCGCGCTTTTCGTCGGCTTAAATTGCCAAGGACGAGGCGAAGCAGGTCAAAAAATTTCATATAAGAATCAAAGCGGTAAACCGCCTTTATCCTTTACCGCCACCGCCGCCTGCTGGAAGCGGTATTGGCATTTCCTGAAATGATGGATCCTCAAGTGGAACCTCATTTACAGGCGGGGCAGAATCCAGACCAAATAAACCCAGTGCAAAGCGCCAGACTTTGTGAATGAAACTCTCATCGGAGGCAGCAGGAATGCCCACGTCTTCCATTCCTTCCATGTTTGGGTCAGGCGTTGGCTCAAGGAAGGCTTCCTCAACAGTCACAGTCAAGGTGCGGGTGAACGTGCGAGGCTGGTTGAAATCGTCTGTGTACTCGATGGTGACATCCAATTCCGTTGGGCCAGACATATCTGCCATTAAAGTGGAGTCAAAGGTAAAGTAACCGCCCGGGTCGAGCGAACCAACCAGGGTCGAAGCAGGATCGACCATTCCATTTTTTGATTCAATTTTCATATTTCCCAATACTGTCGTCCGCTTTCCCAAATTCACGATCTGTATCGGCAAGGCACCAGGCTGCCCCATCAAAAACGGCTGGAGCGGAGTGTAAAAGCTAATGTCCAAATTCGGAAGACTGTACACCAACAGCGTGATAACCTGATCATCGTTGACCACTTCGCCCTTGGCATTCACATACGAAAATGTCATCTTCATCGGGTATGCGCCAGGGTTTGTAGATACATTAACAACCAGATTCTGCAAAACCTGTAATACACCACCGGCGGGAATGTCACCCAACGATTGAATATTGGAAGCGCCAACAGGTGCAAAGTTTGTGAACTCACCTCCACCGCCAGAAACGCCGCCAGGTTGGGGTGTGCCGCCGCTTGTCCCTGAGGAACCACCGCCCACGATCATGGTGACACTCTTGGCTACCGAGTTACCCATATTCTGGACGGTAACTCCGAGTTGGAATTGCTCACCCGGTTGAAGCGGATCCACCGTGGATGCGTAGCTGGTGATGACCAATTGGGCATTGTTCACCCCTGTTGGTGTGGCTGTGGGGTATATATCATCGCTTATTCCGTATGCAGGGATACTCAATGTGAACTTATCGGTATATGCAGTTCCTTTGTCATCATAATAAGTGAGTGTCACATCCACAATAACGACACTTTTTCCATAAATGGAATTTGCCGCAAAGAATGTCTGAGCGGTGTCCACATGTCCGCCTGCAGCAATCGAACCAAGAGCCACCACTCCACCTGTATTCGTGGGAACAACATCTGCCGATGTAAATACAGCTTGTGCATTGAAGGCATTGAATGTGCCCGCATTATTAAAGCCGATTTTGAGTTTGAATTCTTCGCCGGTCCGCGCCGCCAGATCATCGGTTTTATATGAGCTAATTACAAGCTGTGGACGACCAAAAGCCGGCAAGATGGGCGTTACCGTTGGAGAAACAGCGACCGAATCTGTCACATCCAAATTAAATGAAGGGGAAAGAGGAACGCCATCGTCAGTGACGGTTATGACATGAGTACCTGTTGCAGTTCCTGCGCCCACAATCGCAGTAAGTGTTTGGGAATCGACAACTACAGTGGTCAACGGAACTCCATCCAACAAAACAACGAAAGAAGTAATGTCGTCAAAGCCTGTACCTGTCACTGTAATCGTCCTATCAACATCATTTATGATCGAAGAAGGTGTGACCGAAACAACGGTTGCCGCGTAAACGGGCACGACCCAGCCTGACAACAGGGTTAATGCAAGAAATGCTGAAATGAAAAATCTGCTCTGAAACTTCATTTGATCTCCAACTATTCAAACACTTAATCTGCTGAAATGTGCGAAACTTCCATCACAGCAGATTGGTACTCGTCTTCGTTAACCACATGCCCATCCAGCAGGAAGATTTTGTGTGTGGCGAAACGGATCATGCGCGGGTCATGTGTGACAACCAGCACAGTCCGCCCGGAGCGATGCAACTCTGCAAGCAGCTGCATGATCTGGATGCCGCTGGTGGTATCCAGATTCCCTGTCGGCTCATCTGCCAATATAAGGCTGGGATCATTAACCAGGGCGCGGGCAACTGCCACACGTTGCTGTTGTCCGCCTGAAAGCTCGGCAGGACGGTGATGCGCACGATCTGCCAGACCCACCTGTTCCAAGAGTTGTTGGGCACGTTTGCTTCGTTCAGCGACGGGGATTCCCGTGAACTGCATTGGGAAAGCCACATTCTCTGCCGCATTCATACTAGTGATCAAGTTGTAGGATTGAAAAATAAAACCCAGAGTACGGCGGCGAAAAAGCGCGAGCGCGTTCTCATCCATTTGATCAAGACGTTCACCGCCAATCGAAATTTCACCCGATGTTGAACGATCCAAACCGCCAAGCAGATAAAGCAAACTGCTTTTACCTGAGCCCGATGGCCCCATGACGACCGTAAAGGTATGCGGCTGAATATCCAAGCTGACCCCATCCAATGCGCGGACAATCGTCCCACCCATTGGATAGTGTTTTTTCAGATCTTTGATGCAAATCAGCGGAGAATTCATAATCCTAGGAAGTTAGTGTCCCACCCAAATTTGAGGTCAGAGCTCCCATTCCAGCCAAAGCAAAAAGCAGGATGAGCAAAACGGCCACCACCCCAAAAATCGCCTTATTTTTTGGAAGGCCATCTGCAATGCCCAATCCCACGATCAACAAAATTGCATTCCAAACAAAAAAGATGTCAAGTTGTGAGAGTATCTTTGCCAGGAACACCGCGCTTCCCGCAAACCCCGAAAGCCCCGGGCTGACAATGGCATGTCCCGCAAGCAGCATGAAAAGCACCCTCAGCACATCACGCACCAAGAAAGGCAGACTGGACCAGCCAACAACACTTAAAGCGCTTTGCATGGTTCCACGTCCGCCGAGCAGAGTCGAGCCAAGGTGTAATAAGCCGCTAAGAATAAGCCAGCCCAACCACAATGCGACCAATGCCGAAACAAGCGGCATCACATAAACAAACACAGCGCCTTGCGTGGCTTGTTGTGCCTGCATAAAATTGTTCTGCATATCGGGAGTCCAATATTGCCAATCTGGTGGAAGGGTAACCTCGCCCATCATGGCGGCACGTGCCTTCAAAAACCCGCTAACAAACACAACAAGGGCAGCGGAAATACTCAAAGCGAACATCGGAGTAAGCCACGAAGGCCTGACTTCACCTGCGATCTCCGAAAATGTCCGTTGCGGCTGCAATAAAACCGAGAGTAACCTTGAAAAATTCAATCGACGCGTAGGGATGGAGAGAGTTGATTCTGTCATTTTCTTTTGTCTCTATGAAGAAATTATGGAAAAAATTCTATCATGCTTTCCAAAAACGGATTCATTCCCTAAAAACGAAAAAACGGCTGGGAAAGTTCCCAGCCGTTTCATTTCTACGTTGGCTAAATATCAAACAAGTCAAATTTCCGTTTAAATTGACCATTCACCGGCGGATAAGCCTGCATGTAGTCTTCCCGCTCGCCAAAAAGTTTGGTGATAAAACCCATGATCCCGCGCCGCATCTGCATTCCGCCTTGTGAGGCGTGACACTCGCTCGCCTTGCGCTTTGCATCCACTGCCGAGCGGACATTCAGACGCACATGTATAGGGAAAGTCACCTCAGCAAGTTCCTTGATATTAATATCCCCATTACGTCCAAATTTTGTGGGGTCTTTGCCAAATAGTGGCATCAAGCGGACTGCCGCCCTCAACAACCCTTTCGGGAAAACCTGAAAATAAAGCGCACGCGGCTTGAAAGATTCCCCAGCCTCGGGGTAGAAAGAATCGTTGTCTGAATTTGCAAAGGCAAACACAGTCGCCTTGTGAATATGAATATGATCGGGGTGTTTGTATCCGCCTATCGGGTCGAAAGTCAGCACCACATCAGGCTTAAGCTTGCGGATATATTTCACCACGCGCCCAGCCACTTCCTCGATCGGCGCGTTGATCTGCGCATCGGGGTGCTGGTTAGCATCCATGCCAGGCATGCCCGAATCTCGATAGCCTAAAAAGAAAACTTCCTTTAACCCAAGTTCCTTGGCCGCACGCATCAACTCATTTGTACGCATCTCAGCGGTATCCTTGAAGCCATTCAAATGCACTTCATCCACCGTGCCAGCTTCACCGCGCGTGGCACAGACATAATATACATCGTAGCCTCTGCTGGCATATAAAGCCAGCGTACCGCCCAAACCAAAAGACTCATCATCAGGATGCGCCAGGACTGCCAATAAAGTTTTTGTCATGTTTACCTCTTTTGCATAGACGTTCAACCGCCTCACAAGTTTACCTTATGTGATAAAATTTGCCCGTCAAAAAAGGACCAATGCGAATGATAGTGATTCTATAGTCAAACCAGCTTTTCAGGGCATCACCCGCTGTAATGATTCAGCCGAGGCTTGCCCTCGGTTTTCTATTTAACTACGGAGTCAATTATGCTTAGCATTCATAACCTTTCAAAGAACTTTGGCATCCAGCCTATTTTACAAAATATAAATTTCAACATCAGCACAGGCGCACGCATCGGTCTAATCGGTCCCAACGGCTCGGGCAAGACCACACTCATGCGAATCCTTGCCGGTCTCGAGCAACCCGACTCTGGGGATGTCTCTTCGACGCGCAATAATTTACGGGTGGGATATCTTGCCCAGGGAATGGAATTCACACCCGATCAGACGCTTCGCGCCGCGCTCGGGCTTGAATCAACAACCCAAACAGATCCAGCCGCTGAGGTAGAGTCGCTTGCCGTCGCCCTCTCCCAAAACCCAAACGACGCCGCACTCCAATTGCGGTATGACCAGGCTCTCGCCCGACTTTCAACATTAAACGTTCAACCTGTCTCCATTCTCGCTCCGCTTGGGCTTGTCCACCTTGACCTCGACTCCCCCGTCACCCACCTCAGCGGCGGACAAAAGACCCGCCTTATGCTGGCACGTGTTTTGCTCGAAGAGCCGCATCTGTTATTGCTCGACGAACCTACCAACCATCTCGACATTGAAATGCTCGAATGGCTGGAAGACTGGCTCAATCATTTTCAAGGTGCAGTGCTGGTCGTCTCACACGACCGCGTATTTTTAGACAACACCGTCTCATCCATTCTTGAATTGGATTCAACCTCGCACACGATCAAAGCCTACACAGGCAATTACACTGACTATCTGGATGCAAAACAAAGGGAACAGGCAAAACAGTGGGATACCTACCACGACCAGGAAATTGAAATTCGCCGCATGAAAGACGATATCAACCGCACGAAACAACAATCCCTGCACGTGGAAATGACAACAACCTCGGGTCAGCCAGGAGTGCGAAGGATCGCCAAGAAAGTCGCCATTAAAGCAAAGTCAAGAGAAAAGAAACTCAACCGCTATCTCAAGTCAGATGAACGAGTGGACAAGCCCTTGCAAGGCTGGCAAATGAAACTTGACCTTGGCGCGCCCGACCATCAATCAAAAGACGTGCTGGTCACAGACTCTCTCTCAATCGGCTACACGCCAGAAAATCCCCTGTTGGAAAATCTCAACCTGTTCATCCGTGCGGGACAACGCATCGTGTTGACGGGTCCCAACGGTGCGGGCAAAACTTCCTTCATCCGCACGGTCGTTGGGATGCTCCCTCCACTTTCTGGTTCATTCCGCTTGGGCGGCGCGACCAAACTCGGGTACATGGCGCAGGAACAGGAATTGCTCGATCCAAATTTCAGTGCCCTGCAAACCATCCAAGCCGTTGCTCCGTTCAATGAAACAGAGGCACGCAACTTTCTGCATTTTTTCCTCTTCAAAGGCGATATTGCCCTGCGCCCTTCCCATGAACTTTCCTTCGGCGAACGCGCCCGCCTGCAACTTGGGACGCTGGTCGCGCAAGGCTGTACCTTCCTCATTTTGGACGAACCAATTAACCACCTTGACATACCTTCACGCGAACGTTTTGAGGAAGCGTTGGAGAATTTTAAAGGCACGATCCTCGCAGTGGTGCATGACCGAAGTTTTATCGAACGATTTGCAACCCACATGTGGGTTGCAAAAGATGGAAAAATTAACAGGTGAACCATGTCAATAAAAAAACACACTCCCTATCAAGAAGTGAACGAAATACTGGACAGACTCCTCAACGGCGCAAAAGATATTCTGGGCAAACAGTTTATCGGCATGTATTTATACGGATCGCTTTCCAGCGGCGACTTTGACCCCAAAAGCAGTGATATTGATTTTGTCGTTGCAACCAAGAATATCCTGCCAGATGAAACAATTTTGAAATTGGAAGTTATTCATAAAGAAATCTGGTCAAGCGGAATGAAATGGGCGGCGAAGCTCGAAGGCGCATACGTCCCAAAGGATTTGATCCGCCGCCACGACCCAAACGGGAATCTTTGCCCAACAGTTAACGAAGGTCATTTTTATGTTGCCCGACTTGGCTGTGACTGGGTCATTCAACGTCATGTCATCCGCGAATACGGCGTTGTGCTTGAAGGCATTGATCCCAAATTGCTGATCGACCCTGTCTCCCATGATGAAATTCGCCAGTCTGTGCTGGGCGTTTTGGATGAGTGGTGGTTTCCGATGCTCGATCATCCCAACTGGTTGGGCGACCGTGGAAGCGAATACCATGCATACGCTGTAATTACCATGTGCCGTTCGCTCCACGCCTTGCAACACGCGACAATCGTTTCAAAACCCACCGCAGCACATTGGGCACAGACGAAAGTCCCCAAATGGAGTTCTCTAATTCAACAAGCGCTCATTTCCCAAAGTGGAGGAAATGAGCCTTTCTTAAACGAATCATTGGACTTTATTCGATTTACAAGAGACAATGTTTTTCAGACAAAATGATGTTTATTAACAGTTTTTACATCCTGCATGAAACTCTACCGGGGCCAAAGTTGATTAGCCCGGTAGAACAGGATAATCAAAAACACAAGCACTAAAATAATCGATATAGATGATGTTAGCAGGTCCTTAAAAGTGCCAGCGGAGGAACCGAAAAACAGGAATCCATAAAAAAGTACATTTAATCCAACCAGAACAAGAATGATTGTCCTTTGTGTTTTGGCTGTCCAACGCGGACTGATGACAACTCCCATCCAAAGCGGCATGAGACCAAAGAATAAACTGGTAAGTATAAGAATTGTTTTTTCACCCATTGCTGTTCTCCAATTATGCAAATCGCCGTTTTATTTTGCCGCCACTGAGCGGATGGCAACCAGGGTCACGTCGTCATCCTGTTTCGAGCCATCCTGGTAGTTAATCAATGTTTCCAACAGATGATCGCAGACCTGTTGGGCATTCTTATTGGATAAATTGCTTAAAGTTGTTTTGATCCGCCCCAGGCCAAAAGACTCGCCAAGTTTATTGCGGCAATCAGTCATACCATCCGTATATAAAAGCAGCGTTGAGTCAGGGGGCAAGGTGATCGTGCGCTCATCCAGTGTAACCGTGTCCCACAGTCCGAGCGCCATGCCCGGGCTGTGCGGGATGCGTTCCACCACTCCATCAGCATGCAGAAGCAGTGGAGTCTCATGGCCGGCGCGCGCATAACTAAACAGGCGTGTTTTCAAATCAAGGATGCCATATAGCACAGTCACAAACTGGGTGGATTTTTGTAAGCGGGTAATGTGGCGGTTGACCAATCGGAGCACTTCACCAGCAGTTTGACCAATATCCGCTTCTGCCATGATCAACGCATGAGCGCGCGCCATAAAGATGGCTGAAGGCACGCCTTTATCGGCGACATCGCCAATCAACACACCCACCTGACCATCTTTGAGAAGGAAGACGTCATATAGATCGCCGCCCACCTGTCGGGCAGGCAGGATGCGCGCGCCAAAATCAAAGCCATCAAGCTTGGGCAGTTCATCAGGCAGGATGCTGAGTTGAATATCTGCGGCGACTTGCAGCTCGCGTTCAAGGCGTTCCTTCTCAATCAATTGCGCCTGAGCTGCTTTGAGATTGTCATACGCAGCTTGAAGCTGTTTGTTTTTTTCGGTGAGGTCACGGAAGGTCTGCGTGTTTGACGCATCAAGCCGCTGACTAAGAACCCCCACCATGGAGCGGGAGAGTTCAGGGAATTTTTTGGTCAGCTCTAAAAATTGGATACGACTCATGGAGAGCAAGGTGGAGTCTCCTCGTGAGCGCACACTCGCTGTGCGATGTCCGCCGGGCATGATCAGACTCATTTCGCCAAAATACTCCCCCACATGCAGTACATTCAACAACAGTTCTTCGGGTTTACCCTCAGCCATTAAAACTTCAAATTCACCCTGCGTGACTACATAGAAATGTTCTCCGGGATCACCCTCTCGGAAGAGGATGTCACGATCTTTCATTTTCCTCACATCCAATGAAGCAAGGATTTGATTCAATTCCTTGTCAGGCAGGTTTGCAAATAAGGGAATTTTCGACAGCAGATTAACGGTCATATTAAACTACTTGTGGGTCAAATCCATTACTTCTTTCCCGGCGAGTTTATCCTGTATCCGTTGTGTGACCAGATCCAAATGGACTGCCTGGTTGACGTAATCAAGATCATCTGTCTGAATGGTCAACACGGGGCAAAGATCGAAGGCACCAAGCCATTCATCGTAAAAGGTATCGAGCAAAGCCAGATAATCCGGAGTAATGCCTGTTTCCATATTACGAGCACGCCTGCGGATACGATCCATAAGAACAGGCACAGGCGCTTTGAGATAGATCAAGAGGTCAGGGCGGGGTAACCCGCTGACAACAACTTCAAACAAGCGGCGATAGGCAAGATAATCACGCTCGCCTAAATTCCCCATGTGATGCAGGGCGCGGGCGAAGATATGGGCATCCTCATAAATGCTTCTATCGAGAATGGCAGAACGTGTATCCCTTGAAGCTTCAAGATATTGATCCGCACGATGACCTAGAAAGAAAACCTGCAAATGAAAAGACCAGGCATGCATATCTGAATAAAAATCAGAGAGATAGGGATTGTCAGACACTGACTCATAACCTGTCCACCAGCCAAGTCGGGTGCCAATACGTTCGGTGAGGGTGGTTTTTCCAACACCAATGTTTCCAGCAACTAAAACCAGATGTTTTGCCATAATTAATTTTATTTTATCACGGCAGGTATGGCAGTGAGCAATAACAAGCGATGGTTATTTCTCGTATCATACAGTTTCGAGCGTACCCTTTCTCTTTGCTTGTGTTTCAAACCAGGCAAAAAGGAAATACCCAAGCAGGCCATACATTACTCCAATGCTGATCTCGCTGAACAATAATGGCGAGATCTCGCTCAGGCTTGCGCCAGCGGCAAGAGCGCGCGAGGCAGCAATCCCGCGTGTGAGCGGCAGGATATTGGAAATGAACTGCATCCATGCGGGCAGGTCGGCAATGGGAACGTTTGCGCCGGAGAAAATCAGCAGGGAAAAATAAACAAAGTTATTCACAAACATCACATTGGCTGTAAGCAGACTCAGGCAACCCATCAGCAAGCCAAGTCCGCAGGTGCTGAAGGTGGTGATGATAATCGTTAAACCGAGAGCAGACAGGTCGGTATGGGAAAGATCGAGTCCCATGAGCAGGACACCCCAGGTTAATGCAATCACCACCCCGATGGCGCCGTCAATGACATGCATGAAGGCTCGTCCGAAGAAGATCATGAATCGGTTGGCAGGAGTCCCAAAGAGGTAGGGCAATGTCCCGGCATCGCGATCCCCGCCCACGCTCATCGTCACTCCAAAAATCCCGCTGACGGAAGTGATCTGGATGGCATTTCCAATGACAAAAAAATCTGAGCTATTCTTTCCTGAGGCAGAAGTTCCGAGAAATACGAAGAAAAACATTTGTGCCAGCGGCATAAATATCTTGGACGCCATGTATGTGACTGGTCTCAGCCATGCGAACAAGGCGCGGTAGGAAAGCAGTGTCCCCTGCCAAAATAAACGGAGGTTTTTACTGAATGTCTTCATGGGTTAATCCACGTCCAAGGTTGCATCAACGCGTGCTTTGTAAAGCATGATCTTAAAGAGCTGGCTGGCGATGACAAGGTCAACAAGGCTGAAGATCAACATCATGCCCCACGCAAATGCGATTTGACTGAATGGCATTACAGCAGTTGATGTGCCATGCAAGGCAATTGCCGCCCAATAAGGCGGAAGCAGATAACTGATGGGGGTCGACCAATTCGGCAGCAGCGCAATGGGAAACAAAAATCCGCATAAAATATAAACGGGAAACTCCATCGCGTTTTGCCATTGCTGCACACTACGATACATCACGAATACTGGCGCAATGGTGAGTCCAAAACAAATAAACGCGAACATACTTAGAAACAATGTAACAAAAAACAGGAATGGCTGTGTAAGCGAAAGCGAGTAACCAAAAAGAAATGCCGCCAGAAAATACGAGACCACCATCGAAAGCAGGGATTGGAACACATTGGCTAGATTCTTACCAAACACAATTACGTCAAATGGAGTTGGCATCCCGACCAAAGATTCAAGTGTGCCCGTCCAACGCTCGACGTTGATACTGTTCCCGGAAACGAAAAGCAGGCTGCTCCACAACCCAGTCAAGCCGCTGCCCACAACTACGAACATGGCAAAATCTGCGCCTTTTTCCCTGAGCATGAACAAGGCGAGGATGGCAATGATCATTGGCTGAAAGATGATTGCGAACAAAACAAAGCCGTCATTCAACAGTGTGCGGAAGGACATCTCCGCCACGATCAAGACTGTTCGCCAATACTTGAAGAGATTTCCATAGTTCATGAAGCACCTCCTACGAGGCGGACATAGGCATCTTCCAGGGTTGGCTCGCGCACGATCACCCGCCCCACCCGCTGACCATCCAACGCGGCCATTACATCTGGTACTGCCTCAGCCCCACGTTCGGTCTGGATCAGGAGCATTTGCTTCTGCTCACGATCTTCAACAGAAAGCGCATCCACAAAAGGCAAGGCACGCAGTTTTTCGATCACAACCTCAGACGCGCCAAAGGTTTCCACTTCAACAACCGAAAGGTCAGAAACGTGCTTCTTCAATCCACCGGGCGTATCCAACGCAATGACGCGCCCCTTGTTGATGATGGCAATACGGTCTGAAAGCGCATCGGCCTCGAACATGTAATGTGTCGTCAACAAGATCGTCTTCTTTTGAGATTGCAGATCCAGAATCACATTACGGAATTCACGCGCTCCAACCGGGTCAAGGCCAATGGTCGGCTCATCCAAAAATAAAATATCCGGATCATGCAAAAGCGTGCGAGCCACGTGCAGGCGCTGCTTCATGCCGCGCGAGTAACCACCAACCCGTTCATTCCCACGCCCCTTTAAGCCAACCATTTCCATTAAATATGGAATTCGCTTTTTGGAAACCTCAGGCTCGACGCCGTACAAACTCGCAAAATAGCGCAGGTTATCATCACCTGAAAGGCGCCAATACAAGCCGCGCTCGCCGCCGAAGATAAATCCGATCCGCTTGCGGACTTCGTTGGCATGTTTAACAACATCAAATCCCGCCACTCTTGAAGAGCCAAGGGAAGGAATTAATAAAGTCGTCAGCATCTTCACAGTTGTCGTCTTGCCTGCGCCATTTGGTCCAAGCAAGCCAAATAACTCACCCTGCTGCACATCAAAAGAAATATCATCCACAGCAACCACTTCCTTGACGGAACGGTTGAAGACGCCGATCTGCGCACGGTATACACGTCGTAAATGTTCAACTTCTATTGCGTTCATTTGATTCCTTTATTAAAGAAAAAGTATGAAATGA
>SXGT01356141.1_pt1 | contig 13057 bp, 7 predicted proteins | sample 3176221 | NCBI WGS metagenome assembly SXGT01 (sample SAMN11356862, study PRJNA531348) | freshwater metagenome | isolation source: freshwater sample F1-120 | place: China: Fuxian Lake, Yuxi | collected 2017-12-25
CGCGATGCCGGAGGGCGGGCAGCTGACCATCGCCGCCAAGGTCCGCACCGTCCGCGCCGGGCAGGAGCCGGTCGCCGCGGGCGAGTACGTGCAATTGTGCGTGTCCGACACCGGGGTCGGCATGGACGACGCCACCGTCGCGCGCGCGGTGGAGCCGTTCTTCAGCACCAAGGGGATCGGGCGTGGCACCGGGCTCGGTCTGTCGATGGTCCACGGCCTCGCGCTGCAGCTGAAGGGCGCGCTACACATCCGCAGCCGCCGCGGCCTTGGCACCACGATCGAGCTGCTGTTCCCGGTCGCGCGCGCCGAGGCGGCCGACGCGCCCGAGGCGGCCCCCGAGCCGCGGCTGCAGCGCGTCGGCCGCGCGCTGCTGGTCGACGACGAGGAGGCGGTGCGGGCGAGCACCGCCGATATGCTGGTCGACCTCGGCTACGACGTGGAGGAGTTCGGCAGCGCCGAGGAGGCGCTCGCGCACCTTGCCGAGGGACCGCCCCCGGCGCTGGTGGTCAGCGATCATCTGATGCCCGGCATGACCGGCGCCGACTTCGCGCGCCACGTGCAGGAGCGGATGCCGCAGGTGCCGGTGCTGCTGATCTCGGGCTATGCCGAGCACCAGGGCGTCCCCCTCGACCTCCCGCGCCTCACCAAGCCGTTCCGCCAGGCCGAGCTCGCCGCCGCGCTGGAGGAGCTGACCTCGGGGTGAGCGCACCGGGCGAAAAGCCTTGATAGCGCTAACCGGGAGGCGCATCGTCGCGAGCGGAAGAGGAGAAGGGCGATGACCGGGCGCGAATGGGATCGCCGGACGATGCTGGCGGGGCTGGGCGCGGCGACGGTAAGCGGCGCTGCGCGAGCCGCACCGGCGCGCAAGCTCGGCTACGCCATCGTCGGGCTCGGCGGCTATGCGACGCGGCAGATCATGCCGCAGTTCCGTGACTGCCGATACGCCCGCCTGACCGCGCTGGTCAGCGGCACGCCCGCGAAGCTCGCGCGCTACGGCGCCGAGTACGGGGTCCCCGCGACCCACCGCTACGGCTATCGCGACTTCGACCGGCTGCGCGACAATCCCGACGTTGACGTGGTCTATATCGTCCTGCCCAACGCGCTCCACGCCGAATATGCGATCCGCGCCAGCCGCGCGGGCAAGCACGTGCTGTGCGAGAAGCCGATGGCAGTGTCGGTCGCGGAGGCCGAGGCGATGATCGCCGCCGCGCGGGCCGCCGACCGCAAGCTGATGATCGGTTATCGCTGCCATTTCGAGCCGCACAATCTGCGCGCGATCGAGCTGGTGCGCGCGGGCGCGGTCGGGCGGCCGACGCTGGTCACCGCCGAGCACGGCTTCTTCGCGCAGCCGGGGCAATGGCGGCTCGACCGCGCGTTGTCGGGCGGCGGGTCGCTGATGGACATCGGCATCTACAGCCTCAACGCCGTGCGCTACCTCGCCGGGGAGGAGCCGGTCGAGGTGGTCGCGACGCAGTGGAGCGACCCGGCCGACCCGCGCTTCCGCACCGTCGAGGACCGCATCGACTTCCAGCTCCGCTTCCCCTCGGGCCTGATCGCCAACGGCGTGTCGAGCTATTCCTCCGCGCACAACGCCTTTCGCGTGACGGGGACGAAGGGATGGGTGGGGATGGAGCCGGCGACCGGCTACGACGGGCATCGTCTCTGGGCGCGGCGCGACGGGCGCACCGAGGAGATCGTGCTGCCGCCGCCGGCGAGGAACCAGTTCGTGGCGCAGCTCGACCATCTGGCGGAGAGCGTGCTGACCGGCATTCCGCTGCGCGCGTCGGGGGAGGAGGGGCTGCGCGACATGCGGCTGATCGCGGCGATCTATCGTGCCGCGCGCGAGCGGCGTGCGGTGAAGGTGGCATGATGCGGATCGGACGCCGCAAGCTGCTGGCGGGGGCCGCCGCGGCCTGGGCGGTGCGCGGGCACGCGGCGGACGGGGGCACGATCGTCCGGCTCGATCCCGAACTTGACACGCTGATCGACCGCGACGCCGCGATCGAGGTGATCGCGCGCGGCTACCGCTGGAGCGAGGGGCCGGTGTGGGTCGCGCGCGGCGAGTTCCTGCTCTTCTCGGACGTGCCCGCGAACGTCGTCCATCGCTGGCGGCGCGGGGAGAGCGCGCGGCCGTTCCTGTCGCCCTCGGGGCTGCAGGGGCCGATCCCGGCGGGGGTGCGCGAGGCGGGCGCCAACGGCCTCGCGATCGACGCACGCGGCGCGCTGGTGATGGCGGATTCGGGCACGCGCGCGATCGTGCGGGTCGACCTCGCCTCGCGGCGGCGGACGGTGCTGGCCGACCGCGTCGAAGGCAGGCGCTTCAACAGTTGCAACGACCTCGCGATCGGGCGCGACGGGACGATCTACTTCACCGATCCGCCCTATGGGCTAGAAGAGGGCGACGCGTCGCCGCTGAAGGAACTCGCGATCAACGGCGTCTACCGGATGCGGCCGGGCGGGAAGCCCGAGCTGATCGACGGCACGCTGCGGCGGCCCAACGGCGTAGCGCTGTCGCCGCGCGAGGACCGCCTCTACGTCGGCTGTTCGGACGAGGCCGCGCCCGAGGTGCGCGTCTATGCGCTGGGAGCGGGCGCCGCACCGATGCAGGGCCGGCGCTTCGCCGACTTCGCGGCGGAGCTGGCGCGCGGGTGGCCAGGTCTGCCCGACGGGCTGAAGGTCGCCCGGACCGGGCACGTCTTCGCGACCGGACCCGGCGGGCTGTGGGTGCTGGCGCCCGATAGCCGGCGACTCGGGCGGATCTCCACCGGCGCCGCGATCTCGAACTGCGCCTTCGGCGAAGGTGGGCGGGCGCTGTTCCTGACGTCGGGCGACCGTGTCGCCCGCCTGCCGCTGCGGCGCCCGCTCGCCTGACCGGGTGCGCGCGGAGACCGCAGATTTCGGTCGGTCTTGAGGCTGCTACATATCGCTCACATCGCGGCGACGACGATCGCGGCGTCCTGGTGATGCTTGGAGAATAGGCTCGTCAAATTCCAGTTGGCGCTAATACAAGAACGCGCTAATGTGAGCGCTACCTAAAGTCGGCGCGGTCGAACCGTCGACAGTGGCAGGAGAGGAAGAGGATGGTTTCTCGTTGGCATCGTTCGTGCCTGGCGCCGGGCGCGCTCCGCATCGGGGCGTCCACGATCGCGCTGGCCGTGGCCGCCGTCGGCCCCGCCGCGGCGCAGGTCGCGACCCCGCCCGCGAGCCAGGAGGCCGTGCCGGCCGACGAGGCGGGCGACGAACTGGTCGTCACCGGCCGCCGCGCCGCGTTGCAGGCCGCCGACGAGCGCAAGCGCCGCAGCGAGACGATCGTCGACTCGGTCGTCGCCGACGACGCCGGCAAGCTGCCCGACAATTCGATTACCGAGGTGCTTCAGCGCGTCTCGGGCGTGTCGATCGTCCGCTTCGCCGCGCTCGGCGATCCCGATCACTTCTCGGTCCAGGGATCGGGCGTGCAGGTCCGCGGCCTGACCGGCGTCGCCTCGCGCCTCAACGGCCGCGAGATCTTCAGCGCCAACAACGGCCGCGCGATCCTGTGGAGCGACGTGACCCCCGAGCTGATGGCCGCGGTCGACGTCTACAAGGCCTCGACCGCCGACCTGATCGAGGGCGGCACCGGCGGCCAAATCGACCTGCGTACCAAGATGCCGTTCGACTTCGACGGCGGCCTCCACCTCGCCGCGACGGGCGAGCTCAGCATGGGCGACATGGCGCAGAAGCTCGATCCGATGGGGTCGTTCCTCGCCACCAAGACCTTCGACACGGGCATCGGCCGCATCGGCGTGCTCGCCGACATCGCCTATAGCCAGTTCAGCTCGCTGTCGCAGTTCATCCGCACCGAACCCTATTTCCGCACCAACGTGGGCGGGAAGGACTATTACATTCCCGGCGGCTTCACCTACGGCGACGAGGCGTTCCGCTACCGCCGCTACGGCATCTACGGCGCGGTGCAATGGGCGCCGACCGACTCGCTGACCTTCACCGGCAGCTTTTTCCAGACCCGCTACAAGAGCCAGTCGAGCGACTATGGCGCGCAGGTCTCGTCGCAGACGCTGGCGGTCGATCCTGCCAGCAGCAGCTTCGACGACAACGGCCTGCTGCTGAAGACGAGCAACCTGTTCAACCGGGACCCGAACACCTTCGCCGCGGGCGGCACCGTCAACAGCAGCGGCAACAAGGGCTTCGTCAGCAGCAACACGCGCACGCGCGACTATTCGCTGTCGTTCGTCTGGGCGCCCGACGACGGCCCGCTGTCGGTGAAGGGCGCGATCCAGCGCGTCGATTCCAAGCAGATCTACGACCGCCTCGACATCTTCCGCGAGGTGAGCTTCGGCCCCGGCTTCGGCATGGACCTGACCGGCGACCTGCCCGTCATCACCGTCACGCCCGCGACGCAAGCGGGCTTCGCCGATCCGGCCAATTACTTCTGGTCGGCCTCGATGCCGCACAACGAGAACAACACGGGCCGGCTCGACACCGCGCAGCTCGACGCCGAATACAAGTTCGACGACGACTTCTTCCGCTCGGTGAAGGTCGGCGGCCGCTACGCCAAGCGCACCGAGCGCGACTTCGCCAACGGCTACAACTGGACCGCGCTCGGCCGCGGCTGGAACGGCGACCCGCAGCTGACCTACGCCAACGCGGCGCCCGGCGACGTCGCGGTCCACGCCTTCAAGGACTTCTTCCGCGGCGACACGACGCTGCCCGGCAACCTCATGTTCGCGACCGAGGACCTAGCCGAGCGTTTCCACAAGGACCGCACCGGGCTGGTGCAGTCGCCGCCGGCGGGCTTCTGCCCGCCGGGCACCGAGTTCAACTGCTCGGCCTCCGGGCCGCTGCCGTCGAGCACCTACGGCGGGGCGTCGGGCATTCGCCCAGTGGGCTTCGTGCTTCCCGACGACCGCGTCGACAACCGGACAGAGAACCTCGCCGGCTACGCGCTGCTGCGCTTCGGCGCCGCGGGCGACGCGCCGGGCCTGTCGGGCAACGTCGGCCTGCGCGTGGTCAACATCAAGAACGAGGGCAGCGGCTTCATCCGACAGAACGCCAACACCTTCATCCGCAACGGCCAGACGCTGACGCTGGGCAGCCAGGCGATCGCGCGCGGCGGCAAGACCGACTTCACGCGCTTCCTGCCGTCGATCAACCTCGAATATGCGCCGACGCCCGACACCAAGATCCGCGGCGGCTACAACATCACGCTCGACCTGCCGACCTTCAACGCGCTGCGCGCCTCGGGCAGCATCGGCGTCGCCACCACCGCCAACCCGGTGCAGGGACAGCCCGGCATCTTCACCAACTTCACCGCGGAGACGGGCAACCCGCTGCTGAAGCCGACGATGTCGAACAACTTCGACCTGTCGTTCGAATATTATCCCAAGCCCGGCACGTCGTTCCACGTCGCGCCCTTCTACAAGCGCATCACCGACCTGCCGATCTTCTCGCTGACCACGCGCAACGTCACCGTCGTCTATTCGAACGGGACGACCGAGGACGTGCAGGCGGCGGCGACGGACTATGTCAACGCGACCGAGGCGGCGACGGTGAAGGGGGTCGAGGTCGGCGGTCGCTTCTTCCTCGACCTGTTCAATGCGGAAGGATGGCTGAGCGGGTTCGGGTTCGAAGGCAATTACACCTTCATCGACAGCAAGAACCCCGGCGACCTCTATCGCGACATCAACGGTACGATCCGCAACGACGCGCCGCTGGTCGGGCTGTCGAAGCACAACTTCAACGCGGCTCTGCTGTACGAGCGGCAGGCGGTGTCGGTGCGCGTCGCCTATTCGTGGCGGTCGAAATATCTGCAAACCACCAATTCGAACGGCACCAACCCGACCTACACCTATTATTCGGCGCCGGGGGCCGGCACGCCGATCCAGATCGCGCTGCCGGTGTATGGCGACAATTACGGCACGCTCGACGCCGGCGTCCGCTTCAAGGTGACCGACCGCTTCTCCTGGGGCGTGCAGGGCACCAACCTGACCGCGTCGACGCAGCGGACGATCATGGGCGGCTATCCGGGCGGCGCGCTGGTCGGGCGCAGCTGGTTCCAGAGCGACCGGCGCCTCGCGGTCGGCATCAACCTGGCCTATTGAGGCCGGACCGGCCCGCCGTGCTGGGCGGCGGTCCGGCGGGAGGGAGATGATGCGCAAGCGCGTCCTGATCGTCGGCGGCGGCACCGCGGGCTGGCTGACCGCCGGCTATCTCGCCAAGCGGCTCGGCGCCGACCTGCCGGGCGGCGTGGCGATCACGCTGGTCGAATCCGCCGACATCGGCATCCTGGGCGTGGGGGAGGGGACCTTCCCCACGATCCGCAACACGCTGGCGACGATCGGGATCAGCGAGACCGACCTCGTCCGCCATTGCGGCGCCAGCTTCAAGCAGGGTGCGAAGTTCGCGCACTGGCGCTTTGCGCCCGGCCAGCCGGGGCCGGACCATTACACCCATCCGTTCCAGGTCGCGGCGGCGGACAACGGCCTCGAGCTGCTGCCCTATTGGCTGCTCGGCCACGGCGGCACCGCCAATTGGGACGAGGTGTGCAGCCCGCAGAAAAAGGCGGCCGACGCGCATCGCGCGCCCAAGCTGCCGAGCCATCCCGATTACGTCGCGCCGCTCAACTACGCCTTCCACTTCGACGCGGTCGCGCTCGCGGCGCTGCTGCGCGACAAGGCGGTGGCGAACGGCGTGACGCACGTGGTCGACACGATCACGCAGGTGCGCGTCGGCGAGGACGGCGCGATCGACCGGGTCGAGACCGCGGCGCACGGCTGGCTGACCGCCGACCTCTACGTCGACTGCACCGGCTTTCGCGCCGAGCTGATCGGCAAGGCGCTGGGCGTCCCCTATCGCTCGTGCCGCGACGTGCTGTTCTGCGACAGCGCGCTGGCGATGCAGGTGCCGCACCGCGACGCGCGCGAGCCGATCGTGTCCTACACCGTCGCCACCGCGCAGGAGGCGGGGTGGATGTGGGACATCGGTCTCGACCGCCGCCGCGGCGTCGGCCACGTCTTCTCCTCCGCGCACACCGACGACGCCACCGCCGAGGCGCGGCTGCGCGCCTATGTCGGCCCGGCCAATGCCGACCTCGACATGCGCAAGATCCGCTTCGAGGCGGGGTATCGCACCGTCAATTGGCAGAAGAACTGCGTCGCGATCGGCCTGTCGAGCGGCTTCTTCGAGCCGCTGGAGGCGACCGGGATCGTCTTCTCCGAAGTGGCCGCGGGGATGGTGGCGAACCTCTTTCCCTGGGGCGGCGATTACGAGACCTCGGCGCGCCAGTTCAACGCCAACATGCTCGCGCGCTACGACCGCGCGCGCGACTTCATCAAGCTGCATTACTGCATCTCGGAACGGCGCGACTCCGACTTCTGGCGCGACAACGTCGCCGCCTTCTCGATCCCGGACAGCCTGCACGAGTTGCTCGACCGCTGGCGCTTCCGTCCCCCGACCGAAATCGACACCGACGCCAATGTCGACATCTTCACCGAGGCGAGCTGGCAATACGTCCTCTACGGCATGGGGTGGAAGACCGACCTCACGGCGCGCGCCGGCGCTTATCGCTACGCCGAGGACGCGCGGCGCGCCTTCGCGGAGGTCGAGCGGCAGGCGGCGTTCGCGATCGCCAACCTGCCCAGCAACCGCCAGCTGATCGAGCACGCCCGCCACCACCGCTTCGGCCCGCAGGGCGTCGCGGCGTGAACGCGCCCCCGCCCGTCGCCCACCCCGTCGACCGCATCGTCATCGTCGGCGGCGGGACGGCGGGGTGGATGACCGCGGCGGTGCTGGCGCGGCTCAGCCAGGCGGGCGTCGCGGTGACGCTGGTCGAGAGCGAGGAGATCGGCACCGTCGGGGTCGGCGAGGCGACGATCCCGTCGCTCCACGACTTCAACCGGCGGCTGGGCATCGACGAGGACGATTTCGTCCGCGCGACTGCGGCGACCTTCAAGCTCGGGATCGAGTTCGTCGACTGGGGCCGCCGCGGCGAGCGCTACCTGCACCCTTTCGGCACCTTCGGCCGCGACGTCGAGGGGGTGAAGTTCCACCAATTGTGGCTGCGCGCGGCGCGCGAGGACGATGTCGGGCCGCTCGCGGACTATTGCCTGACCGCGGTGGCGGCGCGCGAGGGGCGCTTCGCCCGGCCGTCGCACGATCCCGCGGCGGTGCTGTCGTCGCTGCGCTACGCCTTCCACTTCGATGCCGCGCTCTATGCCGCGTACCTGCGCCGCCGCGCCGAGGCGGACGGGGTGGTGCGGGTCGAGGGACGGATCGCGCAGGTCGAGCGGGCGGCCGAGCGCGGCGACATCGCCGCGGTCGTGCTCGCGGACGGGCGCCGCCTCGAAGGGGACTTCTTCGTCGATTGCAGCGGGTTCCGCTCGCTGCTCCTGGGCGACGCGCTCGGCGTGCCGTTCGTCGGGTGGGAGCGCTGGCTCCCGTGCGACCGCGCGCTCGCGGTGCCGAGCGCATCGACCGGACGGCTGCTCCCCTACACACGCGCCACCGCCGGCAGCGCGGGGTGGCGCTGGCGCATCCCGCTGCAGCACCGCATCGGCAACGGCCATGTCTATGCCAGCGCCTTCCTCGACGACGACAGCGCGGCGCGCGACCTCCTCGACGGGCTCGACGGCGCCGCCCTCGCCGAGCCGCGCGCGCTGCGCTTCCGCGCCGGCGTGCGCGAGCGATTGTGGGAGCGCAATTGCGTCGCCATCGGGCTCGCCGGCGGGTTCCTCGAGCCGCTCGAATCGACCAGCATCCACCTGATTCAATCGGGCATCGCGCGGCTGATGAGCCTGCTGCCGACGCGCGGCGGGTCGGGGCGGGAGGCGGCGCAGTACAACGCGCTGCTGCGCACCGAATACGATCAGATCCGCGATTTCGTCATCCTCCATTACCACGCCACCGCGCGCGACGATTCACCCTTCTGGCGGCAGTGCCGCACGACCCCGCCGCCGGACACGCTGGCGCAGCGGATCGACCTGTGGCGCGCGCGCGGGGCGGTGTTCCCGACGCCGGGCGAGCTTTTCACCGAGGACAGCTGGATCGCGGTGCTGGCGGGGCAGGCGGGGATGCCCGCCGGCGGCGATCCGCTGGTCGCGAGCCTGCCGGAGGCGGAGGCGCAGCGCTTCCTGGCGCACCTGCGCGGGCTGATCGCGCGCACCGCCGCGGCGATGCCCGACCACGCCGACTTCATCGCGCGCCACTGCGCCTCGCGGCGCGCGGCCTGAGCCGCGAGAAGGAGCGACGACATGAGACGAGCCATACCGATCGCCGCCGCCGCGCTGCTCCTCGCCGGCACCGCGCAAGCGCAGGCGCCGCGGCGCATCGACGTCGACCTCGGCCGCGCCGGGGCGCCGGTCGACCGCGCGTTCGACCTGTCGGTGGGCGCCGATTACGCCGGCACGCTGCGCCTCGCCGACAGCCTCGCGCAGCTGAAGACCGCGGTAGACGAGCTCGGCTTCCGCTACGTCCGCTTCCACGCGATCTTCCACGACGAACTCGGCACCGTCAGGGTGGTGGACGGCCGCACCGTCTACGACTGGACCCGGCTCGACGCGCTGATCGACGCGCTGCTCGCGCGGCGCATCCGGCCGTTCGTGGAGCTGGGCTTCACGCCGGCCGCGATGAAGACGTCGGACCAGACCTTGTTCTACTGGAAGGGCAACACCTCGCATCCCGAGCCGAGCGCCTGGGCCGCGCTGGTCGACGCCTTCGTCCGTCACGCGCGCCAGCGCTACGGCGCGGCGGAGGTGCGGCGCTGGTTCTTCGAGGTGTGGAACGAGCCCAACCTCGCCGGCTTCTGGGAAAAGGCGGACCAGGCGGCCTACCTCGCCCTCTACGAATCGAGCGCGCGCACGATCAAGGCGATCGACCCGGCGCTGCGCGTTGGCGGCCCCGCCACCGCGGGTGCGGCCTGGGTGCCCGAGCTGCTCGCCTTCACCGCCGCGCGGGGCGTGCCGATCGATTTCGTCACCACCCACACCTACGGCGTCGCGGGCGGCTTCCTCGACGAGAAGGGCGAGGACGACAACAAGCTGTCGACCGATCCCGACGCGATCTTCGCGGACGTGCGCAAGGTGCGCGGTCAGATCGACGCGACGCGCTACAGAGGAATGCCGCTCTACTTCAGCGAATGGAGCGCGAGCTACAACCCGCGCGATCCGGTCCACGACAGCTACGTCAGCGCGCCCTATATCCTGACCAAGCTCGCCGCGACGCGCGGGCTGGCGCAGGGCATGAGCTATTGGGCCTACAGCGACCTGTTCGAGGAGGCCGGGCCGCCGCCGACGCCCTTCCACGGCGGGTTCGGGCTGATGAACCGCGAGGGGATCCGCAAGCCGGCGTGGTTCGCGTACAAATATCTCGCGCGGCTGCGCGGCCGCACCGTCGCGACCGGCGACGCGGAGGCGATGGCGGCGACCGAGGGGGGCGGGGCGCAGGTGCTGCTCTGGGCCTGGCGCCAGCCCGCGCAGGCGACGAGCAACCGCCCGTTCTTCACCAAGGTGCTCCCCGCGACGCCCGACCGCCCCGCGCAGCTGCGCCTCGCTGGCCTCGCGCCGGGGCGCTACCGCGTGACGGTGCGGCGCGTCGGGTTCCGCGCCAACGACGCGCACAACCGCTATCTCGAGATGGGATCGCCCGCGACCCTCGACGCGGCGCAGCTCGCCGAGCTGCAGCGAGTGACCCGCGACCGCCCCGAACGCGAGGCGACCGTCACCGTCGGGCGCGACGGGCGGCACGCGCTCTCGGTGGCGATGCGCAGCAACGACGTGGTGCTGGTCTCGGTCGAGCCGGCCGCGCGCCGCTGACGCGAGTCAGGCCGGGAAGACGCCGAGCCGCGCGGCGTAGGCGGCGAAGAGCGTCGGCCAAGCCGCGGCGGGCGTCGCCTTGGGCAGGCGCACGCCGAAGCCGTGGCCGCCGCGGTCGAAGGCGTGCAGCTCGGCGTCGCGGCGCCGGTCGAGCATCGCCTGGTAGAGCGCGAGGCTGTTGGCGACCGGCACCAGTCCGTCGTCGCTGGCGTGCGCCAGGAAGAGCGGCGGCGTGTCGGCGGTGACGCGCGTCTCGACCGAGGCGGCGCGGCGCTGCGCCTCGCCCGCCTCCGGCCCCAGCAAGGCGTCGCGCGAGCCGGCATGGGTGACGGGCGCCGCCATGCTGACGACCGGATAGACGAGGCCCGCGAGGTCGGGGCGCGCCGACAGCCGGTCGGCGGCGTCGACGGGGGCGTAGGTCGCCTCGGCGAAGCGGGTCGCGAGGCTGCCGGCAAGATGCCCGCCCGCGCTGAAGCCGATCGCCGCGACGCGTGCGGGATCGATCCCGAACCCCGTGGCGCGCGAGCGGATCACCCGCATCGCGCGCTGCGCGTCCTGCAGCGGCACGATCGAGCGATCGCGCCACCCCTCGCCGGGCAGGCGATAGGTCAGGATGAAGCAGGTGACGCCGCGTTCGGTCAGCCAGCGGGCCTGCTCCTCGCCCTCGTTGTCGATCGCGAGGAAGACGTAGCTGCCCCCCGGCACGATCAGCATTGCGCTGCCGTTCGGCCGGGCGGGGCGGCGCACCATCAGCGTCGCGCGCGCGATGCCGGTCAGCCAGCGGTCGTCGAAGCCGGGGCTGGTCGACTTCTGCTCCACCTTGCCCTGCGGCAGCCGCGCGGGCGTGCCGGGCGCCGCGCCGGGCCAGAGCGGGATCGTCTCGCCCCAGCTGGTCGGCTCCGCCGCGGCGCCGCGCGCGAGCGGGAGCGGGAGCGCCGCGGCGGCGGCGTGGAGCTGGCGCCGGGTCGGCATCATCGCTGCGAGCGTCATTTTGCCGGGCACACCGCCCCGGCGGGATCGGTCGCGAGGCGAATGTCGGACAGCGCGATCGCGAACGGCGCGGCGGCGTCGAGTGCGAAGGGCGAGGCGACCTTGTCCACCGTCGCGCCGCGGTCGCGGAAGCATTTCAGCGGCACGCGCAGCACGTGCCACCCCGGCGACCGGTCGAGCGTTCCCGCCACCTCGACCCGCCCGCCGCCGAGCGACAGCCCGACCGGGCCGGTGGCGGCGCGGTCGACGCGATAGGTCAGCTGGAGGTTGAGGTCGCCGTTGGTCTCGCGCACCAGCGACAGATCGGGGCCGGCGATCCGAGCGGTGCCCTTGCCTTTCCACGTCAGCTGCACCGCGCCTTCCTGCGCCGTCGCGCTGTCGACCGCGGCGCGCGCGACGCCGGGATCGAGCGTCAGGCGGAACGGCGCCGGCACACGTCCGCGCGCGAAGAACAGGCTGGTGTTGGCGAGGCTCGCGTCGACCCCCGCAACCTCGCTCAGCGCGGGCACCGTGCCGGGCGCGGCGTAGCGCAGGCCGTAGCCGAACGGGACCAGCGGGTCGTACCCCGGCGCGCCGCGATTGAGCACAAACTGGCCCGCCGTCCTGGGCCAGCTGAAGGCGAGCGTGCCGGCGAAGTCGCGCTTGCCCCCGATCAGAACGTCGGCGATCCCCGCGCCCTCGGACCCCGGGAACCACGCCGCGACGAAGGCGTCGGACTGGTTCAGCTCCGGGTTCACCCACATCGGTCGGCCCGACAGGAACACCGAGACGGTCGGCACCCCCTTCGCCTTCAGCTGCTTCAACAGCGCCAGCGCCTGCTTGTCGCCGGGCTCGAACTCCAGCGTGCGCACGTCGCCGCGCATCTCGGCATAGGGCTGCTCCCCGAACACGACGATCGCGACGTCGGGCCTGGTCGTGAAGCGGCCGTCGGGGGAGAGCGTCGCGGTGCCGCCGCCCGCCTTGGCCGCGGCGGCGATCCCGGCGTAGATCGAGGTCGCGCCGGGAAAGTCGGCGTTGGTGTTGCCGTCGCCCTGCCACGACAGCGTCCAGCCGCCCGACTGGCGGCCGATATCGTCGGCGGCGTCGCCCGCGACCAGGATCGACGCGCCCGCCTTGATCGGCAGCACGCCGTCGTTCTTCAGCAGCACCAGGCTCTTCGCCACCGCCTCGCGCGCGATCGCGCGATGCTCGGCGGCGCCGACCTCCTGCGGCCGCGTCTCGTAGGGGCGTGCGGGCTCGAACAGGCCGAGCTTCATCTTGACGCG
>SXGT01075637.1_pt1 | contig 13056 bp, 14 predicted proteins | sample 3176221 | NCBI WGS metagenome assembly SXGT01 (sample SAMN11356862, study PRJNA531348) | freshwater metagenome | isolation source: freshwater sample F1-120 | place: China: Fuxian Lake, Yuxi | collected 2017-12-25
CACGGGTCCGGGCAGGAGCAGATGCTCGCGCATGAGGTTAGGCGCTCATTAGGCGATTTTCAGGCGCTTGACCTCGCGACCGTGTTGCAGGTGTTCGGACAAACGGAACGTTTTGGCCAATCACAATCTTGGCCTCTTCGTTGTCTAAGGTAAGCAAGTTGGGTGTAGACAAAACATTACCCGCGCCACTCTCTTCTAAAAAGCGGGCCAAAAACCCCAAGGCGTAAATGCCATTGGTTTGTTGGGCCGCGCCGATATTGATTCCCCGAGCAGGCGCCACGGTGCCTGCGGCAGCGACGGCACCGAGGCTCACAATGTTTTTGCCACCTGCTCCAAAGTAGGTTCCCAGTAAGCCGATCACACTGTCGCCGTTTTTACCTAAAACGCCTTGCCATTGAATTCCAAACTCGGCGGCGCGATCCGCGCTGACCTCGGCGATCAGGCTTTCCACAAATACCTGAGCGCGGCGGGCATCAAGCCGTTCAATGACTTCACGCCATTGGCGGTACTGCGGCTCTGGGGCGGTGATGATGAGTGAGTTGGTCGCGGTGTCGGCTTGGACTTGACCGCCAGAGGTCGCTGCGGGTGCGGATGCGTTCGCGCTGGCAGTGCCCGTTGTGTTTGGAGTGGCGCTGCTTTGGGGGGTGGTGGCCGCGCTGCCCATCGCAGCGCGAAGCGTTGCCGCAAGCTTGGTAGCGTCGGCATTTTTAAGGTACACCACATGGATATTGCCCAAAGCGCCGTTGCTTGAAAGACCAGGCTGGTCGAGCTTAATGACCAAGGACTTGACCAACTCAACCCGCGCCGTATTGGCCGCGCGAACCACCAAGGTGTTGCTACGTGGCTCGGCAATGACAGTGGTTTTAAAACTGGTGTCTGCGGTACCCGGCGCTGCGCCCGACGCGGTCGCCGTGGAGTCAATCAGTTTGAGAACCAAGGGCGCGAGATCCACAGCGATGGCATGCTTGAGTTCTAAGACTTCAACCTGCGTGGCGTTAGACACATCCATGGCCGCAATGATGCGGGCGATACGGCGCAGGTTGTCAGCGTAATCGGTGATGACCAAGGAGTTATTCCCAGGGTTGGCATTGATGGTGTTGTTGGGGCTGATCAAGGGCCGCAAAACGGCTACCAAATTACTCGCCGATTCAAAATTAAGCTTGAAAATTTGCGTCACGATTTGACCGCCGCTGGCACCTTTAGGCGCGCTGTCGCTGGTTTCTACCGCGCCGCTTTGGAGTTTGGCGTCGGCTTCAGGAACCACTTTAAGTAGCCCGGCAGACTCCACCATGGTGAAGCCTTGCAAGCGCAGACTGCTTAAAAATTGCGCCATCGCCACGCTGCGGCTCACAGGCTTTTCGGTAACCAAGGTGATGGTACCTTTGACGCGGGGATCGACCACCACGTTCATGCCAGAAATCAAAGCGATAGTTCGGGCGACAGCTTCAATCTCGGCGTTATTGAAGTTCAAGGTAATCGGGTCGCCGGGCTTGGTGCTTTGTGCAAATGCCATGTTCCAAAGCATCGCCAGCACGATGATGAGGATTCGAAAAAGTGGGAGTCGTGAAAGTGTCATTTGGTTTAGCCCACGGTAATGATAGAGCGTGCGCCTTGGCGTTGGCCGATGATGTTAAGTAAATTCGACAATGCGTCCATGCGTTCAGGCGCGGCAAAGGCTTCTCCCGTGAAACGCAGTTTGCCCTCTGCCCATTGGCCTTTTCCCGTGAGTTGCAAGCTGCCTTTCAAGGTCGTTAATTCGAGTTGCGCCGCTGGGCCGCCTGAAAGCATCAATCGGTAGCTCCCCATGGGGCGCAAGGTTGAGAGGCGAGAAGACATGTCTTGTGCGTCTAACTGCGCACGGCCTTGCAGGACCATGGTTTTTCCAGACCATTGCAGACTCAAGCCCGAGGTTTGAAGCGCGAGTGGGCCTTCAGCGCGAATGGTGTTCCATGGCGTTCCCAAGCCGCTAAGCCATTGCGCAGGCCAAACCGAAGCGTGGTCAGTCCAATGGATTTCCCCGCTTTGCCAGCCAGGAACAATCTGCATCGCCATGGGAGTTCGCATACAACATTCAGCTTGAACTAAAACCTGCAAACCCGGGCGAAGTCCTTTGACGTTTGCTGTGAGATTCCATCCCACACGGCCCGGTAAGGCGCTTGCATCGGTGCTTCCAAGCCCACCGGTCAGACGCAAGCTGGCAGAACCATTCCAGACGGAGCCACGGACATCGGTGAAGGAAAGACGCGTATTCGATCCGTCTTCAAGCGACTGCGTGAGCCACCGTGCCGGTGCAAAACACACGAGAGCCAGCACACTCCCTGCAACCACGCCTGCCATCGCCCATGCCCACGGAGCGCGGGCAGAGCGGCGTAATGGTGCGGGGTGAAAGGTGCGGCGCATGGATGGACTCATGGGGTGGGCAGTTGCAATAGGACGCTTCCGCTCCAAGTATTGGCGTTGCGGCGGATATGCACTTCAACCGCGCTGGCGCGGGCCTCTTCACGGACCTTGGATAACCAGAGGGCGAATGCTTCAGGCGTCACGTTTTTGAATGTGACAGTGGCGCGCTCACCTGCAACAACCGACCGTGCTTCCGCGCCTAAAGTCGTTAAGGCCGCATCCAGTGTGGCTTTGGCGTCAACCCGGGCGGGGTTGGGCAGGGCTTGTAATGTTTTAGCTTGCGCTTGCATGCGCAGCAGTTGGCTCCATTGCGCTTGGAGTTCAGGCGCTTGGGTGCGTGTGGTTTCTAGAATTTGAAGCGCAGGACGAATTGCCAGTAAAAACAACAAAACAAAGCCTGCTAAAACCAAAACAAAGGCCATTGCCTTGGGGCTGCGAAATTGGGTGTGAATCAAATGCATCATGGCGCAGCCCCTTTTGCCTGAATAACAACGATATCGCCAGACTGGCGCACCAGATAGCCTTGGGCTTGCAGTTTCAGTTGGGTTGGGGCCCATGTGTGTGGTTTGACGGAAAGCCCAGTGACTTGCAATTGACCGTTGGAAAAATCAAGGGTACTGGGCGTGGGTGTGGGTTGCCCTGGCATCGCCACACTGGCCATGAGCGCACCGAGCAGGCTTTCAAACGAGTTGCCGCTGGTTTGGCCTTTGGCGATTTGCAGTGCACTGATTTCGCGCTGCATCTGCACGGGCGCATCAACGACCACGCTAATTTTTGGAAACGTTTCTTTGACGACCGCAGCCATAGCCTGGCGCTGCGCATTCAATGCCTTGCGTTCTTGAAAAGCCCGAACGTTCAGCCCCACCGCATTCACGATCACCAACACCACAAGACCCCAACGGGTAGGCCGCCAGCGCGGGCTGGAAGCAAAAGTGGAGACGGCGTTGCGCAAGCGTTTGAATATCCGCGTTGGCTTGGATACGGACATTCCTAACTGTCCGAGGTTCCAGAGTGACTGGCAGGCATCGATAGCGCGTTGGCCCGGGCTTTGGAGCGCGACCGTTCGACCAAAACGTTTTTCTGCGCGGGCTGCGACGGCTGGCTCTGCCCAAAGGGGCGCATCGCTGGGCCACGCATGCCAGTCGACTGTGGCTGCGGTGAGCGGCCAGCGCGTGACGCCTTGGGTGCTTGCGTGTAATAGCCAGGCATCTTCGGGTGAACCTGTAACGCATAGGGAGGCACCTTGATCGGTGGGCGTGATTTCAGGAACGATGCGGTCAATCGAGAGACCCGCAAGCTCCAAACCATCGATGGCCTGGCGCAACCACGCCTTGTTGCAAACAGCCACCCAAACGGGTTCTCCTGCACGGGCATGGGGGGCAAGGGCAAAGTGCAAATCGGCGGGGTCATCCAACAACTGGTCTTCTAACAGCCCTTCCAACACCGCCCTTTGGCGACCCGCGAGTGCGCCCTGCGGCAAGGTGATGCGGTGCCAAGACAGTTGAGCGGTGGGGACGATGACAACGGTGTGGGCGACTGCGGTTGCCCTCTCGGCAGAAGCCCCAGGTAGCAAAGCCGCTGTGGCGCTGGACTGAAGCCCCATGCCTAGCCCATCGGGTGAAAGCACATAAGCAAGCGCGGTGCTTGCGTTTAGCGTTTCAATAGGAAGGGTTAGGAGAAGTGTGGCCATGGGTCACAGGCGGCTTGAAATGTCATAAGTCATTGTAGGTTGCGAGCCGTAGATTTTCGTTTGCTGTACCAACGGTTCGCTTGCGCCACAAAGTTTTGATTTGAAGCCCATCGCGCTGAACTACGGAGGTTTCATGAACGGTGTGGTTGTCGATTTGCAGGGTCCCGTGCAGTTCAAAAAAGCGGGATTGGATGGACACGGTTTGTGCGTCAAGAGAGCGCAGACTTGAAGGCGCGAAAGCCCGAACCGCTTCCAAGTTGTCCCAGGGGTTCAAGCTGCGGGCTTGGACGAGTTGTTGTGCGGCAGCCGGCTCAATGCCGAGGCAGGCGACCAAAACTATGGGCGACGCCGTATTCAAGTTCACGGCTGTGCGTTCTGGCAGGATGGTCACGAAAGGCCGCATGCGCTCGATGCTGTCGGCATCCATTCCCAACCATGCCAGTTGGTCGATGTCTTGGGGCCGCAAAGGCGCTTGAGGCTTGTCGCCAGCGGACAGGAGCAATTGGGTAACCAACGTTTCAAGCATGCGAGGATTCAGCCCCAGTTGGTTAAAGAGCCGAGCAAACATTTGCACAGTTGCTCCATGGACTTTGCCGTCTTGAATCAGGTTGCTAGTGTTGAGGCGCGATTGCAAGTCCAGCATCTGGCCAGACAAGAATGCATTTTGGTTGGCATCGCCAGCCAAGCTATCGCTTCGATCGGCCGCCAAAAAAGTAGAAAGCCGTGCTTGTTCCAAGGCCAAAGCCCAGGGCTCGGCCAGGTGGTCTGCGCCGCCTTTTCGGGCGTCTTCTTTCAAAATCAAACGCGCCCAATCAAGCGCACCGATCAAGATCCATGTGGCTTGGGCGCGGGTGCGCTCGGCGCTTTCAACCTCCACTGCACGCCACTGCTGCCACAGCGCCGCAGATGCCATAGTGGCCACCAAGACCACCGTGAGCATGGCCATCAAAATTGCAGCGCCGTTTTGTGCTTGGCGTTTCATGGCGCAATGCTTCCTTCGGTGCGAGCCCAGTCGCGGGTGAGCTCGCCGCTGATAGTTTGCCCCGCTGGCAAGGTCAGAACCAAGCGCACGCCTTCTGGCAAGGCGTTGGCGTCTGCGGCAGATGCCGATGATTGGGAGTTCGTCCAGGCGTTGTTGCGGTAATAAAAAATCTGCCATTGGCTTATTGGGCTGATAAGCACTTCGCGCAATCGGTCTTCGCTGTTAGGGTTGTGGCCCCAGCGGGCAGCTTGGGCCCAGGCTGCGTCAAGCTCAGCACGGGTTCGCAGGCTCGGCGACTGCCAGCGCAGCCAATGGCTGATGCCATCCACCTGTCTTTGCGACCACGCCACCACCCGCAAGCCATCACTGGGAGACGCACTGCCGCGGCGCAAAACGCGCAACACCCGACCGTCCCAAGCCAAGCTGGGCATGTTGGCTTGAATCGCGATGGCATCTAAATCAGCGGCCCATTGTCCCAGGCCCGCTTGCAAAGCCAAGGTGTCGTCGGCGTGTTGCGCTAAGCGGATTTGAGCTCCTTGCATGCTCTCCAAACCACGCCACGCCATCACGCCCATCAGTGCCATCAATGCGATCGCTACCAACATTTCCACAAGGGTAAAACCAAGGCTGCTTTGTGCTTTTTTCATACCTTAGTTGCGTCCTAAGAGGGTGCTTAAACGCATCACAGCCTCTTGGGTCTGCCCCACTGCGATAGAAACTTGCACATCGACCCGCACAAAATTAGGATTGGGCGTGGCTTGCACCGTTCGCGTGACTTCCAGTGATTGACCGCCTTGGGTGCACAGGCTTTTTGTTTCACCAATACCCGGAATTTGGTGAAGCAAGCGCAAGGAGACCAATGCATTTTCTGCGCACAGCTGGCCCAAGAGGTGTGCGCTTTGTCGTTGGGCATGGTGGGTAAGTGCGCCGGTGGCTTTGAAGCCTGCGATCAAGGCGATGCCCACGATGCTAAGCGCGACCAAAACTTCAATAAGGGTAAAACCCTGTTGCTGGCAACGCCTCATGGATGCACCACCGCAAAAGGGCGAAGGCCGTCGGTGGATAACTGAACGCGCGTAGCGGCTTGCCGGCGAGACTCTAAGACAATGGTTTGGGCTTCGATCAGGGGCTCGGGGCCTAAAACGACGACTGGACTACTGCTCTTTGTGTCGGGGGAAAGCCATGTTTGCGCGGCTTGCGGGGGCTGCAGGCCATCGATCAAAAACCCGGTGGGGCTGGGGCGCCACCACACGGGCGTGCCCTGCATACGCGACTGTGCGCGGGCAGAAGCGAGAACGGCGCCAAGGCGCTGCGCGTCGCGTTCAAGATCAGTCGCCGTGTTGTCGCGCAAGGTCAAAACCACACCAGCGCTGGCCATCGCCACGATGGCCAATACGATCAATAGCTCAATCAGCGTAAAGCCAGACGCTCTTTGCGCGGGACTTGAACCCACGCCAAAACGCTTAAGGCTGCCAGCTGCCAATATCTGCATTTTTCCCCTCGCCGCCGGCTTGTCCGTCGGCTCCCAGCGACATCACGTCAACCTCCCCTTGGATACCCGGGTTTAAGAACACATACGGCTTGCCCCAAGGGTCGTTGGGCAATTGGTCTAAATTTTTTCGCCAGTTGACGGGGATGGGTTCGGCAGTGGGCTTGGCTATCAAGGCGGACAAGCCTTGTTCGCTGCTGGGGTAGCGCCCATTGTCTAAGCGGTAGAGCTTGAGGGCTTGAAGAACGTTACGCACATCGGTTTTTGCGGCCATCGTTTTGGCATCGTCTGCCCGGTCTAAAACCTTGGGAGCAATCAAGGCCGCTAACACGCCAATAATAAGCAACACCACCATCAGCTCTATCAGGGTGAAACCGTTTTGCGAGTGACGGCGAAGTAACGTGCGAGCGTTTCCCATGGGTTTTCTTGTGAAATTGCTAAGAGTTGGATTGTGCCTAAAAAAACATCCCCTTTCATTGATAATCAAAGCATGCAAGAACCGACTACCAAGCGAGGCTGGCTGCACCTCGCTACCTTTGTGACAGCAGCGGCAAGTGCTGCGAGCGCGGTATTTTGGTTGTTGGGAGGGGCGACAGGGAGCGCTTTGATCGCAAACCCTTCGGATTTTCAGTCAACGCCAGCGGCCTCGTCAGTTCCAAATGCTTTGTCTTTAGCGCAAAGTTTGGGTGCGTCATCGAGCGCGCCACTAGCTGAACCCGCTCCCAGCCAAGCATCGCGTCTGCGCTTGCTGGGCGTGGTGGCAGGCAGCTCGGATGACAAGCCTGGCTTCGCTCTGGTTTCAGTGGATGGCGGCGCTCCTAAAACCTATGCGGTGGGCGCAAAAGTCACAGACAGATGGGTGCTGCAATCGGTCCAACGGCGAAGCGCCACGCTTGGAGCCGACGCCAAAGGCGCTGCATTGGTAACGCTTGAGTTGCCAAAAACCAGCTCGCCGTAAGTCGTATCGAGTTGATTTAACCCGCTCTACAGGGGTTATCACTACCGAATGGTTTGTTAAATTCATGTAAGCTTGAAGAGAGTACCTAATTTACTTGCCAGAGGAGCAACTCATGCATATTGGCGTTCCCGCCGAAACGACGAAGGGCGAGACCCGCGTTGCTGTTACCCCCGAGACTGTTAAAAAACTCATTGCCCAAGGGCACACCGTAGCCATTGAGTCGGGTGCTGGTATGGCTGCAAGCGTTACTAATGAAGCGTTTGTTCAAGCTGGGGCGCAGATCGTGGACGCAAGCACGGCGCTGGCGTGTGCTTTGGTGCTCAAGGTTGCAGCGCCTTCGTCAGACCAACTTGCCCACATGAAAGCCGGCGCAGCCCTGGTGGGCATGCTCAACCCGTTTGATGCGGCTGGTTTGCAGCGATTGGCCGCGGCGGGACTGACCAGTTTCGCCCTCGAAGCGGCGCCGCGCACCACGCGCGCGCAAAGCATGGATGTGCTTTCAAGCCAAGCCAATATTGCTGGATACAAAGCGGTGATGATTGCTGCCAATACCTACCAGCGGTTTTTTCCGATGCTGATGACGGCGGCTGGTACGGTCAAGGCTGCGAGGGTGGTGATTTTGGGTGTAGGCGTGGCAGGCTTGCAAGCCATTGCAACCGCCAAGCGTTTGGGCGCGGTGATTGAGGCCTCTGATGTGCGCCCCAGCGTGAAAGAGCAGGTGGAATCTTTGGGTGGCAAATTCATTGATGTTCCGTACGAAACAGACGAAGAAAAAGAGGCAGCTGTCGGCGTAGGCGGCTACGCTCGCCCCATGCCCCAGAGTTGGCTAGACCGCCAAAAAATAGAAGTAGCTAAGCGGGTGGCGCAGGCCGATGTGGTGATCTCAACAGCTTTGATCCCAGGCCGTGCAGCGCCGGTATTGGTAACGCAAGAGATGGTGCAAAGCATGAAGCCTGGCTCGGTGGTCATTGACATCGCTGCAGGTAAAGCGGCTGATGGAATCAGCGGCAATTGTGTTTTGACCGAGGCTGGACAAACGGTGGTCAAACACGGAGTCACGCTGGTCGGTGAGACCAATTTGCCGGCCTTGGTCGCGGCCGATGCCTCTTCGCTTTACGCCCGCAATGTGCTGGACTTTTTAAAGCTGGTGCTGACCAAAGAGGGTGCTTTTACGGTAGACCTCGAAGACGATATCGTCGCCGCGTGTTTGATGACGCAAGCCGGCGAAGTCAAGCGCAAAACATAAAGCATAAAACCAAAGCATTAGGAAAAAACATGGAAGTTGTCTCTCCCACTATCTTGAACCTGATTATTTTTGTGTTGGCCATTTACGTGGGCTACCACGTAGTTTGGACCGTCACCCCTGCGTTGCACACGCCGTTGATGGCGGTGACGAATGCGATTTCAGCCATCGTCATGGTCGGCGCGATGCTGGCCGCTGCGCTCACTGAAACGCCCTTGGGTAAAACCATGGGGGTGTTGGCCGTGGCCTTGGCGGCAGTGAATGTCTTTGGCGGCTTTATGGTCACCCGGCGCATGCTTGAAATGTTCAAAAAGAAAGAGAAAAAAGTAACGCCGAAGGAGGGTTCGCAATGAGCCTGAACCTCGTTACCCTGCTGTATTTATTTGCCAGCGTTTGTTTCATCCAAGCGCTCAAAGGCCTGTCGCACCCCACCACCTCTATTCGCGGTAATGTCTTGGGTATGGTTGGTATGGCGGTTGCGGTGGTAACGACTGCCGCCTTGATTGTCAAACTCGCTTCCCACATGGGACAAGACGGTCTGTCGGGAATGGCTTGGGTGTTGGGTGCTTTGCTGGTGGGCGGTACCGCTGGCACCTTGATGGCTAAGCGCGTTGAGATGACCAAGATGCCTGAGTTGGTCGCTTTTATGCACAGCATGATTGGTTTGGCTGCTGTGTTCATTGCAGTGGCTGCGGTTGCAGAGCCCCACGCCTTGCTTCACGGATTAGAAAGAGGCGCGCCGATTCCTGCGGGTAACCGTTTGGAATTATTCTTGGGCGCAGCCATTGGCGCGATTACCTTTAGCGGCTCGGTGATTGCTTTTGGAAAACTATCAGGAAAATACAAGTTTCGCCTGTTCCAAGGTGCCCCGGTGCAGTTTGCCGGGCAACACAAATTGAATTTGGTCTTGGGCTTGGCGACCGTGGGCTTGGGGCTGATTTTCACGGTCCAGGGCGACTGGAATGCTTTCTTTGCCATGCTGGCCTTGGCTTTTGTCATGGGCGTGTTGATCATTATTCCGATTGGTGGCGCTGATATGCCGGTGGTGGTGTCCATGCTCAATAGCTACTCTGGCTGGGCAGCAGCAGGCATTGGTTTTAGTTTGAACAACAGCATGTTGATCATCGCCGGCAGCTTGGTGGGATCATCGGGCGCGATTTTGAGCTACATCATGTGCAAAGCCATGAACCGCTCTTTCTTTAATGTGATCTTGGGTGGTTTTGGTGGCGAAGCCAGTACCTCGTCTGCGGCCAGCGCGGAACAGCGCCCGGTTAAAAGTGGCAGTGCCGATGACGCCGCTTTTGTGTTGGGTAACGCTGAAACCGTGGTGATCGTTCCGGGTTACGGCCTGGCCGTGGCTCGGGCCCAGCACGCGGTCAAAGAACTGGCGGCCAAGCTCACTGCCAAAGGCATCACGGTGAAATACGCGATTCACCCCGTGGCGGGTCGCATGCCGGGGCATATGAATGTGTTGTTGGCTGAAGCGGAGGTTCCCTATGACCAGGTGTTTGAGATGGAAGACATCAACGGCGAATTTGGACAAGCCGATGTGGCGATTATTTTGGGCGCCAATGACGTTGTGAACCCTGCGGCACACATCAAGGGCAGCGCAATCTACGGCATGCCGATTTTGGAGGCCTACAAGGCCAAAACCATCATTGTCAATAAGCGTTCGATGGCTGCGGGTTATGCAGGATTAGACAACGAGCTTTTTTATATGGATAAAACCATGATGGTGTTTGGCGATGCCAAAAAAGTCGTCGAAGACATGGTCAAGGCCATTGAATAAAGTCGCCTAAGCAGACTCTCAAAGGGAAACAACGATGCAAAGTTCTGAGCGCATTTGGCTTTCTAGCTACCCCGCAGGCGTGCCAGCGGATATCGACGCGTCGATTTACCAGTCCTTGGTTGCGTTGATGGAAGAAAGCTTTCTAAAACACGCTAACAAAGTCGCCTACAGTTTTATGGGCAAGGACATTAGCTTTGCCCAGACCGACCGATTAAGCCAATCTTTTGCGGCGTACTTGCAAGGCTTGGGCTTGACCAAGGGGGACCGGGTTGCAATCATGATGCCTAACGTGCCGCAATACCCGGTGGCCGTTGCTGGAATCTTGCGCGCAGGTTTTGTGGTCGTGAACGTCAATCCCTTGTACACCCCGCGCGAGTTGGAGCACCAGTTAAAAGACTCGGGCGCCAAGGCCATTGTCATCATTGAAAATTTTGCCAATACGCTAGAGAAATGCTTGGAGGCCACGTCGGTCAAGCATATTGTGCTGTGCGCTATGGGCGATCAGCTCGGTTGGCTCAAAGGCGGTTTGGTGAATTACGTGGTGCGCAACGTCAAGAAGTTGGTTCCCCCATTTAACTTGCCTCACGCTGTACGCTTTAATTCGGCCATTGCGGTAGGCGCTGCTGCGCCATTTTCCAAACCAATGATACACGCCGATGAAGTGGCGGTATTGCAATACACGGGCGGCACCACCGGAGTTTCCAAAGGCGCCGTCTTGCTGCATCGCAACCTCATTGCCAACGTCTTGCAGTCAGAGTCTTGGAACCAACCCGTGATGGCGAAGGTGCCGGAGAACGAACAACCCACGGGCGTTTGCGCATTGCCGCTGTACCATATTTTTGCTTTTACGGTAGGCATGATGCTAAGCATGCGCACCGGTGGAAAACTGATCTTGATCCCCAATCCGCGTGACATCCCCGCCGTCCTTAAAGAGTTGTCAAAGCACTGTATTCACAGCTTTCCCGCCGTCAATACGCTATTTAACGGTTTAGCGAATCACCCTGATTTCAACACGGTGGATTGGAGTCACCTCAAGGTGTCAGTAGGCGGTGGTACCGCAGTTCAAAGTAGCGTCGCGAAATTATGGGTTGATAAAACGGGTTGTCCTATTTGTGAGGGATACGGCCTGAGCGAAACCTCGCCTTCGGCTAGTTGCAACGTGGTGACCGATACAGCCTATACCGGCACCATCGGCATTCCGCTGCCAAGCACCTACATGAAGTTGCTCGATGATGATGGCAACGAAACGCCGCCAGGGCAGTCGGGTGAGATTGCTATCAAGGGCCCGCAGGTGATGGCTGGATATTGGCAGCGCCCGGATGAAACCGCCAAAGTAATGACGGCAGATGGTTACTTCAAGTCTGGAGATATCGGAACCGTCGACGATCGCGGCTACTTCAAAATTGTCGACCGTAAAAAGGACATGATTTTGGTCAGTGGCTTTAATGTGTACCCCACTGAAATTGAAGATGTTGTAGCCCAGCTCCCAGGCGTGATGGAATGCGCTTGCATTGGTATGGCCGATGAACAAACGGGGGAGGCGGTCAAACTTGTGATCGTGAAAAAAGACCCCAACTTGAGCGAAGCCTCGGTTCGTGCCCATTGCAAAGAAAATCTCACGGGTTACAAACAACCCAAGGTCATTGAGTTTCGCGCCGACCTACCTAAGACGCCAGTCGGGAAAATTCTGCGGCGCGAACTGCGAGACTCTAAGTAACTGCCAAGCGATTGGAGTTACTTGAGCCAACCTCGGCGGCGGAAGTACCACATCGGCACAACCGCGCTGGCAGCCATCAATACCAGCGCGTAGGGGTAGCCCCAAGTTTGTGACAGTTCGGGCATGTACTGAAAATTCATTCCGTACAAACTGGCTATCAAAGTAGGTGGCAGCAAAGCGACGCTCGCCACTGAGAAGATTTTGATGATCTTGTTTTGGTTGATGTTGATGAAACCCACCGTCGCATCCATCAAAAAGTTAATTTTGTCGAACAAAAATGCAGTGTGTGAGTCCAACGACTCAATGTCCCGCAAAATCTGACGGGCTTCTTCGAACTGTTCGCTGTTGAGCATTTTTGAGCGCATCATGAAACTCACCGCGCGACGCGTGTCCATCACGTTGCGGCGAATGCGGCCATTCAAATCCTCTTGGTGTGCAATCGCGCCGAGAACCTCTCCAGCCAAGGCATCGGTGACATCTCCAGAAAGCACTTGCTTGCCTGCTTTTTCTAATTCGTCATAAATGCCCTCAAGCGTATCGGCTGAGTATTCTGCGTCAGCATCAAAGAGCTTGAGTAAAACGTCTTTGTCATCTTCAATCAAACCAGGTGCACGGCGTGCACGCAAGCGCAAAAGGCGAAACACAGGAACGGATTCGTCGTGGATCGAAAACAGAATCCCTTTGCTGCGTAAGTCGGCGTTGAATTGGTTCAGGATAAACGCGCAGCGTACGGTACGCGGTTCGTCTTCATCGGCGATTAAGAAGTCGCTGCGAATGTGCAATTCGCC
>SXGT01187938.1_pt1 | contig 13056 bp, 10 predicted proteins | sample 3176221 | NCBI WGS metagenome assembly SXGT01 (sample SAMN11356862, study PRJNA531348) | freshwater metagenome | isolation source: freshwater sample F1-120 | place: China: Fuxian Lake, Yuxi | collected 2017-12-25
CTCAAAGCCGCCGCCGGAGGCCGCGACGCTGTACGCGGCGACGAGTTCCCAACCTCGGCTGCCGACGTCGTTCAGATACACCCAGAGTTTGGGGCACGACTCGATCACGCGCTCGTCGGTTCCGGCCTCGGAGTTAGGGGCCAACCGGCCCTGCCACTTTCCGTTCACGAACGTGACGTTCCCGAGTTGGGATTGCACCAGCAGGTACTCGAATGTCTGCTCCATGTCGCAATTCACCTAACGGGGTTCGCCGGCTCACTCTCCCAAATCGCTCTCGGTGAACAGCGTGAACCCTTGCCCCTCAAGCGCCGCGGCGGCGCTCTCGAAGTCATCCACGTACACCGCGATGGCCGTGTTGCCCATCGGTCCGACGCCGATCATCAGCGGGTACATGTAGCAGATGTTGATCTCGGCGTTGAGCAGCGCCTTGGTGATGGTGAGCAGCGGGCGGTCGTCGTCGGGCAGCTTGATGACGAGCAGGTCGCTCTCGGTGAACGCGAACTTCGCGTTCGTGAGGATCTCGTACCCGCGTTCGTAGTCGCTGGGCACCAGCCGGATGATGGCGCAGTCGGCGTTTTCGATCACGGTGAGCGAGACGACGCGCACGTCCGTCTGCTCGAACCGGCGGACCAGATCGAGCAGCGCGCCCATGCGGTTCGCGAGGAACACGTTGAACTGCCGGACGCTGGGCCAGTCGCGGCCCTTGGCGGTGGCGAAATCAATGTCGGCCTCGTCGCCGAAACTCATCGGAACTTCCCCAAAAGGTAGGTGCGAGAGGAGTTTACCACACGCGACCGCCGGGCGGTAGCCCCAAGAGTGGCGCGCGGCTTCCTACGCCCCGATGCGGGCGGTGCGGAACGTGCCGCTCGGGGGCACGTCCGGGGGCGGACAGAACGCGGCCAGCGTGTCGAAGAGTTGGGTCGTGGTGAACGGCTTCGGCAGGAACCGTTCGGCCCCGGACGCGATGGCGTAGTCCTGGTGCGCGGTCGAATCGTTCGCCGACATGACCACCACGCGGACCCCGTCGCCGTGCCGCGCCTTCAGTTCCGTTGCCACCTGAAACCCGCTCTGGCCGGGGATCAGCAGATCGACCAGCGCCACATCGACCCGGTGCGCCGCGGCCAGTTCCACCGCCCGGAGGCCGTCGCCGGTCGAGACGACGTGATACCCCTTGCGGTGCAGCAGCAGTTCGACGGCGTCGCGCAGGTCGGGGTCGTCCTCGACAGGGAGTACGGTGTGCGCTCGTGACACGGAAAGCCTCCGATGCAAAAACCCGGCGCGGGATTCGTCCTTGAGTTGGGGAGAGCTATACCCGGAATACCGGTCGGCCGCAACAATGTAATCACGGCCCCGAAGCCCGCGCGTCGCCGCGTTCCCGCACGACAGGAATACGGCCGGGCGCTTTCGGTTCTTGCCTCAACTGTTCCTTTCCTGGCGGTAATATGTCCGACCCGACCCCCGTTTACCCGCCCGCGGCCCGCGGCTTTCGGATGCCCGCCGAGTGGGACCCGCACGCCGCCACCTGGCTCGCGTGGCCGGTGCGCGAGTCCGACTGGCCGGGCAAACTCGAACCGATCCCGTGGGTGTACGCGGAGATCGTCCGCGCCCTCGCCCGACACGAGACCGTCAATCTGATCGTGACCGACGAAGCGGTCGCGGCCGTTGCCACCACCGTGCTCACGAAGGCCGGCACAGACCTGGGCCGCGTGAAACTGTGGCACCTGCCGACCGACCGCTCGTGGCTCCGCGACTCCGGGCCGATCTTCGTGTACGACGCCGCGGGGCGCAAGGTCGCGCTCGACTGGCGGTTCAACGCCTGGGCCAAGTACGACGACTGGAAGCAGGACGACCTCGTGCCGGCGTTCGTGACCGACCAGTTCGGCTTCGAGCGCGTCGAGCCGGTCCACAACGGCCACCGCGTGGTGCTCGAGGGCGGCAGCATCGACGTGAACGGCGCGGGGCTGCTGCTGACCACGGAAGAGTGCCTGCTGAGCAAGACGCAGGAGCGCAACCCGCCGTTCGGCCGGGCCGACTACGAACAGGTGTTCGCGGACTACCTCGGCATCAAGAAGACGCTGTGGCTGAATCGCGGGATCGTGGGCGACGACACGCACGGCCACATCGACGACTTGGCCCGGTTCGTCGGCCCGCACACCGTCGTCGCGGTGGTCGAGAGCGACCCGGCCGACGAGAACTACGCGCTGCTTCAGGAGAACCGCGAGCGGCTCGAAGGGATGACGGACCTTGAGGGCGAACCGCTCGAGGTGGTGCCGCTGCCGGTGCCGCGCCCGCTGTTCTTCGCCGGCGCGCGGGTGCCGGCGAGCTACGCCAACTTCTACATCGCCAACGGTGTGGTGATCGTGCCGACGTTCAACGACCCTGCCGACCGCGTCGCGCTGGGCACACTTGCCGAGCTGTTCCCCGGCCGCGAAGTGGTCGGCATCCACTGCGTCGATCTGGTGTGGGGGCTGGGCACGCTGCACTGCATGACCCAGCAGGAACCCGTCGGGTAGAGGTGAGGCGAGCGGCGGGCTGACGCCGCGCCGCTCGCTCGCATCATCACGGCAGTTCGAGCACGTACGCGGTGCCGTCGGCGTTGGCGGTGACGATGGACTGGCCGTTGGGCGTGAAGGCCGCGCCGTTCACCGTAACCGGGACCACCCACGAGCGCAGCTCCTCAATCTTCTTGTCCTTGAATCCGGTCAGCGACCACACCTTCAGTTCGCGGTCGTTGCTGATGGTGAGGAACGTCGTGCCGGTCGGTGACACCAGCACCGCGCGGACCCCGCTCTTGAACGGCTTGCCGTCGGCGATCACCTCGCGCTTGGCGACGTCGGCCACCACGACCCGTCCCTCGTCGTCGGCCGCGACGAGGTGTTTCTTGTCGGCCGTGACGCCCAGGTCGGCGAGGCTGCGCTGGACCAGCGGCCAGTCTGCCCCGACGCGCTCCTTCTTGTCCAAGTCGTAGATGCGGACCGTGCCGGTCTCGTCGCCGGCCACGGCCCAGGTCAGGTCCGGGGTGAACGTCGCGGAGCGCACGTTCCGGCCCTTGTCGCCCTTGTCCGGCACCGACAGGAGCAGGTCGCCCTTCGCGGAGTACACCTCGTAGGCGTTGTTCTTCACGGTCTCGCCGACTGCGGGCCGCGCGGTCCACGCGCCGATCTTCGTGCCGTCGGTGCTCGGAACCACCGTGTACACTTCGCCCGTCGGCACGGACTTGTTCAGGTTCGCCGGCGTCCGGTTCCAGAAGTGCAGCCGGCCGGTATCGCCGGTGGGCAGCCGGCCCCCCATCGCCACGCTGTCGTTGCCCAGGAACGCCAGCGCGTAGGGCACGTCGGCGTTGCCGATCAGCGTACCCACTTCCTTGCCGGTCGCGATGTCCCAAATCTTGATCGTCTGATCGGTGCCCGCGGTGGCGACGAACTTCCCGTCGGGGCTGACAGCGACCGCGTTGACCGCGAGCAGGTGCCCGCCGGCGGCGGTGCCGCTTTCCAGTGGGGGCAGTTCGAACACGCGGAGCGTGTTGTCCTTCTCGGCCGCGACCGAGGCGACGAACCGCCCGTCCGGGCTGAACGCGACCGACGTGACCCAGTCGGTGTGGCCGCGCAGCCCGCGGACTTCGCTCTTGGTTTGCACGTCCCACACGCGCACGACCGCGTCCGCGCCGGCCGCGACGACGTACCGCCCGTCCGGGTTGAACGCGACCGACGACAGCGGCGAGAACCCGGTGCTGCTGGTCGGCGTCGCCTGCCCGTCGAACTTCACCAGCTGCACCGGCGCGCCGGTGTCGGTGACGGACCAGACCCGGATCGTGCCGTCGCCGCCGACCGTGGCGAGCCGCGCGCCGTCGGCGCTGAACGTGGCGCACGCCACACCCGCGGTGTGCGCCGACTGCGCCGACAGTTCCTTCGGGGCCGCGCCGCTGACGTCCAGGATCGCCAGCGTGCCGTCGGCCAGGCCGACCGCGACCTGCTTCGCGCCCTTGCGCACGGCCACGCCGCACGCGGCCTTCCGCGCGGTCCACTTCCACAGCTCCTTGCCGGCCGGGTCGAACCCGCGCACGGTGTTGTCCGCGGACCCGGACACGATCAGCTTGCCGTCCTCACTCGTCGAGAGCGCGAGCACCGCGAGTTCGTGGCCCGGCAGCTCCTTCGCCACCTTCTTGCCGGTCACGTTCCAAATCTTGATGGCCTTCTCGCCGCCGGCCGCGACCAGTTGGTTGCCGTCCGGCAGGAACACCAGCGACGTGGTCGCGGCGGTCGCGTCGAGGGTGACTTCGAGCTTGCCGGTTTCCGGGTCGTAGACGCGAATCTTCTTGTCCGCGCCGGCCGCGGCCAGCCGTTTCCCGTTCGGACTGATCGCGACCGCCCAGAGCGACTCCTTCGAGTCGGTCATGGCCCGGTGCTCGTCGCTGGCGTTCATGTCCCACACGCGGACCCCGCCGTCCTCGGAGCCGGACGCGATCTGCTTGCCGTCGCCGCGGGTCGCGACCGCGGTGGCCTTCGTCATGTGGCCCTGGAACGAGCGGATCTGCTTGCCGCTTTTCGTCTCCCACACGCGCACGGTGCGGTCGTCGCCGCTGGTAACGAGGAACTGGCCGTCCGGGGTGACGCACAGCCCCGTCACCGGGCCGGCGTGTCCGGTGTAGTCGCGGAGCCGGGTCGCGGTGTTGGGGGCGTCGCCGCCGTCCGCGGTCGGCCCGGCGGTGAGCCGCGCCTTCGCGTCGCGCCCGCAGGTGAACACGCCGCCGCCGTCGCTGCTGAACGCGACCCCCATCACCTCGCCCAGGTCGACGCCCTGCACGCTCATCTTGAGCTGGTTGCCCATCCCGCCCACCGGCATGTACACGGCGACCTGCGAGGCGTGATCGCCGATGGCGACCAGCTTCCCGTTCGGGCTGAACGCGACCGACTCGATGCGGGCGTTGCGCGACGGGCTGGTGTAGATCGCCTTGCCCTCGCCGTCGATCACCCGCAGGATGCCGTCGTCCGCGCCGACGGCGAGCAGCTTCCCATCCGGGCTGTAGGCGAGGCACTTGATCGGCTTGTCCGTCTTGCCCAGGTTCAGGATCGTCTTCGGCGTCTTCCCGGTGGCCGGGTCCCAGGTGTGAACCTGATTGCCGGAGCACGAGGCGATCACCTTCGGGTCTTTGGGGTGGAACGCGACGCCGCTGGCCCCCAGCGGATTCGTGCCGGCTTTCGTAGGATCGTCGGGCTGATCGACGTGCCCGCGATAAGTGGCGACCTCGCGGCCGTTGCCCAGGTTCCACACCTTCACGGTTCCGTCGCGGCTGGCGCTGGCGACGTAAAGGCCGTCGGGGCTGTACGCGAGCGCGTTGACGCGATCCGAGTGCCGCATCCGCGACTCGCCGAGGACGCGCGACACGTTGGCCGGCAGGCCGGGCGGCAGGTACGGGAGCTGCCAGCGGGCGTCGCGCAGGTGCCGCAGCGCGCCCTTGAAGTTGTCGGTCTTGAGTGCTTCGTCGGCGCGCTTCACCAGTTCGTCGGACTTCGCGAGCGTGTCGGCGGGGAACTTGGCTTTGAGCGCCTGATCGCGTTCGGCGTTGAAGGTGTCGCGGAGGGCCTTCACGTCGTCCGCTTTCGGGCCGGGCGGCTGGGCGGGCTGGGCCGCGACGAACGGCACCGCGATAACGGCGGAGAGCGCGATCAGCGCGAGCGGACGGAGCAGCGACGACATGACCGACCTCACGGCACAGCGGGCAACGCAAGTGGTTACGCACCAACGGGGATCAGTATACACAGACGGCCGAACGGGGCGAACGTAACAACCGCGCAAGGTGTGGCGGCGTGAAATGGCGCGCTCGCGGCGGCGTCTGATTCGTATGATTGGGGGGCTGCTCCCCGATCCCATGTCACGCCGTTCTCGGTTGTAGGTGTCTCATGCCGCCGCGTTTCGCCGTCGCGGGCATCGTCGCGTTCTGGCTCGCCACCACCGCGTTCGTCGCGTATCGCGACGTGTGGCCGCGGCTGTTCGCCAGTGGCCCGCCCCCGGTCATCATCGAACTCGCGGACGAGGCCCGGCAGAACGTGCCCGCGAAGTGGGCCATGTCCCGCAACGGCCAGAAGGTCGGCCGCCTCACCACGCAGATGAAGTACCTCGACACCGAGGACACGTTCACCTTCACCTACCGCTACACCGGTCTGAAGTTCGAGCAATCGGGCGTCACGCTCGAAGTGCCGGAGGCCACGTCCGAGGTGCGGATGACGCGCGCCGGCGACCTGAAAGAGCAAACGATGAAGCTGGAAGTGCAACTGGGCGCGACGAAGGACGCCCGCGCCGTGATCGACATGCGCGGCACCGTGACCAACGGCCGACTGACCGGGCGTGTGGACATCAAGAGTCCGATTCTGAATCTCTCCGGCGATCTGGACCAGGTGGAGGTGAAGACCGGGATGCCGCTGAACCCGCTGCAACCGGTGAACCGGCTGGGCAACGTCCGCGGCGGTCAGGAGTGGGTGGTTCACGAGTCGAACCCGATGCAGGCCGCGGTGGGGAGCCTGCTCCGCAAGAAGCTTGCGGAGTTCGGGCTGCGGTTGCCCGAAGAGAAGGCGAAAGACGTACTCGTCGCGCGCGTTGACCGCGAGCCGCAAACCCTCAGCACGAAGGGCGGTGACGTGTCGTGCTGGGTGAGCGAGGACCGTCGCGACGAGCCGGTCGCGCGCACATGGGTCCGCGTCAGCGACGGCAAGGTGATGCGCCAGGAGGCGTTCGAGAAGGGCGAGAGCCTCGTGTTCGAGCGGGAGGATTAGAGATGCGAGGCGAACGGAAACCACGAGCGCGCCGCGCGCCGCGCGCGAAACCTACCCCCCCGGCCCCCCTCCCTGAAGGGAGGGGGGAGAAAGAACCCACGCGCGACTCGGCAACGTCCGACGACGCGCGGGAGGCTTCGCGCGAGTGCTCCCCCCCTCCCTTCAGGGAGGGGGGGCCGGGGGGGGTAGGTTCTGCGCGCGGCGCGCCCGTGCCGCACCTCGTCACCGGTCAGCGCGTTGACGCCGATAAGGTCACGTTCGCCCGACAGCTCCGCCGCGAGATGACCCCGGCAGAAACCGCCCTCTGGCAACACCTGCGAGCATCGCGGTTGAACGGCCTCCACTTCCGCCGGCAACAACTCGTTCACGGGTTCATCGCCGACTTCTACTGCCACGCCGCCGGGGCAGTGGTCGAAGTCGATGGCGGAGTTCATAACGCCCAACTCGAATACGATCAGGCCCGCGACCTCGCCTTCGCCGCGCTCGGCCTTTTGGTGCTGCGCGTCCGCAACGACGATGTGCTTGCGCGACCGTCCGAAGTCCTGGGTCAGATTGTCGCCGCGTGCGAGTCACGCCTTTCGGAGAACCTGTGATGATCTCGATTCGCAACGTCACCAAGAGCTACGGGCCGAAGGTCGCGGTCCACGACCTGAGCTTGCAGGTTCCCGCGGGCGAGTTGTTCGCGTTCCTCGGCCCTAACGGGGCCGGGAAGACCACCACCATCAAGATGTTGTGCGGGCTGCTGTTCCCCACGACCGGGAGCGTCAGCGTCGGCGGGTTCGACCTGCGCGCCGACGGCGACCACGCCCGCGCGCTCGTCAGTTACGTGCCGGACCAGCCGTTCCTGTACGAGAAGCTGACCGGGCGCGAGTTCCTCCGGTTCACCGCGGATCTGTACGCGATGCCCAGTACGAAGGCTGATGAGAAGATCGAAGAAGTAATCGAGCTGTTCCACCTCGACGAGTTCGTGGACGACCTGACCGAACGCTACTCACACGGGATGCGGCAGCGCACGGTGTTCGCCGCGGCGCTGGTCCACGAGCCGAAGTTGCTGATCGCCGACGAGCCGACGGTCGGCCTCGACCCCAAGAGCATCCGCGAGCTGAAGCTGCTGCTCCGCAAGCTCGCGCGCGACGGCATGACGATCTTCCTGAGCACGCACACGCTGGACATCGCGCAAGAGCTGGCCGACCGTATCGGCATCCTCGACCGCGGCAAGCTCCTCGGCTGCGGCACGATGGACGACCTGCGCCGACAGGCCAATCAGGACGGATCGCTCGAAGACCTGTTCATGAAGATCACAGAAGAGACACCAGAGGCGGAGACGACCGCCGTTTAGCGTTCGCCCCGATTCCTTCGTAGGTCGCGGTCGAGCGAGGCTTTGCGAGCGAGGCCCGACTGCCAGGAAGCTTGGCGTATCCCGCTTGCGTGGTGCGCCATCGGCAGAACCGTTTAGCGTTCTGGCAGTCGGGCCTCGCTCGCAAAGCCTCGCTCGACCGCGACCTACAGGAACGCGACTTGGAGACCGCACATGCCGATCCCAACACGCTTGCGCCCGCTAACACCCTCGACCGAAGAGTTGCGCGAGTACATTGCGCTTTGCAACCAGATCGAGAACGCGAGCGAAGACGAGGCCGGCCCTCTCATCGCACGCTGGAACGCACGCGCGGGCATGGAGTACACATACCCCGAGTTCCTGTCCTACTACGGGGCTGTCAGCATCGAGACGTTCGTCGGTGAAATGCTGCTCGGGCAACCGACGTACGTGCCTGATCTGACCTACCCCGAACTGCGTGAGGTACTGTGTGCGAGACTGGCTTTGGAATTGTCCGACGCAGTTGATTCATACTTCCTGGGTTGGCTCGAAGTCAACCTTCCCGGCAGCAACGTCTCGAACCTCATCTACTGGCCCAACATTTGGTTCGGGGACGAGTCGATCAACGAACTGAGCCACGACCAGATTCTCGCATACGCGATGGCACGGTCCGGGCGATGTTTCCCTGATGCGCCGGCGGACGTGCCGATGCCATACCCGCTGCCCGCGAAATCGTGATGGAGTCGCCATGAACGCCGAACTACCACCGGTTGCCGATCAGGGCGCGCTGTTCTGGCGGCTCCGCGCGCGGCTCGCGCGCAACGGCTTGCGCGTGATGCTGGAGAACGGCCGCGTCCGGCTGTTCACCATGATCGGCACCAGCGCGGTCGTGTCCGCGTTCACGTTCGGCGTCAGCCTGTACCTGTTCAACGAACTCGCGGTGAACAAGATCCCGTTCAAGGGCGCGATCGTCGAGGCGCTCTTCGATCTGCTGTTCTTCACGCTCGGCACGATGCTCATCTTCTCGACGGGCATCATCCTGTACGCGAGCCTGTTCACCAGCCCGGAAGCGCGGCACCTGCTCTGCTCGCCGGCCCGCGCAGACCACATCTTCGCCACCAAGTTTCAGGCCGCGGTCGCGTTCAGCTCGTGGGGCTTCGTGATCCTCGGTCTGCCCATCTTCGTGGGCTACGGGCTGATCTCCGGCGTGCCGTGGTACTTCTACGCGCTGCTGCCGCTGTTCCTGCTCGGCTACGTCATCTTGCCCGGCTCCGTGTCCGCGGCCGGGTGCCTGCTGCTGGTGCGGTACATGCCGCGGAACCGCAAGCAGTTCCTCACGATGGTCGGGCTTGTGCTCACGGCGGTGGCGCTGTTCTGGCTGTACCGGATCGGCATGGGGTTCCGCCGGTCGCTCGTCACCGCGGGGCGCGAACTGGACGACCTCATCGGTCAGTTCGACTTGCTGCGCAGCAGCGTCGCGCCGAGTCACTGGATGACGCGGGGGGTGATGGCCGCGGCCCGCGGCGACCTGCCCGGCGCGCTCCTGCCGCTCGCGCAAGTGTGGAGCAACGGGCTGGTGATGTTCCTGATCGCGGCGTGGATCGCGCGGCGCGTGTACCGCACGGCATACGACCGGCTCTCGGCGTTCGGGCGCGGCAAGAAGGTGTACGGCACCAGCGCCCTCGACCGGCTGATGAACGCGCTCGTGTTCTACCTCGACAAGCGGACGCGCGTGCTCGTGGTGAAGGACTTCCGCACGTTCCGCCGCGACCCGACGCAGTGGGTGGTGCTCGCCATCTTCGGGCTGCTGATGCTCATCGGGGCGAGCAACTTCCGGCAGTACTATTCGGCCGACCTCGCGATCATGGACAAGTACGCGATCAGCCTGATGAACCTGTGCGGCACGTCGATCCTGCTGTGCGCCGGGTTGAGCCGGTTCGTGTTCCCGCTGATTTCGCTCGAAGGGCGGAAGTTCTGGATTCTGGGGCTGACGCCGGTGAGCCGCGACCAAATCTTGCGCGGCAAGTTCGCGTTCGCCGCGACCGGCTCGCTGATCGTCGCCGAAACGCTCATCCTGTTAAGCGACGTGCTGATGGGCCTGCCGCCGGAGGGCTTGGTGCTGCACGCGGTCGCGGTCGCGGTCATCGCTATCGGGCTTAGCGCGCTGAACGTCGGCCTGGGCGCGTACCTGCCGACGTTCAAGGAGACGGACCCGTCGAAGATCGTCGTCGGCTTCGGCGGCACGGTGAACATGGTGACCGGGCTGGGGTTCCTGGTCGCGGTGATCGGCCTGATGGTGGTGCCGTTCCACGTCGCGCAACTGGCGAAGGGCGCGACCGGCGGCAGGGTGATGGTGAACCCGTGGGTGTACGCCGGCATCCCGGTGGCGCTCATCGTGGGCGCGCTCGCGGTGGTGCTGCCGCTGCGCGCCGGGGCGCGCTCACTGCGCGACATGGAGTTCTAAAATAGGTCGGGGGGGAATCGAACCCCCGCTTGTGCGCGTATCAGACGCACGCCTTACCACTTGGCTACCGACCTGTGATCTCAACAACCTTCACCGCGCGCTGGGTGTTCCCCGTCAGCGGGCCGCCACTGGCGAACGGCACCGTCACCGTGCGCGGCGACCGCATCGAAGCCGTCGAGCCGCGCGGCACGCGCACCCCGGACGACGACCTCGGCAACGTCGCGCTCGTGCCGGGCTTCGTGAACCCGCACACGCACCTCGACCTGAGCGGCGCACGCGGGCTGATCCCGCCCACCGACCCCGATCACTTCACCGACTGGCTGCGCGGCGTGATCGCCTACCGCCGCACGCGCACCGCGGAGCAAACCCAAGCCGACATCCGCGCCGGCCTCGACGAATGCCTTCGCTTCGGCACCACGCTGATCGGCGACATCGCCGCCGAAGGCGCGAGTTGGGACGCGCTCGCGGCTTTGCCCGTAAGAGCCGTGGTGTTCTGGGAAGTCATTGGCCTGACCGAAGCTCGCTACCAATCGGCACTCGACGACTGCGGCCTCAAAGCGGGTTTGTCGTGGGCCGATGATGCGCCGCCGACCGTCTTCCGCCCAACCCCCCTCTGCCGATGGGCGACATCGCCCCACGCACCCTATAGCGCGCACCACAACTCCGCGTGCGGCCAGTTATTCATGGGTAACGCGGCGATCCACTTTGCTGAATCGCCCGCCGAGATCGAGCTACTCACTTCCAAGACCGGGCCGTTCGTTGACTTCTTGAAGCAACTCGGTGTTTGGGAACCGACCGCGTTCACGGCCGGCGTTCGCGACTTTTTCGCAACGTGGCCCAAATGCGCGCCACCCGTGCTGTACGTCCACTGCAACTACTTACCGCTCGACGTGCCGCTCGCGCCGGCGCACACCATCGTCTACTGCCCCCGCACGCACGCCGCGTTTCAGCACCCGCCGCACCCGTTTCGCGAGTTTCTCGCACGCGGGGTGCGCGTATGCCTGGGCACCGACAGCCTCGCCTCCAACCCCGATCTCGACATCCTTGCGGAGGCGCGGTTCGTGCGCTCGCGCGACCCGGACTTCCCCGGCGACCAGTTGCTCCGCATGGTCACGCTGAGCGGGGCCGAAGCGCTCGGCTGGGCCACCGACTGCGGCAGCCTCGAACCGGGCAAGAGCGCCGACCTCGTCGCGGTGCCGCTACCGGACAGCGATGCCACCGACCCGCACGAACTGCTTCTCGCGGATCATGCGGGAGAGCGACGCACCATGTTTCGCGGTGCGTGGCACGATCGAGTACCCCGTGAAGGAGTCGAACCTTCGCAACCGGGCTTCGTAGACCCAGCGCCGTGAAAACCGACGGACGGGGCGTTCACCAACAACCAACAGAGGGTCGGGTGGGAATCGAACCCACTACACGCGGGTTAACAGCCCGCTGCTGTGCCGAATCAGCTTCCGACCCAAATCAGTACACCGTGCTGGAGTCGAACCAGCTTGCCGAGCTTCGGAGGCCCAGCGCCGCGGCCGTCGGACGGTGCGCAGTCAGGGTGGCAGGAATCGAACCTGCTTGAACGAGTGCCCAAGACTCGCGGCCTGCCAATGGCCCACACCCTGAATCGAACAGTCGGGAAGACAGGAGTCGAACCTGCGTTCTCGCGCTTCCGACGCGCGCGGCCACTCCACCTGGCCCACTTCCCGTTACTTGCTCTGGCGACACGCGACCGGCGCGCCGGTCGCTACTTCACGAACCCAGTCCCGGCGGCCGGAGTCGAACCAGCTCCTCCGCGTTTTCAGCGCGGCGCTTCAACCGTGTTAGCTTCACCGAGAATCAACGGACCAGTACCTCGCCAGGGGATCGAACCCTGCATCTGCCGCTTAAAAGGCGGCGGCTTCACCGTTGGAGCACGCGAGGCTCACAGTTCCGGGGGCTGGAATCGAACCAGCGCACTGCACCTTCAAAGGGTGCCATCCGTACCAGCACGGAATCCCCCGGAGCGACCAAACCCAACGAGTTGCCGGGGCTGGAATCGAACCAGCGTCGTCCACCTTCAGAGGATGGCATCAGTACCAGCACTGAATCCCCGGCAAAAGCTCCAACATCAACAGCAGCGGTGGTAGGAATCGAACCTACAAAATGCGCATTAACAGAGCGCCGCCTTACCATTCGGACCACACCGCTGTGCAAAACCGTGCGCGTGAAAAGACCATCGGCCGGGCATCTCACCTGAGACGCCCGGCCGACGGGTGCTGAACCCTGTTCGGTGAAGCGTCATCCGGTTTGGATGCGATTGCGGATCGGATTGATAAACGGCCGGAACCCGAACGCGCGCGGTTGCCGCGGCTGGCGTTGGGGGTTCGCGGGTCGTTTGATGAAGGCGGTCATGGCTTGTTCTTCTGTGCTCGAAGTTAGGCGGTCACACACATAGACGCGGCACACACCAATTGGGTCGCGGCGTGTGCCGATTTATTTCGGAATCCTCGGGGCGCGGCGAACGGCCGGTGTGAGCC
>SXGT01330869.1_pt1 | contig 13056 bp, 13 predicted proteins | sample 3176221 | NCBI WGS metagenome assembly SXGT01 (sample SAMN11356862, study PRJNA531348) | freshwater metagenome | isolation source: freshwater sample F1-120 | place: China: Fuxian Lake, Yuxi | collected 2017-12-25
ACAATCGACGGGGCAGACATCGACGCAGTCAGTAAACTTGCAATTGATGCAGGGCTCGGCAACGACGTAGGCCATGGCACTCCTTGCTCCCAAGAAGGGGCGGTTCAGCGAGGCGGAACTTAGCCCAGCGCGGGCCGTCGGGCAACTCGCGCGTATGGAGGATCTCGAGTGACGCTGGACAGGCTCGACGACGACCGAGAGCGCCGCTTCTCGCCGTGGCTCACCCTGGACGCGCACGCCGGCGCACCGACGGAGCCCGGCATCATTCAGGTGAAGCTTCTGGGGCCGCTCCTCGTCTATCCGCGTGGGATGAGCCAGATGGTGCACTACCTCGCCGGGTCGAACTGCCGCACGCTTCTCGACGCCGCGGTTTGCGAAGCTGCGGTACGCGGCACCGGTGACGCCGTGCGCTGGCGTTGGCTCGGCTCCGAGGCGCCCGAGCGCGACTTGGCCCGGCTACTGGCTCGCTTCGAGGCGCGCTTTGGGGCGCCGCCCGCGTGGCCGGAGCCCAGCCGATGACCCGCGTCGCCATGGTACTGCTGGCGGGCCTGCTCGCGTCGGGCTGTGCGATGCACGTCGCGGTGCGCCTGCCCCCCGTCATGCGCCCGATTCAGCCGGGCCTGGGCGAGTCCTACGGCGTGCTGGAGCCGCGCCCGCGCTATGCCCCCGACGGCACTCGCGACGGTCTGGTCATCGGACGCGTGGCGCCGAGCTCCGCGCTCGCCAACCTGGGCGTCATGGACGGCGACGTCGTGCTCGCGGTAGACGAGATCCCCTGTCAGTCCATCGCCGACTGCCGTGCCGCGTTCGGGCGCCTCGAGCACGCATTAGCCTCGCGCTGGCCGTTTACCCTTCAGGTCGACCGCCAAGGCCAGCTGCTGCGCCTGACCGTCGCCCACGAGGCCGTCGCTCCGCTCTTCTGAACGGACGCTCTGCTTGCATCGCTCCGCTGAATCGCCTACCGTAGGCCCACGGTCACAGAGCGGCTCCACGGGGCGGCTCGGGAATGCTCGAGCGAGAAGGACGACATGGCACGCCAGATTGGAATCAGTCGACATGGCTTTGCACGCTGCCCGGACTGCGGACAGCACATCCGCGTGGCGCCGCGCGTCGAGACCACGCTGTGCCCGTTTTGCGACACGGCGCTCGTGCAGCGCGTCGAACGAGAGAGCCTGCTCGACTCGGTGCTGGACTCGACCCGCGCCTTCCTCGGCGGCCGCGGCGGCCTGATCGCGGCGTCGCTGCTCGGGGTGGCGCCAGTCACGATGGGGTGCGAGAAGGCGACGACCACGGCCTCGGGCGGCGACGCCGGCGTGGTCAGCGATGGCGGCGGCACCGGCGGCAAAGCGGACACCACGACCGGAGGCATCACCGGCGACGTCGTCCCTCAGCCGGTCTACGGGCTCCCGGCCGACATCACGGCGCCGGACACGCAGCCGATCCCGGACACGGGCCCGCAGCCCATGTACGGCGGACCGCCAGACGACATCGTGACGACCGTGGACGTCGACGACGACATCCCGCCGCAGCCGCTCTACGGCATCATCCCGGCGGACGTGCTCCCGGCGCAGGACGTCGAGCCCACGCCAGACATCCCGATTCAGCCGCTCTATGGTCTGCCGGCACCGATCGATGCGACCGAGTCCATCGACGCGGACGAGGACACGACGGACACCGGCAAGGACAACACGCCGGTTCCTCTCTATGGGCTCCCGCCCAACCCGCCGAAGTAGCGCTGCGACCCATGTCGACGCCGCACCGTGCGCCGCCGGTCGGCGCGGTTCCCGAGGGAGCCGAAGGACCTGAGGGTCTCGGAGCGCACGCCGATGGCGGGCGTCGCCGCATGACCTTCGATGGTGATCCTCAGAAGCTCGTCCGCACGCCCAAGGCCGCCGATCGGGACGCGCCACACCCGCTGTATGCCGTCTGGGAGATCACGCTCAAGTGCGATCTCGCCTGCAAGCACTGCGGCTCGCGCGCCGGGCCCACGCGACCGGGCGAGCTCACGACCGCCGAATGTCTAGACATGGTCCATCAAATGGCCGATCTCGGGATGCGGGAGGTCACGATCATCGGCGGAGAGGCCTACCTGCGCGACGACTGGCACCTCATCGCGCGTGAGATCAGCAAGGTCGGCATGAGCTGCGGCATGACGACCGGGGCGCGCAACCTCACCGACGAGCGGCTCTTGCAGGCCGTGGACGCGGGGCTCCGCGTGATCTCGGTGTCCATCGACGGGCTCGAGGCCACGCACGACGCGCAGCGCGGCGTCAAAGGCTCATGGCGCGCGGCCGTGGACGCCTCTCGGCGCATCGCGAAGACGCCGATTCGGCTTGCGACCAACACGCAGATCAACCGGGTGTCCATGCCGGAGCTGCCGGCGCTCGCCAACCTGCTGGTCGACATCGGCTCGACCGCCTGGCAGATCCAGCTCACGGTGGCCATGGGCCGCGGCGCCGATCGCCCGGGGCTCCTGCCGCAACCGTACGACCTGTTGGACCTGTTTCCGCTGCTCGTCTGGATCAAGCAGACCACGCTCGATCCCAACGGCGTACAGCTGTTTCCGGGGAACAACATCGGCTACTTCGGCCCCTACGAGCAGCACCTCCGCTACGGAGGCGACCGCGGCGCCCATTGGGCCGGGTGCTCGGCGGGGAAGTGGTCCATCGGGCTCGAGGCCGACGGCAAGATCAAGGGCTGCCCATCGCTGCCCTCTACAAAGTACACGGGCGGCAACATCCGCGACATGAAGCTCGCCGACGTCATCGCGCACACGGCCGAGCTGCGCTACGTGCGGGAGCGCACGGTCGACGACCTCTGGGGCTTCTGCCGCACGTGCTACTACGCCGACGTGTGCAAGGCCGGCTGCACCTGGACCTCGCACTGCCTGCTCGATCGGCCAGGCAACAACCCGTACTGCATTCATCGTGCGCTCGACTTCGAGCGACGTGGACAGCGCGAGCGGGTGGTCAAGGTCGAGGCGGCCCCGGGCCTTCCGTTCGACAATGGTCGCTACGAAATCGTGGTGGAGGCGATGCCACCCGCCGACGCCATCGACACCCCCAAGGTCCTGGGTGTGGACCTGCCGCGTGTCATGGCCATGGACCCGAGCGAGCGCTCCGCGCTTTCCAAAGACGAGCTCAAGCGCCGCCTCGCGAAGGGCTAGCCCCGCGACGGCTCAAATGACGTCGAGGTGCGCTTTGATCTTGAGCGCGAGGTCGAGCAACTTCTGGGGCGAGTCGCACGCCTTGCGGTCGCAGGTGATACCCACGATGGTGTTCTGCTTCAGCGGATCGAAGAACACGAGGTAGTACAGGTCGTTCCAGTACGCCAGGAACGTCTTGGCCGTGATGGCTTGCGTCTCCTCCGCGTTGGGGTAGCTCCGGACCATGGTGGCGTAGCGGCGCTGAGCGTCCGCCTGAGAGCGCGGGCGCCAGATCTGAACGCCGACGTAGAGCTTCTGGCCATCGGGCGTACCCCAGAACACGCCGTCGTAGGCGTCCTCGCTCCCGGTCCCCGCCAGCGCGTGCACGTCCAGCGGGCCCTTGAGGGCGAGCACCTCGATGAGCTCCTCCCGCGTGAGGAAGAGCTCGGCGTTGGGCTTGACGGTCCCTGGAACGATCGGGGCCACGGAGGGACCGCGAATCTCAGCCGGATGCGCCCGCTCGGCGGGCTCCGGGAGCCCGGCCTCTGCACCGGCGCGCGGGGCCGGAGGCATGCCGTCACGGCCAAGGCGCGGGGGTTGCCGGAGCGGTCGACCCGGGTCAGCCGGCGCGTCCGGCGCACCGGCGCGCGTGGGATCCGCAGGGGGCAACGCCTCGTCTGGACCGCGATGATCACCCGCGGCGGCCCCCGGGTGAGCGGGCTCGCCGGTGGGTCGGCCCAGCGGTCCGGGACGCACCGGGACGGGCTCTCCTGGCTTTGCGCCCACGATCGGCGCGGGCATGGACGGCGGCAGGACGGGCTCCGCACCCGCTGCGGCGCGCGCGGCGGCGTCGTGTGGCTTGGCGGCCTCGGCGACCTTGACCGGCTCGCCTGGCTTGGCCACAGGCGTCTCGGTCCGCGTGACCAACGGCCGCACCGGGAGCTCGCTGCCCGGCTTGCCCGCCTCGCCAACCTTCTTCTTGCCCTCGGACGGAGCCTCCGTGGCCGCGCCCTCGTCTTTGGCCCCGGGCTTCTCGGCCACGGGCTTGTCCTCGGCCTCGCTCACCTTGGCCGGCTTGGCCTCCCCCTCCGCGGCGGGAGCCTCCTCGGCGGGGGCCTCGACCTCTTCAGCCTTCTTCTTGCACCCACCACCGGCGAACACGACGGCGCCGGCCGTTACGGTAGTGAGGACGAGGCGCTTGAGCATGGGATCTCCTCGACCCGGACCGGGCTGTCCGAGTGGACTGACAAAATGGCAAAGGTCCCGAGTACTTGGCTGACCTTGCGCGACGGGAGGCTACCGGCCGACCCGCGGAGTGTCAACGCAAACGCCCGTTGCGTCGGTTCGACGCTCGCCGTTGCATGATCGCGAGCGCCAGTCGACAATCGCGCGGTGGAGAACATCGCCCACACGCTGACCGGGTTGGCCATCGCCGAGGCGGGCTTCTCCGAGCGCCTTGGCCGGCGCCGCGCGCTGGTGCTGGGTGCGGTGGCCTCCAACGCAGCGGACCTCGACGTCGTAGAGTTCGTCTTGCGCTCGCCCGAGGCGTTTCACCTCGATCCGCGGGTTCCGAGCCACGGGCTCCTGACGTTCGCGCTCGTCGCACCGCTCCTCGGGTGGGTCGCCTCCCGCGTGGGCCGCCATGGCGCGCTTCGGCTCCACGTGCTGCTGGCGCTCGCGGCCTGGGGAGCGCACCTCGCGCTGGACCTCGTGTCTCCGTATGGGGCACGTATCCTGGCTCCGTTCGACGTCGTGCGGGTCGGGATCCCGTGGCTCTATCTCATCGACCCCTTCGTCTGGGTCATCCTCACCCTGCCCTTTTGGGTGCCGCGGCTGCTTCCGCTGGCCCTCGCGCGGGCCAACGCCATCGCCCTACTGCTGCTCGGCGCCTACGTCGGCCTCTGCGGCATCTTCAGCGGCCTGGCCGTCGCCGAGACGGCGCGGGTCTGCGCCGCCGCTGGCGTCGAGCCCAGTCGGATCCAGGCGTTCCCCGGCGCCTTCCTGCCGGTGCTCTGGAGCGGCGTCGCCACGCAGGGAGACCTGCAATTCCAGCGGCGTGTGGCGCTGGTAGGTCCCGAGAGCGACGCGCCGTTCGCGCGCGTGGCGACGGGGAACGCGACGCACCCGGCCGTCAAGGCCGTCTATGCCACCGAGACGGGACGCCGCTTCCGTGACGCATTCGCGTCGGCGCCCGTAGCGGAGGTCACGTGCACCGCGACGGGCTATACGGTCGCCTTGACGGACCTCGCGTTCACCGATCCGTGGACGGGGACGCCGGGCTTCGCGTGGCTCTTCGACGTCGCGCGCGGAGCCGGTGGCGAGACCGACCGGACCGCGGCGTTCACGGTCACGAGCCACCGCTTCGTGTCCGCGTGGACCAGCGACACGCATCCGGTCGGAGACTGCCTCCAGTGGCGCACCGACACGCGAGTTCGGTAGTCATGGCAACCGCACACTGCGACGTGTTAGCGTTGCGCTAGAGAGGTCGAACCGATGCCCAGCTTGCGATGTGCTCCTCCTCGAATGGCACCGACCGTCCTTCGCGGCGGCCTCCTCCTCGGCTTGGTGGCGACGGGTCTCGTCCACTGCGGCTCCGAGCCCGACGGCACCGTGGCCGCGAGCCCCTCGATCGACTCGGGCACGGCCGCCGATGGGGGCGTCATCGGCAAGGACAGCGCGAGCATCACGGGCGACGGGACGACCGGCAAGGACGGCGCGTCCCAGCCGCTCGATCTCCCGCTCGACGGAGCCGAAGCGCTGGCGCCGTTGAAGGGCGAGTTCGGCTGGCCCTGCACCGCAAACAGCGAGTGCCTGAGCACGTTCTGCGTGCAGTCGGACAAAGGGACCGTGTGCTCGAAGCTGTGCTCCGACGACTGCCCCGCAGGGTGGTCGTGCAAGCAAGCCCCCGCCCTCGGAGGCGATCCGCAGTTCATCTGCTTGCAACAGGTCTCCATCGCGTGTCGCCCGTGCCGCGTCGATGGCGACTGCGGCGGCGTTGGCCTGGCCTCTCCCAACCTCTGCCTGTCGCTTGGCGCGGAGGGTTCGTTCTGCGGCGTCGACTGCGGGACGGCGGGCGCATGTCCGGACGGCCACCTGTGCTCGTCGGTGCCCAAGTCCAGCGGCGGGACGGCCAAGCAGTGCGTGCCGGTCTCCGGGAAGTGCCCGTGTGACGCGTTCGTGGACGGCCAGACGACGCCGTGCTCGCGGGAAGGCGCAGCCGGGACCTGCAAGGGAGAGCGGACCTGCGACGGCAAGGCCGGCGTGTGGTCGGTGTGCGATGCGCCCATACCGGGCCCCGAGGTCTGCGACGGGGACGACAACGACTGCTCCGGGCTCGCCGACGACAACCTGCCCACGACGACATGCGTCGCAACGAATGCGTTGGGCACCTGCCAAGGCCAAGAGAAGTGCATCGACGGCGTCCCGAACTGCGACGCCAAGGCTCCCACGGCGGAGTTCTGCGACCTCGTCGACAATGACTGCAACGGCGAGACCGACGAAGGCCTCGGAGAGCAGACGTGTGGCAAGGGCGAGTGCACGCACACGGTGATCCTGTGCGCCAAGGGCAAGGCCCAGGTCTGCGAGGCGCTCGAGGGCGCGCTCCCGGAGAAGTGCAACGCCAAGGACGATGACTGCAACGGCCTGACCGACGACGGGCTGGGCGAAGAGACGTGCGGTAAGGGCATCTGCCTGCACACCGTGCAGAAGTGCATCAACGGCAAACCCAACCCATGTCAGCCCTTCGAGGGAGTCCAGGGCGAGGTCTGTGACGGCCTCGACAATGACTGCGATGGCATCGAGGACAACCCGTGGGCGGACCAGGTGGGCCAGCCCTGCGACGGCAGCGACGCGGACAAGTGCGCGGGCGGCATCGGCTCGTGCAAGGCGGATGGCTCGGGCGTCGCATGCGCCGGAGACGACGAGAACTTCGTCGAGCTCTGCAATGGCAAAGACGACGACTGCAACGGCACGCCGGACGATGGGCTCGGGACGGAGACCTGCGGCCTGGGCGTCTGCAAGCACACGATCGACAAGTGCGTCGGGGGCAACAGCCAGACCTGCAACCCCAAAGAGGGCGCCGAGGCGACGGACCTCCCCGACGACGCGTTCGTGGACTCGAACTGCGATGGCATCGACGGCAACGAGGCCGGCGCGATCTTCGTGAGCTCCACCAAGGGGAGCGACACGAACACCGGCACGAAGGCCAAGCCCGTCAAGACCATCGCGAAGGGCATCGCGCTCGCGAACGCGGCCAAGAAGACAGACGTCTACATCGACGCGGGGAACTACTCGGGCGCCGTCGTGCTCGTCGGCGGCATCAGTCTGTACGGAGGCTACAACTCCGACCTCGGGTGGGCGCGCAGCGGCGCGGACCGACCGGTCATCAAGGACGCCTCGCCCGCCGTGACGGCAACGTCGCTCACGAAGGCGACGACGCTCGACTTGCTCCACATCGTCGGAGGTCCTGCGCCGGCGACCGGTGGGGCGTCGAGCTACGGCCTCTTCATCACCGGGTCGAGCGTTCTGGTCGTGCGCAATTGCCAGCTCGAGTCGGGGTCGGGCTACGCGGGGGATGCGGGCGACAACGGGAACGTCGGGGCGGGCGCGAACGACGGCGTCGCCGGGAAGTCTGGCTGCGAAAGCGGGTGCAGCATCGCGTGCTCGAGCTGTAGCGCGCCCGGAGTCGGAGCGGGCGGGACCTCGCCGTGCTCGGCGACCGGCGGCAACGGCGGGGCCAGCGGTCTCGGCGACGGGAGCGGCTCGACGGGGAAGGCCGGGAGCTGCGGCGCTCCTGGGGGAACGGGCGGCGTCGCGGGCAAGGACGGTGGGCCGGGGACCTCGGGAGCCAACGGCGGCAACGGGGGCGACGGCACGGGCGGCGCAGCGGCTGGCACGACGCTCGCTTCGGGCTATAGCCCTGCCGGCGGCAAGTCCGGCGCGGCTGGCGTCAAGGGCTGTAGCGGCGGAGGCGGAGGCGGCGGAGGCGGCGACAAGCCGGGCTTCGCCGAGTGCTGCAGCTACGGCGGCACGGGCGGTGGCGGTGGCGGTGGTGGCTGCGGCGGATCGCTCGGCACGGGCGGTGGCGGTGGCGGCGCGTCGATCGCGGTCTACATCTACGGCGGGACGCCCACGTTCACCAAATGCAGCGTCAAGACCGGCAACGGTGGCGCCGGTGGCAGTGGCGGCAAAGGTGGCGCCGGCGGCAAAGGCGGCCTTGCGGGCCCGCCCGGAACCGGCGGCGATGCCGACTCGAAGTCGGGCGGCAAGGGCGGCGCCGGCGGGTTGGGCGGTCGCGGTGGGCACGGCGGCGGTGGCGGCGGCGGACCCACGGTGGGCGTCTACTGCGGCAATGGCGCGAAGCCGACGCTGACGAGCGTGACCTACGCGCTTGGCGCGGGTGGTCCCCCAGGCGCTTCGGAGGCTGCCGGCTCCGCAGGCAAGACGGGCTCGAAGGTCGAGACCCTGGGCTGTAATTAGGCGCGGGGTTCGGAGTGGCCGTCCCTCAGGACGGTGGCGACGAGCGCTGCGGCGCTGAGCGCGGACCCGATGGCGAGGCCGTGCAACACGCCGCCATCCTTGAGGAGTGACCCCAGGGGAACGAGGACCGCCGCGAGCACCGATGCGGCGAGCGCCGCCCACAGGCGATCGCGTGGTGTCAGGCGCACCTGAGCCCTAGCCGCCGCGGACGAGGCGCTCGACTCCACCCCCGAGGCTCTCTGCGACGCGCTTCTGAATCTGGCCCTTCATCAGCTTGAACGGCGTCATGAGCACGTACCGAAAGTCGATGCGCACGGTCGTGAGGCCGACCTCGTCGAGCGAGGGCGCGTCGGACTCGATGGTGACCACGATACGCCCGCCCTGGATGGGCATGCCGGTGCTCGACTCCAGCAGTAGGTACTCGACGCGCTTGCCAGGCTCGATCCGCGTGAGCTGGTGCCGAGTCCACAGTGGCCCGCCGAGCGCGAGCTGGCGGACGCCGCCCACGGCCTCGGGCGTGCCGGAGACCCAGCGACCGTCCTTGACGTCGGTGAACCAGCGCTTCTGGCCCTCGATCGTGACGAAGGCCGCCATGACCTCCGCTGGACGGCAGCGGCCGGTGACCGACTTCTCGAAGGTTCCGTCGGGAGAGAAGTCGCCTCGGGCGAGGCGCTCAGCGGAGATGGCCATGGGTGGACCTCAGACGTGTCGCACAGGATGAATCGAGCCCCAGAAAAACGAATGCCCGCGAACCGCCACTCGGAGCAAGCTCCAGAGGGCTGTGCGCGGGCATCCGCCAGCGAACACCGACCGCGACGAGACGCCGCGGGGTGTGGGGTCTTCCCCCACGCCTGCGCTAGACGCGCTCGACGCCCTTCTTCTTCACGACGGCCTTCCAGACCTTCTCCGGCAGCCACTTCGGCCGGTTCTTCGGGGCCGCGACCTGGACCCGCTCGCCGCTGAACACGTGAACACGGTTCGTGCCACGCTCGCGGAGACGGATGTCGGTCTCACCACGGTTGGCGGCCTTGAGGGCAGCGCCACGCGGCTGACGGCTGGAGAACACGACGTTGGTGTCCTTGCCTTCCTTCATGAGAACGAAATTCTTCTTCTTGATGTCTTCGCTATCGCTCATAAATTCCTCCCCCCTAAATGGATGGGTCACGTGGCGCTGAGTCTAGCGATCTGGCGGAGGAAGCAACAAAATTTCGCCGATTTTTTTCATGCGATCCGCACGACCAAGGGGAAGTCGGCCCGTATCTATGTGAAATCACTACCGATTTCCGCCAAGACGCCCGATGATTTATTTATCGTGGAATTCAATCTAGGGTCATCGGTTATTCGGATCTGGCCCTGTGGAAGAAGACCTTCGCGGTGTCACGGGCCGGAGCGACCGGCGCGATCGGTCGCGTCACGGTCGACCTTACGCTCGACATCCAAGACGTGGGCGCGGCGGGCCGAGGCGGCCATCTCCTCAGCCAGACGGCGCTCGCGATACGCCGCCTGACGGGCCACCGTCGCGGCCTCCGCCGCTGGCTCAAGGCGACGCGCCGAGGCGTCGAGCTCCGCCACACGCACGCGACTCGCCGCCAGCGCGGTGTCCTCGAGCTGCAATCGCGCAGCCGTCGTCTCGGTCGCGGCACGCGCGGTCGCGATGGCGTCCGAGTCGCCCTGCAACGCGGCGGTCGCCCCGTCGGTCTCTTGTCGGGCGGCAAAGAGGCGCGCCTCCTCTTGGTGGAGCTCCCACGTCTTCTGGCGCTCTCGGAGGAGGGCCACGCGAAGGCGACGGTCGGCGAGCGCGGAGCGGCGATCGGTCACACGATCGTCATCGGCCGAGTCGATGTAGGCCTTGAGCTACTTGGACGGCGCGACGAGCACCGCGTCCTCGACGATCACGGCGTACTTGTAGCCGGCGCCGAAGTCCCGGTCCCGCGCGACCTTGCCCGTCACGGTGACGACGTCGCCGACGGCCGCGCGCTCCTGCGTCGTGATGGTGAGGTCATGCGTGCCCGCCTTTGCGTCGCCCGTCCCATCTTGCAGGTGGAGCCAGTTGCGACCGAGGATCCCGTCATTGACCTTGACGACCTTGCCGCGGACTCGCACAGTCGCGCCGACGAGCGCGGCCACCTTCTCATGGACCGCGGCGATGGTGTGCGCGCCCTCGCCCGTCGCCGGCTCGACGGCCACGGCGGCCTCGGGTGGCGCGGTCGTGCCGTGCCCGGCGGGCGCGGACGTACCGTGCGCGGCCTGCGGAGCGGGCGCAGCGGCCGGCGGAGCGGGCGCTGCCGCCGGCGGAGCAGCGCCTCCCGCGGTGGCAGAGCCCAGGGTGCCAAACCAGATCACCTCGAAAGTGCGGTTCAGGTTCTTCGAGGCGAAGTTCTTCATCTGCATCGCGTTCTCGACCGACACGTCTTGCCCCACGGCGACGGTGGCCTTGGGCACGGCGGTCCAGACCGGCTCGCCCTGGCCTGTCGCGACCTTGAGGTACGTGTACTTCTCGGCCTCGAGCGTCTCGACGACCTTGCCGCGAATCGCGCTGCCCGGAGGCGCCGCTGGCGGCGCGGCGGTCCCAGCACCACCGGACTCGATGGGCGGGTGACCGGGCGGCAAGCGCCCCGCGTTGGGATCGCTCGCGAGCGGGGCCGCGGGACCCTGATGGACCGCCACGGGCTCTGCCGCAGCCTCGAGCTTGGGCGACTCGCGACGACATGCGGAGAACGACAGCGCCAGGCTGGCGGCGGACAGGAGTGCGAAGGGTGCTCGGTTCATGCGCGGAATGGAAGCACGCAACGGTGGGGTGTGCAATGCTGTCAAAGCGCTGACGGTTTCTGGGCCCGACCCGCCAGCGCGCTGCCACCTAGCAGCCACGGCCCGGCATCGTGGCCCTCACGTCCATCGATTGCGACATGGCACGCGCCGTGCTGAGGGTCCACCCGACGCCCTCGATGGAGCGTCAGGGGGTCGCATGGGCAACGGCATCTACGGCGCAGTGGCAGGGAGCGTCGCGGCGCTTCGCCAGGTCGAGGTCGTCGCGCAGAACCTGGCCCATGCGAGCACGCCGGGCTTCAAAGCCGAGATCGCGCGCTTCGAGGAGAAGCTGACGGGCCAGGGCGACCGGCAGACGCGTCAGGTGACGGCGACGGCTCCCGGGGTGCGGCTCTCCCAGGGCGCGATTCGCCCCACGGGCAACCCGCTGGACGTGGCGCTCACGGGGGACGGCTTCCTGGTCGTCGACACCGGCCAGGGGACACGGCTGACACGCAGCGGCCGCCTCGTCATCGGCGCCGATGGGACGCTCCGAACGACCGTCGGCCACGTCGTGCGCGGAGCCGGTGGCGGGCCCATCACGGTGCCTCCAGGGGACGTCGGCGGCGCGGGACCCCTGCAGATCGACGCGACCGGAACGCTATCGCGCGGCGGCGTCACCTTCGGGACCTTGGAGCGCAAGAGCGCGCCCCCGGAGGTCCTGCGTCGCGAGGGCGCCGAGCTCTTCGCTGCGACCACGGGCATCGACGCCTTGCCGGACGCGCAGGGCGAGGTCCTTCAGGGGCATCTGGAGGACGCCAACGTCAATCCGGTCTCGGCGATGACCGAGCTCATCACTGCGCAGCGGAGCTTCGACGCGCTGCAGCAGGCCGTGAAGACCTACCGCGAGGTGGACGGCCAATCGATTCATCGGCTCCGAGCCTAGGTCCAAAGGGAGGCAGGCATGTTTCGAGCACTACACACGGCAGCGACGGGGATGGATGCGCAGCAGACCCAGATCGACGTCATCGCGCACAACCTCGCCAACGTGAACACCACGGGCTTCACGAAGAGCCGGGGCGAGTTTCACGACCTGTTCTCCCAGCAGCTGCGCGGCGCCTCTCAGGGCGAGCCCGGGCGGGCGGGGAATCCGCTGGGGGTGGAGATCGGCCAAGGCGTGCGCGTCGGCGGGACCCACAAGCTGTTTACGCAGGGCGCCTCCATTCAGACCGGCGGCAAGTTCGACCTCGCCATCAAGGGCGACGGTTTCTTCAAGCTCGCGCGCACCGAGGGCGAGGCCTACTCGCGGTCGGGCAACTTCACCGCGGACGCCGAGGGCTACCTCGTCAACGCCGATGGCCTGCGCCTCGAGCCGCAGATTCAGGTGCCCGAGGGGGTGACAGACGTCGTCGTCGAGGCCAACGGCCAGGTCAAGGGCAAGCGGCCGAACGAGACCGAGTGGAACACGCTCGGCGAGCTCAAGCTCTACGCCTTCAACAACCCGGCGGGCATGAAGTCGCTCGGCGATCAGCTCTATCAGCCCACCTCGGCGTCTGGTCAGCCGGTCGAGGGGACTCCAGGCACCGGTGGGCTCGGCGCCATCGCGCAGAAGGAGCTCGAGGCGTCCAACGTGCAGGTCGTCGAGGAGATGATCGACCTCATCGCCGCGCAGCGCGCCTATGAGGTGA
>SXGT01624485.1_pt1 | contig 13056 bp, 9 predicted proteins | sample 3176221 | NCBI WGS metagenome assembly SXGT01 (sample SAMN11356862, study PRJNA531348) | freshwater metagenome | isolation source: freshwater sample F1-120 | place: China: Fuxian Lake, Yuxi | collected 2017-12-25
CAGAAGCCGCACTGCAGGCCGTGCTCGTTCCAAAATGCCTCCTGCACGGAGTGCAACGGACCATTAGCAGCAAGACCTTCAATGGTTAGAACGTCGCTGCCATCGGCCTGGACCGCGAACATGGTGCATGACTTGATCACCTTACCGTCCACAGCCACCGTGCACGCGCCGCAAAGCGATGTTTCGCAGCCGATGTGCGGTCCAGTCAGCCCCGCCACTTCCCGCAGGTAGTGCACGAGCAGCAGCCGCGGTTCCACGTCATGTACGTAGGGTTTTCCGTTAATTCTGAGACTTATCGTTTGTTTCATTGCGCACTCCGTCAAGGTATACGATATTGCTAAAAAATTCAGGAAAAAGCAAGTGCACGCAGCAACCGGGCAGGAACTTCGCACATCCGCCGGAGAGGCGATGCCTGGGGCCGGAAATCGTGGGAGTCTTGAGAGAAATGACGGTGAGGCAGATTCGCAGAGCGGCCTTTGCGCCAAACGCAGCGGTCTGCAGGTGCCCTGGCAGCCCGTGGTTATAATCGATTCCGTGGTTAGAAAACAGTGTGAGGTAGAACTGTTTCGGCTTGGAATGGATCATGGCCACGGCCCGGCATGCTCCAAGCATGCCGTCTGGTTTGAGCCCAATCAGAACCGTTTGATCCCGCACTTCCATTCTGAATTTCAGGTACGAATCTTCGGATCGGCTTCATCATCAATATCAATAGGGGTTTGAACGCGATGAAGATGCTCTGGAGGACGACACCTAAATGGGTGAGAAACAAAACGGGCCATTTCAGCTTTACCTCAACGCCTCGTTGAAGGTTGATTTCCAGGGATCACGGATCACCTCCGGCGGTGGCCTCATCCTGGTTCGTGAGTAGGATGAACGCTGGGCCTCGGCGAACTCATCGCCCAGCACCTGACCGGCTCACGACGCGGGAAGAACACCCAACTTCCGCTCGCCGGTCTGTTCCGCCAGTCCGTCTACAGCCGCATCGCGGGCTATGAGGATCTCAACGACGCCGAACGCCTCGCGCCAGATCCGACGTTCCGGCTGATCGGTTCGGAGAAGACATGGGATCGTGGAGCAACTTCCCCATTTTCGTTTTTTGGTGAGGCGGAATTGACGTCTCGTGGAACCAGGAGGCGGGGTTTTACAGAAAACGTACCGGGAATATCCACGTTGGAGGATCTACAGTTGGCGAGCTGTGATACAGTGACCGGAGACCAGGAGCCAAAATCGAAATCCTGGTTGATGAGCGGGAACGTGTGCTGTAAGCCGCTGGGGCCGTGACGCCTCGCGCTCGCCACGGGAGGCTAGTATCATGCCCAGGAAGATTCACGCAGCCGTCTTGTTCCTGGTAAACGCCCAGATCAGTTGGGCGCAAGCGACCGCGAGTATTCACGGAGCGGTGACCGATGCCACCGGCGCCGCGATACCCGACGCGAGGATCGCCGCGACGAATCTCGGGCGCAACCTGACGCGGAGCGTCACAACGGACGCGGCGGGGCAGTACGTGATTCCGCTGCTTCCGATCGGCGGTTACACGGTGCGGGTGGACAAGCCCGGGTTTCAAGCGTTTCTGCAACAAAACGTTCTGCTGCAGGTGAATACGGAGGTGCAAGTGGACGCCCGGTTGGAGGTGGGTGGGACCACCGAACAAGTGAACGTGAGTTCGCAGGCGACGCTGGTTCAAACGAATTCCTCGGCGATGGTTCAGGTCGTGGATCAGCAGCGAGTGGCGGACCTGCCGCTGAACGGGCGCAACGTGCTGCAACTGCTGACCCTGAATGCCGGGGTGTCGGACCGGAACGTTCCGGCGACGGTCCAAGGGGCGAATCTGGGGTTTGGGACGTACCAGGTGCGCGTGTCGATCAACGGGGCGCGAGGCATTAACGGCAATTTTCTGTTGGATAACGCCGATCACAACGAAGCGCAGACGAATCTGCCGCGTCCGTTTCCGAACGTGGATGCCGTTCAGGAGTTCAGCGTGCAGACATCGAGCTTCGACGCCCAGTACGGCCGCGGCGTGGGCGGCGTCGTGAATGTCGTAACCAAGAGCGGGACCAATGAATTCCATGGGACCTTGTTCGAGTTTTTCCGGAACTACAAGCTGAACGCGGCTAACTTTTTCAGCGGCCGCGACGCGCTGAAGCGGAATCAGTTCGGCGGGGCGCTGGGTGGACCGGTGAGGAAGGACCGGACGTTCTTTTTTGGTTCCTACCAGGGGACACGCATCCGCAGTTCGACGCCCGGCGCCGTGCGCACCTCGCCTAGCGAAGCGATGAAGAATGGCAATTTCTCGGAATGGCTGCGGCCGAACGGGCAGGGCGCGATCCGCGATCCGCTGGCGCCGGCCCAAGTGTTTCCGGGCAATCTCATTCCGCGAAGCCGCATCGACCCGGTGTCGGCGAAGCTGACGACCCTGTTTCCGTCGTCGACCGATTCCACCTACCAGCTCCGGTTCGGCACGCCGGTGAGCATCACCAACGACAACCAGGTGATCGCGAGGTTAGACCATATGGTGGGCCAGCGCCACCGGTTCTCGGCGCGGTATTTCTTTCTGCGCTTCGTGAACCCGGCAGTCATCCTGCCGACCAACATTCTCTTTGCGCTCGACGGGACCGAGGGCAACGAAAACGCCACTTCGGTGAATCATACGTTCACGATTTCGCCGATTTGGGTGAACAGTTTCACTTTCTCGTACAACACGTCGGAACCCGCGCGGCGGACGGCCTCCGAACCAGTGCTGTCGCTGGAGTCGCTCGGTTCGCGGGTGAAGAATTCGCCGCAGGCCAACCATCTCAACATTTCGCCATCGGGCTGGTCGGGCATCGGACTGGGGAACGTGGGATTGTCGGTGACGCGCTCGCTGCATATTTCCAACACGACGAGCTACGCTACCGGACGGCATAACATGCGGTTCGGTGGCGACTTCAGGCGTTACCGGACGGGTTTCTCATCCTACTTTCTGACTGGCGGACAGGCGAACTTCACCGGGCAGTTATTCAGTAACCCGGGCCTCCAGAATGCGGGTAACGCTTACGCGGAATTCCTGATGGGCCAAGTGGCGAGTTGGCGGCAGACATCCACGTCGCGGCTGGCGGCGATCAACCCGATCTACTCCCTGTTCATCCAGGATGATATCCGGCTGACGCCGAAACTGACCGTCAACCTCGGCTTGCGGTACGACCCGAAGCTCGGCCTCACCGAAGGCAACGACCAGCACACGACGTTCATTGCGGGACGCCAGTCGGCGGTCTTTCCGCGCGCGCCGCTGGGGCTGCTGTTTACGGGGGACGAGGGAGTGGGCGGCAAGGCGATTCCGAACGACTGGAACAATCTCGCTCCACGGATTGGCATGGCATGGAATTTCCTGCCGAAGACAGTGTTGCGCGGGGCCTACGGGTTGTTCTTCGACGAGTACATGGGGTTGTTCTATAACCGGACGATCCAGGGCCAGCCTTGGGTCGCGGATGCGACGCTGGTGGGTCCGCTGCCGCTTTCGGATCCCTACCGCGGCGGCGCTCTCGTGGAACCGGATAAGTACACCGCGGACCGGAACGGAAACTTCCTCGATTTCGCGACCTACGCGGTGCCGACGCGGGAGATGCGCGCGGGCTACATGCAGAACTGGAATCTGGTGCTGGAACGCGAACTACCGGGGAGCGTCCTGTTCCGCGTCGCGTATGTGGGCTCGAAGGGTACGCACCTGCTGATGACGACCGATATCAATGCGGGAGTGTACCGGGCCGGCGCCACGGCGGGCAACTTGAACTCACGGCGGCCGTATGTGCGGATTGGTCCGCTCGGGGTGGGCCAGTCGAACGGCAATTCCATTTACAACTCGATGCAGATGACCGTCCAGAAGAGGATGGCGCGAGGTGTCAGCCTGCTGGCCAACTATACCTGGAGCAAGGGGATCGACTACGCCTCGTTTGGTTCGATTGAAGGCAATCAGACGGGACCGGACCCGGTGAACGTCCGGAACAACCGGGGACCGGCCGATTTCGACCTGACACACCGCATGGTGGTTTCGGGCATTTGGGAGCTGCCAGGGCTGAAGACGTGGAACCCGGTGGCGCGGTGGGTGCTGGGCGGCTGGCAGCAGAATGCGATCTTCACGGCGCAGACGGGCCCGCCGATCACAATCAGGAGCGGTGTGGACGCCGACTTCAATGGGGTAGGCGGAGACTTTGCGGATTACCGGGGCGGGGAGTGGCGGCTGGCCTCGCGGTCGAAGGAAGCGCAGATCCGCCGCTGGTTCGACACCACGCAGTTTACGACGAACGCGGCGGGCACGATCGGCAGCGGGCGTCGAGGACAACTGCGCGCTCCCGGCGATTGGAACCTGGACTACTCGCTCTTCAAGAACTTCGCGATTCGAGAAGGACAGCGGCTCCAGTTCCGCGCGGAGTTGTTTAATGCGTTCAATCACGCCAATCTCGGCCAGCCGACCGATACGGTGAACAGTCCGACCTTCGGGGTAATTACATCCGCCTCCGCGCCCCGCATCGTGCAATTGGCGCTCAAGTACATTTTCTGAGATGGTGACTTCATGACGACACGGCGACACATGGTGGCGATGGCCGCGGCGGCAGGGGCGGCGGCCGCGCAACAGGGCGGGAAGAAGATCCGGCTGGCGGTGGTGGGCGGCGGGTTTGGCACGTCCTTCTATTTCCATCAGCATCCCCAATGCGAGGTGACCGCGGTCACGGACCTGTATGCGGAGCGGCGACAGCGGTTGCGCGATGTCTACCACTGCGACAACGTCTACGAGTCGCTGGAAGAGATGCTGAAGCTGCGGCGGGATTTGGACGCCGTGGCGGTTTTCTCCGACGTTCCGTCGCACGTCAAGCACGCCAGGATGTGCATGGAGCGGGGCCTGCATGTGATATCGGCGGTACCCGCTTGCGCGAGTCTGGAAGAGGCCGGGGAGTTGCGCGCGGTGAAGGAGCGGACGGGCCTGCGCTACATGATGGCGGAGACGAGTTACTACCGCCAGGCTTGCATCTATGCGCGTGAGCTGTATCAGAAGGGCGGCTTCGGTCAAATTGTCTATAACGAAGTGGAGTACTATCACGATTTCAACTTCGAGGAGCGGATGACGGGGCGGCCGTCGCTCTATTTCAATCCGGACGGCTCAAACAGTTGGCGGCAGGGTTGGGCGCCGATGCACTATCCGACGCATTCGATCGGGCTGGCGGTGGCGGTGACAAAGGAGCGGGTGACGTCGGTGTCGTGCCTGGGGCTGGGCGACCGCGAGAAGATGGCGCGGATTCCCAACAACCGGCTGAAGAACCCGTTCTTTAACGAGTTCGCGCTGATGGAAACCAGCGGCGGGCACGTGATCCGTCATAACGAGTGCCGGCAGATCTCCTCCCTCGAGGTGGAGCGGGCGCAGTGGTTCGGCGAGAAGGGTTCGCTGTATATGGCGATTCCCGGGGTGTTGCCAAACACGTGGCAGCCTCGACATGGCAAGCCTGCGCCGGTGGACATTCCGGATTACTGGAACAGCGACCGGCTACCAACGGCGATGCGGCACAACAGCGGGCACGGCGGAAGCCACACGTTTCTGTCCGCTGAGTTCGTCAATGCCCTGCTGGAGAACCGCGAGCCGGCCGTAAATGTGTACGAAGCCCTGGCGATGACGGCGCCAGGCCTGGTGGCGCATCAATCCGCCTTGAAGAACGGGGAGCGGTTGAAGGTGCCGGGTTTCGACCGGGCAGGGTGAGATTCGGGACAGAGGGGCGCATTCTGTTCGTCCAACTCTCTACCCCGCCTTGGGGGAGAAACACAATGGCGGTTCATCAGCATACCTACCCGGTGGGCCATCGATCTGCGGCCTTCGCACCGCCGAAACCGGCGTGGTGCGTGATGGCGTCGTCGATCATGCCGACCATCTCGTTCTCATAAGAATCGCCTTAAGGAGCATGTCAAGGGCGGACCAAAAGTTTCCCACCAGGGCGGAGCATAAGGGGACCACTTTGGGCGAAGGCAAAGGGTTTGCTCAGTCAAAGACGCCCTCCGCATCGGCGAAATGGTTGGCCATTGCGATCGACAGAAGATCCGAAACAACCGGCGGGCCTGCTTCGAAAATAGCCGTGTTGCCAATCCCGATCGCCGGCAGGACACGAGGGAAAGCCAGCGTCGGAAAGAGGACCGTTACCAGATCTACATCAAGGTACTTCCGCGCCAGGGCCGCCCGCGAAAGCCAGAAGGCGAACTGACCCGCGTGCCAAGACCATCGCTTACGGCCCTGCAAAAGCTCGGGACGGAGCTGCTGAAGCAGCGCGTGGCGGGTTTTGGCAGGACATGAGCGGTTCCGGACGCTTCCAGGCACGCCTGAAGGAGCCTTGAACAGGGGCCAAACCCGGCGGCCGTGCGATACTCAATCGAAGAACAGCCGGTATTGAGTTCAAATTAGGAGGTAATCGATATGCAGCGGCGAGAGTTCATCGGTTCTACCGCGGCGGCTCTGGCCGCTCCGGCGGCGGAGCGGATTCGCGTTGGCATGATCGGCACAAGCCACAGTCACGCCGCAGGGAAGCTCAAGGGGTTGCTTGACTCCCCGGAACTCGAGGTTGTGGCGGTCTGCGAGCCGACAGCCGGAGCCCGCGCGAAAGCCACGAAGAATCCGCTCTACAGCCGCGTGCGGTGGGCCGGAGAGAACGAACTGATCTCAGATCCGTCCATTCGAGCCATCGCCGTCGAAGGCGACGTCTGGGAGAACTTGCCGCGCGCGAAGAAGGTCATCGCCGCCGGGAAACATCTCCATTTGGAGAAGCCGCCTGGACACGAAATGACGCCTTTTCGCGCGCTGGTGGAGGAGGCTCGCAGCAGGAAATTGCTGTGCCAGGTAGGATACATCTGGCGCAACCACGCCGGTATCAACGCCGCTCTAACCGCCGCCTGCGAAGGCTGGTTAGGCGATGTCTACATGATGCGCGGAACGATCAATACCGATCAGGAGCAGGCCGGCCGCGCGCCGCTCACGCGATACAAGGGCGGCATGATGTTCGAGCTGGGGTGCCACATGATCGACCGCGTGGCGGATTTATGGGGACGTCCAACGGATGTGCGAAGCTGGATTCGTCACGACATGAACTACGCCGATACGCTCGGCGACAACACGCTCGCCGTGTTTGAGTACGGGCGCTCGCTCGCAATCGTCTCCACGTCCGCGCGACTGCCCGGCTCCGGGCTCCATCGTTCATTCGAGTTGCTCGGAACTGAAGGGTCCGTTGTGATCCAGCCGGTCGAGCCCGGGATAAAAATGCGGGTGACCATGCGGCGAGCCGCGGGTCCCTATAAGGCCGGGGAGCAGGAAATCGAGATGCCGCCGCAGCCTCGCTACATCGGAGACCTTGCGGAGTTCGCAGCCGCGATACGTTCAGGCAAGCCCTTGCGCCACTCCTACGATCATGAACTCACGGTGCACGAGACGCTCCTTCGTGCCTGCGGGGAACCGGCCGTTTGATGAGCGGGAGCGTTTGATGAGCCGGATCGCACGTCTGCCGATGCGCGAATCGGTGATTCGCCGGACAACCATCCTCAGCGAAAAATTAGGCGCCGTGAATCTCTCGCAAGGGTTTCCGGACGACGACACGTCAGCCGAAATGAAGCGCTTCGCGGCCGATGCAATCGCCGGACCAAACCATCAGTACACGGACCCCTGGGGCTCGCCGGCTCTGAGAAGGGCGGTCTCGAGGAAGCTCCGCGAGTTTAACGGCATCGACGCCGACCCTGACCGCAACCTTGTGATTACGTGTGGCGCAACCGAGGGCATGATCGTCGCCATGGAAGCTCTGATCGAGCGCGGATCGGAAATCATCACCTTCGCGCCGATGTACGAAAACTACGTGCTTCAATCGATCGCTTCGGGTCTGACGCTCAGAACTCTTGAAGTTGCGGAACCCGATTTCGGCTTCTCGAAGGCCCAGCTTGAGGCGCTGGTCACCGAACGGACGGCGGCCGTCCTGCTCTGCAATCCATGCAATCCGACGGGCAAGGTGTTCACCCACGAAGAGCTCGAAACGATTGCCGCCTTCGCCGCCGGGCGCGGCCTGCTGATCTTCTGCGACGAGACCTACGAGTATCTGGTATGGCCAGGACACCGGCATGTGAGCATCGCTTCGCTGCCAGGGGCCGGCGGCCGAACCGTTACCGTCACGTCGATGGGCAAGACTTACTCAGTGACCGGTTGGCGAGTCGGCTATCTGGTTGCGGAGGAATCGTTGACCAATGAGTTGCGGAAGATGCACGACTTTCACACCGTGACCGCGCCGCATCCGTTCCAGGCCGCGCTGGCGAAAGCGCTTGAGTTGCCTGGAGAATTCTACGAACGAATGCGGGAGGAGTATTGGATTCGGAAGGAGACGCTCGGCAAGGCGCTGCTCAATGCTGGGATGACCTTTTACGAACCCGGCGGATCGTATTTTTTGTGGTGCGATTACGCGGCCCTTTCGGATGAGGACGACACCATGTTCTGCGAGCGCGTGCTGCGGGAAGCGGGTGTCGCCGGAGTTGCGGGCTCGGTGTTCTACCCAAATGCCAGCCGGAATCCGAAGCGGCTGCGGTTCACTTTCTCAAAATCGAAAGCGACCATCGACGAAGCCGCAAGGCGCCTTGGGGCGTGGCGAGCCCGGGGCGCGCCGCAATGAAATAGGCAGCGGTCGGCGCGAAACGAAATGCGCTTCCGATCCAAAAAACAATACCGTTGGCCGGCGCTTCGACGAAATCAGAATCATTGATATAGTTGGATGCTGCCCATGGAAGAGTTCGTCGAAGATCTTGTCAGCTTCGTTCCAGGCGCGCTGGTGCGGCGTTTTGCAACCGAAACGCATCTGCCGGGACAGCCCTGGGCAGAAGTCCGCCGCGGGGCCGTAATTCTTGCCGACGTATCCGGATTCACCGCCATCGCCGAAAATCTCGCGCGGCGGGGCGCGGCCGGGGCCGAGTCGCTTACCCATGTGCTGAACCGGCATTTCGGGCGTTTGATCGACCTGATTACGGCTCACGGCGGCGAGGTCATGAAGTTCGCCGGCGACGCCGTGCTCGCCTTTTGGCCCGCCGCCGGAGAGGACACGTCAGAGGCCGTTCTGCGGGCGGCGAATTGCGGACTCGCCGCGCAGGAAGTATTCGAGGAAGCATCGTCGGCGGAACATTTCCGACTCTCGACCCGGATTGGAGTCGGCTGCGGCCGGATTTCCATCGTCGCCGTAGGCGGTGTGTACGGGCGCTGGTGTTGGGCCGCGACGGGCGACGCGCTGGGGCAGCTTGCCGGCGCCACACATCAGGCGATTCCTGGCGAAGTGGTGCTATCGCCGCAGGCATGGGAGCAGGTGGCCGACCGGGCGGAGGGGCGTCTGCTCGGCGATCGTGCCGCGTCCCTGATCTCGATCCGCGCTCCCGAGCCGGTCCCGGCTCCCGGCCCGCCACCACTGTCAGCCGAGGGTCTGGAGTCACTGCGTAGCTTCCTGCCCGCGGCGGTCGTGCTCCGCTTGCGGGGCGGGCGCACCGAATGGCTAGGCGAGTTGCGGACGCTCACGATCGTCTTTATTCACTTCCCCGGGCTTACACACGAAACCGCGGTCGAGCGGGCACAGTCCGTGATGCACTCACTCCAGTCCAGTCTCTATCGCTACGAAGGGAGCATCAACAAGCTGAGCGTGGACGACAAAGGTACGGCGCTGCTCGCCGCGCTCGGCCTGCCCCCGCTGTCGCACGAAGATGACGCGGTTCGTGGCGTCCGGGCGGCGATAGACATCCGCGCCAAACTGCGCAAACTCGACGTTAAGCACTCGATCGGCATCGCAACCGGGCGGACGTTCTGCGGTGTGGTTGGGAACGCGAAGCGGCGCGAATACACCATGATCGGCGACGTGGTGAATTTGGCGGCAAGGCTCATGCAAGCCGCGCCCAACGACATTCTTTGCGACGAGGCGACGTACGAGGCTTCAAAATCCCAGGTGGAATTCGAGTCGCCGGATCCGATCAGTGTGAAGGGGAAGGCGCATCCGGTACGGGTCTATTGTCCCATCGCCGCCGCTCCTCGATCGTCCGAGACGCGAGACGCACCGATGGTAGGCCGGGAAGAAGAGCGGCGCGCGCTTACCGAGCACATGGATGCCCTTGTTGTCGCCGGCGCGAGCACGGCGGTCGTCATCGAAGGCGAAGCCGGAATGGGCAAGTCGCGGCTGATGAATGATTTCGCCGAGCGAGCCCGGGCCGGAGGGACGCTGGTGTTGCGAGGCTATGCCAATCCACTCGAACGATCGACGCCCTACTTCGCGTGGCGCGAAATTTTCGCGCAGCTTCTCGGGCTGCACGCCATCGCGAACGAGGAAAACCAGCGAGATCACACGAGGGTCCGCGTCCGCGCCTGCGCCGGCCCGAAATGGGTGGAACTTATCCCTCTGCTCAATCCCGTGCTGCGTGCCTCCTTTGCCGAGACGAACGCGACAGCGGGGCTGCCGGATCAGAAGCGTTCGGAAATAACCAAGGAATTTTTAGCGCGTCTGCTCACCACGATGCCGGACCGAACGTCACCAAAGATCGTGATTCTCGAAGACGGGCACTGGCTGGATACCGCGTCATGGGATCTGGTCCTGTTGGTCTCGCGGCGCGTAAAGCCGCTGCTATTCGTGCTGACCACGCGGGCGACGCTTGACGTGGCCTCGGAGTACCGGCGAATTCCAGCGGCGCGCGCCTTGCGACTCGCCGCGCTTCCGCCAGAGGATTCGATCCGCTTGGCGTGCGGCCGGCTGGGAATCGATTCGCTGCCGGATCGCGTGGCCGCAATGATCCAGGCCAGGGCCGAGGGTAACCCGCTGTTCATCGAGGAACTGGCCTACGCGCTACGGGACTCAGGGGTGATCGTCATCACAGGCGAGACATGCCAGCTTGCCGCGGAAGGCGCCGATTTGAGCAACGTGGAAATTACGGGAACCGTGCAGGCGGCGATTACCAGCCGCATTGACAGGCTGGCCCCGTCGCAGCAACTGATCCTGAAGGTGGCGAGCGTCATCGGCCGTGTCTTTGAAGTTCGGCTGCTGCGGCACCTGTACCCGCTGCATCCGGACGCGGAAGAACTGGATGCGATGCTTCAGGATCTTGCACGGCGCGGAATGCTGATGTCCCAGCCCACGGGGGGTGAGCCGGCGTGGCAGTTCAAGCACGCGGTATTTCAGAGCGTCGCCTACAACCTGATGTTGTTTTCACAGCGGCGCGACCTGCACCGCGCCATGGCGCTCTGGCTCGAGAGCAGCGCCGAGGGAGAGCTTCCAAACTACGGGCTGCTGGCGCACCATTGGGGACGTGTGTTGGAGTACGGTTCACGCGACCGCACCTTGATCGCGAAAGTGATGGGGTTCTACCAAAAGGCCGGGGAGCAGGCTCTCCGCAGTTTCGCCAATCAGGAAGCCGTATCCTTCCTGAAGGAATCCCTCCGGCTGCTCCTACTCCTGCCGGAAAGCATGGAGCGCGACCGCCAGGAACTCGGTCTTCAATGCATGATGGGCGCGCCCTTGATAGCCACGAGAGGCTTCGCCGCGCCCGAAGTGGAGAAGGCGTTCACACGGGCCTGGGCGTTGCGTAGGCATTTTGCCGGAACGCCCGGGCGGTTCAGCGCCATGGCCGGCCTGTGGGGTTTCTTTGTTGCGGCTCCGAAGCTTGAAAAGGCGCGGGAATTCGCCGACGAACTGCTAACGCTCGCCGTGGCCTCAGGGGACCCGGCAATGCTGGTGCCCGCCCATCGCGCCGCGGGAGAAACGTCGTTTTGGCGTGGAGACCTGGCTTCAGCGAACGAGCATTTCGAGCGCCTCTTAGAGGTTTACAAACCGGATGTGCACGGCGGCGAAGCCATGCGGGCGGCTCTCGATCCAGCGGTGGTTTGCCTGGGAATCCACGCCTGGACGCAGTGGCTGCGCGGGTATCCGGACCAGTCCGAGACGAGCGCCCGCAAGGCGGCAGAGCTTGCCGCCAGGCTGCGCGATCCTCTCAACACGGTATTGAGCGTGATGCAAGCGACCGTGCTCATGCAGATGCGCCGCGACAGAGGAAATCGAGATCAGATCGAATCCGTGATCGTCCTCTCGCGGGAAGAGGGTTTTCAACTCTGGTCGGCGGGAACTGCGATCGTGCACGGCTGGGCGCTAGCAGAGGCGGGATGCACGGAGGAGGGCATCGCCGAAATGCGCGCCGGGCTTGACGAATGGCAAGGAACGGGAATGAGACTCTACACTCCCTACTATCTGGCGCTGCTTTCCGCCGCGTACGAAAAAGCGGAGCGCCGTGAAGACGCGCTCAAGACAATTGAGGAGGCGCTCGCCCGCTCGGAGGAGACGGGCGAGAATTGGTGGCGGGCGGAAATGCTCCGGATAAGAGGCGTACTCAGAGGTGGGGAAGAAGGGTCCTTCCGGGAAGCCATCGCGTTCGCACGAGCGCAGGGAGCGAAGTCGCTGGAACTGCGCGCCTTGTGCAGTCTGGCAAGATCGCGGCCGCTCGAAACGCGCACGGAACTTGCGGCGCTCACGGAATGGTTTCCGGTATCGTGCGATATGACCGACCTTCAGGATGCGAGGGCGCTCTTGATTTAGGCGTCGTAAATAAATAATATTTACATCTACTCTCCTGATGTGTTATTAAGGAATCGCGCAACAATAACTACACGGATATAAGCGTCACTCAAGTAATAAGCCTTGTGGTTGTCGCTTTGAGATGCGGGGTTCGACAGACCCTCTCACGCCCGTAACCACTGTTGATGTACACGTCTACATGAGCTAGGCGAGGCATCCTCTATTCTGCTATAGTTCCGGTTGGACATCCAATGAAAGGCGGAACTACAGCATTATGAGAACTCCCTTCTTCCTCCCCGATCAAGTGCGCAAGTTTCTTCGCGTGAAGAAAATCGCCACACTTCCCGAGTTGAAACCTGACCAATGCATCATATCGCCATGCCCGTGAGGGTTGAGGCGCGCCCAACCATTTGGATGACCTCATAAACATGGGGTAAAACTGGAATTTGGCGGAGTTCGCGCTTCGCCAACCCACCCCAATCGAGGTCAC
>SXGT01497791.1_pt1 | contig 13054 bp, 5 predicted proteins | sample 3176221 | NCBI WGS metagenome assembly SXGT01 (sample SAMN11356862, study PRJNA531348) | freshwater metagenome | isolation source: freshwater sample F1-120 | place: China: Fuxian Lake, Yuxi | collected 2017-12-25
GACTGGGGTTTCTGGCGCGATTGGCAACTGCGCTGTTTTTTTCGGGTATTGTCGCGGTGCCGCTTGAGCTGCTGGTGATGCAGGAGGAGATTGAGCAGGAAATCAAGTTGGCCGAAGCCGTCAATATGAAACGGGTGGTGGATGGCAAGAAGCAGCAGTGTGAGAAGCGGGAAAAGGACAAGGAAAACATTGTGGTCCTTGATCAGCAGCAGAAGGCTCTAGGCGAAAAGAAGGAACAGGCGGAATCTGCGGCTACGCGGCTTCTGGCTCTCAAGGGACAACTAGGCGAAAGGCTTGGGGAGCAGACATGCGTTGCCGGGATCGACGGCCTCAAGCCGACGGGCGCCAAGCGCGAAATCAAGGAGATTAAAGGACTCTTGCTGTCGATCTCCGAGACCAGGCCATTGGGCAAAACTTTGGAGGAGGTGCTTGGCAACAACGCAAGGAGGCTGCTCGCCGAAGGCAAGACCGCCGCGTTGGATGACACTGTCGAGACTGCCTTCGAAGCTTGGGGTACGGCAGACTCTGAACTAGGGAACAACTGGGCTACGTGCAGGAATACTTGCAAAATGTCCAACCCGGACGGGCCTGGCAGAGTCACGTGTAGTGACGGCCGGAAAAAAGCAAGGTGCGGATCTGAAAAGCCAGCATTTGGCGACAAGGCTGGCCCGAAAAAAGACGCCGAGGCGTGCTACGTTCAAGTGAAGGAGAGACTTATAGCCGTCAATGGTCTAGCTAGCAGCATCGCAGAATCGGGCCAAGCGCACGCAACCGCTAGCGTCGAAGCGAAAGAGCAAGGCGAGAAACTGGATACACAAGCAGCGACTGACAAGAAGGCAGAACGGGACCGTAAGGCGGAGAGAATCCAAGCGTGCCAAAACCAAGTGGAAGCCGAAGTCCTCAAAGTCCCCAAAGATCGTCTTCCCGACGCAGTCTCCGAAAAGCTCAGCTCGGTTAAGGTGCCAAGTACCCCGACGGTCAGCTGGTCCGAATTCTCGCCAAACGACGTCGAAAAGCTCACCGGCGAGCCCATCACAGTGCCCAAGAGCCTCGCGGCCCGCTACGCCATTCTCGACCGCATCACCGACGACCAAGCGGCACCAACGGTGGAGCGGCGCGCCTCCGCTCGCTACAACAACCGCGTCAAGTGGGGCATTCGCGTGTTCTTTCTGGCACTGGCGGTGCTGGTGGTCATCGCCAAGCTGATGTTCAACGAGGCGACCCGTTGCTACTACCGCTACGGCAAAGATCCGTTGCTCGACCCGGGCCACGAACCCGGACACTTTGTGTTTTGACGCCACGGAGGACTTGAACGATGTCGCTACTGGACTGGGCCATGCCGACCTACCGCTGCTGGCAGTGCTGGGGCAGCTTCAAAGCCAGCGAAATCGTTTTTGAATGCACCAACAGCGAGGCCCCGCCGCGCAAGTGGGGCATGATCGGCGTGCCGGATCCCGATGTGGTGTGCAACGTGTACATTGCGAAGCAGCGATTCTCCAAGTCCAGGCGCGGCGACCTCTCCATGTACAAGGAACGGTGGGGCTGGGATCTAGAGGCCTGGCTCAACGGTTGTAGCGCAGCCGGCCCTGGCGAAGATTACCCCGATACGCAGTTCCGCTTTCAACCGCAAAACGGCGCTCGTGTCGCATTGGTAGGCAGGGCCAAAGCTGTGCTGCACTTGCCCTGCCCGCGGTGCGAACGACCGGCGATGCGGCAGTGTCCGCGGTGTTTGCGCCCCATCGGCGACCTGCGCGAAGACAAGGAAGTCTATCCCATCGCGGTGGTCGGATTCTCAAGGTCGGGAAAGACCTGCATGCTGGCGGCGATGCGGCGAGAGGCCCGACTGGCCGGGTGGAGTCCACTGGACGGGCAAGGCGAAAGCGGCCAAGGCCGGGTTGCCGAGGTTGAAGCCAGCATGTTCGGTGCGCAGCGCCGGCTGCCTGAGCAAACCAAGAAGGAGACAAGAGCGATCTTGGACCTGCAGCGGGCGGCGCACATCGACCCAAAGCGGGCGTGCGAGGTTCCTGCACGACGGACTTGGCTCCGCGACTATCCCGGTGAAGACCTTGCCAAGCTGCTCCTGGCCAAGGGCCGACCGCAAGATATCGATCGCGACATTGCCAACATGCTGGCAACGGCGCGTGCCTATGTTTTCGTGGTCTCGCCAGACGCGCTGGAAGCTTCTTCTGCGCAAGGCGAGACAAAGAAGGCAGCACAAGAACTGGCGTCAGTCGTGCATTTCGCCGTGACGGTTGGTGGGCCGCGCTACGACGCCCGGGCGGCAATCTGCATTGCCAAGTGTGATGATGCGCGACGGCCAGACGGTGAAAAGGTCGAGATTGCGCCATCTGGTGATGCGGCGCTCTCGCCAATAGGGAACGGAAACACAGGCCACGCGGCCCACCAGGAGGCGCTTGAACAGTACCTTGCGAGTATCGGTCAACTTGGCCTGGTGCAGCTTGTCCGCGAGCGATTTCAGACTTGCTGTCTTTTCAGTGTGACCGCGATCGGCTTAGGCAATACCGTGAGCGAGGCTGCCGACCGAAATTCTGAAGGCAGCGAGGAGAAGATCTACACGCTTAACTCGGCGCCCGAACCAGCAGGCATCCTTGGCATGCTTGAATGGCTGGTGCAAGCATGACCAACCTGGTCCGCATCGAACGCCACGTATTCGGCGCGACCGACCGCGGCCGTGGCGGCCTCGTCGGCTACCAGACCGTTGCCCAGTCTGGCGGCATCGACAGCTCAACCGCGCGAGAGCTGGAGCGACGCGGGGCGCAGTTTGAGCGCGCACGGGCAGAAGGCGGAACGGACTGGCGCGGCGACGCCATAGGCGCGGAGTGGTTTCGGTTCGCGCAACACCGTGTCGCCCCGCCATTCAACGACCGCGAAGTCCACGCGGCGGTCGCGCTGGTCCTGCCGGCCGATGTTGCGGCCGGCATTGACCTGCTAGCCTTCACTGCACGTGGCGATTTGTGGCAGCGGCCGCCCTATGGTCAGGTGGACCTGGCGCCAGTGGACGAGTCGCTAGTGCCAATGAAGACCCGCGAGCGCGCCGAATTTGCTCTGGCCGCGGCCGGGGCCTGTGCGACGCCGGCGATTCTGGGTCGCTTGGTGGCGTTAACTGTGCGGGCGATTGTCAGCAATGCCAACATCGCCATCGTCGCCAGCGTGCGCGATTTTGCCTTGCTCCTGACCGGCATGCGGGCGCTGTTGCCGCCCGAGCTGTGCCACCGCTTGTCCTTTCAGACCAGTCTGCCGGCCACCGTGCGCGGCGCCCCGGTGTGGGTGCGCGCACCCGCGAGCGGTGCGGTCGACTTGCGCGGGGCAGGCGTCGCCGTGTTTGTGCCCGCTGAGGGCTCTGACCACCAGGGCTGGCATTGCAGCGACGGGCAGCAGACCTGGTGCGAGTGGATGGCCGCCGCGTTGGAGGCAGGCGACTGGTGGCGCGTCGCCCTGCTGCCCAATGTGTACAGCAGCAGCGGTGCTCAGCTGGGCGAATGGGGCCAGGCGCTGCGGCCAGTCGAGAACGGCGCGGAATGCCTGCAGCGCATCGCTGTCTTTGCGCAGGGTGCCGCCCCCTCTCGCATCCAATCACTGGCCCGCGAGATGGTGCGCGAGTGGTTCATGGCGCCTGGCCGCCAGGATGCAGAGGTCGCCGGGGTCGCGACCGAGCTGACCGACGCGGCGTTCGCCTGGCTGTATGGGGCGGTCGATGACCGGCTGCGGCAGGCGCTGTCGGCACTGCGCAGTCCCGATGAGTGTCGCTTGCGCATTGTGCAATTCGCCGACGGACGCGCGGCCGGGCCAATCAAGGATCTGGCTCGGCAAGGCGTCGCGCACTGGTTGCTGGCGCCAGAGCGGACCGCCGAGGAGGCGTTTGGGGTAGTTGAGCCCTTGACGGACAAGCAGTTCGCCTGGCTCGGACGTGGCGTCGAGGATCGCCTGAGTGCGTTGCTCGGCGAAGTGCGAACTGCCGACGCGTGCATGCTGCGCATTCGTCGTTGTGCGTCTGGGGCGGCGCCGCCCCAGCTCCATGCCATGGCGCGTTTGACAGTCGTGCAATGGCTCAAGTCCGCGACATTGGCAGACTTGACTGCTGTGCTCAGGGTCATCACGGATCAGGAGCAGCGCTGGATCGGTAGCGCGCTTGAGGAGCGGGTCGCCGCACATCAGGCTGGACTGACAGATTTGCTGTACCTGGGCAGGTACCTAGCGCAGGCCGTTTCGCCTATGCAGCGTGACAACGCGGCTGCTTACCTCAAACGGGCAGTTGCAGTGGCTGAAGGCACCGCCTTGGTCCAGTCGGATACTTCGGCGACGGGCTCCGACCTGCTGGACTATGTTGCGACTGCGCAGGACCCGCATCGCAAGCTCGCGCTTGAAGTCTTGGCCACCTGGGCGGCAAAAGTGGCGGGCGGCCACTGGTTGGCAAAATTTGAGCTGGTTCAGCGAACGATCGGTGTGCCGGAAATCCAAGCGCCAGTTGCTGGCAAACTCGCCCAATTCGGCATTAGCGGTGAATGGCCGCTTGCTGACCACCTGCACTTCTTGAGCGCCTGCGGCGTCGATCCCGTGGGCAAAGTCTCAGATGCGTGTCTGACCAAGGCGTTGGCCGATGCAACCAAGCGCGCGGAAACAGTCGGGTTGGCCGCGCTGGCGATGGCACGACCGTCTGACTGGCCCGACCACGCCGCGATTTCGCGGCACCTGTTGTTGCGTTGCGCGGGCATCTCGCGCAACGAGACCTGGGTAGCGCAGGTGATCGTCGCCACCTGGGAGCAGCATGTGCCGGATTTCACGAGACCCGGCGCCAGCCACCGGCCGCAGTTCCCCAGCGCGCTCGTCTATGCACTGCGGTATTTGCAGCACGTCAACATCGGCCTCGAGGAAAAACTCGGCGAGGCGGTCTTGCGTCAAACCCTGGACGACGAAGGCCGCTTGACCGCTACGCTGGACAGCCTGGCCAATGCGCCACATCAGCCCGAAGCTCCCTACCTGCATGGAGCCGCTTGGACACAGTTGCTATCCGCGTGCGTCGAGCTGACCATTGCGGGCTTCGCGAACAGCCAGCCCGTCGGTGCCGCTTGGCGGCGCTGGCTGGCAAAGGTCACTCCCGCCGAGCCCGTCGCCAACCCGTTGAAGCGGATGAATGCTGTGCCGTGGTGGCCCAAGTTGCTGGCTACGCACCTACCGCACGCCAACACGGCCTGGAAGCGCGCCGGCTATGACTGGTTGATCGCCAAGGGAAATCTTGACCGGGCGACCCTAAGCTATCTGTGCGATGCGGGTTTTGTAGCCGACCTTGCCAGCGCAATCTGGTCCGGCTCCCAACAGTTGGCGGCGGAGGCGGAATGGCGCGCCGTGCCAAGCCTAGCCGCGGAAGTGCAGCGGCTGCGCACGCCACCGTCACTGCCAACTCGGGGCAAAAACAGTCGCGATCCAGATTCAGGCCGGTCGAGGTTACCCCCGCCCGCGCCGACGCCGAAGGCCGGCTATTTGGCCCAAGCGGGTGCGGATGACCGCGGGCCATCCGAGCAGCCTGCGCCCATGAGTATCGAGCAGCAACTGACGGCGGCGTGGGATGCGTTCATGACGGGACCGCCCTCGCAAATCACTGTGGAAAACCTACTGGCTTACAATCTTCAAGAGCTATCTACGCCGATTGCTCGGGACGCTGTCGCCGTGTTGTTGTGGACGCGGGCACTGGCTGACAGCATGCCGCCGGATGGAAGCATACGATGGCGAATGGCCGCTAAAATCATGAAGGCGTACAGAGCGGAGCTCAAACATGGCCGATGAAACCGACCGTACTCGACCGCAGAACCAAGGCGCTGCAAAGCACGATCTGGTGACCGCCCTAGGGAAGGTGGCCACTGCGCTCCAGAGCCAGCAAGAGCACGCTGCCGTCTCGCGGTGGCCGATCTGGAGCGCCATTTTGGCGGCGTTGAACCTGGTCGTTGTGGTCGGCGCGCTCGGCTACGGCTATTTCCAGTTTCGGCCGACACCGGACACGAAGACCGGCGCAAAGGACCAGGACCCAACACCGCAAAGCAACGACCCTCCGCCCCAAGCGGTTGCCCAGCAGCCATCTGCGGCGGACAAGCGCGAGGACTGCAAAAGCAATTGCTCCAAAATAGAGTGCCAGTTGCAGTTCGCGCCATTTTCGATTGAGCATTGTAGCAAGCCCGATCCGGAGCAGTGCAAGCAACTCTGCCCTCCTGCCGCACCACCGAATACTCCGCTTTCCGCGCAGGCATGCAGGCCATTCTGCAAATGCCAGGAACCTAGCGACGCGAACGCCACCACAGCCTTGCCGGCGCATGTCACCCTTCAGAGCTGCAAGCGCGATCGGTTCGACGGCATCGCCGTTCCCAGCGGCATGAAGGACTTTGGCTACCTGCTTGGATGCCTTGCGGATGTCGAAACCAACCCGAGCGGGAAAGCCAGTGATTGCAACCCGGCAACAATGTGTGGACAGCTGGCGAAAGGTGAGCCGGCCACGCCTTCAGACGACAACAAGCGTAATCTTTGCATGGCTTTCCTAGCCTGCAGGAAGTGGCCTGCGGGCATGCCAGAAGGACCGTGCGCGGAAACCGTGAACAGCTTTGCGGTTCGCCGGGCCATCGACCAAGCCTGTGCCAAGGGACAATAACCGTGAGTCCGTTTTCGTACGCCGCAGTCCGTGCCGCCATCGCGTGTTGCGTCATTGGCGCCGCATGCTCGGACGCACACAACCCATCGCCGACGGCAACGGTTGAGCCGGCGCTGCCCCAAGAGGTCCGTCGGACGACAATCGCAGAGGTCTGTGCCACGTCAAATCAGCCCTGCGGCAAGCGCGCCGCGACAGGCGCCTCGCAGCGCTATCTGGCAGACAGCGACGCCTTGGCGCCGATCGCGGACCTGCCGCCGCACCTGCGCCGCGTCGTGCAGATGGTGCGCGGCGAGTTTACAGTCGAACAACAACCGGCTCACCTCGCCAGGTGGCGCAAGCGCGTGTTCACTAATGAGGCAGAACGCCAATCCGGCGCTGCCAGGCCGCTGGTGTTCGGCCGCGACTTGGTGCCGCTGGCGACCGAGCGCGAGGCCTTTGCGGGTTGGAAACCGTCTTTTCTGGCCTCCGCAGGCGGTGACCACGCCGCGCCAGAAGGCGCAGATGCGCGACGGACCTGGCGAATTGGCGCCTACGATGAACCACCAGGACTGACAGTCGACCGTGGCAAAACTGCAACGGACCCACAGCCGACCGCCTCCGAGCAAGCGAGACCGATGAGAGACGCGGATTGGGCAAGCCTAATCATCGAAGCCTGCCGCATTGATCTCGCTCTGCGGCACCGGCTAGTGGTCCTGCGCATGGATTCATCGCAGGTCAACCAGATCGCGGAACGCTCGAAACCACTGGCCGAGCTGGATGCTGTGACCGCCGGCCAGGCACTGTGGGCCGAGTCGCGAGATGGCGTGCCACTGACGGACACGCACTTGCGCACCTTGTGCGCGGATGAGCTGCCGTATGACGGCATCGAAGATCGGCTTGCCCAATGGCTCAAGCAAGATGCGGAGGCGCAAGGCTCGACACACCCCGCCAATGTCGCCGCCGCGTGGCTGCGCGGTGTGGCAAGCCCACCGGCCCAGGCGCGTCCCGATCCCAAGATCGCCCTGGATTGGCAGCGGGCACGCGAGTGGAACACAGTGCTGCGGCACCTTGGCTATCAAAGTGACCAAAGGCGCAGGGTGGTGCTGGTCAACATCGCGCAGCAGGTCGCCTCGCTCGGGCCGGTTGGTGATCCTGCGCAGTTTTCGTTCAGGGTCGTGGTCGGCCGCAATCCACCGCAAGGCGACGGCGTGCTGACGCCGAGGCAGATTGCCGAGATAACAGCCGACGGCGTGGAGCTCTTTCCGAACTACAAGGCGAAAGGCACGGACGGCATACCTCACGGACCAGACAACCCACTGGGCGCACTAAAGCTAGCCCTCGGCCCGGTGCAAGTGCCAGTGGACCGCGCGCGCGCCGCAAGCATCAAGCTTGCGGTTGCAGTGCCCAAGCGCATCTATTTGCACGGGACCAATCGGCCCAAAGTGTTTGACGAGGAGCAGCGGACCCAATCGCACGGATGCGTCCGTTGTCCCATAGACCTGTGGCACGCGATTCTCGGTCTAGACGGCAGCGAGGCCCCCTTGACGTGCATGCAGCCGCCGCCGGCGGCGAATCTCCCTGGCTCTGATTGCCCAGGAAAGGCAGACAAGTCGCAGCCGCTGGACGCAGAACAGGCTGGGCAGCGACTGCGCCGCGCACTGGATGCTGTCGCGCGACCGGCATCCTCGCCTGCGCCGCCCCCGTGTCTGCGGGCCTGGTGTCGTTGGACAGCCAGTGCGGAGCGGCCTCTGGTCATTTTCGCGTACTTTTCGTGCGCCGCCGATGGGGCTTGCCGCGATCCCTACAAATTGGACGACAAGGCCCTGGCGGCTTGGCAGGACCCAGCGAGTGAGGCGTGGCCTGACCCGCCGGAATTGACCGACGAACCGGATGACGACGGCTACGCAGCACCATGATCACCTTGTACGCTGACCTGCAGATGATCGCAGACGCCAACTGTCTTGACCGCCAGGTCGTGCCGCAAGGTAGCATTTGGCGAGCCACCATTCGCCGCTCTAATCCGCGAGCGGACAATCGTAGGCGTCGACTGCGTTTTGCCAAGGAGTTCCCAGGCACATGATAAGCCTACGCTTGAGCACCCGCGCGTGGATTGTGCTGCTCGGCCTGGCGACGGTCGCGGCGGCGTGGGTCGTGCTGTGGCGGGCGCTGCCGCCCCAACAGTTTGCGATTGCCGAAGTTATCCAGATCCGCGATTCGGCCGGCACGGATGTCGCGGCGCAGCCGACGCGTGGCGGGCTCGGCGCGGACGCTGCGCAACCTGCTACAGCGATCTGGTTGGGCAAGCTGGCAGCGCACACCCGCCCAGCCGAATCGGCGGAGTTGCAACGCGATCAACTGGCCGCCGGCATGCTGGAACTGAGCGGTAGCGCGACCCCTTCGACCCTTGACCGCGTCTACGGCCTGCTCGCGCCCAGGTCGGACAAGAGCCGTGGCTGGCGGTTGATTCGTGGCTCTGCAAGCGACCGCTTCAATGTCCTTGCCAACGAGCATACCGTTGTCGGGCAAGCGCCCAGCGCAAAAGCCGTTGCCGATGACGACCTGTCCGTCGAACTAAAGATGGCTCCCGCGTCGATCTTCCGCGGGACCAACACGGGCTCCAGGCAGCCAGACCAGTCGCCAACGTGGACGGTCAGCCTTACCACTGACGAGAGGACACTGTACGGCCTTGACGGTGGCGCGGCCCCGCCAGCGCTGGCGCCCATCAAGCCGTGGGCTGTGCCGCGCACCAGCGTCGACCTTGCGGCGGCTCTGACGACCACTGACCAGCCCAGCGGCGCGTACGCACAGCACAGGTTTTCCGTGTCCCTTCAATTGATGAAGGCCGTGCCACACTGCTTACGCACCAACTCGGGGTCGTCGCACCGCTACGTCCCGCTCGACCCGCGCACCGGCAGTGTGCTGCACGACTCGGCCGGCGCCACGACGGCCCACCTGCGGATGCGGCTGCACAAGCGGGAAGTGGACGGCTGGCTACTGTGCACGCGGGATAATCCCGTTTGCACGCCGGTCGAAGAGGACCAGGAAATCGCAACCGGCGTTCGCGTCGTCGAGTGCCCGGGCGCGCGCAGCACTGCGACCTTAGTCGAGGCGACACTGTGCCCCGTCGGCGAGACCGACACCCGGTGCCAGACCCGCCATGGCGCGACCAATATCGGCGCGGTCGAGCTGGTTGTATTGGGGCGCCTGCAATTGGTCGGACACGCAGATGTGCTGGCCATCACCCCGGTTGAACTGGCCACCCCGGCGACAGGCGCAGACAGTCGGGTCATGCAGAGCTCCGCGCCGGACTCACGGCGATTTGGCGAACTGTGGTTGGACGAGGGCCACGCCTTGAGGTTGCGGTTCGAGTCTGACAGCGGCCCGGTGGTGCGGGTGCAGTTCGAGCCGGCGACCACCGCTAAGCCTGCGACCGCAACCCTGTCACCGGAGCGCGAACCGTACCATCCGACCATGCCGCACTTCACGCGCGCAGTGGCGCTGCCGTCAACGCAGCCTGGCATTTGGCGGTACATGCAGCAGCGGAGCGCGGTCGCGATTTCAGAAGCAGGCGAGGCACCGCGCGTGACATTGCCCGGCATCGGCGAGTTTGTTCATCAGGCCGGCCAATGGCGAGCGACGGGCCTGCTTGTCGCCGGCCCTGAACTGGATCGCGGGACCATGCGCCAGTTTGATGCGCCCCGCTACACGGTTCAGGTATGGACAGTCGACTACCAACCGTGGATGGGCTGGTTACTGCTGTTGACCATCGGCGCCGTCGTGTGGGTCTGCATGGCGATTGTGTGGGCTGCGCCGGCAGGTCACGATCGCCGCGGCTTTGGCGTAGCCCCGCTGGACCACCTGACCATTACGGCGGCGACGTTCGTGCTGGCGCTGGCGTGCGGCTTGGGTACCTTGCAGTCGGTGGTGTTGGCCGTGTCGCCGCAGGGGCAGAACTCAAGCCTCAACCTAGGGCGCAACCTCGCGGCGATCGTAGCCGGCGCCGGCGCAGGCTGGCTGCTGGCGCTGCTGTTTCGCGCCTTCGAGAGCGCGCGAACCCTGGGGGCAATCGGGTCGGCGGTGCTAGGGCCGGACTCGACGCTGCCGTCGGGTGCGCAACGGCAGGCCCTGCTCATCGCGCACTGCATCAACAAGGTCGGCAGCGGCGCCGTCTGGCTGCTTGCTGCACTGGTCCTGCTGCCGTGGTTTGACGCCGCCGTGGCCTACCTGGTGCGCCCGGTTTGGCGCCCTGGCGCAGAATTGAGCACTGCCGCGGCCTTGTCGAGCGCCGGCATGGTTGCGCTGGCGATCGCGTGGTGGGCGCATGGCGGCACGACTGCGTCGGCACCGCGGCAGGCTTGGGGCAATCGCCTGGTGCTCGCAGCCTGTCTGTTGCACTTGTGGGCGCTAGCGACTTGCGGCAGCGCCAGCCGCTTTTCGCTCGTGTGGGTGCTGGAGCATTACTGCACGTTGGGTGGCGAGGACGCGGCTGACTGTGCCGCGGCTTGTGCCATGGCCGTGGTTCTGCTGGCGGCCCTTGCTGGCGGCTTGAGGTGGTTCGAGCACTTGTGGCCCCGGTTCGCCCCACGGCGTGACGACCAAACCGGCCACCCGGACGCGCCACGTTGGAAGGCCGTATTGCCTGAATGGTTGCGGTGGGTGGTTGCCTTGTGGACCCATGCCGACCGCGCGCTGCGGATCGCCTTGCTTCCCTGGTTCATCCTCGCCGCTGCAACAGTGCTTTCGCCGATGCTTGGCCTGCGGGCCTTGATTTCAGGCGCCTGGCTCGTTACCGCCATGGACCTGTGCACCCTAGGCGTGGCGGTGACCATCGCGTGGCCGGGCTTGCGCACGCGACCGCAGCCGACGCAGGACGCACTGCATTTGCAGGCAGCGCACTGGGTCTATCGGGCGGTCGTGCTGGTGACGGCTTTCATCGGCGTCGCGGGGTCCGACTTCGGCCCGGTGCTGGTCCGGGCGGTGCCACTGACCGTCGCGCTCATCTGGCTGCATATCCGGGTGCACACCAGCGGTTATCGCGCTGGCTTTCGAGAAATCGCGCCGACGCTGCTCGGCATGGTTGTGATGCATCTCAGCGGCGAGCTCTGGCCTGCTGTCGCTGGCACACTGCTCAGCGTCTGGCTGGTCTGGACGGTGTCGGACCCGGCGTCGTTGCGTTCGGGGATCATTCGAGTCGTGCTGTTGGGCGGCATGGTCGGCCTGCTACTGACCCTATTGCAACTGCTGACTTCACCGCCCGACCCGCACACCAGCCTGGTCTACAAGCTCGCACAGGCCGACTGGCCGTTCCTATCCGAGCGTGCGCAGAGCATGTGGCACAAATTCGTTGAGCGTGCCAATTGCGTCGCGGAACCACAGTTTTGGGGCAACTGCGAACAGGTTCTGGACGCGCAGCGCTACCGTGTCGTGTCGTTGCGAGAGGCGCAGATTGATGTCCTGGCCAGCAACGCCCACAGCGACCTGGCCTGGAATCACCTGCATCATGTCGTCGGCGGTGCAGCGGTCAACCCGGTCAGTTTCGCCGCCGTTGCAACCCTTGTGGCCATGCTGCTATTGCTCACGCTGCTGCTGGTTGGCCGCGCTTCGCAGCTGCATCCTATCCGGCTCGCCGCCTGTGCCGTAGCCGGTTCGCTGTACGTCGCCTATGCAGCCCTGCACGTGGCTGGGTTGGCTAGTCTGGTTCCGCTTTCCGGTGTGCCGTTTCCGCTGGTCTCGTACGCGCCCACCACCAACCTGGTGGCGGTAGCGCTTTGCTGCGGAGCCCTGGCTGCGATACTCGGCCAGTTTGAGCATGTTCCGGACCATGTGGCCCCTGCGCGCATCGCCGGTGGCCTCGGTATGCTGACTGGCGCGGTTGCACTGGTCGCATCGATGACCTCGCAACCGGCGCCGCTGGTGCGGACCGACCCGGCAAACCAGTTTTTTGAGCACCATGACACCTATCGCGCGACCGCAAACCTGAGCGAAGGGTCAGCCTCCACCGATCCGTTGACCACAGCCTGCGATGACACCCTGCGGATCGTCGAACTGGAAGGCCAGCCGGCCAATGCCGGGCCGACCAGGCGACTGGGCAGTGGTCTATTTCGGCAGGTGACCGCAGCTTCGTCTGCCGCCATCGTGCGGGTCGGCTGGGTCCTCGATCCGGGCGCAGGCGAAAATGCGCGTCAGACCCTTTGCACCGACCCGTCCTGCGACCTATTTGTCGACGATTGGGCCGGTGACGCCTGCATGCGTCTGGCCTTGCGCAACGAGCCCGAGACCCACGCGGCGGCGGCGGTCGTGGCGCGCCTTCATGTCGAGCCCGCTGGTCTGACGGCCTGCGGTGGCTTTAGAACCGCCGAAGCCATCAGCGTTTTTCCCGCGACGCACCCCCAAGCGGCTAAGGGCGGCGCGGTCCTGGGC
>SXGT01494317.1_pt1 | contig 13053 bp, 16 predicted proteins | sample 3176221 | NCBI WGS metagenome assembly SXGT01 (sample SAMN11356862, study PRJNA531348) | freshwater metagenome | isolation source: freshwater sample F1-120 | place: China: Fuxian Lake, Yuxi | collected 2017-12-25
AGCCCCTTTGATCGCAAATTCAACCTTGCCAGTGATAGTTGCAAACAGGGTATGGTCTTTGCCTATTCCGACGTTTACGCCGGGGTGAACCTGGGTGCCGCGCTGGCGCACAATGATGCTGCCCGCTGAAATCAGTTCACCTCCGTAGGCTTTTACGCCCAGCCGCTTTGAGTTGGAGTCGCGCCCGTTGCGCGAACTGCCGCCTGCTTTCTTGTGTGCCATTGCTGTACGCCCCTATCAAGCAACAGAAATGCCGTCGATGCGGATTTCCGTATAGTTTTGACGATGTCCCTGGGTCTTGCGGTAGTGCTTGCGACGACGCATCTTGAAGATCATGACCTTCTCGCCACGCCCATGCGACAACACGGTGCAACGAACCGAGGCGCCAGCAAGCATCGGCGCACCGACCTTGATATCGGCACCGTCGGCCACCATGAGTACATCCTTGATTTCGACCTCGCCGCCAACTTCAACGGGTAAGGTCTCTACTTTGAGTTTGCCACCTGCGGCGACTTTGTACTGCTTGCCACCGGTCTTGATCACCGCGTACATGCCTGTCTCCAAAACTTGGTCGATCCGGAAAACGCGGCACTCTATCGGAATCTCGTTTCCATTGCAAATCAAAGCTGTACCGACTCGCAATCAGGGACTGGAAGCAGGTATATTGGCACGGCTTCCACTTCCCCATCTGCTGTGGCCTCTCCCCAAGAGATCGATGCGTTCCTTGCCGACGTCGAACGTCGCGCCTTCAAACAGGCGCTGTACGCCATCCAGGACCATCATTCGGCGCTCGATGTTGTGCAGAACGCCATGCTGAAGCTGGTCGAAAACTATCACGACAAGCCGGCGGAAGAGTTGCCGCTCCTGTTCCATCGCATCCTGCGCAACACGATTCATGATCACTTTCGTCGCGGCAAGGTGCGCGACTACTGGGTGCGACTGGTTTCCCCGCTGCACGACAAGGAAGACGAACCGGGCGAAAACCTTGAGTCGCTCGCCGCGCATGCCGAATCTACGCATCAACCCAATCCGGAATACGAGGCTTCCGCCAATCAACAACTTGCGGCAATCGAGCAAGCGCTAGCAGAATTGCCGCTACGTCAACGCGAGGCCTTCCTGTTACGTTACTGGGAGGAACTCGATGTGGCGGAAACCGCCAAAGTGATGGGTTGCAGCGAGGGAAGCGTGAAGACGCATTGCTTTCGCGCCAGCAACGCTCTCGCGGCCAAACTGAAAGACAGAGGTATTTCGTTGTGACTCAAGAGGATGATTTCGCACGCCGTCTGACCACCACGCTCGACAGCGGCGTCAAACAGATGGATGCCTCGACGTTGCGGCATCTTGCCTCGATCCGTCGCCAGGCCGTCTCGGCCAGCCACACCAAACACTTTCCCGGCCACAGCGTGGTCGCACTGCTGCAACGTCATGGTTTCGCAAGCGCCCTGCTGGCTCTGGCCATCCTTTTTTCCGGCTGGTGGTTCCTGCACAACGCCAAACCTGCCTATTCTCCGGAAACGGACATCCTGCTGTTGACCGGCGACCTCCCACCCAACGCATACGCGGATAAAACCTTCTCGCAATGGCTCGAACAACGCGCAGCTTTCTGATCGCCCTGTTTTTCCTCTCGTTTTCCGCGCCCAGCCATGCCGATAGCGCGCCGACGTGGGTGCAGCTCAGCATCCCGCAGCGTACCGCGCTGACTCCCATCGCTTATGACTGGGATTATCTGCCGGCGGAACAGCGCCTGAAGTTGCTCAAGGTGGTCAAGGAATTCGCCAGGCTGACACCAAGACAGCAGGAGATTTTCTATACCCGCCTCAAACCATGGACCCGGATGACGCAGGCCCAGCGTGATGCGGCACGCGACAATTTCACCAAACTCCAGGAACTGCCCAAGTCGGAGCAGTCCCAGATCAAACGCCTGTGGATCCAGACGGTCGGTTCCGACTCCGCCCAGCCAGGCGCCAGCGCTGGCCAGTAAGCGCGTGCAAACGCCCACGCTGCGTCGGCGTCTGGCCTGCAACCTGTATGAAAGCCTGTTGCTGACCGGCATTCTGTTCATTGCGGCATTTCTTTTCGTCGCGCTGACGCTTCCGCTCCCGGTCGATACCGGCCTTGTTCTGCGCCGCTTCGTGCTCTGGGTGTTTCTGTTGTTCGTCGCCGGATTCTATTTCACGTTGTTCTGGCGCAAGGGCCAGACGCTGGCAATGAAAACCTGGGGCATCCGGCTGATTGCCGAGCAGGGCGGCAGTCCGACAACCAGCCAGCTTTGGAAACGCTATGCACTCGCCTGCATCAACCTGACGCTGCTAGGCATCGGCTGGTGGATCGCGCCGCTACGCCCCGATGGCCAGTTTCTACAAGACCATTACGCCGGCACCCGCCTGATCAGCGACCGTTGAGTCGCCGTAGCATCGGCAGGCCGCCAGCCCCCAGAAAAATCAAGTGACAGCAGGATGGGCCAAGCGTAGCGGGCCCATCAACCCGAGTAGTGACGCGCACTCAACAAATAGACTTGCAGACACTGGATGTAGCGTCTAAAAAGACGCCTACACAATACATCTAGTTCTCTGGAGGAGATCACCATGCAGGAAGCCCTGTTCCCCGAACTCGCCGATCAAGCCATTTCCAGCGAGGTTCTGCTGGAAAAATACGCCAAGGGAGACGAGAAAAACGTCGTCGATGTACGCATCCGCGTCGCCCGTGCACTCGCCTCGGCGGAGAAGAAAAGCGAGCGCGCGCATTGGGAAAGGGCCTATTTCAGCGCAATGGAAGCCGGCTTCATCCCGGCCGGGCGCATCAACTCCGCCGCAGGCACCGCATTGCAGGCCACCCTGATCAACTGTTTCGTGCAGCCGGTGGGTGACGCAATCTCCGGCGAATCGGAGGGCAAGCCGGGCATCTATGTCGCGCTGGAAGAAGCCGCCGAGACCATGCGCCGAGGCGGCGGTGTCGGTTACGACTTTTCCACCATCCGGCCGAAGGGCGCATTGGTCAAAGGCACCCAATCGCGCGCCAGCGGCCCGGTCTCCTATATGCGCGTGTTCGACCGTTCCTGCGAAACCGTGGAATCCGCCGGCAGCCGGCGCGGCGCGCAGATGGGCGTGATGCGCTGCGATCATCCGGATATCGAACTGTTCATCCACGCCAAGGACCAGGGCGATCTGCGCAATTTCAACATCTCGGTCGGCGTCACCGATGCCTTCATGCAGGCGGTGGAGGCAGACGTCGATGTCGAACTCGTGCATCGCGCCGAACCCGGTGTCGAACAGAAGGCCGCCGGCGCCTATCAACGCCAGAGCGACGGCATGTGGGTGTTCAAGAAGATGCGCGCGCGCGATCTGTGGACGCAGATCATGGCCTCGACCTACGACCACGCCGAGCCCGGCATCCTGTTCCTGGACCGCATCAACCGCGACAACAACCTGAATTACTGCGAGAGCATCGAGGCGACCAATCCGTGTGTGACGGCGGATACCTGGGTACTCACTGATCAAGGTCCGCGTCAGGTAGCCAATCTGGTTGGCGAGCCGTTCACTGCCGTGGTTGATGGTCATTGTCACGCATCCGATGCGGCTGGCTTCTTTGCAACCGGTTGCAAACCGGTGTTGGCGCTGAAGACGAAGGAAGGACATAGCCTCCGTTTGACGGCCAATCACAAAGTCCTGCGGGTGGCGCGTTTGAACCGTTATACGCGGGAAACCGAATGGATCGAGGCCGGTGAACTGAGGATCGGCGATCAAATCGTGTTGCACAACCACACGGCCTTGCAGGGTTGGGAAGGCGCCTACTCGGAGGCCGAAGGCTATCTGGTCGGGTTGTTGTTGGGGGATGGCACACTGAAAGCCGACAAGGCGGTGATCAGCGTTTGGGATCAGGTTGCGGGGATCGCCAATGGCGGCGAGTTCATCTCCAACTCCGCCGCCAGTCTGATGGCGGCTGCCGAGGAAGCCATGCGGGACTTGAAGACCGGCGCAGACTTCAACGGCTTTCCTTCGGTCAGTGGTCGCCATGAATGGCGCATGTCCTCCAGCGCATTGCGCGACCTCGCTTTCGGGCTGGGCATGGCGCAGGGCAAGGCGGTGACACCTGCCGTTGAATCGGCCTCGTCAGAGTTTTATTGCGGGTTCCTGCGCGGCTTGTTCGACGCCGATGGTTCCGTGCAAGGTGACCAGACCAAAGGCGTCAGCGTGCGACTGACCCAGGTCAATCTGGCGACATTGAATGCCGTGCAGCGCATGTTGCTGCGCCTGGGTATCGTCAGCACGCTCTACCAAAACCGCAAGGGCGCTGAAGTCGAGCGTCGTCCGATGCCGAATGGCCTCGGCGGTCAGTCGCTCCATGTGGTTCAGCCCGTCCACGAGTTGGTCATCAGTGGTGAAAACCTCGCCCGTTACGCCCAATTGATCGGGTTTGCGGATGCCGACAAGCACGCCGCTCTGGAACATGCACTTTCCGGCTACCGCCGTCGCCTCAACCGCGAGCGCTTTGTTGCCACGCTGACCACCGTCGAGCAGGCCGGCGAAGAAATGGTTTACGACGTGCAGATTCCTGGCATCAACGCGTTCGATGCCAACGGCCTGTATGTCCACAATTGTGGTGAGCAACCCTTGCCGCCCTACGGCTGCTGCTGCCTCGGTTCGGTCAACCTGACCCGCTTCGTGCGCCAGGCCTTCAACGAAAATGCCGATTTCGATTTCGACGGTCTGGCGCGGGTGTTGCCGGTATGCGTGCGTGCGCTCGACAACGTGCTCGATCTGACCGCCTGGCCGCTGGAAAAGCAGCGTATCGAAGCGCACAACAAGCGCCGCGTCGGTCTCGGCTTTACCGGCCTGGGCGACGCGCTGGCGATGCTAGGGCTGCGTTACGACACACCGGAAGCACTCGCCTTTTCGACCCGGATCGCCGAATTCATGCGCGACCAGTCCTATCTGGCCTCGGTCGAACTGGCCAAGGAACGTGGTGCGTTTCCGCTGTTCAATGCCGACCTGTATCTCTCCGGCGGCAACTTCGCCAGCCGCCTGCCGACGCAGATCAAGGATGCCATCCGCGCACACGGCATGCGCAACTCGCACCTGCTGTCCATCGCCCCCACCGGCACCATCTCGCTCGCCTTCGCCGACAACGCCAGCAACGGCATCGAACCGCCGTTCTCCTGGGCCTATACGCGCAAGAAGCGCGAAGCCGACGGCGGCTGGAAGGAATATCAGGTGGAAGACCACGCCTGGCGCCTGTATCGCGAACAGGGCGGCGATGTCGCCAATCTGCCGGCATCTTTCGTCACCGCGCTGGAAATCTCCGCCACCGCGCACATGAACGCCGTCGCCGCCGTCGCGCCCTATGTCGATTCGGCGATTTCCAAAACGGTCAACGTGCCGGCCGACTATCCCTACACCGAATTTCAGGACCTCTATTTCGCGGCCTGGAAGGCTGGACTGAAAGGCATCGCCACCTATCGACCCAACGCCGTGCTGGGCAGCGTGCTGTCCACCACACCGGCAACGCCGGATGCTTCCAGCGCCGCCGGCAATGCCAAGTCACCGCAGGATTTCGAACACTCCGATGTCAACCGCCGCATCGAGATCAAGGCGCTGCCCGCGCCGGTGCTGGAAAGCCTGAAATGGCCCGGTCGGCCAAAGCTGACCGGCGGCAACCCGGCCTGGTGCTACATGATCGACAGCGCCTGCGGCAGCTTCGCCTTGTTCGTCGGCCATACGGAAAGCGAAGGCCGCGCCTGGCCGTTCGAAGTCTGGGTCAACGGCGCCGAACAACCACGCGGCCTCGGCGCCATCGCCAAAACCCTGTCGATGGACATGCGCGCCAATGATCGCGGCTGGCTGAAACTCAAGCTCGACACGCTGGCCAAAACGCGCGCCGACGACAGTTGCGCCATCCCGTTCCCGCCGCATGGCGAACCGCGCCAGATGCCCAGCCTGGTCGCGGCCGTCGCGCAACTGCTGCGCTGGCGACTGGAAGACCTGAATACGCTGGACGTCGAGGGCGAGGGTGGCAAAAACGGACCGGTGCTGGACGCGCTGTTCTCGCACAAGGAACCGAAGACCGGCACCGACGGCACGCTGTCCTGGACCGTCGATATTCTCAACCCGCATACCGGCGACGACTTCGTTCTCGGCCTGAAAGAAATCACCCTGCCGGACGGCGTCACCCGGCCCTACTCGGTCTGGCTCTCCGGCGAATACCCGCGCGCACTCGACGGCCTGTGCAAACTGCTGTCGCTCGACATGCGCGTGATGGACCCGGCCTGGATCGGCATGAAACTGCGCAAACTGCTGAACTACCCGGAACCGCTGGGCGACTTCATGGCCTTCCTGCCCGGCACGGGTTTGACCACCGCCAAGCAAACCAACTGGCCATCCACCATCGCCTACCTCGCCCGCCTGATCATCCACCGCTACGCCATGCTCGGCATCCTCACCGAAGACGGCCTGCCGGTAAAGGAAATGGGCATCCTGCAAACCCCCGCCCTGCCGGCCTCCGCCAGCGGCGAACCGGCCAAAGTCATCATGACCGGCGCAGTCTGCAAGGAATGCGGCAACGCCACGGTGATCAAAAAGGATGGCTGTGATTTCTGCACGGCGTGCGGGGCGGTGGGGGCGTGCGGGTGAAGGGGGGATTTGTTGTGAATGCCACTACAGGCTAGTACCATGAAGCCGAAACACCGACGCACACTGGAAGCGATATTTGCGCACCCAACACCGGCAAACATCCAGTGGCGCAGCATCGAAGCATTGTTTGTGGAATTGGGTGCAGAGATCAGCGAACGGGAAGGCTCCCGTGTAGGTGTAGTGCTGTTCGGCGAAATCCGGGTCTTCCATCGGCCCCATCCCAGCCCGGATACGGACAAAGGCGCGGTGGCGAGTATCCGGCGCTGGTTGGAAATGTATGGAGTTAAACCATGAACACGATGGACATCAACGGCTACCAAGCGGTTATTTCTTATGACCCGGAGATCAATCAGTTTCGCGGTGAGTTCATCGAACTGAATGGCGGCGCGGATTTCTATGCCGCTGATGTCGATGCATTGCGTCAGGAAGGCGAAATTTCATTGCGCGTATTTCTGGAAATGTGCCGGGAGAAGGGGATCGAACCGCGTCGGAATTTTTCCGGAAAATTCAATGTACGGATTCCCCCGGAACTGCACGCACGCCTTGCCCTGGAAGCCGCCGCCAGCAACAAGAGTTTGAATGCGGTCGTGGTGGAAAAATTGGCGGGTTGAGGCTGGATGGATATTTTTAGCCCGGCGCCTTTGATTTGACGCCATGCTCGGCATCCTCAACGAAGACGGCTTGATCACTTTTGAGACGCCTATGTCTACGACCACGATTCGACTGCCGGAAGACTTGAAAGCACGCCTCGCCAGCGCGGCGCAACACGCCGGCGTTTCTTCGCATAACTTCATCCTGCAAGCAATTGCCGAAAAAACAGAACAGGAAGAGCAGCGCGCCAAACTCGATGCTTTGGCAGATCACCGCTACGCCCAAATCCTCGCAACCGGCCAGACCATTGCGTGGGAAGAGATGCGCAACTACCTGATGGAAAGCGCGTCAGGCAAGGAAGTCGCGCGGCCCCAAGCCCAGGAAATGCTGAGCGTGGCTCATATCGAGCCGGCCCCGAGGTTTGAGCAGACATCGACCGGATCATTGACCTCCTTACGCGTCATGCAGCTGCCGACATCCCCGCGCGCATCCGGGAATCATCCAGGCCATCGAGATCCTGCAAGACAGCCCGCTGATCGGCCGGCCCGTGGCCGCAGGCAAAAGCGACCTGGTCATTGGTCACCGCACCCATGGCTATATAGCCTTGTACCGCCATGTGCCGGAGTTCGACACGGTGTTCGTGCTGGCACTGAAGAGTCAGAGGGAGGCGGGGTATGCGGCGTGAAATAGGTAATGCGAGCACGGCCCCTTTGATCTTTGCACCGAAATCTCGGTGATGACCTTGGCCAGGCGAATCCTGGATGCCCCAACTCAGTGGCTGAATCGACTCAACCCTTGGGCCTCACTTCCGGACCTCAGAGCTCAGGCTATCAACGCCTGCAATTTTAGGACGGCCTGAAAATGCGGGGAAACCTCAGGGTCCGTCCCCTATTCACGCTACCCAAATACTGCACTTCCATTACCGTGACCCCGATTACGCCGATTGCGCAATCTTGGCAGATGAACTTACAGTCCGCTTGAGGGATTGCCCTAGGATGTTGATTCAATAGCAATCAAGAAACTGGCATCAACCTTGCTGTTTACGGGGTCACTTACAAGAAGAGAAATATCATGACCAAAAATCTAGTCGTTCTGGCCTTGTGTGCAGGTATTTTCACCGCTGGTAGCTCGCAAGCCACACCAATTTATTCGATTGTTGATCTCGGCACCTTGGGTGGCTCACAAAGCAATGCCGCCGCCATCAACAACAATGGAAAGGTGGTGGGTTATTCCTACACTGCAGGCAATACCCCTCACGCCTTTCTCTACAGTAGAGGTGCGATGAGCGATCTTGGCACCTTAAGTGGCTCACAAAGCTACGCTGCCGCCATCAATGACAACGGACAGGTGGCGGGGAATTCCCACACTGCTGCAGACCCAGGGGTGCCTCGCGCTTTCCTCTACAGCAACGGCATGATGAGCGATATCGGCACCTTGGGTGGTTCGTCGGGTGTAGGTAAAGGCATCAACGACATCGGCCAAGTAGTGGGCTACTCAGAAACTGCAAGTGGCTCTACTCATGCCTTCCTCTCCAACAACGTCACGATGAGCGATATCGGTAATCTAGGTGGTGCGTATACCGTCGCTTTAGACATCAACAACAACGGCCAAGTGGTGGGCTACTCTGAAACTGCGGGCATTATTTTTGATTACCACGCCTTTCTTTACAGTAGCGGTGTGATGAGCGATCTCGGCACATTGGGCGGACCGCAAAGTTTAGCAAGGGCCATTAACGATAGCGGCCAGGTGGTGGGGGATTCAATCTTGGCGGGTGTTGGTGGGGGTAGACACGCATTTCTTTACAGTAACGGTGCGATGAGCGATCTCGGTACATTGGGAGGTGTTAGTTCCGCCCTAGGCATCAACAATAGTGGCCAGGTTGTGGGTTTCTCCGACGCTTCCACCGCAGGTGGTGCGCAACACGCCTTCCTCTATAGCGATGGCTTTATGATTGATCTCAACAGCCTGCTGCCTTCCGATTCTGGTTGGATATTGTCAGAAGCGACAGGTATCAACGACTATGGCCAAATTACTGGCAATGGGACTTTCAACGGCTTGAACCGCGCTTATTTGCTGTCACCAGTACCAGAACCAAGCACATGGGCGATGCTGCTGTTTGGTCTGGTTCTGCTTGGGGTGGTGGTGAAGCGGAGGCGCGAATGATTTCGCGCCTTTTGAAGCCATAACAAATTAAGCCGTTGGGTTTCTGATCGCCCTAGACTTCATCTGTACGGCTACCGTGATTAGCAGTAGGAAAACGAATCTACACCCTGCGATGTTAGTGGTGTGCTGTGACAGAGGATTTCCATATTTTTCGGGCGACATTAACACATGCACACACATTTTCGTCTTGGTAAGCGAAGCCGGTATCCGTGGTTATTCCTCATGCTTTTCTTACTTGGATGCGTAGTTCTCTACCTCGTAGGCATCAACCCATTGGAGCCCCAAGCAAAGTCGATGGATCTATTCTTGACAATGACTGCGGCTGTCGCTGGCTTCGTTCATTTTCTCTACTCCCAACACCATCAAGACACTCAGCTATTCGTCAGTCTGTTCAAAGAGTTCAATGCACGGTACGACAATCTCAACGAAAGACTCAATGCCATTGTCATGCGTGAATCTGAAATTCTGACGGAAGACGATCAGAAAGCACTCTTTGATTACTTCAACCTATGTGCGGAGCAATATCTCTTCTATAAAACCGGGTATATCGACGAGGAGATATGGCAGTCATGGCTTGCCGGCATGAAGTACTTTGCACGCAAGAAGGCAATCCGTTCGCTTTGGGAAGCTGATCTCAAGTTCAACTCGTACTATTCCTTCACCCTCAAGCTCTTCGAGCAGACCGGTGTATCCCGGAAAATATGCGATTGAACTAATAGCTTGAACTAGCCCGCGTAGGGCGGACAAGCGGCTTTATCAGGCAAGCGCGAGGAAAACCGGAGAAAACAGGGACAGCCACGTTTTCTGAATTTCGATTTCAGTTCAATAAAGGGCCAGGCTCAAATAACCCAATGCCCCACTGCCGTATCAATCTGTTCGAGAGAGCGGGGCGAATCAGCTTTCCCGCCATTCCCGTGTATGCCAGACCCGGATGACCACCGGCTGGCCGCTTTCCTCCAGCCGATAGCGCAACACATAGGCGCCAGCTCCGAAGGCTGCGAACAATTCCCGCCGGCCATCGCCCAGGGGCTTGCCGATCTCGGGAAAACTTTCCAGTTGGCGGGCGGCGGCCTGGACGCAAAGAACGGCGTTGCGGGCCGCCTGGGGACTCTTCCCGGCAAGGAAGTCGTTCAGGCGCTCGATGTCTCTCAGGGCCTCCGGTAGTCTGGCTTGCCGTGGTCAAGGCCCAATTGCGTCTGGTTGCAGCGGCAGAACTCTGGAAGCCCTGACGTTGATCACCCGCCAGAACGCGTTGCCCGCTTCGCAAGCACTTCAAGCTTCAGTTCTGCGACCCGTGGTTGTCCTGCGCCTGCCTGGACTGGGTAATCCTGAATCTGTCCTGTGCGGGCATAGCCGCGCCGTTCGTAGAAGGCAATCAACTCTGGACGGGCTGCGAGTACAGACAACTGGATGACGGTCGCCGGGTCATCTGCCTTCGCAAATGTTTCGGCATGCTGAAGCATGCTTTTCCCGAATCCATGGGCCTGCCAGTCGGGATCGGTTGCGAGCAGGCTGATCGAGGCGACAGCGGCATCACGCTGCACTTGAACACACGCCACGATGTCGCTGTCCCGGCACAACACCAGAACGGTGGCGTGCGTATGGATCAGTGCCCGAATCTGTTCCGGCGAGATTCTGTCGCCTGCCACCAGATGGGCTTCATGCGTCCAGCCGCGACCGGGCGAAGCGGGCCGGTAAGCTCGGTTGACCAGACTGGCGATGTCATTGGCGTCAGACTCGATGGCGATGCGGCAGTGGATGGACATGGGTCAAAGCAATCCTTGTTCGATCTCGTCGAGGTAGAGAAAAGTGGGGGCGATGACGCCGGCCTTGCGCCGGATTTCGGAGAGTTCCGGCGATTCGAAAAACGCGCGGGCACAAGCCAGGGAAGTCCATTCCGAAAAGTGAACGATGGTGTTGGCTTCAGTATCGCGGCGCAGTAATTGATAGCGCAGTTCTCCCGCCTGTTTTCTGATGCCGGCAGCCTGATCGAACACGGCTTTCCAGGCTTCGTAATGCTCGACTTCGTGAATGATGAGGACGTGATGGGTCATGGGTGCGTATTGCGTGTTCAATAGGGTGTGCCGTCTTTATGGCTGAATAGCCACTGTCCGTCGTTGAATTGTGCGTGCAGATCATCGTCCGGGTAGGTGACTTCGTCTCCCGCTGTGCGGTCGCCGATTTCGAGATACACCACATCTTCCGCAGTCTCGTTGATCAGCGTGTGTGCGTTGCCGGAGCCCGCACGAAACCCCGCGCACATGCCGGGACCCAATTGAGTCGGGCCTTCATCGGTGAACAAAGTCGGGCATCCCTGCAGGATGTACACGAACTCATCCTGTTTCGCGTGCGCGTGCCGTAGCGAGGACTGCGCATTCGGCGCAAGACGGGTGAGGTTGACGCCGAAAACACTCAATCCGAACAGGTCGCCCAGCGCTTGCTTGTGCCTGCCTGCCAGACGGGTAGACAGCATGTCCACGATGGATTTCGGATAGACGGAAGCCCGGGTTCGCGGCGGGGCATCCGTAGCCATGATCGCTATGGGAATCGACTTTTCCGACATCTGTGTTCCTTTGGGTTGAGACGAGAATCCGGTGGTAAGAATGCCAATCACGCCATCAGCAGTTTGCGCGACGTGCGCCTATCTCCCCGCTGCCTTTTCGCCGCGCAGGGTCCCGGTTGCGGACTGGGCTCGAGGCGCCGACCGGCGTCGTCAAGGTTGCTATCGACGGCAATACCGTGGCCAGTGGCAGCGAGGCGGTGCGTAAACTGCTGCTGACCAGTCTGGGCTGCGGCATCCTGCCCGGTTTCATGGTTGACGCAGACATCGCCGCCGGGCGTCTGGCGTCGTTGTTGTCGGGCTATGTGCCGCAAGCGCGCTACAGCAATCTGTACGCGCTTTACCTGCCCAGCCGCCAGGGCAATCCCAAGGTCCGCGTCTTCATCGACGGGTAGCTGGCGCAATTGGCCGTCCACCCTCGCCCATCTCGCCAGCCTGATCATCCACCGCTATGCCATGCTCGGCAGCCTCGCCGGTAACGGACTGCCAGTGAAAGAAACAGACATCCAGCAGGGCGAACCGGCCAGGCGCGGTCCGCAAGGAATGCAGCAACCACGGTTATCAAGAAAGATGGCTGCGATTTCTGCACCGCATGCGGGGCGGTTTGGGTGAGCTTTGACGCTGTTGTGCAGGCCGTTGCAAGTGTTCAGTTGCATAGACCATTCGTCCAAGCCACAGTCATTGCGAGGCGGCATTGCAGGTGTGGCAATCCAGCACCAACGTCCGACCCGAGGTGATACAGCCAGCCGGAACTCAGTCCGGCGTATCAGGTGCAGTCTCCACTCTGTTACGACCGTTGTGTTTGGCCCAGTAAAGCGCCGAATCGGCCTCGGCCATCAGCTTGGTCTGGTTGATCTCCAGCCCGACTGCCGCCGCCACGCCCAGGCTGATGGTCACTGGCGGCGTGTAGTCGGTCAGCGTGTGTTGCACTGCGAGGCGAATCTTTTCCGCGACCAGCCGCATTTGCGCCAGCGTGGTATTGGGGGCGATCACGATGAATTCCTCGCCACCCCAGCGGCAGGCCAGGTCGGAGGCGCGCACGGCGTGTTTGACGACATCGGCAACCTGTTGCAGTACGTTGTCGCCGGTCAGGTGTCCATGAATGTCGTTGAC
>SXGT01451487.1_pt1 | contig 13052 bp, 14 predicted proteins | sample 3176221 | NCBI WGS metagenome assembly SXGT01 (sample SAMN11356862, study PRJNA531348) | freshwater metagenome | isolation source: freshwater sample F1-120 | place: China: Fuxian Lake, Yuxi | collected 2017-12-25
CAGCACTACCGGTATGGCTGCATGAATACAATCACCACAGGCCCCACACCGCCATCGGAGCAAAGCCACCCATCAGCCGGTTAACTAACCTGCCTGGGCAGTACAGCTAGTCGTTCATCGACCGCAGGAGGGCGGCGGGGCTTCGGCCTCGCCGCCCTCCTGCGTTGCCGGCTCCTCGACTACTAGCTGAGGACATGTCATGCAATGATCTACTCGTGAAACGACTCTGGGCCCTCCTCTCGGTACCGCTCGTCCTCGCCGCGGTACTCGTTCCCGCAGCTCCCGCGGCCGCGGCGGCCACACTCTCGGGAACGCTGACCTACTCGGCCGCGCTGGGAGCGCCTCCCGGACAACTCGCGAACGTCTACGCCTACGACCTCGACAGCGACATGGTCTACAACGGGGCCACCGATGCGTCGGGCAACTGGTCCCTCGCCGTGGGTTCGGGCACCTACCAGCTGAAGTTCTGGGCGCAGATCGGCCCCTCCGTGCACGAGCAGTACTGGGGGGAAGCGGAGCAGCCCTGGTTCCGATACGGGGACACCATCGTCGTGGGAGACGGCGAGACGATCGATTCGCTCGACCTCGAGCTGCAGCAGCGCAGCGCCCCATTCGCCACGCTCGTGTGCGGCGGCTGCGATGACTTCAGCGTCGATTGGATCGTCTTCAACAGCTATGTCCAGGCGTTCGATCCTGCCGTCGGCGACTGGCGGCTGGTTCGCTCCCGCAACAGCCCCTACAGTCACTCCTACGACCCCCTGCTTCCCGGTCACTATCGGGTCGTGATCTCCTACGTCGAGCGCGGGGGGCCGCAGTGGGGCTATGGCACCGCTGAGTTCGACATCGGTGTTTCGACAGGTGCAACGGTGACCGTCGAGGCCGGGTGGCCCGACACGGAGCGCATCGGCGGCCCCGACCGGTTCACTGTCGCCTCCGCAATCTCCCGCGAGGCATTCCCCGAGGGAGCCGACACCGTCTACATCGCCAACGGGCTCAACTTCCCCGATGCGCTGGGCGGCGGTCCGGCCGCGTTCGCGTCCGGCGGTCCGCTCCTCCTCGTGACCCCCACCCAGATCCCCGCCGACACCTCCGTCGAGCTCGCGCGGCTCGACCCGGACTCGATCGTCATCCTCGGTGACACGCCGTCCGTCTCGGCCGCTGTGGCGAGCCAGCTGACGGCCTACGCGCCCGTGCACAGGATTGCGGGCGCTGACCGGTTCGACACGTCGATCAAGACGGCGCTCCACGCCTTCCCCGACGGGGTGGATGTGCTGTACATCGCCCCGGGCTGGAACTTCCCGGACGCGCTCACGGCCGGCCCGGCGGCGATCTCGCGCGACGGCACCGTGCTCATCGTCGACGGCGCGCTGAGCGAGGCGAGTGTCGAGCTTCGCGCGGCGCTCGAGACGCTGGCCCCGCGACGGATTCTGGTCGTGGGCGACGCGCTCGCGGTCTCGGCCGCCTTCGAGCTCGATCTCGTGGACCTCGGGTACACCGTCGAAAGAGTCGCGGGAGTCGATCGCTGGGACACGTCGATGCGGATTGCGACGGAGGCGTTCGGCAACGTCGACGAGGCGCTCCTGGCGGTCGGCACTCGGTTCCCCGATGCTCTCGCCGGCGGCGTGCTGGCGGGCGTGCGCGGGGTCCCGCTGATTGTGAGCCCCACGAACTGCACGACCGAGTTCGGTGCGCTCGCGCTCACGTCGCTGCTCCCCGAGACGGTGACGCTCCTGGGCAGCACGGATGCTCTGGCGCAGCCAGCCACGCTCTTCCGGCGCTGCTGACGACCCCGTTGCTCCTCCCGGTCTACTGCTTGTCGAGCACGTCCCTCGCGTAGGACTCGCGGGCGGCCGGGTCGCCGTGCAGTCCGATGTTGTCGCTGCCGACCCGGTCGTCGATCCAGTCCTGCGCGCCGAACGGGAGCGACTTGCCGAAGCGCAGCAGCGGGCCCAGCCGCCGAGGGACCACGACCCAGAACCGGCCGCGACGGATCGCGCGGACGGTCGCCCGGCTCACATCGGCGGCGGTCAACGCACCCGTGAGCGAGGGCGGGGTGATCCCCGCTCCCATCGCCGTCCGCACGAGGTTCGGCATGACGACCGTCACCCGGACGCCCGTGCCGCGAAGCTCGCGCCGCAGGGCATCGCTGAAGGCGATCACGGCCGCCTTGGTGCCCGAGTAGACGGCCACCCCCGCGAGGGGCTTGAGCCCGGTGGCGCTCGCGAGGTTCACGATGGTTCCGGAGCGGCGGCGGAGCATCCGCGCAAGCACGAGGCCGGTGGCGGAAACCACGGCGCTGTAGTTGATCGCGATGATGCGCTGGGCGACCTCCGCCGACTGCTCCGCAAAGGCGCCGGTGGGCATGATCCCGGCGTTGTTGATCCACACGTCGATCGGGCCGTGCTCCGCCTCGATCTGGTCGATGACGGCGGCGACGAGCGCGGGGTCGGTCACATCGAGTCGGACGGGGGATGCCGCGGTCCCGAGTTCCGCCGCGGTCGCGGTCGTCGCGCCCAGGTCCAGGTCGCCGATGACCACGCGGTACCCCTCCGCGATCAGGTCCTGCGCGATCTGGCGGCCGATGCCGCGGGCGGCGCCCGTGATCACGGCGAGAGGGGGAGTTCCGGTCATCGTTCCACATCCAATCCGAAGGTGATCGATGCGTCGCGGATGGCGACGCTGAAGACGGGTCGCCGGTTCGCGAGGAAGGCGAGCGGCCCGTCGGGGTCGAACGTCCAGCGCGGCCGCATTCGCCGGATGCGGCCGAGGACGTGGTTGCGGGACAGCACCCGGCGACCGTCGAGCGACTGCAGCGTCGTGAGCGGGAGCCGGGGCATCCCCGGCACCAGGCGGGAGCCGACGTCGGCATCGAGCCGAGCGATACCGTCGAGCGCGACGCTCGCCCCTGCGGGCGTCTCCTGGCGTGCGAATCGCCCCAGTTCCTTGGGGATGGACCACAGCTCCCGACCGCCGGCGCGAGACTCGGCGCTATCGACCCAGATGAGCGGGATCGTGACGACTGGCCCGGGAAGGCTCGGGAGCGCGACGAGCAGCTCCTCGTACTGGAGGACCCCGCCTGCCGCGTAGTGGATGAACGCGACTCCGACGAGGGCGCGCCGGCCCCACCGGATCGGCCGGCGGCCATCGGGCAGTCGAGCCCCGGGAACCTCCCGAGTGGGCACGAGGAACGCGGAGACGAGGAGCTCGCCGCCCAGGTGCCACGGCTCCGGGGGATAGGTCGTCACGGCGTCTCGAGCACGACGAGCGGGATCTCTCGCGACGTCTTGCGCTGGTAGGCGCCGTAGTGGGGGTGGCGCTCGACCACGCGCTCCCACACGTCGAGCCGCTCGGGCCCCTCGAGGATTCGAGCCCGCTTCGGCTCGGCGGGCTCGCCCCGCACGGAGACGAGGACGTCGGGGTTCGCCTCGAGGTTCAGGAACCACGCCGGATGCGCGTCGTCCCCGCCGCGGGACGCGACGACCACGTAGTCCCCGCCGACGCGGAGCGGGGAGGTGAGCAGGTTCACTCGCGGCTCGCCGCTGCGGCGACCGGTCGTGGTGAGCTCGAGCACGGGCATCCCGCGCAGGTCCCAACCGAATCGACCGCCGCTAATCCTGATGAGGACGCGGTTGGCCGCGTTCATCGCCTTCATGGAGAACGTGCTGGGCATGGTCCGAGGCTACAGTGGCCGCATGAACGCTACGAAGACCGCTCTCGTGACAGGCGCCTCGACAGGGATCGGCCGGGCGACCGCTCTGCGACTCGATCGCGCCGGATTCGCCGTCTTCGCAGGCGTGCGTCGGTCGACGGATGCCGAGGCTCTCGCCGCGGAGGGCTCGGAGCGCCTCGTGCCCGTCCTCCTCGACGTCACCGATGAGACCCAGATCGCGAGTGCCGCGGCTCTCATCACCGAACGATGCGACGGCGGCCTCGACGCGCTCGTCAACAACGCCGGCATCGCGGCTGCCGCCCCGCTCGAGTTCGTGCCCGTCGATGAGCTGCGCCACCAGCTCGAGGTCAACGTCATCGGGCAGGTCGCGGTCACGCAGGCGGTGCTCCCTCTGTTGCGGGCGGCTCGCGGTCGCATCGTCAATGTCACCTCCATCGGCGGTCTGGTCGCGGGCCCCATGCTCGGCCCGTACCACGCGTCCAAGTTCGCGCTCGAGGCGCTCACCCACACGATGCGCACCGAGCTCGCACCCTGGGGGATCGAGGCCATCGCCATCGAGCCGGGGCAGATCGCGACCCCGATCTGGGGAACGGCCTCCGACCTCGCCGACCGGATGCTCGAGCGCATGCCCGCCGAGGCGAAGGAGCTCTACGGCCGGGGCATGGCGGGTGCGCGTAAGGCGGCGCGAAACGCCGCCGAGAACGGACTCGACCCGGACGAGGTCGCGAAGGTCATCGAGCGCGCATTGACGGTCAAGCGACCGCGAACGCGCTACACGGTGGGCGCCGACGCGCGGCTGGGTGCCACGATCATCGCCCGGCTTCCCGACCGGACTCGCGACCGGCTGCTCACGGGCCGCCGACGCTAGGGTACTCGCTCGCAATTCTCTCGGTATTCCTGATGCTTGCTCGCCCTATAGTTGTGGGCATGGAATTCCTCATCGTTATCGGCGTCATCGTCCTGCTCGTCGTCATCGTGGGTATCTACCTCTGGTCGACGTACAACTCCCTCGTGACCCTCAATGTGCGCGTCGACGAGGCCTGGAGCGACATCACCGTGCAGCTCAAGCGCCGTGCGGACCTGCTCCCGAACCTCATCGAGGCGGTCAAGGGCTACGCCGCCCATGAGAAGGCAGTCTTCGAGAACGTGACGAAGGCCCGCGCCGAGACCCTCGCAGCCCAGGGCCCCGCGGATGCCGCTGCCGCCGAGAACCACATGCAGCAGGCGCTCAAGTCGATCTTCGCGGTCGCCGAGGCGTACCCCCAGCTCCAGGCGAGCCAGAACTTCCTCCAGCTGCAGGCGGAGATCGTCGACACCGAGGACAAGATCCAGGCGAGCCGCCGCTTCTACAACGGCGGCGTGCGCGAGCTCAACACGAAGATCAAGGTGTTCCCGAACACGCTCTTCGTGCGCGGGCTCGGGTTCCACGAGCGCGAGTTCTTCGAGGTCACCGACTCGGCGGCCATCGCGGAGCCCCCGCGCGTGCAGTTTTAGCCGCCCCTTGCGGGTCGAGCTTGTCGAGACCTCCCGAACGATTGCCTAGGTCTTCATGTATCGCGCGATAGCCAAGAACAAGCGCAACACGGTCTTCATCATCCTGCTGTTCATCCTCATCATCGGGGGCCTCGCGGCGCTCGCTGCGTGGATCTACCAGGACCTGACGATCGTCATCATCACGCTCGTCATCGCGACGATCTATGCGCTCATCCAGTACTTCGCCGCGAGCGGGCAAGCGCTCGCGATGAGCGGGGCGCACCAAATCCAGAAGGCGGACAACCCGCGGCTGTACCGGATCGTGGAGAACCTCTCGATCACCACGGGCACCCCGATGCCGAAGGTCTACATCATCAACGATCCGGCGCCGAACGCGTTCGCGACCGGTCGCGACCCCGAGCACGCGTCGGTGGCCGCAACTACTGGGCTTCTCGAGCTGCTCGACGACTCCGAGCTCGAGGGCGTCATGGCCCACGAGATCGGGCACGTGCGCAACTACGACATCCGCGTCTCGATGATCGTGTTCGGGCTCGTGGTCGCGGTCGGCTTCATCGCCGACATGCTCCTGCGGGTCGCGTTCTTCGGCGGCCGCAACTCGAACAACAACAACCCGATCGTGCTCGTCTTCGGGCTCGTCGCGTTCCTCGTCGCCCCGCTCGTCGCCGCCGTGGTGCAGTCGGCGGTGTCGCGCCAGCGCGAGTACCTCGCCGACGCGACCGGTGCGCTCACCACGCGTCATCCGGATGCCCTCGCCAGCGCCCTGCAGAAGCTCGCCGACTACGGCCGCCCCATGGTCCGCCAGAACTCGACGATGGCGCACATGTGGATCTCGGACCCGACCAAGCCGGGCCTCATGGACCGTCTCTTCTCGACGCACCCGCCGCTGGCCGATCGCATCGCCCGACTCGGCAAGATCGGCAGCGGCTTCTAGCTCGACCGCCGGTACGATTGCCAGCTCACGCCGCTGGCGAATCGCCGCGTGGATTCGAGTTCGAATGACCGGGGCGCGAACGGCGCGTCCAGGACGCGGATCCCCGACCCGATGAGGACCGGGTAGACCTTGAGCACGAGACGATCGATCTCGGGCAGAAGCGCACCCGCGATCGCGCCGCCGCCGCACAGCCAGATGCCGTGCCCCCGCTCCCTCTTGAGCGCCCGGACGTACTCGAGCGGGTCGCTGTCGACGACCGTGACGGCGTCGCTCACGAGGGTGCGTGAGAACACGATGTGCCGCAGGTGCGGGTAGGCGTCGGCGACGCCCGCGTCGAGACCGATCTGTTGGGTCGCCCGGCCCTCGAGCACGGTGTCGAATTCCCGGATCGCCGTGATGCCGAGGTGGTCCCGGAAGCTCCCGGGAAGCGACTCCGGGTAGTGCTCGATGAGCCCGTCAATGTGATCGCCGCTCGTGCTGAAGAAGTCGTGCTCCCCGCCGGGTCCGGCGATGAAGCCGTCGAGCGTCGTCGCGACAAGGTAGGTGAGTTCTCGCATCGGTGTCCTAACTACTACAGGTGTAGTTAGAAACTACTACTGACGTCGTGGTTAAGCTAGTCTCGGTTCATGACGCGAAACCCGGATCGCCGAATCGAACTGGCCGACGCGGGTCTCCGCGTACTCGCCGAGTCGGGCGGTCGCGGACTCAGCCACCGCGCGGTCGACCGCGCGGCAGGCGTACCGCTGGGGACAACCTCCAACTACTTCGCTACGCGCCGCGATCTCGTTCGAGCGCTGAGCCAGCGCTTCTATGACCGCCTTGCCCCCCAGTCCGATCCGCTGGCTACCGCGACACCGGACTCGGCCACCCTGGCGGCGTATGTCCGTGACATCTGGGCTCGGGTGAGCGCCGAGCCGCAGCTCACGATCGCGCTCCTCGAGCTGCGACTCGAAGCCGCGCGCGATCCGGCGGTCGCCGAGGACCTGCGTGCGACCCTCCAGCGGAGCTTCCGCGAGGACGTCGACTTCAATGCTCGGCGAGGTCTTCCCGGAGGCGCCCGCGAGATCCTCCTGCTTCACCTCGCGATGGACGGGCTCTTCCTCGATCAGCTCACCGTCTCGCTGGGGCTGGAGCCCGCAGACGTCACCGGTGTGATCGACGACCTCGTCGAGAGGATCGTGGGGGAGCGCTAGGCCAGCCGGTCGATGATCGCTGCCCCGACAGCGGCGAGGTCCCCGGGGCGATCCACGATGCCCGGGGTCCACACGGTGAACTCGATCCAGTTCCCGTCGACCACCAGGTCGACGGTGCACGTCTCGGAGGTCGGACACCGGAGCCACGACTCGTCGGCTCCCGAGAGCGCGAGCGCCTCGGGCGGCGTCGCCAGATCGTCCCTCCGCTCGTCCCACGCCCAGCTGCCGGCGGGAAGCGTGGTCAGGGACATGCTGAAGCCCGAGGTGGTCTCGGGCATCCAGAAGCAGCGAGGGCCGCCGAAAGCGAACCACGCCTCAGAGCTGAGGCTCCACCCGCCGTGCGGGCTGTCCGTGTACAGGTCGACACCCGCCAGAGTGCTCTCGATCGTTTCCTCGGCGAGGATCCCGTCGCAGCCGGGGAGCTCCGCTGCGCCCGCGCGATCGACGGGCTCGACTCCGCTGAAACCAGCTGCGCCCGCCTCGATCGATGCGATGAGGGCGCGGGCCGCATCCTCCGCTGCGCCCTGGACGTAGATCGAGACCCAAGTGCTCTCCATGAGAGCGTCGGAATGGCACACCACCGGGCCGAGCGCTGTCGTGCAGTTTGTTCCCCCGCCCTGGCCCTGGTACTTGTCCTGGAGCCGTTCCCAGCCCAGGGCGGCGTCGGCGAGGGCCTGGACCTGAACGCCGACGTAGTCGGGAGACGTTCCCAAGCTCTGCGCGTAGGGCACCCCGTTGCTGAACTCGCACGCGACGCCGCCGACGCTGCGGACCGAGTACGCAGGGGGGATGCTGAACGGCGCGGCGGCGAAGGTGGTCGCGGCGAGATCGGTCGCGGTGACGGTGTCTCCCAGCGCGGCTCGGGCCGTCGCCTCGTCGAGCAGTCCCCCGCACGGGTCCTGTGCATCGGGCGTCGGCGTCGCAGTCGGCGTCGGAGCGACGGTCGAGGCCGTCGACGGCGTCGACACCGGAGCGGGCGGGACGGCGACGCAACCGGCGAGGCACAACGTCAGGGCGGACACAAGCACGAGTCGAGTACGCAAGGAATCCTCCGTTCCAGGCCTGAGTCTAGGGTGAGCGGAGTTCGGCTGGTCGCTGCGGTGATAACGCTCTGTTAACGACGGTAGTGAGCCGCGAGCTCGCGGATCAGGTCGCCTCGGTCAGCGAAGTCGACGCCGCTGAGCCCCTGCCACGCGGCCGTCTCGTCGAGGAGCGCGACGACGCGGTCCAGGTCGACGGATGCCCCGGGCTCGCGCCACGCGGACTGCACCCGCAGCACGCCCGACTGCCGATCGCTCTTGAGGTCGATGCGGCCGACGAGGGACTCATCGATCAGGAGGGGCAGTGTGTAGTACCCGAACACCCGCTTCGGCGCCGGCGTGTAGATCTCGATGCGGGAGTGGACCCCGAACCTCCGGAGGGCGCGGTCGCGTTCCCAGACGATCGGGTCGAAGGGGGAGAGCAGGGCGGTCGCCTCGACGCGGCGGGGGATTCGGGCATCCCGGTGCAGGTAGGCCGGGGCATCCCACCCGCGGACAGTCACGGGAAGCAGTTCGCCGGAATCGACGAGATCCCGGATCGCCGCCTTGGTGGGCGCCTGGAGGAGCCGGTAGTAGTCGGCGATGTCGCCGACCGTGCCCACCCCGAGGGCGCGGGAGCCGAGTCGCACGAGTTCGCGCACCGCGTCATCCTTGGGCACCTCCCGGCCGAGAATCTCGGGGGAGACGTGCCGCTCGGCGAGGTCGTAGCGCCGCTCGAACCGGGTGCGGCCGGCGACGACAACCTCGCCCCAGAAGAACAGGGTCTCGAGACCGGTCTTGACATCCGACCATCCCCACCACGGGCCCTTGCGCTGGTTGGCGTCGTGCTCGACCTGGCCAGCGGTGAGCGGGCCCTTCTCGCGCAGTTCGGCGCGGAGGAACTCGAGCATCTGCGGGTTCTCGGTCGCCCAGGGCAGGAAGTGCTTGTCGCCGCGCCACTTCTCCATGGCCCAGTGCCACAGCGGCCGGTGCTCCATCGGGATGATCGCCGCCTGGTGCGCCCAGTACTCGGTATAGCCCGACTTCGGCCGGAACGTCAGCCGATCGAGCAGCGCCTTGTCGTAGGGGCCGAGTCGGGCATAGAGGGGCAGGTAGTGGCTGCGCTCGAACACGTTCACCGAGTCCAGCTGGAGCACCGCGAGTCGCTCGAGCGCGAGGTTCAGCTGCCGGGTGCCGACGGCGCCCCTCGGCCTGCCGAAACCCTGAGCGGCGAGCGCGACACGTCGCGCCTGGGCCGCCGAGATGCTGTCCACCACGACAGCGAGCCTAGTGAGCGCATCCGACACGCCTCGTTCCGGTTCCGTTCACCGACGCGACCCCGGCGTGACGACCGCATTCCGTACCTTCTCGACGAGAGGCACCCGGTATCCTCTGCCCGCTCACAGCGCGGGCGACCGGGTCCCGATGGAGGAACCCCTTGATCAAGAAGCGCACTTTCGCAGGCGTGGCGCTCGTCGCCGCCACCGCGATCACGCTCTCCGCTTGCGCCACCGGCACCGAGACGCCCGCCAGCGGCGTCGACGCGGCCACCGCCACGTCCGTCGCCGACTTCGGCACCTTCGCCGACCTCGAAGCCGCCGCCAAGGCGGAGGGCGCCCTGAACGTCATCGCCCTCCCGCGCGACTGGGCGAACTACGGCGAGATCCTCGACCTGTTCGCGGAGCGCTACCCCGAGATCACGATCAACGAGGCATCCCCCGACGCGTCGAGCGCCGAGGAGATCCAGGCCGCCGAGAACCTCAAGGGCCAGGACACCGCGCCGGACGTGTTCGACGTGGGCCTCGCGGTCGCGCTCAGCAGCACGGACTACTTCGCGCCCTACAAGGTCCAGACGTGGGATGACATCCCCGACGCGCTCAAGGAGGCCTCGGGCCTCTTCGTCGGCGACTACGGCGGCTACATGTCGGTCGGCTACGACCCCGACGCCGTTCCCGCCCCCGAGTCGCTCCAGGATCTCCTCGGCGCCGACTACCTCGGCAAGGTCGCGATCAACGGCGACCCGACCCAGGCGGGCGCCGCGTTCGCGGCGGTCGGCATGGCGACGGTCCAGAACGAGGGCACGCTCGATGACTTCCAGGCGGGGATCGACTTCTTCCAGGAGCTCAACGCCGCAGGCAACTTCCTGAAGATCGACCCGACGGACGCCACGATCGCCTCCGGCGAGACCCCCGTCGTCTTCGACTGGGACTACCTCAACGCGGGCTACGCGGCCTCCCTCGAGGGCCAGCGCAACTGGGAGGTCGTCGTCTTCCCCGGCACCGCCTACGCCGGTTACTACAACCAGGCCGTCAACGTGGATGCACCGCACCCCGCCGCGGCTCGCCTCTGGCAGGAGTTCCTCTACAGCGATGAGGTCCAGAACCTCTGGCTGAAGGGCGGTGCTCGCCCGGTCCGTGCCGACGCGATGGCCGAGGCCGGAACGATCGACGAGGACCTCTTCGCCGCGCTCCCCGTGGTCGAGGGCGAGACCGTCGTCCCCACCGCGGAGCAGAGCGAGGCGGCCGGCGCGCTCCTCGGCGAGAAGTGGGCAGCCGCTGTCCAGTACCACCCCCGCAGTCGGTGCCCCGCGTCGTTCGCGACGCGGGGCACCGCTGGTGCGGTATCTCGGTCTCGCGCCCTTCGGCGCCTACGTTCTCCTGTTCCTGGCGCTGCCGACGCTCCTCGCCGTGGGCACCGGCTTCTTCGACGGCGACGGCCGGCTCAGCACCACCAACCTCGAGGCGCTCGTCGACCCAGTCATCCTCCAGGTCTTCTGGAACTCGATCTGGCTGTCGGCTCTCACCGCGGTCATCGGGGCGGTCGTCGGCGCGATCGTCTGCTACGCCCTCCTCGAGACCAGGCCGGACGGCGCGCTGCGCGCGATCGTGGACTCCGCCAGCGGCGTTCTCGCCCAGTTCGGCGGCGTCATGCTCGCCTTCGCCTTCGTGACCCTCATCGGCATCCAGGGGATGCTCCGCGTCATCCTGCTCGACCGATTCGGCATCGACATCTTCGCGACCGGCGTGTGGCTCTACGAGGTGCCGGGGCTCGTCCTTCCCTACATCTACTTCCAGGTGCCGCTCATGATCATCGTGTTCCTCCCCGCCCTCGAAGCGCTCAAGCCCCAGTGGGCCGAGGCGTCGGCGACGCTCGGCGGCACCCGGGCCACCTACTGGTGGCGCATCGGCATCCCCGTGCTCCTCCCGTCCTTCATCGGCTCCCTGCTGCTGCTGTTCGCCAACGCCTTCTCGTCCTACGCGACGGCGGCGGCCCTGACGAGTCAGGGGCAGGGAATCGTGCCCCTCCAGATCCGAGCGGCGCTGACGAGCGAGACGGTTCTCGGTCGCGAGAACCTGGCCGGCGCGCTGGCCCTCGGGATGATCGTCGTCATGGTTGTCGTGATGGTCGGCTACTCGCAGCTCCAGCGCCGAGCCTCGAGGTGGCAGCAACGATGACGCGCGAACTGAGTCGTACGCACTCGCCCGCACCCAGTCGAGTGACCCGCTGGGTGATCCTCGGCGTCGTGGGGGTGCTCTTCGCGCTGCCGATCGTGAGCATGGTGGAGTTCACCCTCCGCGGCGGCCTCGAGGGCGGGTACACGCTGGACCGCTGGATCACGGTGTTCACCGGCCAGCTGGGGCCCGAGTTCCGGCAGCTGTGGGTGGCGATCGGCAACTCGCTGCTCCTCGCGGTCGTCACCGTCGCGATCATGCTCGTCCTTCTGGTTCCCACGATGATCCTCGTGCAGCTCTCCTTCCCGAAGCTGCGTCGCGCCCTCGAGTTCGTGTGCCTGCTCCCGATCTCGATCCCCGCGGTCGTGCTCGTGGTCGGCCTCGCGCCGGTCTACGGGGTGGTCTCGCGGTTGTTCGGCAGCGGGGTGTGGACGCTCGCGTTCGCGTACGGCATCCTCGTGCTCCCGTACGCCTATCGCGCGATCCAGGCGAACCTCGATTCGATCGACGTGAAGACGCTGAGCGAGGCTGCGCGGTCGCTGGGCGCCGGGTGGGGGACCGTGCTGTTCCAGGTCCTCGTCCCGAACCTGCGCCGGGGCATCCTTGCGGCGTCGTTCATCGCCGTGGCCGTCGTGCTAGGAGAGTTCACGGTCGCCTCGCTCCTCAACCGGGTCAACCTCCAGACCGCGCTCCTCATCGTGAACAAGGCCGATCCCTACATCGCGGTCATCTTCGCCCTCCTGTCGCTCCTCTTCGCCTTCCTGCTGCTGGTCGTCATCGGCCGGGTCGGCTCCGTCACCAGAAAGGCCAGCTCGTGACCAACAGCATCCCCATCGCCCCCGCGATCGTGGGCACCGAGTCGGAGGGCGCGACCGTCGAGCTCTCCGGTGTCGTCAAGACCTTCGCCGGTCATCGCGCGCTCGACGCGATCGACCTGTCGATTCGCCCCGGCGAGTTCGTCGCGCTCCTGGGGCCCTCGGGCTGCGGCAAGACGACCGCACTCCGCGCCCTCTCCGGGCTCGAAGGGATCGACGAGGGGAGCATCCTCATCGACGGCGAGGATGTCGCCGCCGTGCCGACCAACAAGCGCGACATCGGGATGGTGTTCCAGTCCTACTCGCTCTTCCCGCACATGACGGTGCAGGAGAACGTCGAGTTCGGCCTGCGGATGCGACGCATCGGCACCGGCGAGCGTCGGGGCCGCGCCGCCGAAGCGCTCGACATGGTCGGACTCGGTCACCTGGGCAAGCGATTCGCTCACCAGTTGTCCGGCGGACAGCAGCAGCGCGTCGC